>Ga0209550_10003644_pt1 | contig 14665 bp, 19 predicted proteins | sample LauGreSuBDMM15SN_2_FD_187567 | JGI IMG/M metagenome (GOLD analysis project Ga0209550, IMG submission 187567) | Freshwater lake microbial communities from Lake Michigan, USA - Su13.BD.MM15.SN (SPAdes) (version 5) | ecosystem: Environmental > Aquatic > Freshwater > Lake | place: Lake Michigan...
TAGTTATTTGTAATTCACCTGGTGTATAAGTATTAAAATCACAGTAGCCACACCTTTTGATGCAGTATGGGATATGGATATAAAAGGCAAGATTCACTGTAGGTATTATCCTTCCCTTTTTATTTATGTTAATACTTATACATTTTATTACTTTGTGCAGATTTAGCCCAATTACTAGAAGAAAGGTCTAAAAAATGCTTGTAAGCGTATATTTTAAAAAGGAAGTCAGTCAAAGACCACTTAGGTATCAAACCTTGCTTAACATGGAAAGATGCCTAAAGAAGTTAGAACTATGGGATATAGATAAATCTAAAGTAACCCCTGCCCTATGTTGGAGAAAACTAGAAGGTCTTTTGAATCAAAATGTTAAGAGAACCTATGGTGGCTACATTAGAAACATCTTCAATTACGACCAAACCCAAATCCCCTTCACTATGGGAATATCTAAAACCTATGATCTGCCTTCACAGGATGAACTTGAATCTGTAATCAAAAGATCAAAATACAAGTTTCAATTACTTCTGTGTATGTATGCAGGTCTAAGAATTGGGGAAGCATGTGCAGTTACCCCTAAACAGGTTATGAAAGAAGGTGGTAATTACTTTCTTTATGTAGATAGGGCATTAAGTCAGGATGGTAAATATCTAGGTAGCCCTAAGACTTCAGGCAAGGTCTTAATTCCTGAATGGCTTGCTACTGATATTTTAAATATGAAACCTGAAGATCATTGGCAAAAGGGTGTTCCCACTAAAAGGGTCACATCTGTCTGTTTCCAATTATCTACACATGGTTCAAAAATCCATATTAACCCCCACATGCTTAGACATTGGTTTGCAACAGATATGGCTAGGAGAAATGTTCCACCTAATGTAATGATGAAACAGATGCGCCATAAGAATGTTAATACCTGTATGGCTGTCTATTCACAGGTTAATAATCAGGACTTAATTGATGCCCTGCCAAATAGGTTTAAACCTTTAAGGGCTATTGCTAACTAAATAAACAAAGATAGGGGCTATGGATTACTTCTGTAGCCCTTGCAGGATCTATTCTTTTGCCACCCATACCTTCAGAATACTAAAGGTGACTGACTTAATCCTTAAATATCCCTAGATGCTTCTCCATAAGGTCATAGAAGTCAGTTTTGCAGGTGTCTAGTTCACTTTGTAGGTGATCTACCCTTTTCCTAAGTTCCGCTATTTCTTCCCTTAGTTCTTCAATTATCTGCATTTCTATCCCCTTTGTTCTAAATTTATTATTGTAGGCAAGGGCAAGAAATTTATATCCTGCCCCACCTACTAATAAAGAACTTACTATTTGAATTAGATCAGTCATTTATTGATGGTTTACCTAAAGATAATCCTTCAGGAATTGGCTTGCTGTATTTCCATTTGGCAATATAAGCAATGCCATCCCCATCATCTACCAAGTAAATGCCCAAATCTCTAAAAACATCTGTTGGAGATATTTCTGGGTATGCCTGAATAATTTTTTCCCATAGTTCCATAATTTATGCTCCTAACAATGCACATTGAAAAGTTGAATATTGTGCGTCCAGTGTTGAACCTGATGATTGTTCTGCGGTCACAGTAAAATAATCACCTACCGCACCATACAAAATAGCAGAAATTTGAACAAACATTTGTGAAGTACCAACATTTGCCGCTCTTATATCCCAACCACCAGTTTGTGTGTTACTAGAATTTCGTGAAACAAAGCCCACACTTCTTGTACCGCTTCCATTACTTGAAAAATGTATAGAGCCATTTAATTGATAATAACCTGCTTTACCTGCTGGTACTGTTAAGCGTGAATTATTTGTTGAGTTGTCGTGATAATTACCAACATCAAAATTCTCACTAGGAAAATTTAAAACAGTTGTTGTGTTATTTAATAAACTTTGGGCAGTAGTAGTAGTGGCACTTGCGCCAGCAAATGTTGAACCGCTTGCAGGCGCAGCCCATTCAGGTATTCCACCTGAAGAAACCCTAAGAACATCATTTGCAGTTCCTATTGCTAATTTTGCAGGTGTATTAGCGGCAGATGCGTAATACATAGCACCTGTGGCATCAAGGGTTGATTTATCTGTCTTTGTAGTTAGATCAACTGTTCCCCAACTGTCTGCCGTTCCATTTGTAGTTAAAAACTTTCCTGAATTACCTGTCTGTGAAGGCAGGGAATAAGAAGCAGGTGAAGTAAATGTGCCACCTAAAGAAACAGGTGTGCCATCCATTGTGATGGATGAATTAGTTAATGATGCGTTACCAATAGCACTAAGGGTGTTATTTGCACCTGAAATTGTTTTATTAGTTAGCGTTTGTGTTGCATCTGTTCCTACTAAAGTAGTAGTTGCATCAGGAATTGTTACAGTTCTATCTGCAGTTGGTTCTGCTACCTGTAAGGTAGTTTCAAAATCATTTGCCGTAGCACCTTCAAATACAAACTTATCCTTTACTGCAATAGTTGTACTATCAATGGTTGTTGTACTGCCTTGAACTGTTAAGTTTCCTGTTAATGTTAAATTGGTTAATGTAGGACTAACACCTGCTACTACAGGATTCCAGACCCCATCATCTTTTACATAAAGTTTATCTGTGTCTTCTGCGAAAGCCACACGCACATCAGGGTAGGTGCTATGAACTGTTGCCAGTTCTGTTTCATTATCTACTTGAACTACTACCTGATTTTCTATGTAGTCCAGTAAATCATTTGCAGTAAGTGTGTCACCTGCCGCAAATACTTTGTAAGTTATTGTCATGTATTCTCCTTAATTGTTTGGTACAGGTATTAATGTTAATTTTGTAAGCCATCTGTCAGGGTTTATGTCATGGTTTATTTCCATGACCATGCTGTCCTGATTAAAATTAACAAAATCTGTATCAAAATCCACTTGTACTTCATCACCGACTTCTGCCAAAACAGGGTAACGAAGATCATTTGTTCTATTTATTGCATAAACCGCTTTTGCGTATCTGCGTGGGTCTGTGTACTTAATGTCGTTTGGTACATCTGACCATCTTTCTAAAAATCTATCCATGTATTCATTAACTACTGTTTCACCACTACCTGCACCACCTGCAGTGTGTAGTTTTAAATTTGTATTGGCATAACCAAATTCACCATGTCGCATCTGTGAAACTAAGGCATTTGCTTCATAGGTATCAGGGTCATTATCTGTTTTGGCTACCACTTTATTAAAGAAAAGGTTTGTACCTGTAGCCATATCTAAATCAGTCATACTTACTTTATTTGCAGTTATTGCACCATTTGTAAAAATAGGATTTGCAAGATCAGGGCTTCTAGTTTCTCCATAATTTAGAAATACTGCTTGGTTATATTTATTTACATAAAATGCACCTAGTTCATGGTTATTAGTTTCTTCACATGCTTCAAGTAAGGTGTCTGTAATGCTTTCTCCAGCCATTGTGTAACTGTGGCTACTACCGCTTGCAATATATTCATCATCTACCCCTGCCGTAGCCATTAATGCTGTCATTCTTGCCCCTGTGTTTTGTGCAGGGAAGGAAACTTCATTCAATTTTATTTGGGCTAGGTCATCAATTAGATCAGTGGCTTCAAACCTTACAAATGCCCTTTCATCTACATCATAATCAGAATTAACACTTCTTAATTTGCCTTGAAAAACATTTGTCCATTCATCATCATACAAAACCTGAAACCTAGTGTTTGAACCTACTTTAAATTGAATATTGTGAAAGGGGTCTATTTCATCATTTCTAACTAAGGCAGTAACGCTACCTGCTACTGCATAAGGTGTAGCACTTGCATCTAAGATCATGCCCCTGTTTATATTTACAGAAGCGGTATCACCTAGAACATCTGTGTAGAAAAATGATGCCCCTTCTAATTGGTCTTCATCTAAGACTGCATTTACATTAAGTCTAAAGTTTTCAAGCCCTGCAATATTTACCGCATTATCATTTAATTCAGACTGATTTAAGGTAAAGCCATCAGGTTCACTTGTCTGTATCTGTAATCTGCATATTTCATTTAGTTTCATAATTTACCTAGCAAAAAACGCACCTGTTCTACCACCACGATCTGCAAATTCTTTAATGCTTTCTACAATTACTTTTCCTGCTTCAGCATCTGCCCTTAATGTGCTGACATTTATGTTATAGACATTTTCTTCCCTTGCACGCTGATTAATAATGGCATTTTCCCTTGTCTGTTCAGGGTTTTTCAAAGCAGATAAAGTAACTTGTGTTTCTGCTAATGTTTTAAGAATTTCTATTCTCATTTTTTCATCTGAAGCAGATAGACCTGTAGCAGTTTTGGCTTTAGTTGTAGAAGTACCACCTAAATCTAATTTTGCTAATGCGGCATTTGCGGCATTTGTATTTAAAAGATTATTTGCGCCCTGTGTTGAAAATAAGCGATATTGGTTTAATGCCCCTGTGGTGTTATTAATTCCTGCAGTTAATGCTTGGTAAGAAGGTGTTAATTTTTGATCAAACATGTTGGCTAACTTGTCACCTTCTGATCTGCTTTCAACAAATTTTGCTACTAAAAAACCTAGACCAACAACTAATGCACCTATTCCTGTACTAATCAAAGCGAACTTCAAGGCTGTTAATGCGGCAGTAGCAAATCCAGTTGTTGTCGCCACACCTGTCATACCTGTAGCCACTGCAGAAGATGCTGTAGCAGTTGCCGCCTTTATTGGTATTAGTAATCCCAGTGCTACTTTAAAATTAGCAATAAATGTAAGTAGGGGTGCGCCTATTGCGACTATTCCAGTTAAACCAATAATTATGTTTTGTATAGCGGCAGGTTGGTTTGAAAAGGTTGTTAATAGGTTTGTGAAAAAATTGATGGCTTTTTCAACAAAGGGAAGTAACTTTTCACCTATAACTTCTTTTAAATTGGCTAATGCGGTATCAAACTTCTGTGTAGAAGTTACATTCTTTTCTGCCGCATCCCCATAGGCTTTTTGTGTCTGCCCTATTAGAAGGGTTAAGGCTTCTTGGTTTCTGCCTTGCTTAGATAATGCTTCTGCTTGCTTGTAAGTCAGGTCTGTTAGGTTAGGAAAGATAGTCCTTAGTTCTTTAATAGTTAAAACACCATCAATTAATGCTTTACCTAATTTGGCTACAAACCCTTCTGCACTTACTACCCCACCTGTAAATGCTTCAACATCAAAACCAACATTTACCAATTCTGCAGATAAAAACCTTAAATTGGCAGGAAGTCTTGAACCTAACTGTGTACTTAATGCAATTATTTCATCATTATCTACCGCTAATGCTTTACCAAATTTATCTGCATCTGCAGTGATCTTGGCTAATGCTGTACTACCTTCTCCAAATGTAGTAACTGCCTTTTGCATTGTTTCTTGTGCTTCTTTTGCTTCATCTATGCCCTGCTTTAAAAATGTGACACCTTCACGCAGTGCAAATGCAGAAGCGGCTGCAAATGCGGTGGCAGTTAATCCTTTTAATGATTTATCTACGCTTCCTAATTGTTGGTTGGCAACTTCTACGCCTTCCCTTAACTTCTTGGTTTCAGCGATAATGTCTATTGTTATTTGTTGCGCCATGATTATTTGCCCCTATTCGCTTCTTTAACTATTGCTAAATAATCACTTAACTGCATATTCCAGAAGTCAGAAGGTGTGTAACCTGTCATTAAGCAAAATCTAGCCATGATCTTTAGACTGAAGTCACTTCTTTTGGGTTTAGTTGTACACCTGCCAATTCAGAAAGTTCTTTAATTGTCATTTGTTCTGCATCTTTAATAGTTAGATCAGGTTTCTGTCTTTTAGCCATCAAATACTGCATGGCAAAAGCCAATTTTGATTTAAGTGGGCTATCTGTCCATTCATCCATTGATACACCTATGTATTCTTCAACTTCTGCAAGTTCTGCCCATTTTAAGTTCTGCATAAAATCGTTATTTTCCATTTAGTCCAGTCCATTCCTTTGAATTATGTCTTTAATGTTGTTTTCATACTTCTGCTTTATTTCTTCCCTTAATTCTGCCGCCGCCCTTGTTATGTAAGGTTGGGCTTTAATTCTTCTTTTAGCCCATCCATATTCAATAACACCTGCGTAGGGAACTTTTGCGTTACCTGCAGAAACCCTTACTTTATTTTTATCTCTTACACCTTTAATAGAACCTGCTAATGCGCCTGTTCTGCGTGGGGCTAAGGTGGCGGCACGATCTGCAACAGTTTTTGCTATTGCTAAGTTCGCTTCAGTTAATTCAGAAAAATCAAAACCTATAGAAGTTAATGCTTTATTTAGTTCTGCTATTCCTTTTACCTGTATTGCCGCCGCCATAACTATTACGCTGTGACCCTTGTAGGTTCTGTACCTATCAATAGATCAAGTCTTGTACTAAATACAAATGTTTGATCTGCACTGCCACCAATAGGCGGCTTACCCTTTATTTCACATGTTCCTGTGAAGTGGGGCTGTGACACAGTTGCAGTTGCATTTCCATGCGGTTTAAAAACAAAGTTCACTGCACTATTGTCATTATCCCAAAGGAAATCCCATAGTGAAGTGGTGTCTGTACTTTGTATTCCATCTATTTCAAAAAACCACTGCTTAGGTGGTGTTATGTCATTAAATGTTCTTACTTCACCATCTGCATCTTCATTTGTTAATACGACTGAAGAAGCATCTACTGCGTAATCATTACCATCTAATGTTAGAACTAGATTTCTACCTTTAATTCTTGTGCTTGTTGGCATTTTTCTTTCTCCTAAATTGTTATTTGTGTAGTCAGTGCCATTCTTGTGGCTAGGTAGTCAGCATTATTCACACTTAATGTAAATGGCTGATCTACAGTTTCTATTTTCCATTGTGCAGGTATCGCACCTATGGCACTAACTATAAGATTATCTAAATCTTCTGTTGCCTTGTCATTACTTGCAGTCTGTGCGACTAATGTAACTTCTAAGGCTATTCCAAATGTAGCAAATGAATCACCTTGTGAAACATAATTGCTATCAGGTGAAATTATTGCAAGGGGTGGTGTTATGCGACTAGGAATATAATAATCTGCATTTATCCCATCTGCTATTAATTCATTTGCAAGATTTATTCTTGTTTGTGTAATTATGTTTGTCATAAGTAACTAACATATCTTCTTAATAATGAATAAACAGGTGTCATGGGATCTCTAGCAATTCTTATTGGTTGCCCATCAAATGCTGAGAATTGTGCAATTCCATTTGGGGCTGACCTTCGGTGATACAGTTCTGAACCACATTCAAGGTAAGCCCTTTCCATTACTGCAGTAGGTACATCATCTGCATCTGCAAAATTATTAACCAATAATTTGGCTTCATCAAAACATTTAGACACAAAAGCATCATCTGTTGTTGTTGAACCTACATAATTCTTTAAATCAGTAAATGTAATCGGCATAACGACCCCTTATCTAATTAAAATGTAATGCGACCAATACCATTAACATTGTTTAACGCAGTAGCCATGTATCCATAGACTGCAAATGTTTGGGTTAATTGGCTAACATTTTCATCTGAAATTCTGAAAGGTGCGCCTGCACTTTCATAGTTTGTAATTGCTTCACTTGAACATAGGTAAGCCTTATCATCTGCAAGGTTCACATCTACGATCACAGGAAGTCCAAATAATGTTCCTTGTAATCTTGGAATATTTGCGCTTCCAATATTATTTGAAGGATTATCTGCGGCAAATACAGGGCGTTGTACACCATCTACTAGACCTACTAGGTCTTTAAATACATCCTTTGATAACAGAATAAAGTTAGCAGTTAAGCCACCTGCAGAATAAATATGTCCTGCTAGGTCTGCTACTGCAGATAACCATGCTGTCGCTGTACCTGCTGAAGCAGATGCGTTTCCATAGGAAGCATCATTTGCAGTTAATACCGCTAAACATTCTTGATCTGTTCTTTTTGCATAACCAATAGCCTGCATACGGAATAATGCTTCAAGATAAGAAGGGTCTGATCTTTCTGCGACCTGACGACTTACTTGGTTATATCCGCCAATAGTTTTAATTGATGCAGAACCTTGTGTAACTGTAAATTCTGTATTGCTTAGATCAGTTCCTTCAGTTGCTTGTACTGTAGAAGTTGCACCTTGTACGCCTACCTGTGGGAAAAATACTGAAACACCTGAAGGGGGCATTTGTGCTGTACTAAATGCGGCTACTGCAGGTCTCCCTAAATCTACGATCTTTTTGATATCTGAAACGAAATTTTGCTGACTTGTAAGTCCTGCAATATCTCCTACAGTTGTTAATGCACGATACATTTCTTGTGCATCTGCATCACCATTGACGATTCCTTTAATGTATTCGCCATAGGTTCTAATTTTTGGTACTGCAATAGTTGTTGTTCTAGGTGTTTCTAAAACTGCAACCCTGCGTGAAAGTTCATCCACTGCAGGTGTGAGATCTACTGCTTCTTGTGTTGGGTTTTCCATAATTTTTGTTTCTCCTAAATTGTTGTTTTCAGGCGTGTCATTTCTATATTGCGTAATGACAGACCCTTCATAGGCAGGTAGTGCGACTAAGGAAACTTCTTTTAAGTCCACCTTTGTTCTAATCACTACATCCCCATCTAAAGTTTGTTCCTGTGGCACAAAGCCAATAGAAAAACTTCTAACTACACCATCTTTTACTAATGTCCACGCATCATTACCTTTAGCGGTGTTACTTATTTTTGCGGTAATGTGCAAACCATCTTCAGCATCATTCATACTGCGAATAATCCCTATTGGTTCATCATGGTTGTAAAACAGTTTTGGCATCTTAGTTACATTAATAGAATTAGGCATGAATTTTTCTTTCATCCTACCTATTTGTGTTACTTCATTGTAAGGAACTGCTATCCCTGTTACTTCTCTAGTTTCAAGATCAGTTGTTCTAATCTCAAATTCTCTATGTAGTAATTCCATTGTTTATATTCTCCAAATTTGGCAGTGGTATTAAACCTTCATACTGCCTTACTTCATTTCTTGTTAGCCACCCTGATCTGATACCGCTTTCATAAGCGTTGTATCTTGATGCAGTGTCGCCACGCAGGAAATTATCTAAATCAAACTTTGCAGTTACGCCTAAAGGCAACATAGAACTAAAGGCATCTTCAATAACGCCAAAATAATTCATTAATGTAAAATTAACAAAAGCCCTATTAACTGTTTCTAGGTTTGCATAAGTCTGACTATCACCTGACTGTGCTAATAAGAAGGTGGCAGGAATACCAAATATTCTTGCAACTTCTTGGACACTAAAGTTTCTAGTTTCTAGCATCTGTATTTCTTTAGGTGATAATTTTAGTGCTTGGTATTCCAGTCCATTACTTAGAACTGCAGGGGTGTTCTTCTGTTGGGTTTCAACAAACCTTCCCCTTAACGCTTCCGCTTGTTCAGCGTTTAAATGCTGATCTGTAGAAAGTATTCCTGAAGGAACTGCACCATCACTAAAAAATTGAATTGCATATTCACGATTATCTAAAGCGTTTTGGAAATCTTTCTTAGCCGCTTGAATAGCACCTAAGCCTGTAGCCCTGCCTGCAATATCGCATAACTTTAAATGCTTTAAATTTGCAGGGTCTAATACAGTACCTTCATAAAGATAACGCAGTGATTTGTCATGTAATTGTTCTACCTGTACTTGTCCTAAACCTAAGACCTGAACATTAACTACTTCACTTCCCTTGCGTGTGATAAGCCAGTAGGCATTACCATCTAACGCTAAGGAAGTAGCAGTTTGATACAGGAATTGTCTTTGTGTTTGTCCTAATGTTGGGTTGGCAATAAATGATGGAATTGATATGGGTTCAACATCATTTCGCAGAACTTCTATAGGACACTGACTGATACTTGTAGCAATTATGTTCACGCATCTATAAACCGCACCTATGGTTAAGGCTTCATTTATAGTGACTGTAGTTATTGACCTGTTAGGTATTAACGCTTCTACCCCACGCACTTCAGTGGGTTCGCTTCTTGTAGTTCTAAATAAATCTAAAAATCCCATATCTACCTTCTATTATACAGTACTTTTTTTTCTAAACTAGAAAAAAGATTTTAAAAAATTAATGGTTGCAAATCCATTTCCTGATCTGAACCCCATAATGCTAAAACTGTCGCCATAGCACCATCTATATCTGACAAACTGTTCTTTCTACTTAATTTCCATGTGTCATAAACATTTTGTCTAACACATGAATTAATCTGATTAGTGATTATTGGATCATGTGAATGGGCTATCTGCTTAGTCATAATCTTGGAATAAACCATATTTGCCGCATTTACTACTTCTTTTAGCCCTAAAGGGGTAACCCTTAAACCCTTCATTTTTAATTCTGCGACTATTTCATTATTAAATAGACCATCTGTAATAAAGGTGGCTTGGTATCTATTGCCTAACTGATACAAAAGATTTAAAACCTTAGCCTTATCAGGTTGGGCGATCTGACCTATCAATTCAGTTACATACATTTCCCCTTGCTTCTGCCCTACACAAATACTTGCTTCAGACCAGTTAGGGGTTCTATCAAATGCAATACAGACAGGTTTATCTTGATCTATAAAGCCTTTAGGTAATGATTGCCATAGCCCTGCAGGTATCCACGCACTTGATGAAGAAACAAATTGGTTAAGTCTGTAACGCCTTGCATCCACTTCAGGCATTGTGGCTACTTCAGTTTCTATGTTTGTCCATGACAAAATGCCTTCAACTAGGTTGGGGTTAGCCATTTCTATTGCTTCCCTGTCATTTACCTTACATCCTGCAGGGGCTTCCCAACAGAAGAAACCAAATCTTTCCATCTCTTTAGGGTTTTCTATTGCTACTTCACCTGTGTCATATAGAGATAGCAGAAGATCAGAACTGTCATCTCCTGCAGTAGTAATTCCAACTACTAAACCATCTTTTCTAGTTGCAGAACCTAAAGCCATAGCAGTCCATAAGTCTTTATTGCTTACATGTAGTTCATCAAAAATGACTAGACTTGGATGAAGTCCTTGTGCAGATGCAGGGCGATTTCCTATTACTACATACCTGCCATCTCCATCTGCAGTGAAGATACCTTTAAATTCTGTCATCTTCTTAAATCTTGGTTTTAATTCAGGACTGTTTGTGATCTGTTGCAACACCTGCTTATAGACAAGCCTTGCCTGTTCACTTGTAGATGCAACTGATATAACTTCAGGTGCATCTTCATGGGCTAACAAACCCCATAGGGCAAACAGTGAACCTAATAAGGTCTTTCCCTGCTTTCTAGGCATACTGATTACACACTGCTTATATCTAAGCCTTCCTGCTTTTTCAGGGTCAGCATGATCTAAGGGGTATCTTTCCAACACAGAATTAATTAACCATTTCTGCCAGTCAGTCAGTTTCAAAGGTTTATAGCCCTGTTCAGGAATAGACATAAACCTTTCTGCTAATCCAATTACTACACCGCCACTTGTAGGAAAATCTTTAGATAAAGGTTTTGTGTATTTAGTTGGAAGCCACTTTTTGTTCATTAATCCTTAATTGTTCTATAAATTCATCTACTTCATCTGTATCACTTGCAATAGTTTCAGGTTGAAATAAAGCCCTAAGAACTGCAATTAACTTTTCCGCTATACGATCACGCCTATCAGGTTGCACATCCCACTGTTCTGCTAGTCCTAAAGCAGTTATTAGGTAGGGTGCATTGGTAGATGGAATCCAGTCCGCTTTCTGTACCGCTTCTATGATGGACTGCTTCAAAGTTTTAGAAGTGTCCATGTTATTTTTCAATGGGTCTGAAGCAGACATTTTGTCTAACTTAGGGGGTCTGCCCCTTCCCATTCCTGTTCTTAAAGTCATCTATTCTCCTTTTTCTATTCCCAAATTAATTTTTGACTTGGACTAAATCCTTAACGCTGTAAAAACTTAACTAAGCATAAATCTCATTTATTAGCGCAGGAATATTCATACAAGTGGGGGCGGGATTCACAGTATTTTTAGAAAAAAACCCCATCATTAATTTCCTACCCATTTAGGGTTTAATCTTGTAATTCTTCTTTTCTTACTGTTTGTCTTATCCCCTAAGCCATAGTTACAAGGCTTACACATGGTCTGTAGGTTGGACAGGTCATGTGTGCCTTCAAATGACATAGGAACAATATGATCTGCAGTCATTTCCCCTTTCACATGAACCCCACACCTAACACAGTAGGGGTTCTGCTTGATCGTTATATCCCTATTCTTGCGATATTTTCTGTCGTAATAGTTCTTCTTGATTATCTACCCAACCTATCTTAATGCCACTGCTACCATCAAAGTTAACAGTGTCAGTCTTTTCATCATAATAAATTTCATAGTACACATAACTATTATCTCATCCATTTATTCTTAATGATCAGAGAATGTGATTATTGTTTAGCCCCACAGACAGAACAATCATCTGCAAACACCTTACTATGTCTTATTTCAGCATCTACCATGTTGTTACATCTGCTACATTTAATTAAACAGTTACCATCATTTAAGTCATATTCATCATCACAAAATTCCCATGTATTAAACACTGTAACCAACCTTCTGACCACAGTATTCAACTAATGGGTGTATCTCTGTTTGATAAGCCCTGCTATTAAATATCCCATATTTGGAACTTATCCATATAGGTTTTATTTCATGTATATAGGCATAAATATCTGCAGTGGGCAATTCATAGATAGCCCCATCTTCAACTGTTATGACTGTCTTAGCGTGTATTTTGCTTAGATCATGTCCAAACCGCCATGCTTTGTTATCAAGGGAATAACCTAGAAGTACTGTTCCCTTATTATTGTATTTCTTTAGTACCTTAATGACATTAGGCTTTTCAGTAGTAAAGTCACCTGACAGTTTCTTACTACCGCTTTTAGCCTTTTTTATCTTCTTTTTTGATAGTTCCTTAAAGGCTTGGACAGTTGCCAAATCCCTTTGAACCCTTATCTGTTCTTCATAATTAGACAGTGCCATTTTCATCCTTCTTCCTTTGTCTAGGATTTGTACCCTTTGATCTTGGATTAGTTCCCATAGACCTTGTACTAGCCCTTTTTTTCTTACCTGTCTTACTTAAATGCGGTCTTAGGATGCCTTTAGGTTCTTCAAATCTGATAGTTACTTCAGAACATAGTTCCTTGTATCTTTCATCATTTTTAACCTTTAGCGCATATCTGTTAATAGCGGATTTCTTACCACCTATTAATCCTGATACCCCATAACCTTTTTTCCTACCTTCATTCTTAGCCATACTTTCTTTCCTTATCTTGTTGTTTTCTTTCTTCCTTACATTTGGGTTATTTAGGGAAAGCAACCCCTACCCCTTTAAGTATTTTTAAAGAAGGTAGAAGTCCATGCCCTTAATTCACATTTGGTATGAATTAGTGCAAAGAACCCCAAACAAAACCTTATTAAGTTGTAAATTGTTTAATGGATTTTTAAGCAATAAAAATGCCACCTAACAACTTTGTATAACAGTTGATTTTCGGTGGCTGTAATGGGCTATAGATGCCCTGTAAATGCCTTTGTACCTTAATCACTTCCATGCACAATTTCTTGTGCGTACTACTATTTTACCATATTTACAAGTTTCTTGTCTATACTTTTTTAAAGTTATCTGCCCTAATTGGGGTACAAGTAAAGCAGATAACAGGAAGTGAAAGTAATGGCAATTTACTTTTCATATTTCAGAAATAAATTCTTACGAAAACTATCTGATACCTTAATTATACCATCTTTTCTTGCATGACGATAGACCACTTGTGAAAATAAATTTTCAAATGGCATCATTAATAAGATAATTCTTAATCTAATTTATGTCTATTTAAATAAAGATTAATTAGTAATATCTAAGATAGATCTAATAATCATTAATCCATGTCTAATAATCTGATCAGATACACCTTTCTTTAGACCTATCCATAGACCTTCTATGGGATAGCGGATCTGACCCCTATATATCTATTTTCCCAGACCCCACTGACACCTTAAAGGGTGGGTTTAGGGTTTAAGCCTGAATAAGTGCTACCCCTTTTTTAAGGGGGGATATAAAAGACCTTCCCTAAGCCTTATATAAAGAAATACCCTTAGATCTATGGGAATTGGTGAATGGTCAAAGAAGTTAGCCAAATCAGCCTTTTATGGTGGGGCAAAAGCAGATATTCAGGATCTATCTATACCTATGGAAAGACAATTAGACCTTAATCCTGAAAGGGAAGAACTTGAATGGCTAGATGCAGTAACCCTTTATGAAAGTGAATACGCCAAAATAAGGTTTGGAACAGGTTGGAAGATCGTAAAGGGATGGGATTTCTATAGAAGCAGTGACAGATTTTTGCCTGTTAGATGGCAGATAGGTGAAACCATAGTAGAAGCCAAATATGTGAAGGTAGATGGTTTGCATATAGGTGTAGTTCAGGAAAGGGTCATTAAGTCTTAGGTTAAGCAGTAACTGCCCATACCTGTAGTAAAGTTCTTCTTGCATAAAGGTATAAGTATTAAATACAAAATCTGTAGATAATACATATACAAATAAAATTAAATATTGAAGATCTTTTCTTTTATATGCTTACATTCCAATAAGTATTAAAATCACAGTAGCCACACCTTTTGATGCAGTATGGGATATGGATATAAAAGGCAAGATTCACTGTAGGTATTATCCTTCCCTTTTT
>Ga0209550_10003645_pt1 | contig 14663 bp, 16 predicted proteins | sample LauGreSuBDMM15SN_2_FD_187567 | JGI IMG/M metagenome (GOLD analysis project Ga0209550, IMG submission 187567) | Freshwater lake microbial communities from Lake Michigan, USA - Su13.BD.MM15.SN (SPAdes) (version 5) | ecosystem: Environmental > Aquatic > Freshwater > Lake | place: Lake Michigan...
TTATTATATATTACGCATTCTTGGTTAATAAAAACAGACACAGATCGTAATGAAAATGAAAGAAACAAGCAGTGTATTATTGGTTGTAAGAAGGAAACTGATGGTTTTATTCAAAATGGTTGTTTAGACTGTTGGCATATATTTCATGTGTTATTTTGGATTATAATTGGTCAACTAGCTCCAAATAATTATACAATTATATTGGTTGTGAGTATCGTATGGGAATTAACTGAACATGTAATATTTAAATATTATTTAAATAAAGGTGCTGGGATATTTCGTGGAAGAATAGAAGATGTTTTCTTTAATATGTTGGGGTATTTCATTGGTTCACGTATAGCTTCATAAATATTACATAACAAAATGCACCGTACAATAACCCACATATGATTTGAATTAAATTATGACATTTTTTATGATATCTGGAAAAACCCATTAACAATATGTACAAGACGCCAAACATTACATAAGTTAAACCAGTATGTTTTGTTATTGTTAATAATGAAAATACTAAAAATGTTGTCATCGCAACATGACCAGACGGAAATGCCGGAGCATTTGGATCACTCGGTAGGTTTAATAGACTACATTGTCTACAACCTTCCGGTCTATAGAACAACCTTTTACAAGTATTTTTTGCGACTACAGTTTTTATAAATTCTGTTGAAATTCCCACGAATATAGTCAACAAGAAAATATGTATGAAAACAATATTTTTAGTACACACATAAGCTAACAATGTATACAATACAAATGGTACAATGGAAATAGATATGTAATCTACTACGTAATCTAATAATGGATACTTATACATTGTTTATAACCTTATTTAATAAACATGTAAAATTAAAAATAATTCATTAACACCTATTGGTCAATAAACATATACGGTACCATATATGTGTTTATGCGGGGAATCCGGCAAGCTGGAAGCCGATACCGTATCCGACACCTCCGCGAACGGTGGAGGAGATGGATGGGGCAAGCACATCAAGGAGGGCAAAGATGGATGCGGCAGTGAGTGCAAGGAGGAGCACTTCTTCCATCTTTAGGGACTTGGAGGGGAGGAGGTATGCCACAACGGCAACCACCAGACCTTCAATTAGGTATTTCACAATGCGGGTTAGGGTTTCCTGTACATCGAATGAAGAGCTCATCGTCTTTTATGTTCTGGTATATCCGTACAAAAAAATTTCTCAAAGAAAGTGATTTAAAGATTCGCATCAAGATATATGTAACAAGATATCTATAATGTACGCGCCATCTCCAAAACCGGTTACAGACTTGATTCCCGTTTCCGAGACGGATCATCTAGACGAGGACAAGCCGATCCGCAATCAGAATTTTGTGTGTCTCTCATTTATCTCTCCAGAGGATGTTTATCTTGACAAGGAGGTTGTGTTCTTTTCAAAATATATCAAGGCATTCTCGCAAGAGATGAACCAACTCCTTAATACCCTAGCAGAGAAATATCCGAATGATACATCAACATTTGACATGATCCGAGAAAACTATGCTCATGTGTTTAATGATGTTGAGTTGAATGATCAGTTCAAGTTCTACAAGAGTGTTAACAATTCGGCACTAGAATCCGAGTATCACGAGAAGTGTGGTCTCAAGACTAGCATTCGTGGAATCAAGGTTAGAGGCACATACGATACTCTAAAGGAGGCGCAGATGCGGGCAGAAGCATTGAAGAAGTCTGGAGACAAGTTCAATATCTATGTAGCCTCTGTGGGATGTTGGTGTCCTTGGTCTCCGAATCCAGAGGATCTTGAGGATCAGCAATATGCTGAAACCCAACTCAATACAATTATGGAGAATTACAAAACAAATACAACAAACAGGGATGCCTTTTTTGAAGCACGAAAGAATGACAAGATGGAGAAGGCTAAACTTGAGGCTCAAAAGCGTATCACTGAAAACAGTCTAATGGGAGGAGAAGAAGTTGATCCATCTGCCCCTGTATCAGACCTTCTTGATGAGGCTAGTAAAGATGTTGCTACATCATCCGGTTCATCCTCCTAAAATCTAGTCTAGTCTAGTCTAATCTAATCTCGAACCCCTTAATATGTCCTTATCATTCCGTTATTTTTATACAAATGTTCGTAATAAATGTTCGTAATGACATTCGTGTCTATTTTCTATTAAATCAGTAGAGGCAATGAAAGCGATTGCAATCTTTCTACTTTTCATCGGAATGTTTTTAGTGATCCAAGGATACTATGCAAAGACGTCAGAATGTCCTGCACCAAAGGTTGAAGTGAAGTATATACCCCGATCTTTATATGAGGAACAATTGTCCGATAATCCAGACAAAGCAATCTCAAAGCAATTCAAGGGGATGTTTGAGGATGTAAACCCCTGGATGGAATTGAAGAAGTAATTCAAAATTAGAATGTACATACAATATTATTTTTATTCTGCACGTTATGTTAATAGTGACATGGAATCCTATCACGTATTTGTTAAAACGCTCATTTCGCATGCAAGTAATGATGCAAATACTTCAATAAACATGGTTAATATGACATATGATACCTGGAAGAAAAGCTACGAAGAAGAACAATCCGGACTCAGTATGTTACATGATGAATACATAACCGATCACGAGGGACCTAGAAACGACCTGAACCTAGAGGCTGCATTATATAGTGAAGAACAAAACACCAATAAAGGAGAATGGAATGCTACCAAAACCAGTGCTGCACTTCGCAAGTTTGTCGCAACAACACCATCGAGTAAGCTCTTGAACTCCGATAAAAGTAGTATATACACTCAGTTTCACCATCCGAACAGCTACAGAAGATAATCAAACATAATACACTCTGATTCAAAACATCTCACATAAAATACCTAAAACACATAAAATACCTAAAACACATAAAACACATAAAATACCTAAAAGATGTAATTATAATAGGCCTAAATATTAGTGTAAATGGGTTTATTCGTATTTAACTTGCCTGCATTTATTATTGGTCTTATTGTGGGTTTATCATATATGTTTTTGCTCAAGCCAGCCACCAAAACAGTAACAGTGTATCCATCCCCATACAACGCTGGAAACATTACATACGAGGATGATGCAGACACTTGTTTTCAGTATGTAGCTTCAAAAGTAACATGTCCTGATGATAAAAGCAAGATAAAAGCCCAACCTATAAACATTATAAACACTGAAAAGCTGTAATAGGTTGTTATATATGTGTTGTATAAGTAGATGGCTGCACTATTTTTACATCGTCGCAAGTTTAAAGTAGCTCAGTTAACAGAGAGATTATTTCATACCCCTATGGGAAGTACCCTTGTATCTGCTTTATTCGGAGTAGCATTAGCTTTTATGTTTCAAAAAGTTTGTAAAGGCTCAAAATGTACATTATACAAGAGTCCACCAGTGAGCGAGATTGCAAATACAACGTATGAAATAACCGGTGATGGGTGTTATACATATACACATAAAGTTGTTCCATGTACTCCATAGAGTATGATGCGTTCAATGTGATATATTTCTTTTTGTGCATGCATATAGAGATATAATGGCGACAATGAGTACACCTGTTAATCAAATAATAAGAGATCCGAATTTTAATACAGCACAGCCTAAAATGGATGACGATCCACTTATTATGGGAGTTATCGATGAAATGGAACAGGAGGTATCTCGTGCTCAGCAATCGAACCACTCCCAACAACAGCAACAACATCAGCAGCAACAAGTTCAACAACAAGATGTCAGGACTGTAAATGTAGCTTCATTTAGAAATGAAAATCAACCACCATCTTTCAACCAACAAGGTCAATACATGTATCAACAGAATATGCATGCATCAAATCCTACACCTCCAAAGTATATGCAGCCACCGAAGAACAAAGATCAAGGCTTACTAAGTCTGTTTGAATGGAATCAGGACGATGCTATTATAGCTGTTGCAATTGCATTAGTAGCTTACGCGATTCTCTCATACATCGACGTATCATTTATATATGAAAAGTATATTGTCTTGTCAACATTCCAACCATATGATATGTACATAAAGATAGTGCTACTTGCGATGATCATTTACCTTGTGGTTCGTAAGTTCAAGGCTTAAAATATTGTTAATTGAACTTAAAGCTTGTAATACTGAAATATTATATCAATCAACCTCAAGGTATGACAGATGATAATAGCACCTTCTTAGATGATCGTTGGACATTATACTTTCATGATCCAGATGATCCCTTATGGACAGTAAACAGCTACAAACAGATCGGCAACATAAGCACTGTCGAAGATTTTATAGCAGCTAATAAAGCATTCACTGATATGTGGTCAAAAGGCATGTTTTTCTTGATGAGGGAACATATTCAACCCTTATGGGAAGATCCATACAATAAGAATGGAGGTTGTTTTTCATATAAAGTGAACAAGCCTGATGTAGCAAATGTATGGTTTAACTTGGCATCACTAACTTTAGGGAATAATCTAGGAAAAACCGATGATAAAGACTTACAGGATGGAATTTGTGGGATATCAATCAGTCCAAAGAGAAGCTATTGCATTCTAAGAATTTGGATTGGAAATACCACCAATAACAAGACTACATTGTACAATATTGAGGCTCCTGAGTATACACATGTGTTGTTTAAGAATCACGAGGAAAACAGCGATTTTTCTGCAGAGAGTGTTTCAAAGTAGCTGCCTTGATTATATAATGCAACAACAACGTGATTATTTTTATGGTTATTTAAGTGATACAACACATATTATGAGAGGGTACATATTAGAAACAAGAAACACTAAATAATGAATAAGGATCCATACGAAGTGTTAGGTATATCTAAAAACGCGACATTGTCACAGGTTAAAGCACGGTATTTTGAACTCGCTCGAACACACCATCCAGACAAGCTACAAAACGTTTCTAATGAAGAAAAAATGCATCACGAAGAGTTGTTCAAGGAAATAACTGTAGCTTACTCAAAGATTCATAACGACAAAACCAGGGATAAAAACGAGTCTGATCCTGGAATGGATGACGAATTACCTATTAACCCAGATGACTGGAGGAGTGTATGGAATAACTTGGAGACGCTCTTTCAAAAACCAGGAATATGGGATACAATGAAAGGTATAGTAAAAGAAACAATCAAGGATGTCGCTGTCAAGGGATTCCAACAGCTTGTTCATAGACATTTTGTGAAGGTTCCTGTAACTTTAGAAGAAGTTCACATGGAAAAAAAGAAAAAGGTAAGGCTATTGCTTAATAATGTAGCTGAACCTGTGTTTATTATGGTAGATTGTCTTGAATTTCCATCGTTTGAGGTATCCCATCAAATATCTAGCGGCAACAAAGATGTCACAATAACGATTCATGTGGAGCTACAACTTCAGCCACACCCAACATATACATTCGACGATGTTTTGGATTCATGGGATTTATTTACAACTGTAAAATGCAACTGGGTAGATTTCATACACGGCAAGGAAGTGACATTACCATATATTGACGGAAGCGAAATAAATGTGTATTTGGAGCCATTCGTATCATATAAAGCTCCTATAGCTGTAAAAAACAAAGGGTTATGTGAATTGGGAAACTTGTACATATCGGTTGAGTTACATCCACCGAGTAAAAATAATTGGAATAAGCTATCAGAAGATGAAAAAACCAAGTTTACAACAACACTCGAAGTGTTATGTTCATAAAAATAAGCTACTAAATGGTAGTCTACCCATACCATTAAAATCCAAAATTGGATTTTTGTTTTTGTTGTATTTTTTGTTATGTTATACTGATTTGTATTTTATGCTTTTTTTGTATTTATGCGGTTATTTGTACTTTACTTCTTAGCAGCCTTTGCCTTGGACTTGACCTCCTTCTTAGGAGGGGGAGGAGGAGGTGGCTCATCTTCCTCTGAATCCTCATCTTCCTCTTCATCCTCTGCATCTTCTTCCTCATCGTCATCATCTACTGTATTAGATGGAGGAGCAGCTGCTGCTGGAGCAGGCGGGGGCGCAACATTTAGATACAATGCTGCATCGACTGCATCTGCAACAAGCTCTGCATCTTCCTCGTCATCGTCATTGTGCTCTTCCTCTTCTGCGAGATCATCATCTGAGTCGACAATGAACTTTGTGATTTGCGATGTCTTGGGCATATCGAACATACCGCTCATAACCTTCCAGGTGCACCCATACTTGCTACCTGCAAGATAGATACCGACCAGCTGGATGATGAGTCTGGCCTTGGCACCCTTGAGATTACCCATGACTGACTTGAAGTCGAGAGGCTCTCCATCCATAGTCTGTGACTCGAATGAGAAGGCATCGCGCTCGTTATCGTAAGGCAGCTTGAGCTTCATAGTGGGAGGATATTTTCCAACAACCTTCTTTGTAAGCTTGTCCTTGTCAAGCTTGATGATAGGATTGAAGAGCTTCTCGACCAGAATGCGAGATTCTGCGAAGTCATCCTGAAGCCAGGAGATGCGCTTCTCGAATGCCTCATCAATGATACGCTTTTCAATCTCGCGCATCTTATCGTGAAGCAGCTTCATTTTGGGGTTGGAGTCCAAGTCATCGAATACAGTTTGGATATCAAACTTCTTGTAGTTGTCTTCCTTCTTATCGGTCTTGTCATCTTCGCCCTTCCAGACACCATCACCTACTCCGAATGGGAGACGTTGGACGGGAGTTTGGATAGTTAGCTTGCTTCCTTCATAGTTCACATATACGATACGAGAACCATTCTTGAGCGTCTTGGGCTCGGCGAACTTGAGCTTGGAAACGACGACATTCTTAGCGAGGAGAACACTGTTGGAGGCCATTTGATTGCTGTTTGGATGACTGCTGTAGTGTATATAGTAGACACGTTATGCTTAAATACTTTTATACAGCTTTCAATTTTTATCAACGCCAATAAGATTTTTCCATCATACTAGTGACGTGATTTTTGCGCAAAATGTTCACATACGGATTCCATATAGAATTTAAAAAAAATGAAATGCGTATCAGATCCAATAGTATATCCACACTTGCAAACAACACTCCAGTATCAACAATGTCTACAATCGCAGAAGAGCCTCTCTATACCCTATTCGCTAAGATCGCTAAATACAAGGATCCATTAAAAAATCAGTTATATGGTGTGTTGCGCGATATCATTAATAATAAAGTGCTTGGCCCAAAAGCGACTATAAAAATGATGTTTACGAAATACGATACATGGTCTTCATATATTAAGAAGAACTACGATGTAAGCCTGGTGAAAGTATTCAATATAATACTTACGCCATATACAGAAAAGTACAGAACGGAAATGGTAGATTACTTTGCTAACAAACTTGAAAAATCTGATCAAATTAGTGAGGCAGAGGACGAGGATTACGAAGACGATGAAGACGATGACGATGATGATGATTCTCTATATGAACCAGACGAAGATAGTGATACAGATGATGAACTACTCGAAAAAAACGATACTAAAACCATTGAGAAAACCATTGAAATAAGGCTAAATGCAAATACAACTACAAAAAGCAATAACTTCTTAATTAACATATTAACACCTTTGGTATATACACTGTTGGGTAGCGTAGTTACTATGTATACATTAACATACTATGACGTCTTCAACGAATGCAAATAAGTCGTAAAATACAAACTTACTTATTATAACAACAAATAATGTTACATAAACATTACTCGTATGCAAAAATTATCAAAACAAAGCAAAAACATATTTTATTTTATGCTTTTATTGGGATGTGATTTAGTTTTGTTTGTTTACTTGGCAGCAACAACCTCCTTCTTAACGAAGAGAGGAGAGAGGTGGCGCTGGAGGTGGAAAAAGCTCACCTCCTCAGCAGGCTTCACACCTAGGATGAGGCGGAGCTTCTCATCGGGGAGAATGATGCGCTTGTTCTCAGGCTTGTTAAGGTTGTGCTCCTTAATGTAGAGGTTGATCTTGCGAGTGACGTCAGTGCGAGACATCTCAGATCCGCTGGGAACACCTAGGAAGGTGCAAAGAGCATCAGTGATCTTGGCGGGCTTGGCAAAACCATTGGGGTTGGTGCGAGCATTTGCGCGCTTGCGCTCGGTCTTGCTGATCACCTTCTTCATGCGCTCATGCTCCTTGGTGAGAGTCTTGAAAGCAGCCTGAGTCTCCTTGAGAAGAACAGCGAGAGCAGCAAGCTTGGATCCAAGATCATCGAGAGAAGAGTTCTCTGCAACTACTGCCTCGGCAACCTCAGTCTTCTCGACTACTGGTGCGGGGGTAGCAACGGCAGGGGTGGCAGGTGCAGCCTTGGGAGCAGGCACAGCCTTCTTCTTAGAAGCGTCGGGTGCTGGAGTAGCAGCGACGGGGGCAGGGGAAACAGCAGCGGGGGTCTTCTTTGTGGCGGCCATTTGTGTTGGTGTTGGTTACTTGATGATCATAAATGACGGCTTATCCTTAAATCCCTTTCGGTACCTGACATCATTTTGGTGCGTCTTGTCCGCTCTCCCCAAAATTAACGCACTTTCAACAAATTCCCCCAATTCACTAATTCACGAATTCCCCAATTCCCTAACAAATGCCCAAACAAATTCCCCAACCAATCCGAATATATCATACATACTTGTTTACACTTAAGATGTAGCTTCATACAACATACAATGGAAGCCAATAATCTGGTCTTGGCAGATATAATAGATATCAACGAAGTATGGAAAAGACTTTCTTTGAATTTTGATGAAATAGCACTGCAACATATGCCATATCACACAAAGATCGCAAAGGAGCTATACAACATTCTGGTTACGAGTGCTTTACATAGTTCAACCAACATTATTCTTTATGGAGCGAAAGGGTTTCCTTTGAATTTATTATGGGAATCTGTGTTCCAACGTAATTTCGGTAAAGATTTTCATAAAAATATGCTTGTTTGGAAAAACCAAATTACATATTATGAAACGCCTTACTTCTTTGAGGTTGATGTAGGGGATCCGCAACAGCCTAAGGATGTTGATATGTTATCAAATTTCATTAAAGACATCGTGCAACATCCCGGGGTATTCAATATGAGACATATTATCATTATCAATAACATCGACCAGCTATGTCATAAGAAGTCAACCTTTGCTTTTCGGGTTTTGCTAGAGAGATACTCATCAAATGTATTATTCCTATGTACAACACATAACATGTCGGCAATAGAAAAACCTCTCCTGAGTAGATGTATGGATTTCCGTATTCCTCTAGCCACTATATCCGAAATTGAATTAATACTGCGAAACTTGGAGCTAGCTTTCAATGAAGATTTACGAACACATAACTGTAGAGATTTATATAATGCAGTGTACATTGGGTGGTTAACAAAGTATGCGCCATCTAGTATTCCGAGTGACTTTTGCAAATATAAAATAAGGGGTATGGAAGAAATATTGAATAGGAAAACCCTATCAATGGAGGATGTAAGACAGTTTACCTCGCAGATTAGCGTTCATGATATATCTATCAGAGATATTGCATTGGATATATGTATTCATACAAAGAACAAAAATAAGACTGAATTGTTTGACTATGCTGCTGTGATAGATCATATGTGCTCAACAACAGAAGGCTATAGAAAACCTTTATACATTGAACTCTTTCTGAATGTAGCTCTCTTCGGTCTGGGACGTGAATATTTTAGAAAAGAACTTGGGTTATTATCAAATAACTAGCAGCTTACTTTGTAGTTTTTCCAACAATGCACTGTTAATATTGTATGATATACCCATCGATGTTGATGTATTTATTTTTTTATGGATAAATGCACACAAACTATCATGTAATATAGGTATCCACTTGCTTCTCGAAGTTTTCTTAATCTGCCAACCAGCTATCCCATACCTCACAAACTGTTTAAGAATAGCAATCTGTTCACCATTCAAAACAACATCGTCATCTACATCACCTACACAATCTAAACTCATACCTACTCCTAAAGAAGATCCATCTGCATCACTTTTGCCATCAGATAACTTATCACTATTCCATTCATATTGTAGCTGCCTACCCTTTGAGGTCTCTACATATCCTTTGATGTCTAAACAACCGTTGTGTTCATCATCATGACATAGTTTACATAGCATAGCTAGATTACTTGACTTATTTGATCCACCATCACGTTGGTATTGAATATGGTGTACATCAACTGCTGGATTCTTTTTACAAACTGAGCACAATTGATTATCAGTATAAACGCTACTATTGTACCTACTAGTTGCTAAAGGATCAACTAAACTACCACCACTGGTGCAGCCACCATAACTTTTACCTCTTTCATTGTTGGTAATATGTTTTCTTACAGAATGAGCTACTTTAATAAACTCAGTGGGCATCCCAAGTGCATCACACACCTCTAGACCATATATGGCACTTCCAGATCCGTTACGTAGTTTTCTATCATATATGATTGTAGCTAATCCACTCGAATCATGGGTAACTTCTACATGCATATGAGCTACATTTAAGTTATGAGGCACCTGTTCTTGTATTATAGGAATCTCTACAAGTTCGTGTAAATGTGTAGCAAATACGAACGCTACATTCTTTCTTAATAAATTATATGTCCCTGAAGCTACAATTGAAATAGCACTCATAGATTCTGTTCCTGCGCACAACTCATCACCTAGTACAAGACTATACTTATCACAACGTTGAAAGATGTTTCGTAGCTCAGTCATTTCTACTGTAAAGCTACTCATGCGTTTGTATACATTATCATTGTTTTGGATGCGTGTAAAGATACTGTGAAAAGGTGCTAATTTGAAGGATGATGCAGCTACAAACATACCGGCTTGTGCCATGATGACGTTAATGCCTACAGCTTTCATATAAGAACTCTTTCCAGATGCATTGATACCATACAATAACATGCCTTTTGTACAGCCAAGTCCAAGAGATACGTCATTTGGAACATATTCTACATCGGTATGTATTAACTCTATAATTGGATGGCGAATTGCTTTTCCAAGAATATAAGAACCCTCTACAGTATGATCTATTTCAGGACGTACATAATTGTATTCTACTGCATTCTTAGCATTTGTAGCTGCAACATCAAGATCACCTATAAACATAACGATCTTGTCTAATGCATTGTGCCATATCTCATCAAACCTCGCAAGATATTTGATATAGGCTTCCGTAACAAGACCTTGAAGTATTCTCTGATAATCTAGAATCTTACTAGAGGCATCTTCCATAACCTTGTGGGTAATCTTAAGGGTAGAACTGGATGAACTTAGTGGTCGAGCATCAAACTCAGCTACTTTTATACCTGCGATGGTTTTGATTCCTCTAGATTTCACAGTGTCCCAACGTTTCTTTGTAATGTTAATAAAATATCCGTCTCTATCATTACTATCAAGACTGCATGGCTCATATTCGCATATGTCCTTAATAAAGCTTTCTAATGTAGCTCTCGCATCTTTCAGTTTATGAACATAACAATCAATGTTGACATTGTAACCATCAAAGAATATAGTACCCTTGATATCACTTAACACATACTTTGTAGCTTCCTTCAAGTCAAGTACCTTTGTAAAATCATCCATCATCTGTCGAATTGTGTCTATAACATTATTACTCTCACAAGCCACATCACAATTTACATCACTCATTGTAATAGCCTGTATTGCTGCATATAGAGAATCATGCAATGTAACCCATTCCATTGGCGGAAACGTTCCCAGACGTATGCGACGCGCCATCCTTTCAATATCGCTTATCTGGCACAAATTCTTAGAAACAGCTACATACTTATTATCTTGTATCAACCTTTCAATGGATTTGTATCTTTTATCAAGTAAATCATTGTCTCGCACAGGAGCTAATAGCCTATCTTTAAAAAGACGACGACCAAAAGAGGTTGAACAGCGGTTAAGTAAAGCTATGAGAGGTTGTTCTCCACCAACATTTTTATGTGAAGTCCCAATGATTTGTAGCTGCACGGCACTATTAGATTGGAGTGTTAGATACTTGGATTGTTCAATAATAAAAGGTGGTTTAAGTTTGTTGATGACTCTATCATTGTGATCATATGCGAACTGTAAAACAGCAGTAAACGCAATTCTAGCAAGCGAATAATTACTCAAACAAGCTACATTATTATCATCCTTGTATGTCTTTCTGAAAACAGCTTCTTGAAAACATTGCTTGGACTCTTCTTGAACAGTACCATGGTGTAGTATTGCGTTACATGTATTTACACAGTTATCAATATCTCTTCTAACTTGTGGGTTTGCAGTACATTGTTTTGTCTCAAGTATATATATCTCTCGAGGGTTATGCGATTCTATTAAGCGATTTATTTCATCATATGTATAGTTTGGATCATCCGTCTTGGAATACCCTTCATAAACCATTGTCTGTCCTGTACTAATGTCTATAATGGCAACACCAATAGACATTATCATCTTATCAGTTTTGTAGCTGTTATTCACAACATGTGTTTCTTTGAAGGGATCAAATACAATACACATTAGATAGTTTGCATCATAGCACGAAGGAGCTACAATAGTAGAAGGACTCAGGATTTCAGTTACTTCTCTGGTAACATTTGGAGGTGGTGTTACTTGACGAACAACCACAATTGTATATAGATGTGCTAATAATATAGAGGTATACTTTGAAAGAGCACTTAATGGAAAACCTGCCATCAAGGGGTTGCTACGGCTCGTTTCGACGACACTCTTGTTTTTTCGCGTAACCTGTAAATTACATATATCACATACTTTGTATATATCTGCTCCCATAAGTTTTTGTTCACCATAGTCTTTGTTTTGTAGCTGCACTTCATCAGCTACTTTAAAATAAGCATTCATCTCAAAGAAATCTCCAATCTGAAACAAACACACTGTAGATTCACCATACTTCTCCCTATACTTGTCACAAGCCTCAACATAGTCATCGACAATCATTGTATGCAAACTAGCGTATGCAGCTACTTTATCATAATAACTACACACGTTGGTCTTAAATAGTTTAACACATACACACCCTAAAAATATATGTATTCTTGGTAAATGGGATATTATCGGTTTGACATTGTATTGTCTTATTGGATATTTGTTTGGTATTTACTATATATCACTAAATGTGTTAAATACAGTCCCAAATTGGCTTTGATTTTAGCACTGATTGAAAATATATTTGGCATATTTCACATGTTATTTATAAAACATGTATCAATCGCAAGATTTTGCTTAAACATTTTCACAACATGTTGCATTAAAGTATATCCATTATATACATTACGTAATGTTACCATAAACTACAAAGAGGATGTTAAGTTACTCACAGTTATAACTATAGTATATCTATTATGGATTTATTTGAACGATATGTCGGTCATCGATTTATATACATCGGACAAAACAACCCCATTGACAAACATTATTATGGATTTGTTTAAGAAAATTAATAGTTAAAGATATAGCATATAAGTCTTTGTATTGATTATTTATACAGCTATAATGAGTATATATAATCCAATACATAATGTAAGTAACGAAGATCATCGCGATCGTGATCATGATCAAGATCAAGACATAGGTGATTCATATTGTCCAGTATGCGGCTCCTTAGAAAATATTACAGATCTATTTATACATATTTTCATTAATCACCCAGCATTTTTGTTAGTTTGGACATCTTTAAATTACCCAACATACCATAGACACTTGATAGATGTACATTCTATAGATACATCTATGTATGCATCACAAGCTACTTTTGGAAATTCAAATATGAATGAAGTCAATGATACTGGGACAGATAATCTTATGACCACAGATATTAACACAGAGATAGATATTGACACAGGAACTGATAATGCCACTGTGACAGAGAATGATGTCGATGGATTGGTTAATGATTTATCCAACTTAATTACATTATTAAATATTGTTAGTGGGACTGCAACATATGAAGAACTAGTGGAATATAGCAATATAATGAGTCAACAACACATAATAAAACGCACACCAGAAGAACTGGAAAGCATAGCATCTATAGCAACTGATGAAGATATAGCAGAGTATTCAGAAGATAATTGTAGCGTATGTTTTGAAATTTTGGCAGACAAACCTTTGTGTAGAAAAATGAATACTTGTGGACATTTGTTCTGTAGCGAATGCATAGAATCATGGTTAAAAATAAAATCATCATGCCCATTGTGTAGATCCTAAACTTGAATTATCTATATATCTGCGATGTCAATGTCATCATCGGCGAAAACTATAGTATCTTTTTCTTTTGTCTCATCCATGTCATCCATATTGAAACATCTCACTAGGAACTCCGGCATCTCATACTTCCTAAACAAATATGATGATTCGTCATGAGAATAGCGATGAATCACATCAACTTTATCTTCAAAATCTCTTTCGGATACCAATATGAGATCTCCTTTGTTAATGATGACTTTTCTCGGACCACTTCGCATTGACCCTCGAATACGTCCCATACGCGTAACACCATCGTCGCATAATGCATTCAGTCGACCATTACCAAGGAGTTCTTTCACAACAGCATAACGCTGTCCCTCTTCAGGTAAGACCGTCTCCGTATTGCTATGTCTATATGTCCTTTTTTTACCAGCACGAATAGTACTTTGATACATTACACAAGTAACAATGTATAACTTAAATC
>Ga0209550_10003646_pt1 | contig 14658 bp, 8 predicted proteins | sample LauGreSuBDMM15SN_2_FD_187567 | JGI IMG/M metagenome (GOLD analysis project Ga0209550, IMG submission 187567) | Freshwater lake microbial communities from Lake Michigan, USA - Su13.BD.MM15.SN (SPAdes) (version 5) | ecosystem: Environmental > Aquatic > Freshwater > Lake | place: Lake Michigan, USA...
CACCGTGGGTCGAGTTGAAATACTCGAGAACGGTCAGACCTTCCTTAAAGTTCGAAATGATCGGCGTTTCGATGATCTCGCCCGAAGGCTTGGCCATCAGACCGCGCATACCGGCAAGCTGCTTCATCTGCGCTGGCGAACCACGCGCACCGGAGTGGCTCATCATATACACCGAGTTGACTGGCAATTCACGGCCATGCTCGTCGGTTGGCGATGCCTTCAGCTTGTCCATCATGGCGTTGGCAACCTTGTCACCACATGTGGACCAGGCGTCGATGACCTTGTTGTACTTTTCCTGCTGCGTGATCAGACCGTCCTGATATTGCTGCTCAAAGTCGGCAACAATTGCCTTGGTTTCAGCAACCATTTCCGTCTTTTCTTCCGGAATGATCATGTCGTCCTTACCGAACGAAATACCGGCCTTGAACGCATATTTGAAGCCAAGCGACATGATGGCGTCGGCGAACAATACCGTGTCTTTCTGACCCGTGTGACGATAAACCTGATCGATAACGTCGCCGATTTCCTTCTTGGTGAGAAGGCGGTTGACGGTTTCGAATGGCACGCGGTGGCTCTTTGGCAGCGTTTCTGCGAGCAACATACGGCCAGGTGTGGTGTCAAAGCGAACCATGCGCTCAACGCCATCTTCACCGGTCTGTGGGACGCGGGCGATGATCTTGGAGTGGAGCGTCACGGCGCCAACTTCAAGCGCCTGATGCACTTCAGCCATGTCGGACAGCATCATGCCTTCGCCTGGCTCGCCGCGGCGATCCATCGAAAGATAATATAGACCCAAGACCATGTCCTGCGAAGGAACGATGATTGGCTTACCGTTTGCAGGCGAAAGGATGTTGTTGGTGGACATCATCAAAACGCGTGCTTCCAACTGGGCCTCAAGGCTCAATGGAACGTGAACAGCCATCTGGTCACCGTCAAAGTCGGCGTTAAAGGCCGAGCAGACGAGCGGGTGAAGCTGGATAGCCTTACCTTCGATCAGGACAGGCTCGAACGCCTGAATGCCCAAACGGTGAAGCGTTGGTGCACGGTTCAGCAACACAGGATGTTCACGGATAACCTCATCGAGGATGTCCCAAACTTCCTTACGTTCTTTTTCGACCCACTTCTTGGCTTGCTTCAGGGTCATCGAAAGACCCTTCGCATCCAGACGCGAGTAGATGAATGGCTTGAACAGTTCGAGCGCCATCTTCTTTGGCAGGCCGCACTGATGCAGTTTCAATTCAGGACCGGTCACAATAACCGAACGACCCGAATAATCGACGCGCTTACCCAAAAGGTTCTGACGGAAACGGCCCTGCTTGCCCTTGAGCATGTCGGACAGCGACTTCAGTGGACGCTTGTTGGCACCAGTGATCGTACGGCCGCGACGGCCATTGTCGAATAATGCGTCGACAGCTTCCTGCAGCATGCGCTTTTCGTTGCGGACGATGATGTCTGGCGCGCGCAGTTCGATCAGGCGCTTCAAACGGTTGTTACGGTTGATAACGCGGCGATAGAGATCGTTCAGATCGGACGTTGCAAAACGACCGCCATCCAGCGGCACCAATGGGCGCAATTCTGGTGGAATGACGGGAATGACGTCCAAAATCATCCACTCGGGCTTGTTGCCTGAATCGATGAAGCTTTCGACGACCTTCAAACGCTTGATGATCTTCTTTGGCTTGAGTTCCGACTTGGTGACGGCAAGCTCGTCGAGCAGGTCGGTACGCTCTTGCTCAAGGTCGAGGTCCATCAACATGGTCTTGACGGCTTCTGCACCAATGCTGGCGGTGAAAGCATCTTCGCCATATTCGTCCTGCGCGTCGAGCAATTCGTCTTCGCTCAGCAACTGGAACTTCTCAAGCGCGGTCAGGCCGGGCTCGGTCACGATGTAGTTTTCGAAGTACAGCACGCGCTCAAGCTGCTTCAACTGCATATCAAGCAGCAGGCCGATGCGTGAAGGCAGCGACTTCAGGAACCAGATATGCGCAACAGGCGCAGCGAGCTCGATGTGGCCCATACGCTCACGGCGCACCTTGGTAACGGTGACTTCAACGCCGCACTTTTCACAGACGACGCCCTTATACTTCATGCGCTTATACTTACCGCAAAGGCACTCATAGTCCTTCACGGGTCCGAAGATACGTGCGCAGAAAAGGCCGTCACGCTCTGGCTTGAACGTACGGTAGTTGATGGTTTCAGGCTTTTTGATTTCACCAAAAGACCAGCTGCGGATTTTTTCCGGCGATGCGATCCCGATCTGAATCTGGTCAAATGTTTCGACCTTGGCGATGGGATTGTTGAATTTGCTCAGTTCGTTCATAATCTTTTCCTCATTGGGCTTTTGCCCATGAAAACCTAAGGGCAGGGGCAGGGGGCGAACCTAAGTCCGCCCGGCTCTGCTTATTCCGCTGCCTCGGCAAAGCCCTCGTCACCTTCGATCAAGTCGTGCGCCTTCAGGTCAACATTCAGACCCAATGAGCGCATTTCCTTAACCAGAACGTTGAAGCTTTCGGGGATACCGGCTTCAAAGCTGTCGTCACCCTTGACGATCGCTTCGTAAACCTTGGTACGCCCGATAACGTCATCGGATTTGACCGTGAGCATTTCCTGCAAGGTATAGGCCGCGCCATATGCCTGAAGTGCCCAGCATTCCATTTCCCCGAAACGCTGACCACCGAATTGCGCCTTACCACCGAGTGGCTGCTGCGTAACAAGGCTGTACGGTCCGATTGAACGGGCGTGGATCTTGTCATCAACAAGGTGATGCAATTTCAGCATGTAGATGATGCCTACGGTTACCTTACGGTCGAACTTGTCACCGGTACGGCCGTCGAACAGGTCGGATTGACCCGAACCGTCAAGTCCAGCGAGCTGGAGCATTGAGGTAACGTCCGCTTCACGTGCACCGTCGAACACGGGTGTGCCCATTGGAACGCCGGTGACGACATTGCTTGCAAGTTCAATGATGTCCGCGTCGCTGCGGCCCTTGATCTCGTCGGCATAATCTTCGCCATAGGCTTTCGCCAAACGTTCGCGCACGATCGCTGGCGGAGCTGCGGCTTCGGGGTTCGGGTTATTGTGTCGCCACTCTTCCAAAGCCTCACCAATTTGCATGCCCAGACCGCGTGCGGCCCAGCCAAGGTGGGTTTCGAAAATCTGACCGACGTTCATACGCGATGGAACGCCCAACGGGTTGAGAACGATGTCGACAGGTGTACCATCGGCAAGGAACGGCATGTCTTCTTGCGGAAGGATCCGCGAGATAACACCCTTGTTTCCGTGACGTCCGGCCATTTTATCGCCTGGCTGCAGTTTGCGCTTCACCGCGACGAAAACCTTGACCATCTTGAGCACGCCAGGTGCGAGTTCATCACCGCGCTCCAGCTTCTCACGACGATCTTCGAACTTCTCAACGATCAGCTTGACGGCATCGTCATACTGAACCTTGACCGCTTCAAGGTCGCCCTGGATCTTGTCATCGGCAACCGCGATTTTCCACCATTCGTGACGCTCCACTTCGCTGAGATTTTCCTCAGTGATCGTGTCGCCCTTTTTGATGCCCTTTGGCGCTGCTGCTGCAGTTTGACCAATGAGCATGTCTTTCAGGCGGTTGTAGGTCGCACGGTTCAAAATCGAACGTTCGTCTTCGCGATCCTTCGCAAGACGCTCGATTTCTTCGCGTTCGATGGCCATCGCACGCTCGTCCTTGTCGATGCCGTGGCGATTAAACACGCGCACTTCAACAACAGTACCAGCAACACCAGGCGACAGACGCAACGATGTGTCACGTACGTCGCTTGCCTTTTCACCAAAGATGGCGCGCAGCAGCTTTTCTTCTGGCGTCATTGGGCTTTCGCCCTTTGGCGTGATCTTGCCGACCAGAATGTCACCGGGGTGCACTTCTGCGCCGATGTACACGATGCCAGCTTCGTCGAGGCTGCGAAGCGCTTCTTCACCTACGTTTGGAATATCGCGGGTGATATCTTCAGGGCCAAGCTTTGTATCGCGGGCCATAACTTCGAATTCTTCGATGTGGACCGATGTGAAGACATCGTCTTTCACGATGCGTTCGGAGATCAAGATCGAGTCTTCGTAGTTGTAACCGTTCCAGGGCATAAACGCGACGAGGCTGTTTTTACCCAGTGCGAGTTCGCCCAGTTCGGTCGAAGGACCATCGGCGATGATGTCGCCAGCTTCGATCACGTCACCAACCTTCACCAATGGCTTTTGGTTGATGCAGGTGTTCTGGTTCGAACGCTGGAACTTTTGCAGCGTGTAGATGTCGACGCCCGATTTGCCGGGTTCAACGTCGCCAGTCACGCGGACAACGATACGGGTCGCATCGACTTGGTCGACGATACCGGTACGGCGTGCAGCAATGGCAGCGCCGGAATCGCGGGCAACGGTTTCTTCCATGCCGGTTCCGACAAACGGTGCTTCTGCGCGGAGCAAAGGCACGGCCTGACGTTGCATGTTCGACCCCATCAATGCGCGGTTGGCGTCATCGTTTTCCAAGAACGGGATGAGCGACGCCGCAACCGAAACCAGCTGCTTTGGCGAAACGTCCATCAACGTGATCTGGTCGCGCGGTGCCATCAGGAATTCGCCAGCTTCACGTGACGAAATCAGGTCTTCGGCAAAGCTGCCATCGGCGTTCAGTTCGGCGTTCGCCTGCGCGATGGTGTTCTTCTGCTCTTCCATTGCGGAGAGATAGACCACATCGTCGGTGACTTTATTGTCGATGACCTTGCGGTATGGCGTTTCGATAAAGCCATATTTGTTGACGCGGCTGAATGATGCCAGCGAGTTGATCAGACCGATGTTCGGGCCTTCTGGCGTTTCAATCGGGCAGATACGGCCATAATGCGTTGGGTGAACGTCGCGGACTTCAAAGCCAGCGCGTTCACGCGTCAGACCACCTGGTCCAAGGGCCGAAACACGGCGCTTGTGGGTGACTTCCGAAAGCGGGTTGGTCTGATCCATAAATTGCGACAGCTGCGAGCTGCCGAAGAATTCGCGCACCGCAGCAACCGCTGGCTTTGCGTTGATCAGATCGTTTGGCATCACGGTGGATACGTCAACCGAGCTCATACGTTCTTTGACGGCGCGCTCCATACGGAGCAGACCGACGCGATACTGGTTTTCCAGCAATTCGCCGACCGAACGGACACGACGGTTGCCGAGGTTATCGATATCGTCGATTTCGCCCTTGCCATCTTTCAGGTTCACCAGTTCCTTGACCACGGCGAGGATATCCTCCGTCCGCAAGGTGGTGAGCGTGTCTTCAACGTCAAGCTGCAGACGCATGTTCAACTTCACGCGGCCAACGGCGCTCAGGTCATAGCGGTCTGGATCGAAGAACAGGCCAGCGAACAATGCTTCTGCGGTTTCGCGCGTTGGCGGCTCGCCAGGACGCATGACGCGGTAGATCGCATCAAGGCCCATGTCGCGGTTCTCGGCCTTGTCCGCCTTCAACGTATTGCGCATCCAAGCGCCGGTGATGACATGGTCGATGTCGAGCAGCTCAAGGCTGTCGATGCCGGCCTTGTCCAATGCTTCAAGGTTTTCAGCGGTGATTTCGTCACCGGCTTCCACATAAATCCGGCCCGTCTTTTCGTCGATCAGGTCGAATGCCGAATAACGGCCAAAGATTTCTTCGGTCGGGATCAGCAGATGCGTCAGGCCATCCTTGACCGCCTTGTTCGCGGCCCGTGGCGTAACCTTGGTGCCCGCAGGGAACACGACTTCGCCAGTCTTTGCATCCACGATGTCGAACATCGGTTTCGACGCACGCCATTGTTCCGCATTGAATGGAATTTTCCAGCCACCGGTGCCACGTTCAAATGTCACGCGGTCGTAGAAGTGGCTGAGGATTTCTTCGTCGTTCAGACCCAGCGAGTAAAGCAAGGTCGTGACCGGCAACTTGCGCTTACGGTCGATACGGACGTTGACGATATCCTTGGCATCAAATTCAAAGTCGAGCCACGAACCACGGTACGGAATAACGCGTGCGGCGAACAGATATTTGCCCGAAGAGTGCGTTTTACCGCGGTCATGGTCAAAAAGAACGCCCGGCGAACGGTGCATCTGCGAAACGATAACGCGCTCTGTACCGTTGACGAAGAAGGTGCCGTTATGCGTCATGAGCGGCATGTCGCCCATGTAAACGTCTTGTTCCTTAATATCGAGGACCGAACGCGCTTCGGTGTCAGGGTCAACCTCAAACACGATGAGGCGCAGTGTCACCTTCATCTGTGCGGCATAGGTAATTCCGCGCTGACGGCATTCTTCAACGTCATATTTGGGATCTTCGAGTTCGTAATAGACGAAGTCGAGTTCCGACGTTCCGGCAAAATCCTTAATCGGGAAAACGCTGCGCAGCGTCTTTTCGAGGCCAGATACATAACCAATGGACGGGTCAGAGCGCAGGAACTGCTCATAGCTTTCGCGCTGAACCTCGATCAGGTTGGGCATGTCGATAACTTCGTGGATGTTACCGAAGATTTTGCGGATACGCTTTTGACGCGAGAGTGTCGCAGGAGCGGTACGGGTTGCCATAAGGTGCTTTGCCTCAGTTAGAAATGTCAAACGCGCTAAATTCGTTTTCACCAGACAAGAAAAGGCCGCATGGCAAAGGTCCGAAGATTCGGGTCCTGCCGTGCAGCCGTTTCGCGTATGTGAAAATCCAGACCCTTCAATGCTTTAGCCAAGTTGCGCGACGACAAGGCCAATCCCGATGGGGCAGATGTTGGACGTCGTATAGAGCCGCGAGCGTTGAGGGTCAACCCCGGCCTGTGCCAATCACAGGCAATTCCGCGGCGGCGCAGCACCCGCGAGGGGTCCGGATTTGGCCATGTATTGTCCTGATGTTGCAGTTACTGAGCGCCAATTGAACGCGGGCACATCGACCTACCACGAGATCGTACAGTTCCATGTAGATAATGATACGCTTATGCCATTGAATATAAATGGGAAGCCGTTCATTCGAAAGCTAAGCGATCTTGCAACTGACATTGAGGCTTTGATATCCGAAGCCGACATCAGAAAGCGGTTTACAGTTGATTTTTGATTCGACCTGCACGTCGATTTCCGTTCGTCATGACCACAACAAAGTGGGCGGGGGCAACATGGAACGTGGAATATTCTAAGGTTAGTTCCCAAAAACCACTTTCCTACACACACCCCCATCCATTATCCCGATTCACATAGCGTGATACAGGCGTTCCGCCATGCTTGAAGGGGCAGGGCAGCCCTGCTAGGGGCGGCTCATGACCGAACTCTCCCTTATCCGTAATTTTTCCATTATCGCCCACATCGATCACGGAAAGTCGACCCTTGCGGATCGGCTGATCCAGCAGACGGGCGGGCTGACGGCGCGTGAGATGACGAGCCAAGTCCTTGATAATATGGACATTGAAAAAGAACGCGGCATCACGATCAAGGCGCAGACGGTGCGGCTGGATTATACCGCGAAGGACGGCATTACCTATCAGCTGAACCTGATGGACACGCCGGGCCATGTCGACTTTGCCTATGAAGTCAGCCGCAGCCTCGCCGCGTGCGAAGGCGCGTTGCTTGTCGTCGACGCCGCGCAAGGTGTTGAGGCGCAGACGCTCGCCAACGTCTACCAATCCATTGAGCATGACCATGAAATCGTGCCCGTCATCAACAAGATCGATCTGCCCGCGGCAGAGGTGGACAAGGTGAAGGCCGAGATTGAGGAAATCATCGGCTTGCCCGCCGACAATGCGGTGCTGACATCGGCGAAGTCCGGCATCGGCATTGATGAGGTGTTGGAGGCCGTGGTCACGCGCATTCCCCCGCCAAAGGGCGACCGCAACGCGCCGTTGAAGGCGATGTTGGTCGATTCATGGTACGACCCCTATTTGGGCGTCGTCATCCTGATCCGCGTCATCGACGGCGTGATCAAAAAAGGTCAGGAAATCCAATTCATGGCCGCCGGCACAAAGCATTTGGTCGACCGCGTCGGCTGTATGCGGCCAAAGCTGGAAATCCTGTCCGAAATCGCGGCGGGCGAAGTCGGCATTATCACCGCGCAGATCAAAGAAGTCGCGCAGACCCGAGTGGGTGACACCATCACCGATGCCAAGCGCCCCGCCGCCGAACCGCTGCCCGGGTTTAAGGAAGTGCAGCCCGTGGTGTTCTGCGGCCTGTTCCCCACCGACGCTGCGGACTTTGAAAAACTGCGCGAAAGCATCAGCAAGCTGCGTCTGAACGACGCATCATTCAGTTTCGAAACGGAAAGCAGCGCGGCGTTGGGCTTTGGCTTTCGCTGCGGGTTCCTGGGGCTGTTGCACCTTGAGATCATTCAGGAGCGCCTGACGCGCGAGTTTGACCTGGACCTTATCACCACCGCGCCGTCGGTTGTGTACAAGCTGGAGCTGAGCCGGTCGAAGACCGAAGATGCGCGCAGTATGGAGCTGCACAACCCCGCCGATATGCCCGACATTAACCGCATCGCGGAAATTCAGGAGCCGTGGATTGAGGCGACGATTTACTGCCCCGACGAATATCTGGGCAGCATATTGAAACTGTGTCAGGACCGGCGCGGCATTCAAAAGCAACTGACCTATGTCGGTGGCCGTGCGCAGATCGTCTATGAACTGCCGCTCAACGAAGTGGTGTTCGATTTTTACGACCGGTTGAAGAGCATTTCGCGCGGCTATGCCTCGTTCGATTATCACCAGATCGGCCATCGCGAAGGCGACCTTGTGAAAATGAGCGTGCTGGTCAATGGCGACGCGGTCGACGCGCTGAGCATGATCGTCCACCGCGGCACCGCCGAAGCCCGCGGCCGCGGCATGTGCGAGCGCCTAAAAGACCTCATCCCGCGCCATCTGTTCAAAATCCCGATCCAAGCCGCGATCGGCGGCAAAGTCATCGCCCGCGAAACCATCGCCGCAATGCGCAAGGACGTGACGGCGAAATGCTATGGCGGCGACATCAGCCGCAAGAAAAAGCTGCTGGAAAAGCAGAAAAAGGGCAAGGCCAAGATGCGCGAGTACGGCAACGTAAGCATCCCGCAGGAAGCGTTTATCGCGGCGTTGCGGATGGGTGAGGAGTGAGGGGCGACGGTTCGGTTCGTCCCGACCCTTCGCCCGCCGGAATTCGCCATACGGTATGCGGTGACATAAGCATCCGCCTCTGCTAGGCGCGCGGCATCATGTTAAACTTAAACGGAATCACCGTGCGCCTTGGCGGCCGCACTATTTTGGACCGCGCGACCGCGACGCTGCCGCCTTATTCGCGCGTTGGCCTTATCGGCCGCAATGGCGCGGGCAAATCCACGCTGATGAAGGTGATGATCGGCGAGCTGGAAGCCGACGAAGGCAGCATGGATATGCCGAAGAATACGCGCATCGGCTACATCGCGCAGGAAGCGCCGTCGGGCACCGCAACGCCGTTTGAAACCGTGCTGGCGGGCGATGTCGAGCGCGCGGCGTTGATGGAAGAGGCCGAGCATTGCGCCGACCCCGACCGGCTTGGCGAACTGCACGAACGGTTGATTGCGATTGATGCCTACACCGCCCCTGCACGCGCCGCGCGCATCTTGGTCGGGCTTGGTTTCGATGAAGAGATGCAGGGTCGGCCGCTCGATAGCTATTCGGGTGGCTGGAAAATGCGCGTTGCCTTGGCCGCGCTTTTGTTCTCCGAACCCGATTTGTTGCTGCTCGACGAACCTTCAAACCACTTGGACCTTGAAGCGACATTGTGGCTGGAAAACTTCCTTAAATCCTATCCGTCGATGATGGTGGTGATCAGCCACGAACGCGATTTGCTGAACAATGTCGTCGACAATATCCTGCATCTCGAAGGCGGGTCCACCACGCTCTATTCCGGCGGCTATGACTCGTTCGAACGCCAGCGGGCCGAACGTGCAGCGCAGCTGGCGGCGGCCAAGGCTTCGCAGGACGCACAGCGCGCCAAGCTGCAGGATTATGTCGCGCGCAACTCGGCGCGTGCCTCCACCGCGAAACAGGCGCAGTCCAGAGCCAAGGCGCTGGCGCGTATGCAGCCCATCGCCGCGATGGCCGAAGATCCGACGTTAAGCTTTGACTTTCCAAGTCCGGATGAATTGAAACCGCCATTGGTCACGCTTGATCTGGCGAGTGTCGGCTACACCGCGGGCAAACCGATACTTCAGCGGTTGAACCTGCGCATCGACCCCGATGACCGGATCGCTTTGCTGGGGCGCAACGGCAATGGCAAGACCACGCTCGCGCGGCTGCTTGCGGCGCAATTGATGCCGATGGACGGGGCGATGAGCGCGTCGGGCAAAATGCGCGTTGGCTATTTCACGCAATATCAGGTCGAAGAACTTGACGGCGACGATACCCCGCTGGAGCATATGACCCAGCAGATGAAGGGCGCGACCCCCGGCGCGGTGCGCGCGCAATTGGGCCGCTTCGGCTTTTCAGGGGCAAAGGCAACGACTAAGGTCGGCAAGCTGTCGGGTGGTGAACGCGCGAGGTTGGCGCTGGCGCTGATTACGCGTGATGCGCCGCATATGCTGATCCTTGACGAACCGACGAACCACTTGGACGTCGATGCGCGTGAAGCGTTGGTGCAGGCGCTGAACGAATATGAAGGCACCGTGGTGCTGGTCAGCCATGACCGCCATATGTTGGAGCTGACAGCCGACCGGCTGGTGCTTGTCGATAATGGGACCGCAACCGAATTTTCGGGCACGATTGAGGATTATACCGACTTCATCCTGGGCAAGGGCCCCGCGAAAGAGAAGGTGTCCAAGGCCGATCGCAAGGAAGACAAAAAGGCGCAAGCCGCAGCCCGTGAGGCGCAAAGCAAGCTGAAGCGCGAAGTCAGTGATGCAGAGGCAGATCTTGCCAAGCTTGAGGTTGTGTTGAGTGCGATTGATCGGGCGATGTTCGATCCGGCGTCTGCTGCGAATGAATATAAGAATCTGACGATGGGCGAACTGTCGCAACGGCGCGGGAAGATTGTCGCCGCGCAAGAGGCCGCCGAAGCCCGCTGGGTCGCGGCCAGCGAGGCTTTGGAGAAGGCTTAGGCTGCGATGGCGGCCAAAGCGGCGGTGAAACGCGCTTCGCCTTCGCCTTGAACCAGCGTGTAGCGGACGCCGCGTCCATCCAGTTCCGCGCGGCATAGGTCGAAAAAGCGTTTGCGCTCGGCTGATTGCGCATAAACGCGCAAGCCATCGTCGACAAAGGGCAGGTCGATATCGAGCAGCAGATAATGGTCGGCAAAACCCGCAAATGCGTCGAAATATCCGTCTGCCGTGCCAAACATCATCTGCGCCCACACCGACGTTATCAGCGGGTCGGTGTCGAACAATACATAACCAGCGCCCAGTTCAGCTGCACGCGCGGCTGCGGCGCGGTTCATGGCGTCTTGCGTTTGCGCAATGTGCACCAGCTGCGCCATGCCGATGTCGGTGCCATGTGCCTCGCAATACGCGCGGCCATATTCAGGCACGACTTCGCATCCCAAATGCGCCGCAAGCCGCGTCCCCAATGTCGATTTGCCCGTGCTTTCGGGACTGTGCAGACAAATGCGTTTCATACGCGCTCTGCCTTGCGCCACTCGACAAGGCCCGCAATCGCCAGCACCAGAAATATCCCGTAAAGCCCTGCGGTGAGATGTAGGTCTTTGACGATATACAGCGGAATGGAGATGATATTGACGATGATCCAATAATGCCAGTTTTCAACAAAGCGCCGGGTCATCAAAATCTGCCCCACAATCGACAGCATCGCGACCGACGCATCCCAATAGGGATAGCTGGCGTCGGTTTCGGCATGCATGATGGCACCCCATGCCCAAATGGCGACGATGGAACCTGCGATCCACAACGCATAGCCCGTTGCCGGAAGCCTGCGGACGGAAATCACGCCGCTATCGTCCTTATTCCGGTTCCAGCTCCACCAGCCATAGAGATTGATGGCGGCGAAAAAGATCTGCAACCCGGCGTCGCTGTAAAGCTTGGCGTCGCGGAAGATGACGAAATACAAAGCGACCATGACAATCGCCACGGGAAAGTTCCAAACCGATCGCCGGATAATTAGGACGATGTTGGCAATGCCGAGCAGCACGGCGACGATTTCAATCATGCTCATTTTGGGTGCTGTAGCGCCGTAACCGAGCGACGCAAGTACCGAGGATTATCGCGGCCGTGCAACGTGAGATTCGCCGAAAATTTAAGCCTGTCCGTGGGTTGCGTCAGCGTGCTGAAACAGTTCTGCATCCTCGCTGCGCAAGGATAGTTGTTCCGACACAGCGGGTGTGGCTACAGCGGCGCGGTTGTTTGCTTAAGCCGACAGGGCGATGTGATCGTGCGCTGCGTTCAGGGCGTGCACATCGGCCTGCAAGGTATATCCAAAACCGTACAACGCATTCAGGCTGATGCCGCTTGTGGGGTCCAGTTTCAGGTTCTTGCGTAACCGTGCGACATGGGTGTCAATCGTACGCGATTGGTAATCGACAACTTTACCCCATAAGGTTGCTGCCAAATATTGCCGTGAAAGAAGGCGGTTCGGATTTGTGAAAAACAGCATCGCCATGTCAAATTCACGCTTTGGCACGACGATCTCTTCGTCGCCAAGGTAGATCGTGGACGTCGATGGACGCAGCAAATAGCGGCCAAGGATGACGTTTTCCGACACGTTTTTCACTTCGCCTTTGGAGCGGCGCAAAAGCGATTTGATCCGCTGTGCCAGCACGGCGGGATCTACTGGCTTGGCAACATAGTCGTCGGCACCGGCTTCTAACCCGCGCACGATGTCGATATTTTCGGCACGTGCGGTCAGCATGATGGCTGGCATATCCGGATGGAACTTCCGGATATATTCGAGCACTTCTATACCCGACAAATCGGGAATCGACCAATCGACGATGAGAAGGTCGCATTCCGATTGGCGCAACGCCGCCAAAAATTTCTGGGATGAGTCATAGCTGGAAACCGTATAGCCGGCTGCGCCCAGAAATTCCTCCATTTCCGATGCAAAAGCTAAGTCATCTTCTACGACAGCTATATGAAATTTCTTCATTGCTTTGCTCTAAATGGTGGACCAGTCAACCACTCGTTTTTATACTAAAAATGTAACATTTGTAACAATTATATTGTGAACTAATGTGAACTTTATGCACCTTATGGGACAAAGTTCATCTATGCACGCTTCGGCCGCTCCAAAACGGAGTGAATATTTATGCAAAGGATTATTTAATAAGCTGAATTCCTTATACCTTTCGGCAGAAGGCACTTTTGGGAAGTCAGCTATCGCTTTAGGGCGTCTTTTCGGCCTTCGGGTGGATTTCGCGATGATGCCGCACCACCGCGCGCGCCACATTTTGCATCAGGCCGTTTGTGACCTCTCTTCCGGCGCGTGTTTCGGCAATCATGACGGCAACCTGATACCGACATCCATCCGGTGCTTTCATCACCCCGACATCGTTAAGTGCGGTCGAAATCGAACCCAATACTTGCCCCGTCCCCGTTTTATGGGCGAGGCTCCAGCCCGGGGCGAGCCCTGAACGAAGGCGTGATCTTCCGGTATAGGTCCCCGCCATCAGTTTCAAAAGCTTTGCCCCCGGATCATCAGCGGCGCGCTCGCCAAAGCGCTTTAGCACAAGCACGATGGTGCCCGGCGCAGCGCCATCCAAGGGTGAGGCCAGATATTTTTCGAGCGCTGCGCGCCGTTTTTCCATAGGAATGCGCGAACGCTGTTCCTTAAAGCCATTGCCTTTGCGATATTCGGGTCGCCATTCGAGGCCCGCGATCGCACTTTGCAAAAGCACTTCGCCGGGTCCGAAGCGGATCGATTGCACCTTGCGTCGGTCAAGCATCTGGTTGATCGCCTGCGGGCCACCGGCCACGCGTATCAGGACGCTGTTTGCAAGATTGTCGCTGGCGTTGATGGCATGGGCAAGCAATTCGCGCACGGGCATTTCAAAGGAATCTTGGCTGCTGAGATATTGTTTGATCGGCTGGCTAAACACCACAATATCATCGCGGGTCACACGTATTTTCTTGTCGAGCGACAGCTTGCCCGCGGCTTCTTGTTCCAAAATCGTCAGCGCGACCCACATTTTGGAGACGCTTTGCTGTGGAAAGCGTTCGGTCTGCCGCCGACCGATAATGTCATCCGAAAAGGGCGTGTAAATGGCGATGCCGGCCCGACCGGGGAATTTTTTCCAAAGCGTATCGATCTCATTGCGCAGCTTTTCGTCCGCAGCGGACTGCGCGTTAGTCTGGGTGTTGGTCTTGGCGTTGGTCTGGGTGCTGGTCGGTTTGTCTTCGAGGCTGGGGATCGTGAATGTCGAAGCGCTTGGCTTTGCAACTTTCGGCTTTTTCTGCTCGTCTTTGGTGGCTTTTGGCTTGGCTGGGGCCGTTTTTGCCGCGCTCGGCTTTTCCGCTTTTGGGTCAGACGCGTTGGCGGTCATGGTAATGCCGGTGATCGCGGCCGCAAGGCAGATGCTACCAATCAGGCTGCGTGTGACGTGAAAACGGAAAGGTCGTTTGCCGGACATAATGTAGGTCATTCGTTCATTTCGCAGGTGCGCCCTGGGGACTGGACGTTGAGGTAGGCGCTCGTACGTCGTTCGATGTCTCAGACGTAGGGATGAAGCGGCTAAGGTCGCTGCCCGTGGTTATGTGCAGGCTCA
>Ga0209550_10003647_pt1 | contig 14657 bp, 9 predicted proteins | sample LauGreSuBDMM15SN_2_FD_187567 | JGI IMG/M metagenome (GOLD analysis project Ga0209550, IMG submission 187567) | Freshwater lake microbial communities from Lake Michigan, USA - Su13.BD.MM15.SN (SPAdes) (version 5) | ecosystem: Environmental > Aquatic > Freshwater > Lake | place: Lake Michigan, USA...
GTTGTACCGAGATGACTGATGTCGTCATTTTGCACGCGCCACCATTCCCAGGCCACACGTTCGAGCGGGCAGTAACAGCGCCGTAGCACCGGTTGTCGCGTCTGTCGTGTTTATAAAGCTCACACGGACAAAGTATCGAATTCCTCAACCGACAACGCCTCGGAGAAATCTGCGGGCCCGATCGGCCCCTCTCTCCTGCAAGGAATTCTTTGAAATGATGGGCATTTTTCTTGGGGCCTTCGCCATCTCATTAGCACCTGGTCTGCGTGTGCCCAGTTCCGCCAGTTGCCTGACTCGTCTGACCCTTCATGGCCAAGCAAGGTCATTGTCGATGAACGCGGCTGAGGTGCCTGTGAAGGTACTGAGCGCATCCAATGAGGCAACGCCATACGCAAACATGTGGTGCGCTCCTTGGTTCAAGCTGGACGAGGTCGGACCAGTCAGCACTCGTCAAGATCTAGGTACCGCTCGCTCGGCATTCTTCCTGAACAACGTCATTTCAGCTGCGGAGGCCGCACGGATGGTGGCTGTGGCGGACTCGATGGGGTTCGAGCGCGCCGCAGATGCGGAAAAGGAGCGCCAGAATGGCGCTCTTTCTTGGGTGCTGCACGCAGAGCTCGAGCTTCAGCTCCTCAAGCGCCTCGTGCCTCATCTCCCATGGACCATCGCCATCCACGCTCCTGGTACACCCGCACCCACACTCGAGTGGCTCGAGTCGTCGGGAGGCACACCGCCTTGGATTCGGCTGGTAGAGGGTGCGCCGACGGGCGAGTACGTGCTCGCCGGCCTGTCCGCTCGCAGCCGCGTCTACCGGTACGAGAGCGACGGCAAAGACGCCTTTAAGGCCCATTATGATGAGGTCTGGCCCGGCAGCCGCCTCGAAATTGGCGTCGACGGCTGCGAGTCGAAGATGCGAAGCGACGGATGGAAGTACTCGTCAGCCGCGCGCGGGCAGTGGGCGTGGTCGGCCGGAGATCGGATCTCGCATCTGTCCGTGCTCCTCTACCTGACGGACGGCTTTGATGGTGGAGAGACCCTTCTTCATTTGGAAGGCGAGGAGCTCAGCGAGGAGCTGAGCGAGGAGGCGGCGCCTGGGGCGAGCAGGAGCACCACCACCACGAGCAGCAGCAGCAGCAGCAGCAGCAGCAGCAGCAGCAGCAGCAGGGTGGCTGTCACCCCGATCACCGGCAGTGCGCTGTGCTTCGGCCAGAGCTTCAAGCTGGGCCGCACCGGTGTCTCGCACTCGGCAGACGCACTGCTGCACGAGGGCATGCCACTGGCCCCACTCGATTGCATGGCAGCCCGCCCTCTGTTCATGAAGCCGCCCGCAAAGTACGTGCTGCGGACGGACGTGCAATACACGATGCCTATCCCGCCCACTGCCACCCACAAGGCTGCCGACTGCGCAACATCCAGCCTCAACGATCCGCAGGCGGCGCAGTCGATGACCATAGAGCTGTCAGAAGACCCAGAGACGCGGGCTCAACAGCTGGAGCTGCTCAAGTCTTATGGATACGACGTTTCATCATTTGAGCGGCTATCACCCTAGGTTGAACCTCCCACTCATACTCCTGTGGGGTGTGGGGTCCGCTGCCCTTGTCGTGTTGATGTCATGCTTGTGTCGACGTGTCGGAGCGGAGACAGTCGAGTCAGCGGTCCGGTGCGGCGGGGTGGAGGCCGAGGGAACTACCGGTCCGAATTCATTTCCCATTGCCACTTCATAAAGGTACTTTAGGAAAGGATATACACGCTATCTACGCATCTTTGAGATCGTCCATTTGGGATGTGCTACAAGCGGGCGCCGGGGGCGCACACCGCAATCGATTTCACAGAGATGCGATAAAGACGGCCCTTCCAAGGGCCCTTCCTGCCCTGCAAACTCTCTCGTCTCCGGGTCGCTGTGTGCTGAACCTTGCTGCTCGACAATCTCAACCATCTGGAGGCGTAACCACGCTTTAGTAGCCTCGGTAGCCGCCCTGCTGACCGTAGCCCTGCTGACCGTAGCCCTGCTGACCGTACCCTTGCTGACCGTAGCCGCCCTGTTGCGGGTAACCACCGTAGCCGCCCTGCTGACCGTAGCCTGGGTCCACTCCGGGAGGGGCGGCGGTGCCTACTAGCTGGCAGATGTAGACAGCCTCCTCGGGGTTCGCTGCGTCCAAGCTGATCTTATTCCCGGGCGCGAGCTGAACGGATTGCCCACTCTGAAGCCATTGCCACGGAAACTCACGGCCCTGCTTCCAGCCCGTGGGAGGTTTGCCCATCGAGGTGAGCATGGCCATGCCGTCGGGCGATACCTGCACGATGCACTGCTCCCGTGAGATCGTCAGCATCTGCCCGAGCTGCTCCACCATGTCGTAGCGACCCAGCACCTGCCGTCCGCCAAATGGCACCGTGTGGTCTGTCCTCAGTACTCCCGCCACGCCGCCGCGAGGCACCAAATGCCAACCCTGACCGCCCATCCCGTAGCCCTGCTGGGTGCCGTAACCCGGAGCCGACATGCCGTATCCTTGCTGCGGCCCGTAGCCCTGCGGGCTGCCAGAGCCGCCGTACCCCTGCTGGCCACCGTAGCCGCCGTAGCCATTCTGTCCGCCATACTGGAGGAAGATGAAGGCTCGCGGCGCCACCGCCAGCGTCATGGCCGAGGTGAACTTGGGCGCCGGCACGGCCACGAATCCTGCAACAGCTCTGACTGCGAAGGCGAGCCAGATGCCGCGGCCGCCAGAGGCGGCCATTGCGCCCCCACAAAGACTTGGAAAACATGTCCTGAAGCCCCCCGTGAAACGTCGCGTATTCCTACTAGCCGATAAATACTAATCCAAAAGTGAACCCATTCCCCACTCAAATCCGAGCGCCTCACGTTGCCCTGCCAGGAATAACTCTTTTGCGAGCACATTTCCTCGAGGCCGTGTGAGCGCATGGCAAAGAAGAAGAGCTCAGGATCATCGGCCGACGGAGTTCCGGCCGACGGAGTTTCGGCCGCTCCACCGTCGAAGAAGAAGGTGGGCACCAGCCGAAAGCGCGCCGACGTTGCCAAGACGATGCTGTGGGCCGCGCCGGTCGTCGTCCTCGTGGCTGCTGGCATTGCATTTGTCTCCAGGAGCGGGCAGGCACCGCAGTCACCGCGGACCGATGCAGCGCAGCGGCAAGACGCGGCACATCCTCGTCGAGACTCTCCTCCACCTGGGCGAGATGCGTCATCCAAGACGGAGAATTCCAGCGGGCAGCTGCCACAGGGTTGGGGCTCGGCAACGGATCCGACGAGCGGAAAGACATACTACTATAAGACCGCGACGCGCGAGACGCAGTGGGAGTTCCCGACGAGCGCGGCCGGCGAGGAGGCTGCCTCGGCGGCGAAGCCCAGCCTCACGGGCCACAACTGGAATGCTGCGGCCGAGGGCGAGGACAAGGAATGCGCCGGGTGGGCGAAGCAGGGCGAGTGCACCGCCAACCCGGAGTTTATGCGAGCCAAGTGCAAGGTCACATGCGAGCGCGCGGACGCGGCACGCACGAGCTCGACGGGCGAGCTCGTTGACTCGTGGAAGGAGCCTGGCGAGTGCATCGCCTGGGCTGCCTCGGGGGAGTGCGAGATCAACAAGGGCTTCATGTACCGCAGCTGCGCGTACTCGTGCTCGCCCGAGGCGCGCGCGGCGCAGGAGAAGAAGCTCGCGGCCTCGCTGGCCGAGTACAACGTGCGCTGCCCGCGCGATGCTTCCATGCTGCCCGCTCTCTCACCCGGTATGATGAACGCCACCTTTGAACGCGTCATGTTGGAGTTTCGCGATCTGAAGCCGGAGCTCATTTCGACCGATCCGCCCGTGGTGCTCTTCCACGCCTTCCTGAGCGACGCCGAGGCAAATGCGTTCATCGGACACGGCAAGGGCAAGTACACGGAGTCACGGGGCGTCGGCTTCTCCGCCGATGGCAAGATGACGGACGTGAAGACTGAGATCCGCACCTCGCGCCACACGTGGTGCCAGGAGCGAAGCTGCCTGAACGACCCGCTCGTGCAGGCCGTGCAGCAGCGTGTGAGCGACGTCACACAAACCCCGGTGGCGAACGCCGAGTTCGCACAGCTCGTCTACTACCATGCTTGCCCGAGCGAGCGCGATCCATCGTGCGCCTTCTATAAACGCCATTCGGACTACATCGACGGCGACCGCCACCGGGTGCAGGGCGTGCGCATCTTCACCATGTTCATGTACCTCAACGACCTTCCTGAGGGCGCCGGTGGCGGCACGAAGTTCACTGACCTCAAGCCGCCCGTCACCTTCAAGCCCGAGAAGGGGAAGGCGGTCCTGTGGCCCTCCGTCCTCGCTGATGCGCCCAACAACATCGACACGCGCACACACCACGAGGCATTGCCCGTGCTGCTCGGCGAGAAATATGGCGCCAACTTTTGGATCCACCAGTATGACTTCCGTACAGCGCACTCGAAGGGCTGCACAATGGGGTGAGCCTGCGCATCTGTGGACTGTGTCTGTGCACTGTGTCTGTGGACTGTGCGCTCTCTCATGGGCAGAGGTGCAGCGACATGTCGGCGAGCTCCTGTATACAAGTTTGGCCTGTCGCGGACCCTAACTTCCGGGGTTCTAGAGTCAGACATGGACGCTGCATGAATCCTCAAACGCTCGCAACGTGCGGGTGCGGAGGTGTTCAGGTGAGGAGCGTGCGGACGCCGCGCCCGGCCCGGAACCGACAGCTTCCGACAGCGCACACACATGAGCGCACAGCGACACGCCACATAGCGGCGTATTCATAACGAGCGGTTTCGGCGCACGGCGGCGTAGCCTTTGCGTAGGGCCACACGTAGCTCGCCCGACCGAAGATACGACACCGAGTAGCAGGGATCTCTACAGCGCAGGACGGGGAGGACGGCTACGCACGTCGTCGCGGCATACCCAAGTCCGCATAATACAGCGGAACAGCGCCGCGCGCACCGGACCGGACAGCCGAGCCACCCGACTGGCGCGGGGCGCCGGCGGCCGGAACACGGACCCGACCAGGACCAGTGCCGGAGTGCGGTGCCGCCAAACGGTGATTAGTGAAAAGAGAGCCCGCCCCCGGGTACAACGTGATACTATAAAGGTACCAATAAGTTATTGGTACCGCAATGATACGATACAGCTGGTAGCCGAGCCGGAGCCCGCACCGTGCGCAACCTCTCGCTCGCCGCCGCCCCGCCGCCGCGCGCCCACTCACCCGTCGCCCCGCTCTCCGTGGCGCGGCGGGGAAAACCGCCCCCCCTCCGCGTAAACCAGAATCTTCCCATCGCCATCGCGGCCATGAGTTGCCAGCAGACGACACCACGGCCAACACATCGCGCACAGAATTTGGAGTACAGCCATCGTCGGTCGTGCGCCGGTGCGCCGTCGCTGGTGACCAAATAAGGGACCAAAAAACGGGCCAATAAGGGAGCAATCCACTCACACCGAGTCGCCGCTTCGCGCCTCGGGTGCGCGTTTACCCCGACTTGCCGAGCGATCACAGTCGCGAGTCTCTAGAGACTCGTCTGCCCCTGCCCCGCGGTTTCTTGGTCAGTCACATCTCCTCCTTGGCCTTCTTGCCGCCCATGATCTTGAGGATCTCGATGGTGAAGATCAGGCAGTCACCGCCTCCAATCTTGGGTGGGCGGCCACGGTCGCCGTACGCGAGGTCCGACGGGATGTAAAGCTCCCACTTGTCACCCTCGACCATGAGCTGCATCGCCTCCGTCCAGCCTGGGCAGCGAGAGGTCAAACGCGTGGGTCAGTGTTGCAGGTCCTGAATGCTTGACCGCACCAGACTCACCCTTGATGACCTGGTTGGGCGCAAACGTGCTCGGCTGGCCCCGGGCATAGGACGAATCGAAGACGGGGCCGCTGGGATAGTTGGCCGCGGTGCGCCCTTCGTAGTGGCACTCACATGGCGCGCTGACAAGCGGGTGATCGGTGCCGCTGCCTGCAGAGAGCACCTTGTACTGGAGGCCGGAGGCCAGCGTGACGACCCCTGGCTTTTCTTTGTTCGCAGCCAGGAATGCGAGGCCAGCCTCGTTCGTAGCGGAGACGGTCGCGATGACGATCGCACCGACGAGGAGAAGAGACTTCATCATCGTGCCCTGTGAACGATCTTTTTTTGCGCGTAAACGTTAACGCGACAGACGCGACAACGTGCTACGGCACCTGTGTGAATCCCATCTAGTGCTCGGCTTTTCGTCGAAGCTTATGAAGGCGCTACAGTTCTTCCTATTCGTCTCGACGAGCTACGCCCAGCAAGTGCCGCTCACCGAGCTAGGACCAATCTCTGTCGCTGCAGACGGCTCGCTGCATCGCATTGCCAACTGGCACGAGCTCACCGAGAACGAGCGAGCTGCCGCGCAGCGTGCGCTCGCGAAGCGAAATGCAAAACGGCTCGCAAAACTCCAGGAGGCACCACCGCCACGACCGCCTCCTCCATCTCCGCGCGCATCTCTCTGGTTCAAGAATGTCACGCGGTGGCTGCGCAGGCAATGGGTGCGCCACCGCCTCGCGCCGCTCGACTTTGCTCCTGAGTACGTGGACTTGATCCGAGGCCACGAGAAGCGCGCCACGACACGCTTATGCTCTCGGGATGGCGAGCCCGAGCTAGCGCGCCTGCGGTCCGGGCAGCGCGTGCGTGCTACTTGTCGACGCTGCGGTGGCGCCGCTGGCGTCGCCTTTGCCATCCTCAAGATCACGAGGGTGGACATGAGCGCGTTTGGCATTCTCGACTTGGAGCTCGCAGCCACGGAAGGCTTTGAGAACGTCGAGGCTTTCCGGACGGCGCTGCTGGGCTTCTACCCGGGCCTGCACGACGAAACCCCGCTTTCCGTGCTACATTTTGAGCTGCTATCGTCGGAAGGCAAACTCGAGAGCAAAGCTAGCACAGAGCTGCCGAGAGAGAGCTTAGTTTGACGAATGACGAGATTACATGTACATGTATCAAAATTCTGACAAGGGAGTTCGCTGGCACTCTTTAGGATGTTCGTCAGAGCGGGGGGACCGGGGGGACCGCGACGAAACAGGAATGATTGTCGCAGAACTTGGCCCCGAAACTCGAGCGTCCCCTCGAGGCAAAAGGGACCTGCAAGAGACGTCTTGAGGCCAGTCCGAAACGGAGGCGCACTGGGGGACGGGACGCTCAGGAAGTCCCACTACATCACCACGAAGAATATTCGCATGGCCACCCTGATCGACCTGAGCCTAGACACCGACGAGCCGGTAGCCGAGCAGCAGGGAGTCCTGTTTGTGGAAGGACGTAACGAGCCTATCAAGTTTCCTATCCACCTCGGCCCAGCAAATGCATTGCGAGAGGCGGGGCTTTTCTTGACGCATGACCTGTATGACATGGATGACAACGAACGGCCGCTTCCTGAGTCTCAGCAGAGGTGGGTGCTAGCCTCGCGCGGCACATCAACAATCGTGGGAAGCTGCGTGGCCGCGTGCACATCTGCTCCACCCGCGCCTGCTCCACCTGCTCCTTGAGCGTATTGAGCGCCACCTCCTTCGAACAGGGGCCTCGACATGTACGTAGCCAAGGCTCGTACTGTCGGGGGGTCCGGACATGCAGCTCAAGCAGCTGGGTCCGGAGGAAGCTCTTCATCCAGTGCGCCAGGCGGCACCATCAAGTCGACAGTTCGCATCCCACCGAGCGTCGAGGTCACGACGAATACGGTGCGTGGCATCTTTACCGTTCGCCAAGCCCTCGGAGAGATTTTTGACAACCCGATCGGTGCGCCGCTGCTACGCACTCGCGCTCGCACGCAGCTGCGCGACACGCACTTGGGCCCCCACTCGTTTTCTGCACGCATTCGCACCCCAGCACCTCTCCGGTGCCCCGCTCGCTTTGCGCAGCGTCCCGCCCCTCTGTCCACTCAACCTAGCGTGCTCTGCACCTCCGTTTGCGCGCAGAGCACGTCATTCGTCGCTGTCAAGAGGATTGCCCTCCGCATTATGAGCCGAGGATCGTCCTCCAGATCCATCGGGAGACACTTCGTGAAGAGATCATTCGCAAAGATGGATCTACAGAGGTCCACGACTTCCCCAACGGCCTCCGAATGCTCGACAACGGAAAGGGCCTCGACGCCGCCGCGTTACTTAATTGGGCCAAAGATGGCAAGTCGCACTCCGCAAAGACGGTGCGCTGCCGACGACAAGAGTGCGTGGGGGGGGCACGGCCTGATGAAGCCCTCTCCTCAGCTCAGCCTTCTCGGTGGCTGGCCTGCTCACCTGATGGCCGGGCTCATCAGCTCACCTGCTGACCGGGCTCGCGTGTGCCTCGCCCTCGCAGCGCGCCGTCGACGTGCGCCACCGCTCCTTCTTCTCAGGCGCGCTTGGGGAGTATGGCGTGGGCGAAAAGGGCGCGAGCGCGCGACTCGCCGACGAGACGGGGCGTGTGCGTAAGGTGTCTGGGCCGCTCCAGCAGCTGTGCTCGATTGAGAAGCAAGAGTACGCGACAATGAAGCAGAAGGACGAGAGCTGGAACCCTAGCGCTCACGATCACCTCAAGTACCGCAACTTCCGCGAGCCCGCGATCGAGGAGGTAACGAGCCGCTATGCGGGATGGGGCGAGCTCATCACGTGCCTCGAGGTGGCGTCCCTTGCCAAGGAGGCGCTCACGTCGTTGAGCGACCTCGACGGACTCGCCAACGAGCTCTGCCAGCTCTACTATCCCTTCCTTGTGCCCCGCCCTGGATCGGAGACGGCGGAGGCGCAACATCTGGATCACCGGCTGCTCGAGCACCTACTGCCGCTCCCTGCTGACTGCCTTTCCGATTGGCAATCACTGCCGATGATCCATGTGTCGATCGAGGTCTGGACGCACGGGCGGTTGGTGAGTCGCATCAATCTTAACGAGCGCATCCTTGAAGAGGGATACATCTCCAAACTCTTCAACGCTCGCCAAATGGCGGCCGCGGCGTGCGCGGCGGAGCCCGCAGCTGGCTCCTCTTCGACACAGCGTGAGGGGCCTCCATCGCTCCAGAACAAGTTCATCCGGGGTGTGTACACCGCCGGTGACAAGAAGGGCTCGTACTTGCTTTGTGCGACCTACTACCCATACTCGAGGGGGCAGCCCTCGATACCTGACTGTGGGGAGACTGAGCTAGGTGGCTCCTTCGACGTGATGCTCAATGGGCGGCGCCTCCTCGGTGAAGACCTCAAGACGCTCCCGTTTTGCGAGAGCGAGCAGGCCCGCATGCTGCTCCAAGCGCAAGGGGTACAGCCCAGCCTCATCAAGGATATTCCGGCGGCGGTCTGGGGCCGCTGGCACGGCACTCTCTGGCTCAAGGGAGATTGGCCGTTGGACAACTCCAAAGCGTACCTGAAGCACGGCAAGGCGGCGCAACAGGGCGACGACAAGGCATCACTGCTCGTCAAGGAGCTCAAGCAGAAGTACGTCAAGGACAAGGGCAGCGCCACTGCGAGGAGCTCTGGCGGCGGCTCGTCGTCGTCGTCGATGCCACGCCAGTCCCCGCAGACCGTTCGCTCTAAGGAGGTGGAGCTGCAGGACAGGGCGCTTGAGTTCTGTAAGTGGCTAGATGAGTGCCACCGCCACTACGACGACGAGGTCGAGTTCCTGTACGACGCTGGGGACGTCGTGCTGGACAAAGAGCGCCCCGGTGACTTCATCTGCCATGGTATCCGACTCAAGGGCAAGGAGATCAAGGCGCGCAGCAACCGCGCAGGTGGAGGCTCGACGGCGCGCGACAAGGGCATGGCCGTCAAGATCAAGGAGAACCCACGGCTAGTCTCGAGCGCGACGATCTGGGGTGAGTGTGTCGGCTTCGTCTTCTCCGATAGCTCGATCAGCGTGCGCTGGGAGTCCGATCGTCCGATCATCGAAGGCGGCGTGCAGCGACTGCAAGAGGCGTGCCGGCAGGCGACTACTGGCAAGGTGCAGATCAAACGGATCACGTCGACTCCGCCGCCCGTGCCTGATGACGTGGAGCCGGAGGAGTTTGAGATCACGTCGATCTTCGAGTACCCGAATTCCACGCAGGTCACGAAGCACTGCCAAGCGACGCAAAGACAGCTGGACAAGCAGAAGCCGAAGGAGATCTGCCTCAATGACGAGGTCGACAGGTCCCGATACAACTACTTGCCGCTCACGCGCGACAAGCACGAGAAGGTGGTGCCTCTGCCGCTCGCCCTCGAACAGGCCTGGGCGAGCGTGCCGAACTGGATCGCGCTGTATGTCAAGGACCACACGGGCAAGAAGATGCTCGGGAGCGCTCTGACCCTCAAGCTCTCTAGGCTAGGCCGAGGTGGAGGCGACTGGGAGCCCTTGGAAGCAAAGCAATTGCCAGGTGGCGGCACCGACTTCTTCTTCAAGCTACCACAGCTGCCGAGTGGCACGCACAAGTTTGAAGCACAGCTAGCGAGTGGGGGCCCCAAGGCCAAGTTCGAGATCACTGTCCTGCCCGCAGACAAGGCTGCTACGTTTGAGGTCGAGTGGGACGGAGGTCTTCAGGAGCTCCATGACCATCCTGTGGGGACCCTCCTGCCGCCCGTGAACCTCAAGGCCAAAGACGTCGCTGGGAATGCCTTCGAGCTTCCTGCGGCGACTTTTGATCACCCGATCTCACTGACGGGCTCCTTCTCGCTCAGCCTCGCCGGTGAGGCCGTCTTTGACCTCGCGGCTGCGGATGGGGATGGCGTGCGCGCAGTGCGCTGCACGGGCCTGCGCCTCGATGGCAAGCTGCCGCAGCGTATGTGCACGCTCACGCTGACCTTTTCGTGGGGCGACTATGCTGCGGCGGGCTCGACGACACCATCGAACCAGCTCAGAGTCACACCAGCCGCCGGCATCCCGACGCAGCTCGTCGTAACTTCGCCCGACGGGTACACTCTTGGCGAGCTTCAGCGTGGCGCCGTTCTGCCGGCACTCACACTGCAGGCCAGGGATAACTACGGCAATGCATGCACCGGCTACGCGGTCTACCTAGCGCTCGAGCGAGATGGCATCTCGATAGAGAACGAGTGCCTTCTCTTCGACAATTCTCTCGAGTTCCCACAGGATGACGACTCGACCCTCGCGCTCACGAGCAACGGCAAGCCGCTCAATCTGCAGGGTCGCTTCAGAATCGCCGAGGATGCGCCCCCCCAAGCAGCGTTGGTGCTCGTCTTCTCCATCTGGGATGAGGAAGGCCACGAGATGGTGCGCTCGGAGCCTTCGGTGACTTTCTCCGTCGAAGAGGACGAAGTCGAGGTCGACGAAGTCGAGGTGCTAGTCGAGGTCGAGGAGGGTGCTGGGAACAACGCCCCGACTCTTCCTCACCCGACTCACCTTCAGCTGGGCGCCCCTCCAACGGCCAAAGCTGGCGAGCCCTTCTGGCTCGAAGTGCAAGCCTTCTCGGAGGCCAACCAGACGATACTCCTCGACCCCACGGCGCTTTCGACTCTGATTCCGGTCCTCGCGGACTGTGGCGAAGCATCGCTCACATTCCTTGGCGATGGCTGGCAGCGGTCGCCGGGGGCAAACGCGTGCTCAGTGCGGAAAGAAGTAAAGATAGGCTGCCACATCGACCAGGGCCAACCGGTGAGCAGTTTCCAAACTTTCTGTCGAGTGCGCAGTTTCAAACTCTCTTTGGAAGGGGAAGGGGAATGGGTCGAGCAGCTCGCTGCGATCAGTGAGCCGACGCAGGTGGACGTGGAGCCGGGCACGCCAGCTGGCGTCCGCGTGGCCGAGGCCGTTGCTGGCGTCGACATCCCCGTGGCCAATTATGATGAGGTGACACTCACCGTGTCGCTCGTCGATGCCTATGGCTCGATCACCAAGCCTGTGGAAAATGCCGGCCATAAGTGGATGGTGGAGGCCGGTGAGGATGGCACCGGCATCGATGGCTTTAAGCAGCCGCGCGGTGCCAGCACGCTGCTCAAGGGTCGAGTCTTCGCCATCAGCCCCCCCGGCGAGCAGCACAGCGTGCGAGTCACCTTTGGAAGCCTCCCTGCAGCCAAAGTGCCATTGAGGATCGTCCCTGGCAGAGTGCCGTGCGGCTTGCGCATCGCCACGGCTGCTGATCAGCTCGTGAGCGCGCCACTTGTACGCACGGCACGGCACGCTACGACGCTGCCTGCGCAAGAGGATGGCTCGTGGCACGTCAGCGTGCTGCTAGAGGATGGCAGCCTGCTCGAGTCCTCCGATAGCTGTAGCTGCGAGTATTGGATCCACGGGGAGCGCAAGATCGAGATCAAGTCGAAGGCGCATCCAGGCACGCACTCACGCACGCTCGACGGCTTGCTGCTGCCCACCATGGCGGCGCAGACAGCGTACATGGTGACGGTGCGATTCATTGTGACCACGCTCGGTCGAGATGCATCGAGCAAGGCGAGGCTCGCACTGCTCCAGAAGATCGTTCCCGATCGGCTCCGCTATGAGCAGACGCTTGAGCTTCTCATTCAACCTGGGAGCGCCTCCAAGCTGCAGCCCCTCGGGGAATGGCCTGATCGCTTCCGCTCGAGCCATGGCAGAGGCGGCGACGGCGACGGCTGGGCAGACACGCCGACGAATCAGTTGACGAATCCGATGCTATGTCTCACTGACGATTTTGACAACGTCATCACGGACGGACCAGCCGCGGAGCACAGCATCGACGTCCACTTGGAGCCCCCTGACGGTGCTGCATCGAACGATGACATACAGCCGGCTGCTCTGATCACGCAGCCAGCCACCCTTCGGTTCTCTGCCGGCTGCCTGCCGTGGAAAGAGATGGTGAAACAGCTCTCTCTGACCGGCGGAGGGCGCACAGGCACGTACGCGCTCCTGTTCTGTGTGCAGCTGCCTGAGGCAGCCACGGCGGCGGAGGCCGCGGGAGCGGGGGCGCAGAGGCAGCTCATGGCGCGGCACGAGTTCATGTACATCGACCCCGCGCAGAGCCATCGTGAGCATCAGGAGCTCGAGGAACTCAGACTTCGGGAGTGTCAGCTCACTAAGGAGTTCGATGAGGCCCGCAGGGCGGCTGACGAAGCCGACAGGCGCCTTCAATCATGCAGGCGTAAGCGGGACGAGGCGGGCTCTGAGCACATGGCGGCGGCCGTGACGGAGCGCAGCAAGCGGCAACGGCTGGACGAGGCGACGGCTCAGCTTGGCGGTGCGAAGGCGAGAGTCGAGCAGATGTGGCCAAGGTGGGAGTGCGAGCTCTCGCGACTCTGATTGCGGTCTGATTGCGGTCTGATTGCGGCCTGATTGCGTCCCTCATTGCATGCAGGTGGGAGTGCCAGCTCCGGGCGGATAGCGCCTCTCTCCCAGAGGCGAGTACGCAGCTCAGGAACGTTCTCACGAAGCCGCCCCCGCACGTCACGATGGCCCTCGACGACGGTGAGCCGCTCGACTACACCGAAGATGACCTGACGCGCCGGGCGGTGCATCCTGAGGCCACGCTATGCCACGTGGCTCAGGCCCATGATGGACGCGTGAGCCAGCTGCTCATGGCAATGCTCGGCGGCGATGTGGCGCTGCTGCGTGGTGACGCCACGGCTGAGCAGCTCGCCAAGCTGGGCAGCCTGCTGCTCTCACGTGCTCAAGCGCCGCTCGGCTTCATGCGTGGCCTCGATGCTGCGAAACTCGAGCCAGGCGTGCGGCTCAATGCCGACACGCACCTGCTGGAGATCGACGGCGATGTGCACCCTCCTGATGCGGCCGCCGCACAAGCCGCCTACCTCGCTAACCTCGTCCATCTCCCCGAGGGCGAGCAGGGCGACGCCGTCCGCTTCGCGCTCTATGGGGCGCTCGGCAAGACGGTCGCACTGCTCGCGCCAGCGGCCACGGTGAGCGACTTGACGCACTACTCGTTTCGTCACAATCTGCCCGACGTGGTGCTCCTTGGTCCGCACCTTGCTGCTCACGACGACGCTCACGACCTGGGGACGAAAGGGACTGCTACAGAGGCGGCGGGAGCAGCGGCGCCGGCGCCTCCGTTTGTCGCCATCCTACGCGGCGTCTCGACCTCGATCGTTCGCCTGCCCGTCGCCCGAGGCAGCCTGAGCGCTCTGTCGATCGAGTTGCCCTTGGCCGAGCTCGACGATGTCCCTAGCGGCTCGGCTGCTGCTTCCGACGCCGCCGGCGCGCAACTCATCAGCGAGATCGACGAAGAGGATGATGAGGACCAGATTGAGATTCGCATGCTGCACACGGCGGCAGCAGCCAGCTTCGGCGCGCCCGCTAGTCAGGCGCCTTCTCTTGATGCGGGCTCGACGCTCACCCAAGCCCTCGGCGCGACGGCCCCGGGGCGCGCATGTCTCGAGTTGCTGCGCGCGCGCCGCGAGCACTGTGCCGCGGCTTCGGAGGTCGTACGACTGGGCAGCGCGCTCACGCCGCTCAAAGAGGAATGTCAATCGATCCGCCAAGAGCACACGAGAGCGGATGCGCGGGCCTCCGCGATGGCAGCGACACTCAACGCCTGCCGCAAGCGAATACGCGAGATTGACGAGGCGCACCACGCGGCCGAGATCGACCGAGATCGACGCGAGATCGATGAGGCGCACCACGCGGCCGAGGCGGGCCCAAGTGAGCTCGAGGCAGCACGCGGCTTTGTGCGCGTCGCCCACCATGGCGCAGTTGCGAGCGATGGGCAGGTAGTGCAATCGCCGGCCACGCTCGGCAACGGCGAGCCACGTTCCCGCCGCCGCCTCGATCCCGACTGATGTGCCGACTGATGTGCCGAC
>Ga0209550_10003648_pt1 | contig 14654 bp, 14 predicted proteins | sample LauGreSuBDMM15SN_2_FD_187567 | JGI IMG/M metagenome (GOLD analysis project Ga0209550, IMG submission 187567) | Freshwater lake microbial communities from Lake Michigan, USA - Su13.BD.MM15.SN (SPAdes) (version 5) | ecosystem: Environmental > Aquatic > Freshwater > Lake | place: Lake Michigan...
TACGACCGCCGACGGAGGTCGCCATAGCGGTTAACGAGCGGCAGAGCCGTCAGTATCGTCCTTATTCTCATTCTTATCATCGTTCTTCATATCTTTCATCTCACTCTTGAAGATGCGGAGAGAACGACCTAGTGATCGCGCTGAATCTGGAAGTCGCTTAGCACCAAAGAGAATGATGACCACGATCAGAAGTAAGAGAATGTGACTCGGTTCGCGTAGAAAAGGCATGGCTAAAAGGTAGCGCATAGGCCCGCCTCAGCGCATCACCGCTAGTTGGGGAAAACCCAGTTTTCATACAACTCTAAAGTTTGCTGGCATTTCTCGGCAATCAGCGATCTCGCCGAGACGGGAAGTTGCACCTCAACCGAGGCCAGAGTGCTCACAGCATTGCGCAACAACCAGTCTTGACTAAAGGAGTTCACCGTCACCTGCTCCCCCGCAGAAGATTCTCGCGGCTTATAAGTAGACCTAAATCTCTCTGATGAGGTGCGAAAACGTGATTTGATCAGCAACTGCCATTGATAATCGGAAGGATCACTTGGCTCAGAAACGTTAACCGAAGAACCCGCCAATTCTACAGATCTCATATTTTCTAATCGAAAAGTACGGAAGCCTTCTGCGCTCTGACAGTAGGCATTCAGAACTTCAAATCCAAGATCAAGTGATAACTCAAGCGGTGTGATCACACGCTCTGCAACCGCATCGCGAATTGTTGAATGGTATTTAACCGTTAAATCCATTCTGCTTGCGATGGCCTGTGTAATTATTGCGCGATGTGTCGAATCAACTATCGGCGAGGCGGTCGCCACATTTCCAACAATCTCTTTAATTCTTCTCGTTAAACCAGAGATAGCAGCTTGTAAATCTTCACGCTTTGGATCCAGTGAGCTTCGAAGAATGTCTAAACCAAGAAGAATAATTACTAACTCCTGCTTGGTGAGGAGACGAACTCTTTGCAGAACTTCAGCGTTTCGGATACTCACATACCCCGATTCAAATTCAAGGTCTATAAGTTCCAATGGGGTGTAGCCCGGAAGTCCACACATCCATAAAGTATTAAGATCGCTCAACAATTCACTCACTGAGAGGTTGAATTCCTCTGCTAGCTCACTGAGAGCGATGCCTTGATGTGTTGAAATGAAGGGCACTAGATCTAGAAGTCGCGCCGCTTTCTCAACTGGTGTGGATTGCGTTTTAGCCATAGGTCACAACCCCCACTCGCAATCGGTTGAGAATTTCGATTCGTAAATCTGCCGGTTCTGAAACGATTACATCGTTGCCATACCAAAGGATCTCCTCAATGAAACGTTCGTGATCACGAAACTCCATCTTGAACTCTTGCCACCCAGCTGGCGCGCTCGTCGCAGCGCTTTGCGAACCGCGACTACGTAGATTCAATCCACGACCATCTCTGAGAAAAATAATTGCGTGAGATGCCCCTGAAGCAGTTGCAAAAGCGCTATTTACATCAAGATCAGAAGGAATTTCAAAGGCGGAAGATTTTCCTTGTAACTTCAAATCCCCCGAGACTCGATCTAAGCGAAAGAGACGATTCGCTTTGCGATCTAGATCATTTCCAAATATGTACCAATGACCATAACGAGATGTCACGGCAAATGGCTCTAACGCGCGACTTTGTGGCTGCAATTCCTCATTTAAATAGGAGAAAGAGAGCAATGTCTTTGAGGTAATTGCCGAAATTGCTATCGCTAAATTTTCGTCTTGGTTAATAATTGCAGGGGCTAGATCTAAAAGTAACTCTGAATCGCTTTCAATGCCGATTGCGTGGAGTTTATTCAGGGCGCTCAAAGCTGATTGGCCCATTGAAGCTCCGCGCCAGGCTTCTGCCGCAAGCGAGAGCAAGGTAATTTCCTGCGCGTTTACTTCGCCTAATTGAAATTGATAATTTTCTGGCTTGATTCGGTAACCAGTCTCATCTTCAAATAACGGATCAAATGTGCCTACCTCAATCTCAATTCCGAGATTTCGAAGATCATCTTTATCGCGTTCAAACATTCGCTCTTTGCTCTCATCGCTGCCTTCATAACCATCGACAGTACGAAAAATCTCAGATTTTGTGATGTAACGCTTTGTAGCAAGTAAGGCTATGGTCAGATTTACCAGGCGCTCAGTCTTCCGCGACACCGTATGCACCTTTCGCAGGTCTCCTGCGACGCGCTAGGACTTCGACACCAGGTGCCATTCGTCTTGCAAAAATGAGAAAACCTGTGTGACCGATCATTCTTTGTTGCGGTCTTACTGCTAAACCTTCGTGATGCCAACCACGCACCATGCTTTCAAAGCTCTCCGGTTCAGTGAAGTGCCCGTCGCTTTTCAACGCCTCGGCTGTCGCAGATAATTGTGTTGTCGTTGCGACATAGGCCATAAAAACCCCACCAGGACGAAGTACTTTCGCTGAGAATTCAACACATTCCCAGGGTGCCAACATATCTAAGATAACGCGATCAAAATCTTCGCTGAACTCTTTCTCTTGCACCGATCCAATATCTAACGACCAATTAGCGGGCGCTCCCCCAAAGTAATTCTCAATATTTGACTTAGCATTTTCGGCAAATTCTTCGCGTCGTTCTACTGAGTGAACATGACCGTTAGCACCTACAGCGCGAAGCAGTGAGAGAGTTAGCGCTCCGCTCCCAACTCCAGCTTCCAAAACTCGAGCACCAGGGTAAATATCCGCGAAACCGACAATCATCGCTGAATCTTTAGGATAAACAATCGTCGCACCACGCGGCATAGAAAGGACGTAATCAGTCAATAGCGGAATAAAGGCGGTGAACTTCAGCCCTGCGCTAGTGCTGACAACTGATCCTTCAGGTAGACCAATTAAATCATCGTGGACAATCCAGCCTTTGTGAGTGTGCCACTCTTTTCCGGGCGTGATGGTGATGCTATAAATCTTTCCCTTTTGATCGGTTAACTGCACACGATCACCGGCCACGAAGAAACCACGATTGCGCAGATCAGCGCTGCTGGCTTTACCTTTGGATTCTTTTGGCACAGGAGCATCCTAAGCGTTAACCGAGCAAAGGCTGTATCTTCCTTCCTTATGGACCAGTTGCGCCTTTCCCCTAGCCGCATAAACGACTTCAACAACTGCCCGCAACTCTACAAATATCGAACGATCGATTTACTTCCTGAGCCACCTAGCATTGACGCAGAACGCGGCACACTAATTCACACCATTCTGGAAGATCTCTTTGAATTACCCGCAGCTGATCGTGATCTTGCGCGAGCAACCGAATTATTGCCCAGTCGTTGGCAAGCGCAGATTGAAGCAAAACCTGCAATCGCTGAATTGGTTTTGGATCAAGGCGCGTGGTTCAAACGGGCCGAAGAATTATTAGGCAATTACTTCACGCTAGAAGCCCCAACTACCTTTGAGCCGACTTATCGCGAACTACATCTGGAGATGGATCTTTCTGAGAAACTTTATCTCCACGGTTATGTTGATCGACTAGATGTTGCTCCAACAGGTGAAGTAAGAATCGTTGATTATAAGACTGGGAAATCGCCGAAGCCAGGTTGGGAAGAGAAAGCGCTCTTCCAATTACGAGTCTATGCCCTGCTCTATTGGAAGAACCACGGAGTAATTCCTAAATTGCTGCAGCTGATTTATCTCGGCGATACCCGACTCGTCAAAAGCGCTCCAACAGAGGCAGATTTAATTGAAACCGAACAAATTCTCTTTGACATCGCCGAAGATATTCTTCGCGCAATCGAACGTAACGAATTCCGCCCGCGACCAACCCGTTTATGCGATTGGTGCTTCTTTAAGACTATTTGCCCAGCTCACGTTGGTTGATCTCAAACCAATTCGCTAAAGTCGCCTCCGTTATATCTTCAAAACTTTTAACAACCTTCAGCCTTGGTTCCTCCGCTACTTCGACAAAATGGGGAATTCCAACGACAAATGCGCCACTTGCTCTCGCCGCAGTAAGTCCAGTCGGAGAATCTTCGAATATTAAACATTGCTTGATATCCACATCCAACAACTTTGCGGCATGCAGATAAGGATCCGGAAAAGGTTTTGTCCGTTCGATATCACCTGCTGCAACCGAATAAGCAAAAAACTTTTCGGTCATTCCCACCAAGACCGCATCGACGATCAGGCGCGGGCTGGCCGAGACCAGGGCTTGCGGAACTCCTGCGCTACTTAACTTTCGTGAAAACTCCAGCGCACCTGGCATTAGCGAGACTTTACCCGACATGCGTTTCTGCATCTGCGCAACAATTAATTCGCCTAGTTGCTCGGGGGTTTTTGCACCGTTGAGACAGAGTGACATGTATTCGGTAACCCTTTGTAGTGGGCCACCTAAGCACTTTAATTGATCCGCTGGAGTCCAGTCATAACCATGGGCTCGCATCATTTCTAATTCGGCAGCGTGCCAGTCAGGTTCAGAGTTAATGAAGAGGCCATCCATGTCAAAAAGAACAGCCTGGAACATGGCAAAACCTTTCGAAGTGGTAAAAGGGCTAATTAGCGTTAAAGTATTTCGCTTCAGGGTGATGCACGATAATTGCAGATGTACTTTGCTCGGGATGTAACTGGAATTCCTCTGATAGTTGCACGCCGATACGACCTGGTTCAAGTAATTCACATAGCTGGATTTGATCTTCAAGATTAGGGCAGGCTGGGTAACCAAATGAGTAACGAGAACCGCGGTATCCCTGGTCTAAGATCCCTTGCAAATCTGCAGCGTCATCTCCGCGAACTTTAAATTCCTCTCGGACGCGCGCGTGCCAATGTTCAGCAAGGGCTTCGGTTAACTGAACAGATAATCCATGAAGTTCTAAATACTCGCGGTAATTGTTTGCCGCAAATAGTTCGGCCGCTGCCTTGCTGATCTCAGATCCCATTGTTACAACATGGAAGGCAACAACATCGGTCTTACCGGACTCTTTGCTAGCGAAGAAGTCACTGAGGCAGAGGCGACGGTCACGAGATTGACGCGGGAATGAGAATCTAGTTCTTTCCTGCCCCTTCTTCTCCCCCTCGTGATGCAAGATAACTAAATCATTACCTTCGCTGTAACAAGGAAAATAACCATAAACAACGGCGGCATTTAACCAACCTTTAGATTGGACTTGGTTTAACAGTGCGCGCAGACGTGGTCGGCCTTCACTTTCTGCCATTGCATCGAATTCACCGCGCGCACCTTTGAGTCCCCATTGTCCAACGAAGAGCGCTCTTTCATCAAGCATGCCTACGTAGTCAGCAAGAGGCACACCTTTGATAATTCGTGATCCAAGGAATGGAGCCGGTGGAATATCCACATCGCTTGCTACATCGCTTCGTTTGGTATCGATCACTAACTCTTCACTCTTCTGTGGGCGCAATGGCACCTTTCGTTCGCGAAGTTCAGGAAGCGCAGCTCCCGGAACACCTTTCTTAACCGCCATAATTGCGTCCATCAAACGCAAGCCTTCAAAAGCATCGCGCGCATATCTAACTTCGCCTGGAAAGACTGCAGCTAAATCCTGCTCAACAAAAGCGCGGGTCAGCGCTGCGCCACCTAGAACTATCGGCCACTTCTCGGCCAAACCACGATTGGTTATCTCTTCCAAATTCTCTTTCATAATTACCGTGGATTTTACGAGTAGCCCGCTCATTCCAATTGCATCTACATCGGAAGCCTGAGCTGCATCAAGTATCTGATTGATGGTCTGCTTGATTCCGATATTCACAACGCTATAACCATTGTTGGATAAAATAATATCAACAAGATTTTTACCAATATCGTGAACGTCACCCTTTACTGTTGCCAAGAGCATGGTTCCGCGTCCACCGTCATCGCTCTTCTCCATAAACGGTTCAAGGTATGCAACTGCTGTCTTCATTACCTCGGCGCTTTGCAGAACGAATGGCAATTGCATTTCGCCTTTTCCAAAAAGTTCGCCGACGACCTTCATGCCTTCTAAAAGATGGTCATTGATAATCAGTAACGGCTTAATGCCATCGGCCATTGCCAGTTCGAGATCATCAGTTAAGCCGACTTTTTCGCCATCAATGATTCTGCGCTGCAGACGTTCGGTGAGAGGTAGCGCGGCAAGTTCTGAGGCGCGTACGTTGCGTGAAGCGGCAAGTTCAACGCCTTCAAATAGCTGAAGAAATTCTGTGAGAGGATCGTAAATGCAGGTCTCACCGTCGTACTTTCGACGGTCATAGATCAGGTCGAGTGCGACTTCTTTTTGACGCTCGTTGATGCGAACTAATGGAGTGATCTTTGAGGGATGAACGATCGCTGAATCAAGGCCTGCTTCCACGCATTCGTGAAGGAAAACTGAGTTCAAAACAACTCGAGCGGCTGGGTTAAGCCCGAAGGAGATATTTGATACTCCAAGAGTGGTCTGCACCTCAGGAAATTCTGACTTTAAGGTGCGAATCGCATTAATAGTTTCAATACCGTCTCGTCGCGTCTCTTCTTGACCAGTTGCGATTGGGAAGGTGAGACAGTCGATCAGAATGTCTCCGGTATTCATCTGCCAATTTTCGTTTAGGTCTTTTATCAATCGGCGAGCTACGCGCAATTTCCATTCGCAATCTCGTGCTTGACCCTCTTCATCAATTGTAAGTGCGACCACAGATGCACCGTGTTCCTTCACCAAAGGCATAATTCGCGCAAAGCGAGAAGTCGGTCCGTCGCCATCTTCATAATTAACTGAGTTGATAACGCTTCGACCACCAAGTGCTTCTAAACCTGCCTTTAATACCGCAGGTTCAGTTGAGTCAAGAACAATAGGCAAGGTTGATGCTGTGGCAAATCGGGTTGCGAGTTCAAACATATCCTTTGCGCCGTCGCGACCAACGTAGTCGACAGAGAGATCCAACATATGGGCACCGTCACGGATTTGATCACGAGCTATTTCAACACAGGTTTCCCAATCTTCAGCAACCAGAGCGTCGCGAAAGGCGCGTGACCCGTTGGCGTTAGTGCGCTCACCAATAGCCATATAGGTGTTGTCTTGTCTAAATGGTACGTATTGATAGAGCGATGATGCACCCGGATCAAGGTCGCTTATGCGTTCTGGAATTACTTTCGCACCCAGTTTATTAACCACCGCTGCTAGGTGCTCCGGTGTTGTGCCGCAACAGCCACCGATTAGAGAAATTCCATAGTCGCCAACGAAAGTCTCTAGCGCTTGGGCTAATTCATCCGGTCCAAGTGGGTATTCCGCACCTTTTGCACCGAGAATGGGTAAGCCAGCGTTTGGCATTACAGATATAGCGCAATTTGAATACTTGGATAGGTAACGCAAATGCTCAGACATTTCTGCAGGACCTGTCGCACAATTAAGTCCAATCAGATCTATTTCCAAAGGCTCAAGTGCATTTAAAGCCGCTCCGATTTCTGAACCAAGCAACATTGTTCCCGTCGTTTCAACGGTAACTTGCGCAATCAAAACAACATCGAAATCCACTTCAGCGATCGCTTGCCGCGCACCGTTTACAGCCGCTTTAGCTTGCAGCAAATCTTGAGTTGTTTCGATTAGAAGCGCATCGCATCGTCCATCAAGTAAACCCTTAGATGCGGTGTAATAGGCATCTTTTAAAAATTGATATGTTGTATGACCAAGTGATGGCAGTTTGGTTCCTGGCCCGAGTGAACCTAATACAAAGCGGGGTTTTTCCTTTGTACTAACTTCGTCAGCGGCTTGACGTGCGATAACCGCTCCTGCATAGGCCAACTCGTAGATGCGATCTTCGATTCCGTACTCAGCTAAGTTCGCCCAGTTTGCGCCAAAAGTGTTTGTTTCGATCGCATCAACACCGGCCGCTAAATACTGTTGGTGGACTGCAAGAACAATATCTGGACGAGAAACATTTAAGATTTCGTTGCAGCCTTCGTGGCCTTCAAAGTCTTCTAACGTTGGATCTGCTGCTTGGAGCATCGTTCCCATAGCTCCATCGGCGATCACCGTGCGCGAAGCCAGCGCCAGGCGCAGTGCGCCGGCAGGTCTGTTGCGATTATGACTCGTCACTTGGCTGAGGTTACCGTAAGGTGGTTGATGTGGAGATTCATAAAATTCCTGCACTTCGCAATCCAGTGATGCTAATCGCGTTTTCTGGGTGGAACGATGCTGCCGAGGCGGCTACTGGGGCGGCATCTCACATACTGGGTGCATGGACCGATGCTGAACATGCCATAAATGATCAAGTGGGTGTGGTCCCTGAATTAATTGCAGATATAGATCCTGAAGAATTTTATGACTTCCAAGTTAATCGTCCAATCGTTGACATGGACGAATCACAGATTCGATCACTGACTTGGCCAGGGACTCAGATATTCGGATTAGCAACACCCAATTTTGATTTTGATTTCATAATTGTGCGTGGTGTTGAGCCTTCTATGAAATGGAAGACTTTCACGCACGATTTACTCGATTTGGCCGATGATCTTGAAGTTCAAACGATAATAACGCTTGGATCGATGCTTGCTGATGCACCACATTCGAGACCAATTACTGTCACTGGCAGCGGTGCGCATCCAGATCTTGCCAAGCGACTAGGCGTCGAAGTAAATCGCTATGAAGGTCCCACCGGAATTCTCGGAGTAATCGCGGATGCGTGTTTGCGACGTGGACTCGATGCGATCTCACTTTGGGCAGCCATTCCTCACTATGCAAGTAATTCACCGAGCCCGAAAGCAACCCTTGCTTTGATTAATGCACTCGAGGATTTCTTAGATATCTCATTGCCGCAAGGAGATTTGCATGCAGATTCACTCGAATGGGAATCAGAAGTTGATGAATTAGCTCGCGAAGATAGTGATGTTGCTGAGTATGTAAAAGCATTAGAAGAGAGTAAGGATTCGACGCTTTTATCTGATGTTTCAGGTGAAGATTTGGCGCGAGAACTAGAACGTTTCTTAAGGCGCCAGAGCGAAAACTAGATTGCGATACCTAAAAGCGCATCAATAGCGCGGCTTAGTTCTCCCGGCTTTCCGCCGACAGCGCCTTCATTAGTTTGATCAATCCAAATCTGCACAGCTTTTAGCGCACGCGGTGTGTCAATGTCGTGGGATAGCGCAGAGATAATCTCTTCGATAACGACATCAGTTGGCGCAACTTCCATTCGAGAAAGCGCGACCTGCAACGCATCCAAGAAAATCTTCGCCTCTGTAACTTCGGCTGACTCCCACATACGATCTTCGCGGTAGTGATGCGACATAAGCGCGATACGGATCGCCATCGGGTCTATCCCATCCTTCAGCAACTGGGATACAAAGACCAGATTCCCCTTGGACTTACTCATCTTCTCGCCATCTAAACCAATCATTCCGGCGTGAACATAGTTAGTTGCAAATCTTCTTCCATTCATAGCTCTCGCCTGCGCCGCTGACATTTCGTGATGCGGAAAAATCAAATCACTGCCACCACCTTGAATATCAATGGAACTTTCCGCAGCAGGATCTATATCCAGATAAGCAAGTGCTATTGCGCAACATTCAATATGCCAACCTGGTCTTCCAACTCCGTACTTGCTCTCCCAGCCCGGTTCCGTAGGACGCTTCGCCAACCAGAGAAGGGCATCTAGCGGATCTTCTTTACCAACTCGATCGGGATCTCCCCCGCGTTGGCTAAAGATCTCCAGCATCTGATTTTGCGTCAGATGTGAACGCTCTCCAAATTCTGAATCGCTACGGACTCTAAAGTAGTAATCGTTATCAACTTGGTAGACCGTATTTGCATTCTGTAGATCTGAAATCGCTTCTACAACTAGCGGTATCGCTTCAACAGCTCCGATATAGCTTTGAGGCGGAAGAATATGTAGCGCCACCATGTCTGAACGGAAAAGATCAATTTGGGAATTAGCCAGTTCACGCCAATCAACAGCATCACGGTTTGCACGCTCTAACAACGGATCATCTATATCCGTAATATTTTGAACAAAGAGAACGTCGCTCCCAGTGGCCAGTAGGTATCGATTGATTAAATCAAAGGCCAAATAAGTATTTGCGTGCCCTAGGTGCGTTGCATCGTATGGCGTGATTCCACAGACATAGATTCGATACTTATCCTTTTTTACAATTGACGAAAGTTTTTGATTCGCAGTATCGAAGATCTCTAAAGTGGGTAGGTTGAATTTAGATGCTAGAGGCGGAATCGCCACTTGTGCCCAAGAATTCATGTCATCATCCTAGAACGGTGGCCAAGGGACAGCAGGCCAATCAGGGCTGGGTACAGGGAAGGATTCTTCAATCAGAGCACGGTCTATACGCGCAATAGTTGCAGAGACTTCGTCTTGGTCAATTAATCCGGCCACAATTTCTAACTTTGAACCAGTGAATAATTCACGAGCTTGAATCAGAAGCGCCTTCTCTGCACCGGTAAATGATGTTCCCGCCCACTGCCATAACACGGTGCGCAGCTTGTCGTCCACGTGAAAAGTAACTCCGTGATCACAGCCATATAAATGGCCACCTTCAATCGGAATTAAGTGGCCAATCTTGCGGTCGGTGTTATTTGTAATAATGTCGAGAAGCGCTAGCAACCTTAGCTTTGGATCGTTATCCTGGTAAAAATCCATCAAATCTATCTTGGGATCTATATTGATCCATTTTTGAACCATCCCTGTTCCATAAGGACCATCACGCAGAATTGTTGGCGGCACTAAGTGCAGATTTAGCCAATGGCTCACCAGAAAAGTTAAGTACTCACGATTGGCAAGCGATCCATCTGGAAAATCCCAGAGCGGACGCTCCCCCGCAATAGGTTTGTAGATGCAAGGAAATTCTCGATCTGCGCCAGAACTTTTAACACTGCACATTGCATACAAAGTCGCATTCGATGCATCAACCAAACGACCGGTGACGGTTAAGACTCCATTATTTAAATCAACCAGATCTCTCTCAATCTCTTCGAGATGTGGCTCACTCATCTGCGATATCCGTTAGAACGTGGACACAGGTGGCCATTTGGATCGATCGGGCCACCACAGAAAGGACAGGGTGCACGGCCGGCAGCAACAACGGTATTTGCGCGCTTTGCGAAACTCTCGGCATATCCCAAAGTCATCAATATCCGTAAAATGTCTTGGTCAGAGGATGTATCTATCTCTAGAAGTTCATCATCTGCGTTATCGGAATCCGTAATTGCCTGCAGGTCTATCTCGATCAGACGACGATCTGAAACATATGCCAAACCAATTACACCGACACGGAACTCTTCATCTATTGGGCTCTCAAGTGGTTGATCGTCATAACCAACTCTTTCAATAACTGTAAGTGGCTCACTCAATCGAATTTCACGAAGAATCTGAAGAACGCGGTCGGCAATCGCGGCTACTTGTGCCTTTTCTAGAGATACTGAGACCAGCCTTGATCCTGTTCTTGCCTGAATGAAAAAAGTGCGCTCCCCTGGGATGCCAACTGTTCCAACCACAAAACGTTCTACCGGATCAAAGAGGAAAATCCGTGGCATTACTTACTCTTCTTTCCTGAACCGCCACCGAGAAGCGCTTTCACAGGTCGTTTCTTAGCAGATGTCTTTGCAAAGTCAGCGATCGGAGTCGAGGTGTTATTCAAAGTCAACACTCTAAAGTCTGTGCCATCGAAGTCCAGAACGGTAATGGAGGCAGGATCAATAACAATCTTTTGGAAATTATCAAGGTGCGTCCCCAATACTGCGGCGACAATACTTTTGATTACATCACCATGACTTACGAGTACCTGCAAACCGCCTTCCGCTGCGGCGCAATGCACCGCTCTCATTGCACGCACTTGCACGTGAGCTAGCCCCTCACCGGCCGGAAAATACATCGCACTTGGTCGGTTCTGAACGACTTTCCAAAGTTTTTCACGGTAGAGAGTGGATAATTTCTTACCGGTCCATTTTCCATAATCAACTTCTGAAAGATCTTCGTTGACAACGATCTTCGGACGGTCCTTTGATGCTATCGATGTAACGAGTGGAGCAATTGTTAAGTGACATCGCTCCAGCGGGCTAGTGTGTACTTTAGATATCTTGCTTCCCGCTAAACGTTTTGCTAAATCTTCAGATTGCGATACGCCTTGATCTGTCAGCACCACCCCATCTGCGCGGCCGGCTAGAATGCCGCGTTGATTAGCAACTGAGTGCGCATGACGAATTAGAAGTATCCGTGTCATGTTGGAAGGTTATCCGTAATTTATCCTCTCGTCTTGCTAGGGTCGAGGCATGGAATTGCGCATGGTGGGAAATTCAGGGCTGGAAATCTCCCGCTTAGGCCTTGGAACTATGACGTGGGGCCGAGATACCGATACTCATGAAGCAGCCGATCAAGCGCGTGCATATATAGAGGCCGGCGGAAACTTCTTTGATACCGCTTGCCATTACGGAGATGGCGATTCCGAACGAGTTATTGGTGGACTAATTGGCACGCTCTTTCGCCGGGAAGATGTAGTGATCTCAACAAAGGCCGGTGTGACTTATGAGAGTGGTTGTTTGAAGACTGATACATCAAGACCATCTCTTATGTCCGCGCTAGATCAATCACTCGCAAGGTTAGGTACAGATCATGTGGATCTTTGGCAGGTTCAGATCTGGGATGAAAAAGTTCCACTGGAAGATTCTCTCTCCGCACTTGATTGGGCTTACACAAGCGGTCGCGCGAGATATGTGGGTATCTCCAATTTCAATGGCTGGCAAAGCGCGCGTGCAATTTCACTGCAAGAAGCCAATTCTGCTAAAGCGCCAATTACATCGCTACAAAACGAATTTTCATTATTGGCGCGAGGCGTTGAAGACGATGCACTCGATTGCGCGATCAATTTAAAGAGAGGTTTTATCGCGTGGTCACCGCTTGGCCGTGGTGCCCTGACCGGCAAATACAGGCAAGGAATACCTGCCGACTCACGCGCAGCGACCCCACACTTTGCACCATTTATTGAACCGTATCTAAACGAGAAGTCACGTCGCATCGTTGAAGCGGTCAGTGTTGCTGCACAAGGTCTGGGCTACTCACCACTCGAGGTTGCACTTGCCTGGGTGCGAGATTTTCCGGGAGTAACTTCAGCTGTAGTTGGCGCGCGAACCGGTGCGCAGATGCGCGGAATTTTGGTCAGCGAAGAGATCGCACTTCCAGAAGTTGTACGTACCGCTCTTGACGAGATTTCGCGTTAAATCTTTATTAAGCGTTTTCTAAGAAATTCGAAAGTACGCGCACTCCGAATCGCAGGCCGTCGATTGGTACACGCTCGTCCACGCCGTGGAACAAGGCCATGAAATCTAAATCCGCTGGCAGGCGCAAAGGTGAGAATCCATAGCCAACAATTCCTAAATCAGAGAGCGCTTTATTATCCGTTCCACCACTCATCAAGTACGGAACCGGAATACCTTCTGGATCTTGGCTAAGCAGTGCCGCCTTCATCGCTTCAACCAGCGGAGAATCAAAATCAACTTCAAGAGCAATATCGTGTGAGATTGTTTCAATTGAAATGTCTGGTCCGATAATCGCGCGAATCGTGGAGTTTAACTCCTCTTCATATCCCGGCAGGAATCGCCCATCAATTACTGCGCTCGCCGAACCAGGAATTACGTTCGCTTTATAGCCAGCATCCAGCATTGTTGGATTAGCCGTGTTCTGCAGAGTGGCACCAATCATTCTAGCTGTTGAGCCAACTTCTTTTAGTAATGGGCGAAGATCGTTCTCGTCATATTCGCGTCCCGTAACTCTTGCAACCTCTTTAAAAAGTTTCTTCACAGTTTTAGTGTAACGCTGTGGCCATTCGTGCTTACCGATTTTTGCTACGGCATTGGTTAGAGCAGTTATGGCGTTCTCATCGTTCATCATGGAACCGTGTCCTGCGCGACCTTGTGCGGTGAGACGCATCCAATGAATTCCTTTTTGCGCCGCCTCAACGAAATAAAGTCGTTTTCCATCTGCGACGGTTACAGAGAAACCACCAACTTCAGAAATAGCTTCCGAACATCCAGAAAATACTTCAGGATGCTTGGCACTCATGAAGCGTGAGCCGTAGGTCATTCCCGCTTCTTCATCAGCGAAAAAGGCCAGAACAATATCGCGCTCTGGTTTATATCCGCGTCTTGCCCAATCTCGAACGATCGCCAAAATCATGGCATCCATGTTCTTCATATCAACTGCGCCGCGACCCCAAATCATTCCATCTTTGATGATTCCGCCGAAGGGATCAACCGACCAATCATCGGCGTTGGCTGGTACAACATCGGTGTGACCGTGGACAACAAGGCCCGGACGCGACGAATCACTTCCCTTAATGCGTGCAATCACGTTACAACGATTGGGAGCAGCCTCATAAATTTTTGATTCAATTCCAACTTCTGCAAGAGATTTAACAATGTAATCCGCGACCGCAGACTCGTCACCTTTCCCTTCACCGAAATTAACGCTAGGGATACGGATCAACTCTTGACATATTTTTATTGCATCATCTTCTACCGAAGTTAAATCTATAGACTGCTCTTTGCTCATCTACACATTCTCTACTAAAGCCGGATATTTATCTCCTACTGGCGCGCTTGGCGCAGCAGCATCGCCCGCTTTGCCTCAGGGCCCCCACCGTTGATATCGTTACCAACTCACTCGTCCGGGTGGCGGAATTGGCAGACGCGCTAGCTTGAGGTGTTAGTGCCCGCAAGGGCTTAGGGGTTCAAGTCCCCTCTCGGACACGTTT
>Ga0209550_10003650_pt1 | contig 14650 bp, 8 predicted proteins | sample LauGreSuBDMM15SN_2_FD_187567 | JGI IMG/M metagenome (GOLD analysis project Ga0209550, IMG submission 187567) | Freshwater lake microbial communities from Lake Michigan, USA - Su13.BD.MM15.SN (SPAdes) (version 5) | ecosystem: Environmental > Aquatic > Freshwater > Lake | place: Lake Michigan, USA...
AAATTACGGATATTTAGAAAATTTCCGTTATTATAATTTTATTTTAAGTGAATCTGAGGTTGTAGATTTATATAAAATGAAAAAAAAGAATTCAGGATTAAAATGGAAAGCATTTTATAGTATTGGAGAAGGTGGGTCTCATGATAGATTTGATTCTTATTCACCTACTTTACGGTATCATGATGGTCAAATGTCTAGAAATTTCGATTCTTTTCAATATGACCCTTATTTTTCTGGAGGAGCTCATACACGTAGTTCAAATTCAAGTAATCTTCTTAAAAATATTTCTTATAATAATAACATAGCAAATGAGGATAACATATTTGGATTTCGAAGTAAAACTAACAATCAACGTAATTGGGGTGGTTTTGGTGTTTCTTTAGTTATCACTGGTTATTTTAAACCAAAAGAATCTGGAACATGGCTTTTTGAAATGTCAATTCCAAATAGAGCTTGGAATGATGATATGTCTATTTTTTGGATTGATGATAAAGCAGATGTAAGAGGAACTAAAGAACATTGGCCACCCAATGATAATAATTATAACAATTTTGTAAAATATGATGGACCTAATAGTGCATATACAACCACTTTAAATTCGAATACCTATTATCCAATTCAGATAAGTTGGGGACAAACAAGAGGTGATTCCATTTTAGGATTTTATTTTCAAGGTCCAGGAACAAATGGAAAAATTTCGGATGGAAATGGATATTTCTTTTCTGACTCTTAATTTACATATTCAAGAGTATCAACATCAAATATTAACAAATAAAATATTATCTTTTCATAATATAAATGAGTACTCCATCTCAAGATATTGTTGCTGCCGAAAATGCTCGTATTCAAGAAAAAGAACAATCCTTACAAAATTTACAGTTTGGAAAGAAGAGAGTCTTGGATTTAAATAAGAATTTCCAAGAACGAACCACTGCTTTGAATTGGATTTTCATTGTCATTTTTTCGACTTTAGCATTTATGATTTTATTATTTTATTTGAATACTGTTATTTATGGAATTGAGATTTTTACAAATATTGCTGCTTTTGTGATTGGGGTTTTAGGTTTCGGATATACCGTTCTTTTATTTGGGGATTATAATAAACGTGACCCCGCGGATTTTGATAAAATTATGTATCAACCACCTGGAATTATTTCCGCAGACCAAGCCGCTTCCAATGCCAGTGCGAATTATTACAGTGATAATGTACCTATGAATACTACTACGGATGATGGCACTGGTATTGGCGGAGATGGTCCTGGTGGTGGTACTGGCGGTGGTCCTCCTGGAAGTAACGGTGGTCCTCCTGGAACGGTGAACGGTACTACTCCTCCTGGAAGTAACGGTGGTCCTCCTGGAACGGTGAACGGTGGTCCTCCTGGAACGGTGAATGGTACTACTCCTCCTGGAATGGGGAACGGTGGTCCTCCTGGAACGGTGAACGGTACTACTCTTCCCGGAAGTAACGGTGGTCCTCCTGGAACGGAGAACGGTACTACTCCTCCTGGAATGGGGAACGGTACTACTCCTCCTGGAATGGGGAACGGTACTACTCCTCCTGGAATGGGTAACGGTACTACTCCCCCTGGAACAGTAAATGGCACTACTCCTCCTGGAATGGGGAACGGTAATACTCTTCCTGGAACGGTGAACGGTACTACTCCTCCTGGAATGGGGAATGGTACTACTCCTAAAAGAAACACAACAGGTAATACTCTTACAGGTGTTGATGGAAATACGATAAGTTTATCAACCTCCTATGAAAACGATTCTTCTTGTGGAGACCCAAAAAATCCAAATAATGTGAAATTAGCAAATAGTCTATTCAATTCAGGACCCTTAGACCCCGAAAATACCGTTGGGTATGTAAATACATGTAAATTAAATAACTCAGAATATGATACTACAAAACCAAACGCGAAAAACAATATTCCCAAATTAATCGTGAATGAGATTTATCTAGCCAATAATGGAAGAGATACGATTTTAGTAAAAGACGTGAAACAATTCGCGTATTTTAAATTGGGTGTCAGTAAAGATATATTCAAATCCTTAGATGGTGTAACTTTCAAAGATATGAATAATAGTGTTATGATTGCTGAAGTGGTGAATTCAGGTCCAGATAGTGATTCAGGCCATAAAATCAATGGAAAAGGTATTATGATAAAGGTCAATTCCAAAGATACTTATTATTTCTATCTTTCCAAATATCCAGCCTCCATCCTAGAAAATGACGTGTTTATGGGACCCAATGGTACAACTACTATCAACGTAATTTCAACCAATGATTTTAAATTACAAAATGTAGTGGATAACAATAGTATCAAATCCAATACATTGAATTATGTACGAAATTATCATTCCACCGATGGGTATAGTTTTATAGATATGGATGATAAAAATAATATAGCCAAAATCGTAATCGAAGGGCCACCAAGTGCTATCTTAAATCAACCCATTTACGGCCAAGCCATTCAATTAAGTAACAAAGAAACGGGTGAAAGTACTTATTATTATTATAATGGTAATACATCCATTCAACTTCAACATGAAATGTCATCCGCAGACATAGATATAAGTAATCACGATACAACCAATCCACCGTCCAGTATTACATCCGGATTTGACCATATCAATGCGGATACGATTCTAACAATGATTCCTAAAACCACTACACTAGCGCCTTGTGCTGTCGTAACTACTCCTTTTCCAAATACATCTTTAAATTCATCCAATATTTCTGGAACCATGACATCTCCTATGCCAATTTATAATTCTACGAATTTTCCAATAACTACTCCATTTACCACTCCAACTTTGGCAAATATGTTCGGAACTACAATGCCTTCTTCTTAGACATTTTATCATTATGATTTTTATTATTGTTTACATAAATAAAACAATAATAAATAATTTTTATCTTTTCATAATATAAATGTCTACCCCTAGTTCAAATTCAATTCAAGACATTATTAATGCGGAAAGTATTCGTCTCAATGAAAAAGAACAATCTTTCAATAATTTACAGTTTGGGAAACAGAGAGTTTTGGAATTAAATAAAAATTTTCAAGAACGAACCACCGCTTTTAATTGGATTTTCACTGTCTTTTTTTCGACTTTAGCATTTATGATTTTATTATTTTATTTGAATACCGTTATTTATGGAATTGATATTTTTGTCAATGTGGCTGCTTTTGCGGTTGGTGTTTTAGGATTGGGATATTCTATTTTTTTATATATTTCGTTTCGTCAACGTGACCCCAGTGATTTTGATAAAATTATGTATCAACCACCTGGAACCATTTCCGCAGACCAAGCCGCTTCCAATGCCAGTGCGAATTATTCCAGTGATGATGTTCTATTTAGACCTGATTCTGATGGGTCTACCGATGGCACGGGTAACACTACTACTACTGGAAATGTAATGATTGGAGGTGATGGAACTGGTTCTGGAATGTATGGAAATGTAATGATTGGAGGTAATGTAAGAGGTGATGGAACGTATGGAAATGTAAGAGGTGATGGAACGTATGGAAATGTAAGAGGTGATGGAATAGGTTCGAATATGCCGATGAATGGACCTTATGGCGATTTATCTTCCAACGTCTATAATAATTATTATAATAATACAAATTATGATTACGATTATCAATATAATAATACTTATAACACATATGGCAGTGGTAGTGGCGATGGCAGTGGAATTTTCAATAAAACACCCATTCCAACCGACCCTGATAAACAATTGGGAACCGTGACCACTACTTCCACACCCTCCGCATCTGTGAATTTCAATATTCCCAAATTAATTACCAATGAAATTTATCTAGGAGATACCGGAAGAGATACGATTTTAGTATTGGACCAAAAAACGTTTGTATTATTCAATTTACATAAAGCAAAATATCTGTTTAAATCTTTGGATAATGTATTTTTCACAAATCCGACAAATAGTAAATTTACAGCAACGGTGGTGACGGAAGGTCCGGATAGTAAATTTGGAGTTAAAATTTTTGGAAAAGGTATTATGATAACCATAAATTCAACGGATACTTATTATTTTTACCCTTCTAATATTCCAGCTACTTTAAGAGAGAATGATGTATTTCTAGGTTCTACTGGTCAGAAAATTGAGGTCATATCAAAGAATAAATTTAATCTATTGAATTTGACAACGGATCCGAATATTAATTCAAATTCAAAAAATATACAAAGTATTTACAATTCAATAGATGGTTATTATTTTATAGATTCCGAAAACAATAGTAATGTAGCAAAATTAGTCATTCAAGGACCAGATGCGAATACTGCTGATTTTAATAAAATAATTTATGGTCAAGCCATACTTTTATCAAATGATAATACCGGTCAAAAAACCTATTATTACTATAACGGAAATACAGGACCAAAATCAGATGATTATGATGATATACCTGATAATGTATTTTCGGACACACCCGCATTACCAACACCTACAACTACTGTAGCTCCTACAACCGCAGCACCTACCACATTGCCACCTATGGTGTTTGATTCTACTTTAGTAGACAGCAAAACTACATGTAAATTTGAGGTTAAACCATTCGACTCTAATACTACATTAATAATTATTACTAGTAGTGGAAGTTTATTTTTTAAATATAAAGTTAATACTTGTAATTTTGCTTTAATAGGTGGAGGTGGAGGTGGAGGGAATCATGCGAATGATAACGCAGGTGGAGGAGGAGGTGGAGGTGGTCTAGGTATGGGAGATATGAATGGCACATTATTAAATCAGGTTGATGTTTCTATTGGTCTTGGAGGCGGTAGTGAGGCGAATGGAGGTGATACATCCATTCGATTTAAAGACGTAATTGGTAATGAGTATGGAAATGTAACATCTTATGGAGGAGGAAGCGGAGGACATGGAAAATGGAAAGCTAATAGTGGTGGTAGTGGAGGCGGTGGAGGAAGTGGGAGTACTTCAAATCCTGATGGAGGTAGTGGTAGAGCTACAAGTTATAACGGAGGATTATTTTCTAATAATTATACAAAAGCATTTTCTGGTGCTCGAGGTCAGAGAAGTAGTGGTGATGGTGGGGCAGGTGGAGGAGGAGCAGGCTGTAATGGTGCAGGTAGTGAAACCTACCCTTCAGGTACTGGTGGTCGTGGTGGAGCTGGACTATTGTTTTACGGTATTCAATTAGGTGGAGGTGGTGGAGGTGGTGCTGGTGGAGGTTCAGGTGGAGAGGGAGGAAATGGAGGCGGAAAGGGTGCTCCCTATCATGGAAATGGTTCCAATGGTTCAATATACGGAGCAGGTGGAGGTGGTGCCGGTAATGGAAGTGGATTAGGAGGTATTGGTTTTAACGGAGTAGTGATTCTACGTATAGAAAATAAAAATTTTATAAGGTAAATATATTGAAAATAAAAAGAATGACAATTAACAAATCGATAAATCCCCAATAAAAAATAAATAGAACTTTCCCTGTTTTATTTATTTCCCCCTTTTTCCGTTCCCCTTTTTCCATTCCCCTTTTTCCGTTCCCCTTTTCATTATGTTTTTTTACGAATGATTCGTTTTTTTACGATTTGTTTTTCGGGGACATTTTCATTGGAAACGGTGACTTCTTCTTCTGTTTTCTCGGAAATGGATTCTTGTTTTTCATTTCCTTTTTCGGTGACAATATCTCTACTTCCCCCCCATACTCCTTTGGATTCTAGAGATTGTTCTTCCGTCTTCGTATCCATAATCAGTCGCACGCCTATCCATGCTTTATGTACACGATTATAATTTCCAAACATTCTATCTAAAGACTCATGGACTTCGGTCATAGAAGGTCCACCGTGACCATAAGCACCGCGATACCATGTTGAGAAATATTGTTGGATTTCGGTCTTGGTGATTTTGCCAGTTTTGTCTGGAACAATCATATCTACCACGAATTCCGAAATCACGTCTTGTTTGGCGCGGTATTCTTTACTGGCTTGTACGACGATTTCACATGCTTGTACTTTCCCTTTGGTCAAAAAGGCTTTTTCAATCAACATGGCCAGAAATACCTCTTTCCATAATTCGATTTTCTCGTCGAAACGGTCTTGGACTTTGAATTGATAAGGGTGAAATGGGTCACCCGAAACTGGACGTTCCGTGAACAGTGATAAAAAGGGGATTAAACGAATACGTCGCCAAGTACCTTCATCGGTCGCTTTGATAATAGGCATATTATTTGCGCAAATCACTGGATGACATTGTGGACGGAAACTCACCAAATTTTGATATAGTGCTCTGCCTTGCATCATATCAATTCCACTGGTTAATTGTTTCATTGGCCCCTCAATCATCGACTCGCCTTTACTTGGTTCTGGACTACATGCCAAGCGAGCACCCATCAATTTCATGACTTCCGGCGAAGCGCTACCTTGTTTGGTTCGTTCGGTGGTATAAAAGGATACAGGTAAATCCACTTTGTAGGAGCCCAATATCGCAGCCAATAAACCGTCGACCAACGTGGATTTCCCATTACGTCCTTTTCCGACATATAAATGGAGGGTTTGTGTCAATGAAATATCACCAATCATTATCGAAGCCATATGTTGCCACATATATTCACATAATTCGGAAATTGGAAACAATTGTTCCATGAATTCGCGGATATCGCGTTGAATACGGAGTTGTTCATCGGTGGGTTTTCCACTCCAATCGCCCATGCCATAGGATACTGGAAAACGGGGAGCTAAGGGGATATAGGAAATATTGGTACATTTCGACAGATAATCTTCTGGATATCCTCGGCGGAATTTCCCCTCTTTGAAATCCATGACCCCGTTTTTACAGCATAGCAAATATGGTTGTGTATCTAGTTTTTCGATAAAAAGGGGGTCCCAGAATAAATCCGCGGCTTCCTGCATAATATGTTTCTTATGACTCGTTTGTCCCATTTTATTCGCCATATCCAGAATCATATTGGCACGAGTTTTGAGCATTTTATAATTCGCATGGTCTGGGTCGATTTTGGTTAATTGCGCTTTGACGCGTTGGGCTTTTTGGACATACATATCACGCAGTTTTTGGGAGATGGCTAGACGCAGTGACGCACCGCCTTCAATTTCGTGCCAATAGTGGTCATAGTAATGATACCATATTCCGTTTTTGGGACTGGGGCACACGTATTCGTCTTTGAAGAGTTGATATAGGACAAACGCTTTGCCGTAGTCATCGTCGCCTTTGGATTTATTGGCATCGGAATCCCCGATAATATCCAAATTATCCAGAGTCACTTTACGGATGGATTGTTCGATGTAATAATCAATGGTTTGTGTGCGGACTTTCTCATACCCCTGTGGATTATCGTGTTTGGCCCAATGACGGATGGAACCTTTGGTTAGCGGGACCACCACTTGATTATTGGTTTTCGTCCAAACATCCAGCCATTCCGCCATTCTCGAAAAATCATTGTCTTGGCGCTGGTAGATAAACGCAATCCATACAATCAAAAGTGCTTCGCTGATATGACGCAAGGCCCAGCAAACCTTGATACGTTTCATGTGCGAACCTTTTTCATAATAATCGGGTGGCAGGACCATCACATAATCATAGGCCTCTTGGAGTTCGTAATCGAATACTTTGTCCAAATTATCCAAGAATAAATCGAGTAATGCTTGGAGTTCTTCTTTGTTACGTATTGCCAAAATCCGCGATTCCGAAATTCCCTGAACCGAACCTGGACGCATTAGTCCCATTCCTTTCAAACCACCTCCAGGACCACCTCCGATGCCACCTCCGCCACCGGCCATTTTAATCATCTCGTTTTTGCTCGCCATCATTTCTTCTTTTTGCGCGATTCTTTCAACACGCAAGGCTGTGAAATCATCGCGAAACCAGAGTTGCGGATTTTCGCGATTTCTTGCCGATAATTTCATCATGTCTTTGGGCATCGTCAAATCGCCTAGTATTTTACGTTCACCACGTACGAATTTGGCGGTTTGTGTATCAATATGAATCTCATACCATTGTGTCAATTCGTAGGCTTCGTGTTGGGGTTTTCTAGAACCATATAGATTCCATCCTGCCGTGCCTTTACATACCGCATCGTCTACGACCGAATCCAACGTATTGGTAAGTCCCAAATCTCCGTAAGCGGAATGTTCGCCTAAAATCGCTGGAAGTCTGGTCAAGAGCTTTTCACGGATAATTTCTTTGGTTAAGGCGTCTGCGTCAATCGCAATCAAGAAATGAAGCCCGTCTTTCACCAAATGCTTACTTTCGGCATACATACGGTTGATATTCGGTTTTTCGAACACATAAAAATTGAATAATCCGCGCTTTTTTTCTATTTTGGCAGGTTTCTGAACGGGTTTGGTTTTGGGTTCGAGAAAAGAGGAAGTAGGAATTTGAGTGCGTTCATCTTCCGTCAGTGAACTGACCGTCGTTTTGATTTCGGCATCCTCTTCGTCCCCTTCTTCCGCACCCTCCTCGTCGTCGTCTTCTTCTCCAGACGGGTCGATTAATTGATAACATTCCCCTAGCACCTCCAAATACGCGTCACATACCGCATGAACATGTTCTTGGCGATATTGGCGGCGGGTTACGTCACTTGAGAAATGGAAGTCGAAATCGACCAATACTGGACCCGCGTCTAAAAATTGAACTTCGGTTAAATATTCTAATTTATGGTTCTGGATAATGTCTTCATAATATAATTGTAAAAAGGTTGGATACTGTGATTCGGTGATGCTATATTTTCCTCCCCAAACCTTTTCAGGACCATCTACTACGTCTTTTCCGGTTCCGATTCGATTATTGGTGATAGGGGCATCAGGAATATCTGGGTTATTGGTTTTGACCCATCGATTCTTTTCCAAGAAATCTTGGTAAGGCGAAGAAAAGGGATTCTTTTTCTTTTCCATAGCAGCAGCAGCAAACGCCGCTGGAGGTGTTTTTCGTAATTTATTCATTTCCTTTTCTTAAATTTTCGGAAAAATAAGAAGACGGGAAATTATAAACTAAATTGAGAATTTAGAAAGTAAGGATGACTCACTCAATATTTCTATTTTTGATTTTCAATTTTTTCGGTTATCTTTTTAGGGGGAGACTATCAAAATTGAATTAAATAGATTTTATTTTTTAACACTGTAACCTTTATCCGAAATTATATTTAAATTCATAATTATAATTCCAATTTATATTCCGTTTCGAAAATCTCAATGAAATCGAACAATTATTATTATGCGCGTTATCGTCAAGGTGGTTCTGGGAATTATAAACCCCCCGTAAATCCACCCAAAACCTCTTCTTCTGTAAATCCCGTTTCCGTTGGAGGATATAAACCACCTACCAATCCAGTGCCCAATCCAATCATGAAACCCCCAATTACAAATCCTGTAAAAACGCCTCATAATATTTCTCCTAAAAATCTACCCCCTCCTCCTGCCACAGAAGAATTGAAACAAGCTGTATGTGAAAATTCCTTTTTAGGAAACAAAGGCTATACCATTCCTAGAACCCTTTTATCCGAGAGTGAAATCAAACTCCTATGTAAAGAAACGACCATAACGCCTAAAGTCATGGGACCCTCTTTTGGACCCCCCGGAACGGCAAAAGACTCCCCTCCCTGTGTCTATTACAAAAAAGACGAAAAATATTTCTATCTCCCCCGTGCTTATGGCATTGCTCGTTATGGGTATCCTTTTGAAACCCACCTTTCATTCGGACGTGATGTGCGCGAAGCTTTGGCATTTGCATCGGACAAACCGTTACGTGAGTATCAAACCGAGATTATCAACGTTTATCTGGAATATATCCGTAAACAATATCTGGATTTCGAAGTATTCGAAGAAGAAGAAGGGGTCATAGAAAATATTTCTAAAACCCCTAAAGCATCCGATTTACTAATTCCAAATCAAACGCACCTCCTCCCTCCCAAAAATCCGGAACCTAAAATGGAACGCGTCGAATATGGCGGGGGAGGAATACTGGAAGTTCCGTGTGGACGTGGCAAATGTTTGGGAAAAGACACGCCTATTTTAATGTTCGATGGAACCATAAAAATGGTTCAAGATGTGGTTGTGGGAGATGTATTAATGGGAGATGATTCAGGACCTAGGAATGTTCTTACTTTAGCGAGAGGAAGGGAACAGATGTATAAAATTGGTTGTAAAAAAGGTGACGGATATATTGTGAATGAGAGTCATATATTGTCGCTGAAATATGGAACGAATATGAACCGAAATATAAAGAAAAACACGGTATTGGATATTTCTGTGACCGATTATTTAAATTTACCCAAGTATTATCATGGAAGGGCCGGACCTCTGTATGGGTATCGTGTTCCGATTGTGTTTCCTGAAAAAGAGGTGGAAATGGAGCCCTATTTATTGGGGTATTGGTTATGCACACCGGATATTCCATTGCCATTTCTATATCTAAATTACGAAAAATATTGCAGCGACGTTGAAAAATATATCCCATACCATTACAAATGCAATAGTCGGAAAATACAATTGGAATTATTGGCGGGTATCATCGATTCAAACGCAACCCATTATTATGGAAACAATATTTATAAAATAAATCTCAAACCCAATCTCAAAAAGAATGAAAAAAATAACACAAAACAGGGTTCCCAATTATTGCAAGACATTCTTTATGTATGTCGTTCTCTAGGTTTTCATGCCTATAAATACAAAAATGGTATCAAACTTTATGCGGAAGATATTCCAGTCAAAACCCCGCAAAAAAAATCGGAAAAGAGCAAAAGAGATTGTTTGAAATACAGAATCACCGTAACACCAATAGGTATAGACGACTATTATGGATTTGAAATTGATGGGAATCATAGGTTTATGTTAGGAGATTATACGGTTACCCATAATACGGTGATGGCCCTGAAAATCATCTCGGAAATAGGGCGGCCAGCGATGATTTTCGTGAATAAAGGCTTTCTAGCGGACCAATGGCTGGAGCGAATTGCGACCTATTTACCGAAAGCTTCTGTGGGAAGAATTCAGGCGGATACTTTCGACGTAGAAGGCCGTGATATAGTGATTTGTATGATACAAACCGTCTATGACCGTGATTATACTCACGACCCCGCTTTCCGCCAATTTGGAATCACGATTATTGATGAATGTCACCGGATTGGTTCCGGCCAATTTTCCAAAGCCATGTTCAATATTACTACGCCTTATATTTTGGGAATTTCGGCAACAGTGGACCGAAAAGACGGGATGGAAAAGGCTCTGAATTTATTCATCGGAGATGTCTTATATTCGGATAAACGGCAAGACGGGGATTGTGTACAAATACGCTCGGTGGAGTATTCCGACCCTACAGATGATGATTATAACAAACAAGAAGAAGATTATCGGGGAAATGTGAAATATTCAACCATGATGTCTAAAATATGCGAACATCGGCCGCGATTGGATTTCCTGTATCGTATCTTAGTGGACCTAGTAGAAGAATATCCGGAAGATATTTCCGATGAATTTGGTGGTTCCTCCATTTCCCCCGAAAAAAAAACAGAGAAGGAAAAAGGGGGAAGTAAAATGGAATGTATGGTTTGTCAACAACAAGTGGCCATAGAAGAATTTGTGAAAACATCCTGTAACCATTCGTTTTGCGAAAACTGCTTGGATGACCTGGAAACTCCCAAATGTCCTTTATGTAAAAAACGCTTTTCCATTAAATATTCGGACTCGGAAAAAACAGGCGTAACGGAAGGTGGGAAACCCAACAAACCTCCGCAACAAACCCTCACGGAATATCCCGGACAAAATCAAATCATTGTCTTGGCACAATATCGTTCGGTCTTGAAAGAACTCTATAAACGTATTCAGGCAACGGGATTAACAACGGTTGGATATTACGTAGGTGGCATGAAACAAGAGGAACTGGATATTTCCAAAACCAAACAAATCTTACTAGCAACTTATTCTATGGCCAGTGAAGGATTGGATGTTGCGACTTTGTCAACCTTGGTTTTCGCAACACCGCGAACCGATATCAAACAAAGTGTGGGACGTATTTTGAGACAAAAACATGCTCGTAATCCGATTGTGGTGGATGTGGTAGATTCTCATAAAACGTTCAAGAACCAATGGTCCAAACGCCGTGTCTATTATAAACAGAATTCCTATGTGATTTATCAAAATTCCTGTGACAAATATACCGGAATGAAAAATGTGGAGAAAACGTGGAAATGTATTTTCTCCCCTAAAAAAGATTCATCCGGAAAAATGGAAAAAGAGGAACTGAAAAAAGGGGAAGATTCTGATGAAGACGATTCGGAGGCAATTCGTAAAATGGCATTTGATGGAATTTGTATGTTTTAATTTTGGCATAAGGGGTTCTAGAAAGATTTTGGAAAATATTATGAAAAATAGAATTAGAAGGATAATTCTATTTTTTGATACACACACAAACACACAACCCAAAATGAATCATTACCTTATCCGTAAATTAACCGATTCCGATTATGAACCTTATTTACATTTAATCAATCAATTTCGTCCAACTACTTTTACCTTAGAAGAATATTTAAATCTATTACCTAAAATCCAAAATTGCTCTACGATATGGGTCGTGGAATATAATGACAAATTGATTGGAACCACTACCCTTTTATATGAATATAAATTTATTCGTAACATTGTCAAATTAGCACATATTGAGGACGTATGTATTGACCAACAATATCGCAATCAAGGCATCGGACAATTATTAATCAATCACGTTGTAAACGAAGCAGAAAAGGAGAATTGCTATAAAATCATATTGGACTGCGACGAAAAATTGGAATACTTTTATGGCAAATCGGGGCTTGAGAAGCATGGTATTCAAATGGTAAAATATTTTTAATTTCTGGGGGTTTCGGACTTTATAACCACGATGTTTTTTTGGTATGAGGATTTAAATAAGGATTTTTTTCCACGGCCTCTTTGAAATGGTCCTGAACAAATGGCCATATTTGCGGATGAGGTTCATGAATACCGAATGCTTTAGGTTCTGCTGGAAACATTAAATGTATGGCGAAATAAAACGTTCCATAATCTTCGCTTACCGATAACCCTAATCGATGACAACCGATGACAAAATAGACGTCCTCGGCATCGGCTTCTAAAATCATATTGTCACTAGTTTCGGCAGTAGGTAATGGCGGAAAGGCTTCAATCACCCGTATCATATCTAGACGTTTACGTAGCGAAAGGCCGCCATTGAAATTCAGGTTTTGTAAATACCAATTTTCCCGTTTCAATTGTGGCCATACATTACCTTCATTCATATTTCCTCCAATATAACTTTTATTAAACGACATGAAATAATCAATGGTATACGGTTCGCTATTTAACGGCCATGTATCCGCTTGAATCGTTAGCACAAACTCTCCTCTCAATGATTCCCAGAGCCATTTTTGTTTCATGAAATCACTATATATCCATGCTTTGGGGAAATTATCTACGGCCAGTTCTCGTAATTCGGTTTGAGGATGTACCAACTCACGCCAATAGGAGATTGTATCGACACCGCAGTAAAATACATAATGCCATTTTTCGAATCCTAATACCTTTTGATATTCGGATAAAACGACTTCTAATTTGGGGAGCTTTCTGGGTTCAATTAATAAGACGGTATTTTTTTGCGACATTTGTTTGGTTTTGGTTTTGATTTTGTCAATCGAAGATAAATAAGAAAAATAGTCAAATCTATTTATTTGACTATTTTACATGATGCCTGATACGTTTAAGATAAATACATTGGACGATTTTCACGAGATACGACCAAGGGTTGAGGCAGAATTTGAGGTAATTTGGAAGTGACATTTAAGGTAGTAGGTGGTACTAATTCAGGAACCACAGTAAATGGGCGATTGACTAAATCATTCGCCCGAATTCCGCGAAGATAAGAATCAATATCAATATCATTTTTAGATAAAACATTGGCGTGCATTTTTCCTTGTAGTAATCCATTACCAGCAAATAAAATCTGTGTGGGATTTGCCCATGGATTATGGCTATAGAAATAATTATCTACCATTTCATCATTTCCTTTTACATATAATCGATAATTTCCGGGAGTATTTTTATTAATATCCAGTGCCATTTTCTTTGAAGGTTTTTTGGGGGCTATATATTTACTATCTGGTTTCAGGTTTCTGGTTTCTGGTTTTGGAACTAGATGACCGTGCGTAATTGTTTCCAATCGCTTTTTCTAAAATCATAATAACATATTTCAAAAACTTTTGGATGCGTCCAATGATAATCATAACATAAACCGACTTGGTTGGAATCGTCTAATCCGACTTCGAAATAAAAGGCAGAACCATCCACCACGATTTTCTCCATGGTTTTCCATTTTTCTGATAGATAGGTTCAAGCATTTGATAGCGTGTATCGTATTTATGTAAAATATTAATCCACTGCCCCTTTCTATATTTGATTCGGCCATTATATTCGAAGATAATATTTAGCAATTCGTTTGGGAGATATTTCATTTTTAGATTATATGGGGATGAATTTATTATCGCGAAAACCATTTATCCATGTTCAGAAAAAGAGGAGTCGCGTTCGTTCCTCCTTCTTAGCAAGATTTTTCCAGGGAGTCTTCCATTTTTTCTGTTGCTATTATGAACATAGGGACAGTGAAATATCTCCCTCACAAAATACTGTA
>Ga0209550_10003651_pt1 | contig 14648 bp, 13 predicted proteins | sample LauGreSuBDMM15SN_2_FD_187567 | JGI IMG/M metagenome (GOLD analysis project Ga0209550, IMG submission 187567) | Freshwater lake microbial communities from Lake Michigan, USA - Su13.BD.MM15.SN (SPAdes) (version 5) | ecosystem: Environmental > Aquatic > Freshwater > Lake | place: Lake Michigan...
GCGAGCTGCGCGTGCGCGCAAACGTGCGTCTTGCAACTGGTCTAAGGGGCAAGGGCCCATCGATGTCCAGGCCACATTGGCCAGCATGCCAAAGATGCCTGCCAAGTTGGCTTGGTGCGGTTTGACCAAACGGTGACTGAGCAAATGCAAACGTAAAAACACATCGTGCGTGTCTTTGGCCGGTTCTGCCAATGTGGCAATGCTGGTTTTGACGGCCACCACATTGACGCCGCGCAATTCGCAAGGGCCAAGCGTTTTGACAAAGGCCTCGCCCAAATGCGCACGGGCATCGGCTTCGCTGAGAACCTGACTGCCATTTTCTTTCAAGCCTTCGGCCAGTTGAGGGGCGGGGTACCAAGTGTCTAACACGGTGCCGTCTTTGGCGATGGTTGCGAGGCCGTAGGCAATGGCGCCACTTTGAATCATGGGAGGGGTTTGCATGGAAGTGTGTAAAAAATCAAAAAAGAGATTATCGGGCTTTGTGAGGTAGTTTGTCTTTAGCGCAACTCAGACAAGCCAATGCTTTGCTTTTTCAGCCATTCGCCTTGGGTATTTTGAAAGCCCAGTTGAATTTGCTGTTGCGGCCAATCTATTTCGATGAGCGCAAAGTGATTTTGTGTAATCAGTTCGCCCAAGCGATTGGGGCCTTGTTCTTTGGCAGAGGACCATGCGTGCGTCATGCCGCTTGAAGTGACCTCGTACAAAGGATAGCTTTCGGGTTCTGCGTGTTTGTAAATGGCGCCGATGTGTCGATCGCCGGATAAAAACACCACGCCCTTGGCATGGGTTCGCTTGATGAGTTGTCGCAATCGCGTTTGCTCTAAAGGGAAGTTGTGCCAGCCTTCCCAGCCGTGACCCTCCACAATCACTTGCACGCTAGAAACAATCAATCGAAGATCAGCTGGCTGCTTCAATTGCGCTTCAAGCCATTGCCACTGAGCCTCCCCCAACATTGTTTTTTGGGGGTCTGTGTCAGGCACAAAGCGCTCTTTGCCAGGGGCACCTCGCTGATCGGTGATGCGAAGCTTAGACCTGAACCAGCGAGTGTCCAACAAAACAACTTGGACGCGCCGGCCGATGGGCCCAAAAATGTGTGCGTGATAAAGGCCAGGGCGTGCTCTTCGGGGGTCTTCTGCGGGCAGACGCCAAAAGTCGAGGAAAGCACTTTTAGCCTCTTGCTTGTGCACGAACTCCTCACCCCCATCGTTCAAGCCAAAGTCATGATCGTCCCAAACGGCCAGGTGGGGGACGCTGGCACGCAAGGCAGCAAACCCAGGCTGAGCGGCTTGGGTCGCATAGGCATTTTCTAAATTCTGCAACTGCCACGGTTGGCTGCTTGCATAAACATTGTCGCCGCCAAAAATAAACAGGTCGGGCTTGGCGGCCAAGATACTTTGCCAAATGGGCTGCGGCTTTTTCTGATCAATGCAAGAGCCAAAAATAACTTTTTGAATTTGAGTGGGCCATGCAGGTAAAGAAGGTGAAGAAGCTAAAGCTCCGGGGTTCTCGGCTGCATGGCCACTTTTTCCCTGTGCACCAGCCCCCAGGCTTGCCAGCATGGAGCTGAGAGCGCTGGCTTTTAAGAGTTGACGGCGGTTCAAGTGAGCTCCTAACTTTTGGGTATTCATTGAGGTCATGTGTTGGACGGCTGTGCCTGCGAATTCAAAATTGTCAACATGAACCTAAAGCCCATTTTATGACCGACCAGTTCAAGTTTTGGCGTCGCTTGCTAAAATGCCCTTATGACAAGCACCACTGCGCCCCTCAAAAAATCATTCAAAGCCCAAATGCTAGAGGCTAGAGAGACAGCCATCACGGCTTCTGTCAATCGCCTCTTGGCTGAGAAAGGCTTTGATGCCATGACCGTCGATGAGGTGGCCGCAGAAGTGGGCATTGCCAAAGCCAGCCTTTACAAGCATTTCAGCAGCAAGGAAGAGTTGGCTTGCGCGGCCATGGAACAGGCCATGCAAAAAGCACAAGCTTTTTTGGAGGAGCTGCAGGCCCAATCGATGGAGTCGGACAGTCAAAGCGCAAGCAGTGCTCTCAACAAACTCAAGGCCACCACGCGTTGGACACTCGAGTTGAAGTTGGCCGGACAAATGCCAACCTTGCCCAGTCACAACTCCAGCTTGCGCGCCAGCCTCATGGCCAGCCGAACCTACATGGACGGCCTGATGAATGTGAGTGATTTGCTCGGCGCATGGATTGTTCAGGCGCAAAAAGAGGGTTACATCAATCCTGCGTTGCCACCCATTGCCGTGCTGTACACCTTGTACGCACGCGCTTGCGACCCGGTGGTGGAGTTTCTCAAAATGAGCGAATTGCACAGCAATGAAGAAATCATTGAAATGGTGATGAGCACTTGCTTTGAAGGCTTGGCGGCCAGAAAAAACTGACAAGCCCTTAGACCGCAACACGCACTATTTTTTGCGGCTCAAAATTGACCTGCTCATTTTTGCGAGCATAACCAAAAGGGTTGGCAACCACCCTGCACCCCTGGTGAACATAATCATGAGCGCAGTGCAAATGACCGTGTAACCACACCTGAGCTTTGGGCATGAGGTGGTCAAGCGCATTGCAAAAGCCGGCTGTGCCAGGTGTCAAACCGTAGCGTGGGTCGGCGCTTTTCAAGCTGGGTGCGAAGTGTGTGATGACCACCGTGGGACCCTCAAAAGGCTCTGACAATGCATTTGTCAGCCAGGCTTGATCGGCTTGCGCTTTGGCTCTCACGGCCGCAGATAAAAATGGCTCGCCATTCAAGGTGGTGCCAGTTTTGCGCAGGTAAAAATCAGCGGCACGTTCAGCTTTCTCGCGTGCTTTGAGTTGTTGAGTGAGGGGGCCGTTTAACGGGACCAGCGCTTCAAAATCACTCCACAAAGTGCAAGCGATCAAGCGCACCCCTTTGAAAATTTCCACTCGCTGATGCAACAACGTGATGCCCAGGCGCTGGCATGTTTCGCGCAAGCGCTCGTCAGCCACTTCAAATGGCATCCCATCGTATTCGTGGTTGCCTGGCACAAAGAAAACAGGCACTGGCCATGCGGCCAAATCTTGTCGGGGAGAAAATCGAGCCAAACCAAAATCGGTGTCCTGGTGATCTATCAACATTGAGCCATCTTGATAAGAGCCGATGTCGCCTGCCAAGACCAAGACATCGGCCAAAGGCGAGGGTTCGGGTGTGAAGCGTGGGTGAGTTTCCAGATGCAAATCTGACAGCAGTTGAATGTTCATGAGGGCCTTGCACTTTTGAAAACACCGTGCGCAATGTCGATCAGAACTTCTCTTAACCAAACGTGTTCGTTTTGCGCCTGCTTGCGTCGGTGCCATACCGCATCGACGTGCAGGGTGGGCACTTTGAACGGCAGCTCGCACATGAACAGTTCATGGGCGATGCCTGTGGTGGGTACAAAGTGTTTGGGCAGAACGGTTAGCAAATCAGAATTCACAACCACACGGCCTGCGGTAAAAAATTGGTTCACGGTCATGACCACACGGCGCTGTTTGCCAATGGATGCCAAGGCCTCATCAATAAAACCATAAGGGCGGCCAGAAAAGCTCACCAACAAATGTCGAGCATTGCAAAACTCATCCAAACTGATGTTCTTTTGAGCCAAAGGATGCTGGCGCCGCATGACGCAAACATACTCACCGTCGTACAAGCGTTGGTGCTCGAATGCAACGGCCTCCCCCGATTGTGCTTTTGCGGTGAGGTCGGCCAATACAGCGGGGAAATAACCCAAAGCCAAATCGGCAGTCCCGTCGTTCAACATGTTTCTGGGGTCGCGCGTGGTCAGCGGCAAAACGCGAATAGAAACATTGGGCGCATGCTTTTCTAACACTTGACCCAGATCGCCCATCAGTTCTGCCGCAGTTGCATCGGCCATCGCCAAGACAAAAGAATTGCGTGCTTCAGCAGGCACAAAGTGTTGAGGCACCAAGGCCGTTTGCAATTGGTCAAGTGCGGCCCTCACGTTGGGCCACAGCTGCAAAGCAAAGGGCGTGGGCGTGATGCCATGGCCATCGCGCCTAACCAGATCGTCGCCCAATGTTTCACGCAGTCGGCGCAGTGCATTGCTCACAGCGGGCTGGGTGATCGACAAATTGCGCGCCGCTTTGGTCAAGCTCTTTTCTGCCATGACCTCATCGAAGACCCGAAGTAAATTCAGGTCCAAGGTGCGAAAGTTGGTATGAACAGCTTCAATCATTTCTATTGTGAATGTTTAGCATCATGAATATAAAGTTGAATAACACTAGAGTAAACCCTATGATTCGTTCATGGTCAAGCAAAAAGTGGGATTTATCCCAAAGCTAAGGCCCAAACGCTAAGGCTCCGCATAGCCTTTCCTAACTAGGAAATCAAAATGAAACACAACTTTGTTCACGTAGAGTATCCCCTCACACACCCAGGTGTTGACCGTGCCGAGCAGGCGGTTGCCAACATCAAACGCATGTCTGACAGTTTCAGCCCAACACGCACTTTGGCAGCCATGCTTTTGGCGGCCATCGTGGCAGCGTTTGTGGTTGTGGCTGACCAAATGATGGCCACGTGGGCAGATGGCCATTTGCTGGCAGCGTGGGTGACGCTTTGGGCGGTGGCCTTTGCCGCTGTCGGTTTGTTTGCTGGGGTGTCCAAATCACTGGCGATTCAAGCAAAGCAAGCCTTGAATGCTTGGTCTACAAGCATGGCGCGCCGCCGCTCCGATGAGCGTCTGTGGGCAATTGCTCAAACGGATGCCCGCTTGATGTCTGAATTGCAAAGTGCTTTGAGCCGCTCTGACAAAGACTTGCCCTCACTTCAAAGCAGCACACAGCGCCGAGTTGAGCGCATGCTTGAAAGCCGTCAGTACTATATTTAATGGGCCGTTTAATGAGCCGTTTATTGGGCCCACGCGAAAGCCTCCTTCGGGAGGCTTTTTTGATTTTGAAGTTGCGCCTCAGGCGGGTTCTTGAGAGTCAGAATTGACTTTTTGCGAGGCCAAATAAATGCCCGGCAAAATGAAAGCGGCACCCACTGCATGGTGCCAACCCAAAGTTTCGCCCAAGAACAGCCAAGCCGCCAGGCCGCCATACAAAGGCCCCAGGTAAAGGCTTGTCGCCACACGACTCGCCCCCAAGGTTTTTTGACAAAAGCCGTAAGCCCAGTAAGCGCCCACTCCTGGGAAAACTGCTGCAGCAAGTACAAGTAATCCAGCATTTAAGCTCCATCCAGCATGCTGCGTCGCAGTCCACTCGATGATTGCAAAGGGCAGTAAAACCAGGCTGCCGCCCAGGCAAGTGGCTGCCAATCTCGCGGTTGAGCTCAATGGGCTGGCCCACTTTTTAAGCAACAAAGCGTAGGCTGCCCAAGCCACCATGGCTATCACCACCAGGCCATCACCCAAAACCCAAACGACTTGCGACAGTGCCGCCCACTGGCCTTTGACCACCACATGCAAGACACCCAGCAAGGCGATGCCAACTCCAAGCGATTGCTTCCAAGTGAATGACTCTTTCAGTCCGAAGACAGCACCGAGGGTGATCAAGACTGGCGAGGCCGCATAGATCAATGCAATATTGATGGCTGTGGTTGTTTCTGCTGCCCAATAAACCCAGGCGCCGCAAATGAGCATGCCCAAACTGCCCAAGACCACATACTGCCGCCAAGCTTTCAGGGTGCTATGGCGCTCGTGCCAAAGCTCTTGGCGGGCAATCAAAGCCAAAATGAGACCGGCTAAAAACCAGCGCCCCAATGCCAAGACATGGGGACTGATGATGCCAGGTGCAGTTTTGGCCACAATGTAATTCACCGACCACAAGGCCGGTGTAATCCATATCAAAGCTTGCGCCAGTTTTTGGCGCGAGTCTGTGTTGATCAGACCGCAGCCAAGCGTTGCTCCAACGCCGCTTTGGTGTCTAGCAATGCTTTTGGAAGTTTGTATGCCAATTGCTCAAAGTGCGTGGTGTGCAATTGGAACTCTTGCTGCCAGGCAGCTTTGTCAATGCTGGTCACAGTTTTGAACTGATCTGCTGTGAAGTTCAAACCTGTCCAGTTCAACTCGCCATAAGTGGGCGTGATGCCAAACATGGTCTCTTGACCTTGGGCCTGACCTTCCAAGCGGTCGATGATCCACTTCAAAACACGCATGTTGTCGCCATAACCTGGCCAGACAAACTTGCCAGCCTCGTCTTTGCGGAACCAGTTGACGCAGTAAATGCTAGGCAACTTGAAACCGTCGGCCTGAATTTTGGCGCCCATGTCCAACCAGTGTTGGAAATAGTCGCTCATGTTGTAACCGCAGAAGGGGAGCATGGCGAAAGGATCGCGGCGAACCACGCCTTGTGCGCCAAAGGCAGCTGCCGTGGTCTCAGAACCCATGGTGGCTGCCATGTAAACACCTTCGGTCCAGCTGCGAGCTTCAGTGATCAATGGCACGGTGGTGGAGCGGCGGCCACCAAAGATGAAGGCGTCGATAGACACGCCAGCGGCATCATCCCAGGCCTCGTCAAGTGCTGGGTTATTGATGGCAGACACGGTGAAACGCGCATTGGCGTGGGCTGCTTTGGCGCCTGTTTCTTTGGCAATCTGGGGTGTCCAGTCTTTGCCTTGCCAGTCGATCAAGTGATCGGGTACTTTGCCAGTGTCTTTGTCCATGCCTTCCCACCAGACATCGCCATCATCGGTCAATGCCACGTTGGTGAAAATCACGTTTTTGTCCAAGCTGGCCATGCAGTTGGGGTTGGTGTGGTGGTTGGTACCTGGAGCCACACCAAAATAACCGGCTTCGGGGTTGATGGCCATCATCTTGCCGTTGGCTTGGGGTTTGATCCATGCAATGTCGTCGCCAATGGTGGTGACTTTCCAGCCGTTGAAGCCTTCAGGCGGCACCAACATAGAGAAGTTTGTTTTGCCGCAAGCGCTTGGGAAAGCCGCTGCCACATGGTACTTTTTGCCTTGCGGGTTGGTTACGCCCAAAATGAGCATGTGTTCGGCCAACCAACCTTGTTCGCGGCCCATGCTGGAGGCAATGCGCAAGGCCAAGCATTTTTTACCCAGCAAAGCGTTGCCACCGTAGCCTGAGCCGTAAGACCAAATTTCGCGTGTTTCTGGGTAATGAACGATGTACTTCAAGCTTGGGTTGCAAGGCCAAGAGGTGGCGTCTTTGGCGCCATTGACCAAGGGGGCACCCACGGTGTGCAAGCAAGGCACGAATTCGCCATCTGCGCCGATCACATCAAACACAGCCTTGCCCATGCGGGTCATGAGCTTTTGGTTAACGGCCACGTAGGCGCTGTCGGTCAATTCAATGCCGATGTGGGCAATGTGTGAGCCCAAGGGTCCCATCGAGAATGGCACCACATACATGGTGCGGCCTTGCATGCAACCTTCAAACAAAGGGTGCAAGGTTTTGCGCATTTCTGCAGGAGCCATCCAATTGTTGGTGGGGCCGGCTTCTTCTTTCTTTTCAGTGCAAATGAAAGTGCGGTCTTCTACGCGGGCCACATCGGATGGGTCAGAGCAAGCCAAGAAGCTGCCAGGGCGCTTGGCGGGATTGAGTTTTTTGAAGGTTCCCTTGTCTACCAAAAGTTGGCAAAGTCGGTCGTACTCTTCTTCGGATCCGTCACACCAGTAGACATTGTCAGGCTTGCACAGGGCCGCCATTTCTGTCACCCAAGCAATCAGCTTGGGGTTTTTCACATAGTTGGGGGTGTTGAGGTTCAGGCCCTGCATCACTGGTGAGTTCATGGGAAAAGCTCCTAAGTTTAAAAATCGTTTTTTGAAAAGCCCTTGTTGACGCCAACAATGAGCTTTTCAAAAAACGACACCCAGTCCCGTAACCTGCCCGTAACCGGTCCCGAATTTTAAAGACGATGGCGGAAAAAGGGTGCTCTTAATGATGAAAACCCTTCAAAATGTATGCAAAGCATGCATAACCCTAGTTTTTTGCTTGGGTTCCTAGGCGGTCTCTTTGTTGGGCGGGCGTAAAAAACCCGCCTTGAAGAAGGCGGGTAGGGCGATTTGAGATGGGCGTTTTAGGCCATGGCAATAGCAATGAAAGCCAGCAAAAAGATCAAAACTGCGCCAGCGACAGGGATCACGACGGGAATGTGCTTCACGACACCTTCAACAGGATCTTGGGTTTCGTGTGAATCGTTGTGTGCGGACATGAAAAAACCTCATTTTGTTCAGCCGACTATTTTAGCTGAACTCGACATACCTGCAACACTTCCTGCCCGTAGGCCTCTAGCTTTTTCACACCAATGCCACTGATGCCGCGCAAATCGTCCAAATTTTGGGGGTTGGCTGAAGCGATGTGTGCCAGTGTGGCGTCGTGAAAAATGACATATGCGGGCAAATTATGTTCTTTAGCCACTTCTGCACGCCAAGACTTGAGGTTGATGTAGCGCACCAAATCGTCTTGGCTTAAATTGGCCGCTGCGGGTCCAGGCGCTTGGGGCTTGCGACCTTTTTTCTCGGGTTTGTGGCTCACAGACTCTCGCAGCAACACCTTGACGTCGCCTCGAAGCACCGCCCGAGAGCCTTCGGTCAGCTGCAAGGTATTGAACACTTGCCCCTGAACATTGAGAGCACCCATGGCGATGAGCTGGCGCAATACACCCCTAAGCTGTGTCTCGCTGAAATTGGCGCCAATGCCAAAAGTACTTAATTGCGAGTGGCCGAATTGGGTCATTTTTTCTGTGGACTTGCCGCGCAAGATATCCATGATGTGACCCGCCCCAAATGAAAAACCGCTGTGTTGCTCAGCCCGGAAAACGGTGGACAACAATTTTCGGGCGGCGTCGGTGCCATCCCAAACGGCGGGGGGGTGAAGGCAGTTGTCGCAATTGCCACAGGGCTCGCTGTGTTCATCAAAATAAGCCAACAAGCGAACCCGGCGGCAGTCTGTGGCTTCGGCCAAAGCCAGCAAAGCATCCAACTTGCCACGCAACAGTTGTTTGAAGTTTTCTTCTGCAGGACTTTCATCAATCATGCGCCGTTGGTTGACCACGTCTTGCAGGCCGTAAGCCATCCAGGCGTCTGCGCGCAAGCCATCGCGGCCTGCGCGACCTGTTTCTTGATAGTAGCCTTCAATGTTTTTGGGCATGTCCAAGTGGGCCACGAATCGCACATCGGGTTTGTCAATGCCCATGCCAAAAGCGATGGTGGCCACCATGACCACGCCCTCGTCGCGCAAAAACCGATTTTGGTGTTTTTGCCTGATGGCGGCATCCAAGCCTGCGTGATAGGGCAAGGCATCGATGCCCGCTTCTTTCAAAAGTTCGGCTACCTCTTCAACCCGCTTGCGTGATTGGCAATAAACCACGCCGGCCTCACCCTCATGCTCGCGCTCAATGAAGCGAAGCAGCTGGGTGCTGGCGTCTTTTTTCTCAACAATGGTGTAACGAATGTTGGGCCGGTCAAAGCTGCTGATAAAGAGGCGCGCGTTTTCCAGCTGCAAGCGCTCAATGATGTCGGCTCGCGTGAGCGCATCTGCTGTGGCAGTGAGGGCAACACGGGGCACATTGGCATAACGCTCGTGAAGCACCGTGAGACCGCGGTATTCAGGCCGGAAGTCATGACCCCACTGACTCACACAATGCGCTTCGTCGATGGCAAACAGGCTTAGAGCATTTTGGCTGTAAAGCGAATCGAGCAAAGCCAAAAAACGGGGCGTGGTGATTCTTTCGGGGGCGGCATAAAGCAGGGTGATTTCGCCTCGGCGCAAGCGCTGCTCTATGCTTTGAGCCTCGTCCATGCTCAAGGTGGAGTTGAGGAAGGCAGCGCTAACGCCGGCTTCATGCAGCGCCCCAACTTGGTCGTGCATCAGGGCAATTAAGGGCGACACCACAATGGTGATGCCAAGGCCAGCGTTTTGCCTGGCAATGGCCGGAATTTGATAGCACAAGCTTTTGCCGCCACCTGTGGGCATGAGCACCAGCGCGTCTTGCCCGCTGGTGACATGCTCAATGATGTCGCGCTGCGGCCCTCTGAACGACTCATAGCCAAAGACCTCACTGAGGATGCTCAGAATATGGGGTGAAATGAGGACTTCGGTAGACACGGCCTGTATTGTCTCCGAAGCCTTGTTGCACTTTGGATGGGAAGCGGGTGTATTTCAAGGTATTTGATTGCAATGCACTTCAAGAGCCCCTGATGTTTTTTACAATAAGGACATGAAACCTCTGAACTACACCCGCGCCCAAGCCTTGCCAGCCATTCTGGAAAAACGCATTGCCATTCTCGATGGCGCCATGGGCACCATGATCCAGCGCTTCAAATTGAGCGAAGCCGATTACCGCGGTGAGCGCTTCAAAGATTTCCCCAAAGATGTGAAGGGCAACAACGAGTTGCTCAGCCTAACCCGCCCCGATGTCATTCGCGACATTCACGAAGGTTACTTGGCGGCAGGTGCCGACATGATTGAAACCAACACCTTTGGTGCCACCACCATTGCGCAGGATGACTATCACATGGCCGACCTGGCCATTGAAATGAACCGCGCCTCGGCCGCGTTGGCTCGCGCCGCCTGCGACAAGTTTTCAACCCCCGACAAACCGCGCTATGCGGTGGGTGCTTTAGGCCCAACACCCAAAACAGCCAGCATCAGCCCAGACGTGAACGACCCAGGTGCGCGCAATGTGGATTTTGAAAGCTTGCGCAAAGCCTATTACGAACAAACACAAGCCTTGGTGGAAGGCGGCGTGGATGTGTTGTTGGTGGAAACCATCTTCGACACCTTGAATGCCAAAGCGGCGTTGTTTGCCATTGAAGAATATTTCGCAGCCAGCGGCGAGCGCTTGCCCCTCATCATCAGCGGCACCGTGACCGATGCTTCTGGCCGAATTTTGAGCGGACAAACCGTCACAGCGTTTTGGCACAGCGTGCGCCATGCGCGCCCGTTGGCCATCGGCCTGAATTGCGCATTGGGCGCCACCTTGATGCGCCCCTACATTCAAGAGTTGGCCAAAGTGGCTGACGACACCTTCATCAGCTGCTACCCCAACGCGGGCTTGCCCAACCCCATGAGCGACACAGGCTTTGATGAAACCCCCGATGTCACCAGCCGCTTGTTGCATGAGTTTGCGGCTGAAGGGCTGGTCAACATTGTGGGCGGTTGCTGCGGCACCACGCCAGAACACATTGGCGCGATTGACAAAGCAGTCAGTCCGCTGGCACCTCGCGGATTGCATCTTGGGGCGTTTTACAAGGAAGCTGCTTGAGTTGGTGCTTGCAACGCCAAGGGCGCACCAAACCGCAACGCGCCTAGGCGATCGATGCGCCGCTTTGGTGCGGTGCTTGATTTAAATTTGAAACGCTAAGGCCCTTTATACAGGGCCAAACTGCCACGACACATATTAAACAAGGCCGACTGCAAGTTGGCCCATTGTTTGCATAGTACCTCTCGTCTTTACAGAAAAGAGGTTGCCATGTCTGAGTTCTTTGATCCGTACAACGCCGATCGTCCCTTGATGCTGAAATGCAGTTGCGGTCGCGATCACTCCCCCGCCGACCACTATGCAGAAGTTGCGGCCGATGCCGCAGCTGCTACATTGCGTGCGCGATCAGAAACCGCAGAGTTTGAGGCCTATAGCCAAGAGTTCATTGAAGCCACGTTAGTTAAAGCCTTGTTTCCACAAGACCAAGAGCGCCGCAACTTCTTGCGCGCGGTGGGTAAAAAAACCGCTATGGCCGCCATTGCCAGCGTGTTGCCTGTGGCCAGTCTGCAAGCCATGGCGCAAGAAAAAGGACCGCTTGAAAAACCAAACTTGAAGATTGGCTTTATTCCAATTACATGCGCCACGCCCCTCATCATGGCGCACCCATTGGGCTTCTACAGCAAGCAAGGCTTGAATGTTGAGGTGACCAAAACGGCTGGCTGGGCCTTGATTCGCGACAAGATGATCAACAAAGAATATGACGCGTCGCACTTTCTGTCGCCCATGCCTTTGGCCATCAGCATGGGGCTCGGTGCCAGCACCACGCCCATGAATGTGGCCACCATTCAAAACGTCAATGGACAAGCCATTACCTTGAGCTTGAAGCACAAAGACAACCGTGATCCGAAGAACTGGAAGGGCTTTAAGTTTGGTGTGCCGTTTGATTACTCCATGCACAACTTCTTGTTGCGTTATTACTTGGCAGAAAACGGTTTGAACCCTGATACCGATGTACAAATTCGCGTTATTCCACCTGCAGAGATGGTGGCCAATTTGCGCGCAGGCAACATCGATGGCTTCTTAGGCCCCGATCCTTTCAACCAGCGCGCAGTGTTTGATGAGGTGGGTTTCATTCACATGCTTACCAAAGATCTTTGGAATGGCCATCCTTGCTGCGCATTTGGCACCAGCACTGAGTTCATCCAAAAAAATCCGAACACCTTTGCTGCGCTTTTCCGTGCGGTGCTCACGGCAGCCGCCATGGCACGCTTGCCAGGCAACCGCGAATTGATTGCCAAAGTGATTTCCCCCACGCAGTACTTGAACCAACCCGAAGCGGTGATCAGCCAAGTGTTAACGGGCAAGTTTGCCGATGGCTTGGGCAAGATTCAAAACGTGCCCGACCGTGCAGACTTTGACCCCATGCCTTGGCAGAGTTTGGCGGTGTGGATGCTGACGCAAATGAAGCGTTGGGGTTACATCAAAGGCAATGTGGATTACAAACAAATTGCCGAAAAAGTTTTCCTCATTACCGATGCGCGCAAGCACATGAAGGATTTGGGGCAAACCGTGCCACCTGGAGGCAACTACATCAAGCACAAGATCATGGGCAAAGAGTTTGATGCGGCCAAGCCCGAAGAGTATTTGAAAACCTTTGCCATTCACAAGATGGGCTGATCGATTGTGAACACCATTTCAATTAATTTGCGAGCGGCGCTTGTCTCTTGCTTGATCTTGGTTTTTTTCTTAGGTGCGTGGCAGCTTTCATCGCAAGGCCCATCAATTGGTGCTGCAACCAAGGCGGGCGCAACGGCAGAAGAAATTGAGTATCAAAAAATGATGGGCAAAGACCCAGGCGCGAGCAAGAGCACGGGCTTTCCGCCGCCTGTAGAGGTTGCCAAGGCCGTAATCAAGCAGCTTTCCAATCCGTTTTATGACAACGGACCCAACGACAAAGGCATTGGCATTCAATTGGCGCATTCATTGGGCCGTGTCGGTTTGGGTTTTGCGTTGGCCGTGCTGGTTGCCTTGCCATTGGGTTTTTTAATTGGCATGTCGCCGCTCATGCAAAAAGCCTTTGATCCGTTCATCCAAGTGTTGAAACCTATCAGTCCGTTGGCATGGATGCCTTTAGCGCTTTACACCTTGAAGGACTCCAGCATCAGCGGCATTTTTGTGATATTCATTTGCTCGGTCTGGCCCATGCTGATTAACACCGCATTTGGTGTTGCATCGGTCAAGCGTGAATGGTTGAACGTGGCCAACACCTTAGAAGTCAACCCATTGCGCAAAGCCTTCTTGGTGATCTTGCCAGCGGCAGCGCCCACCATTGTGACGGGCATGCGCATCAGCATGGGGATTGCTTGGTTGGTGATTGTGGCCGCTGAAATGTTGGTGGGTGGCACGGGCATTGGTTACTTCGTTTGGAACGAGTGGAATAACTTATCTCTGGTGAATGTGATTTTTGCAGTGCTGGTGATTGGTGTAGTAGGCATGTTGCTTGACATGGCGTTTTCAAAATTACAAAAAGGGGTGAGCTATGTGGAATGAACCCGGCGAGCGCACAGGCAATTTCGCACAGACCAACTTCTTGCAAATTGAAAAATTGGGCAAGGCCTATCAAGCCGACAAACCCGTTTTTGCGGATGTATCCTTTTCAGTGGCACGAGGCGAATTTGTTTGCATCATCGGTCATTCGGGCTGTGGCAAAACGACCATCTTGAATGTATTGGCTGGTTTGGATTCCGCCAGCGTCGGCCATGCCTTCATGGATGGCCGTGAAATTGCAGGACCCAGTTTAGAGCGCGGCGTGGTGTTTCAAAGTCACGCGCTCATGCCGTGGTTGACGGTCAGACAAAACATTGCCTTTGCAGTGAAGTCTAAATGGCCTGATTGGAAAAGCGCGCAAGTCAATGAGCATGTTGAAAAGCATGTGGACATGGTGGGCCTGTTGCCAGCCATCGATAAAAAGCCCAGCCAATTGTCGGGTGGTATGAAGCAGCGCGTGGGTATTGCAAGGGCCTTTGCCATTCAACCGAAGATGCTTTTATTGGATGAACCCTTTGGTGCTTTGGATGCGCTGACGCGCGGCACCATTCAAGATGAACTCATGGGCATTGTTCGCCAAACGCAGCAAACGGTTTTCATGATTACGCACGATGTGGACGAAGCCATTTTGCTGTCCGATCGAATTTTGCTTATGAGTAACGGCAGTGAAACCAGCGGCCGCTATGTGCCAGGCGGTTTGGCCGAGGTGGTGGTGAACAATTTGCCCAGAGACCGAACCCGATCGCAGTTGCATCACTTGCCCGGTTATTACGACATTCGAAATCACATTGTTGATTTCTTGGTCTCTCGCGCCAAGGCGCACTGACTTTCTCACTGATTTTTCACTGACTTTATATCTCAACTCATTTTCACGAGGAACATCATGAATCGCTTAGACGTGACAGAAAAAATCATCAGCACCAAGGTGTCCAAGGGCATCAAGTGGTCTGATGTGGCCGACAAAG
>Ga0209550_10003652_pt1 | contig 14646 bp, 11 predicted proteins | sample LauGreSuBDMM15SN_2_FD_187567 | JGI IMG/M metagenome (GOLD analysis project Ga0209550, IMG submission 187567) | Freshwater lake microbial communities from Lake Michigan, USA - Su13.BD.MM15.SN (SPAdes) (version 5) | ecosystem: Environmental > Aquatic > Freshwater > Lake | place: Lake Michigan...
CGTCCTTGTCGTTGATGGGCGCGGCAGCGCAAGCCCAGGAGCGCGCGTCGGAAACAGGCTCTCTGGTTCCCGAGATCATCGTCACCGCGCAAAAGCGCGAAGAAAATCTCAATGCGGTGCCCATGTCGATCACCGCGGTGACCGGCGAACAGCTTAAGCGCGCCGGGGTCAATGAGGTCCGCGATCTGGTCAAGGTCTCGCCGGGCTTTAGCTATGCTGATTCCTATGTCGGCTCGCCGATCTATACCCTACGCGGCATTGGCTTTAGCGACATCAGCTTGGGGGGTCGTTCAACGGTCAGCCTCTATATCGATCAGGCCCCGATCCCCTTCGCGATTGAGAGCCGAGGCGTCAATCTAGACCTCGAGCGCGTCGAAATTCTCAAGGGCCCGCAAGGTACCTTGTTTGGTCAAAACGCAACGGGCGGTGCGATCAACTTCATTGCCGCTAAGCCGACCAAGAGCTTCGCGGCCGGTATCGATGCCAGCTACGGCACCTTTAACGCTTTGGACCTAACCGGATTTATCAGCGGCCCCCTATCTGAGACGCTGGGCGCACGTTTGGCCGTCCAGACGATCACGTCCGATCCTTGGCAGCGCAGCTACACCAAGTCCGCCAAAAATGGAGCGGATAATGTCCAAAATGCCCGCCTGACCTTGGCGTGGGATCCAAGCTCGCGGCTAAAGGTTCAGGTCAATATCAATGGCTCCAATGACCAGTCTGACGTGCAGGCCGGTCAATTGATTGGCATCAATCCTCAGATTGCGCCTATTGCCCCCTTTGTGCCGGGCCTACTGACCTACAGGCTTGCGCCTGCCAATGCGCGGGCCGCCGATTTCAATCCGGCTGATGACTATGCGAAAAATAATCGCTTCCTTCAGGCTGCGGCAAAGGTTGATTACGCAATATCCGATAGTATGACCCTGACCTCACTGACTACCGTCAGTCAGTTCAAGCAAGATCAGCTCCAGGATATTGACGGCACGACCCTGTCGAACCTGAACCGCCACACGACCGGCAAGATCAAGTCCCTGTCTCAGGAACTGCGGATCGCGGGGGATCTCAATAGCAAGACCCGCTATACGGTTGGTGTCAGCTACGGCGACGATGATGTTCGTGAATCGAGCTTCAACATTTTGGCTCAGAGCACCCAGGCCCTAGCCTTTACCGGCTTTGGCTTGCCGATCTTTGCCGATTTCGTCGATACCAATAATCAGAAGTCCAAGACCTCCGCCATTTTCGCCAGCCTCGACTATCAGTTGACTGACGATCTGAACCTCTATGGCGGCGCGCGCTATACAAGGTCCGACAATCGCTTCAGCGGGTGCACGGCCGATTCTGGCAATGGCAATACTGCGTTCGTCCTTGGGTCCTTGTGGAACTCCTTCCGTCCCGCATTCGGTCTGCCGTTTAATCCCCCGATCCCAAAGGGCGGCTGTACCACAGTCAATGGCGTCTATGCCCCGGGACTGGTGGTCGATAGTCTGAATGAAACCAATGTTGCTTGGCGGGCGGGGGCGGAGTGGGCGCCGCGCGAGCGGACCCTTCTCTATGCCAATATCAGCAAGGGCTATAAGGCCGGCGGCTTCCCCTCGCTGGGGGCTTCAACGGCAAGTCAGTATCTGCCCGCAACCCAGGAGTCGGTTCTGGCCTATGAGGCCGGGTTCAAGACCACCTCATCGGACCGTAAGCTCCAACTCAACGGTGCCCTGTTCTATTATGATTACGAGGACAAGCAGATCCTTGGCCGGGTGCTGGATCCCGTGTTTAACTCTCTTTTGCAGATGATTAATGTGCCGAAGTCTAAGGTCACGGGCGCTGAGCTTCAGGCCACCTGGGTCCCGATCGAAGGACTGAACCTTACCGCAGGCGGATCCTATATTGAGTCTGAGATCCTAGACGGTTTCGTTAACTTTGATCCCAACGCGATCTTGACCAATTTTGGTGGACAGGGCTTCCCCAATACGCCGAAGTGGCAGTTTGTCGCCGACGCCAACTATCAGTGGCCGATCAATGAAAATTTGGGTGGCTTTGTTGGCGGTGGGGTGACCCATCAGGATAAGACCAACAGCCAGTTGGGCGAACTGCCATCGCTCAATGTGAAGGCCTATAGTCTGATTGACCTGCGCGTGGGTTTCGAAAGCCTAAGCGGGACCTGGCGCCTATCGGCCTTTGGCCGCAATGTCGGTGATGTCTACTATTGGACAGCCGCCAACCGCAACCTCGACACCACAGTCCGGTTTACAGGCCGTCCAGCGACCTATGGACTGTCCTTGAGCTACCGGTTCCAATAGTCGATCGCAAGATTGGCCGTTCTGGCGCGCAGATGTCCGCCGCGCCAGAACGGCCTGTTAAGGCAACTCAAGAGACCGAGCGCCTCAATTTGAGGCATGAGCCCTCTGTGACAGGATCTATCGCTGTCTCTGGGCCTTAGGAGCGGCGCTAGCGGCCTGAGCTATTGGTCAAAGCCGCGGAACACCGTCGCCTCTTGCACAGTTCTGCGCTCAGAAACAACCGCATTGGCTGGGAAGCTTTCGTCGGGCCAGCCGATGGCGATGCTCTTCATGATCACCTGATCATCGGCGATGCCGGCATGTTCGCGCACGACGGGCGATTGCATGATGCCTTGGCTATTGATCACAGCGCCTAGGCCGCGAGACCATGCGGCATTGACCAGGGCTGTGGTCACCGCGCCGCAGTCAAAGGGAGTGTCGTCACTGCCGGCCAGCACGCGGTCATAGGTCACGATCACACAGACCGGCGCATCAAACTGTCGAAAGCCGCGCAGGACCCAGTCTTGGCGCGCGTCCTTGTCTTCGCGGGCAATGCCCATGGCCGAGAACAGTTGCTTGGCAACGCCGACCTGACGATCGCGATGATGGCCGTCGAAGGCTTGGCCGGTGCGAAACTCGCGCGAATGGGGCACGCCCGCCATGTTCCGCTCGGTGTTCCCGGCCCGGATACGGTCCAGCGGCTCACCGGTCAGGACATAGAAGTTCCATGGCTGGGTGTTCATCGAGGAAGGTGCGCGCATGGCGAGGGTTAGGATTTCCTCAATCAGCGCCTGCGGCACGGGATCGGGCTTATAACCGCGAATGCTTCGGCGACCTAGAACGACGTCATCAAACTGCATGTCTGGCCTCTGAGTGGTTTGGGTCCAATTGCGACGGCTTTGGCCTAGACCCGCGCGGACACAGTCCACTCAGGCGTTAGGCCTTCCTCATCATGGGCTATACCCAGATTGATTGGCTGCGTCGACCACAGATCATAGGTGCCTAAGGTCTCAATAATGGGTCTGGCGATCGGGTCAGTCGTCCCCGTTCCTGCCGACAGGCCTAGCCTATGGACTATGGTGGCTGGGGCGCGGACCTCAGGGCCCCCGTCACCTAGAGGGCTATTGCGATGAGGCTAAGCTTAACCCGTCGTGGAGCCGCAGCCTGCGGCGATTGTGGTTATTGAAACCCTTGTGGCCGTGACCAGGGTGAACGCCGTGCTGCTCCTCCACCCCTTCGGCTTGCCACCGACAGCCCATTAGCCCTAGCCCTTGAGATGGGCCTCGAAGAACTGAGCCATGTCGGTGAAGGCTACGGCTGATTCAGGCGAATCAAAGGCATAGATATATTCCGCATGGCTCATGGCCTCGTGCACCTCAAGCCGGGCCGTAACCCCTGCTGCCCTCATGGCGCGGTAGACCCGCACCGTGTCGCTCAGCAATATATCGCGGGTGCCGGTCACAAAGATGGTTGGCGGAAAGCCCTCATAGTTGGCAAAGACCGGAGAGATTAGGGGGTGGGTGACATCGGTCGATCCGGCATAGAGGTGGGCCATGGCCTTGGCAAAACCGTCAAAGGTCGAGAAGACGCCATCGACATGGGCATTGACCTGATAGCTGTCGCTTGCCCCGGTCAGATCGGCCCAAGGCGTGCCTAGCGCGATGGCGCCGGGCAGGGTCTCGCCAAGCTCGCGCAGTTTCAGTGCTAAGGCTAAGGTTAGGCCCCCGCCTGCTGAGGTGCCAAAGGTCCCTAAAGCTTCAGCAGGAAATTCTGCGCGAAGGGCTTTCCAGACGGCGACGGCATCATCGACGGCGGCGGGGAAGGGGTGATCGGGCGGTGTGCGGTAATCGACCGAGATCACCTTCATGCCGCTATAGTGCGCGCCCAAGACGGCCTCACCGGTGCTGGCCTCGCCACTATTGAGGGCATAGCCGCCGCCGTGGAAATGAACGAGCAGCTTGCCGGCCTTGGCAGGGTCAAGGCTGTCTGGAGTGATCTCCCGCACGGTAACCCCGGCGATTTGGCGAAGGACGACGCTATGAGGAAAGAGGGCCTTGATGGCGGGGGCAATGCTTATCGCTTGAGCGTCCATCTGAGCGATGACCGCTTTCCACTCCTGCGTCGTCGACGGTATCCAGCCGACGGGCAAGCCGCCTCCGGCCGCCGCAGACGCCGCTAGGGTCGCGATCGAGCGTTGGAGCTGCGGGCTCACCGTCGTTGGTGTCGTCAAACGCTTGGCCGGAATCTCGCGCGGCGTTTGGGTTAGATCGTCCATGACCTGTCCTTTGTCGCTCTTGGGCGGCGTCTTACGCAGTTAGTGGAGGTGGCGGAGGACCTTACCGGCCCGAGCCCCCGTCAGTTGGTCATTTTCAATATTGATCACGCCATTGACCAGTGTCGCGCGATAGCCCCTCGCCCGCTGAATATAACGCGGAGCTCCGCCTGGGAAATCATGAACGATTTCGGGCTGAAGCTGGGTGACCTGATCCAGATCAAAGACATTGATATCGGCCCGCTTGCCAACCTCTAGGAGGCCGCGATCGGTCAGGCCCATGACGCGGGCTGGCCCGGAGGTCATGCGCCTTATGCCCTCGCCGAGGCTGTAGAGTTTGCGCTCGCGGATCCAGTAGGACAGGACGAAGGTTGTCCAGTCGGCATCCATGATCTGCGAGACGTGGGCACCGGCATCGCCTAGGCTTGGTAAGATCTTTTGGCTGGTAAAGAGCTCGCCCAGTTCTCCCAGATCCTGACAGAACATCCGCCAGTTGAAGAGACCGCGCCCCTGGCTCTCACGGGCCGTGCGCAGGAACATCTCCACGAAGGATTCGCCGGTCTGGGCCATTAGGCCTTGGACGTTCTCACCCAGCTCAGCGGTATAGTCAGGCCGCTCGGCCGTACCCAGATAGAAGATGACCTTTAGGGCATCCCAGTCATCTCTCGGCTGGCCTTCGCCTATTAGCTTGGCCGCCGTTTGTTCATCGCAAATAGCCGCTAAGCGACCGGCCAGATCCAGCTTACGAACCTGATCCCAAGTCTCTCCGCGGAAAGGCAGGGTCGATTGTAGGCCGAACATAAAGCCCGTGCCACGCACCTGGGTGATGGCGGTCATGTCCCGATCACCGATCATGGACTCAAGATATTTCGCGCCTGCTGCGCCGTCGCCCTTCTTGGCCCCCACGCCCCAGCTAAACAGGACCCGGCTGTGACCCTGGTCGGACAGGGCTACAAGAACATCAGGTGAGGCGCCAACTGCCTGCATCAAGCCGTTGCGCTCGCCCACGACCTTGGCAATGGCGATGAGTTCAGAGACGTCGGCAAAGGTGCCTGGAATGGAGCGTCCATCCGGGGCCTTGTGGGGTTCATAGCGATTTGTTGAAAAGCCCAGCGCGCCGTGGTCCATCGCTTTGGCGACCAGATCAGCCATCTGCTCGACCTCATCTGGCGTGGCCTGTTCAGCAAAGGAACGATCGCCCATCACCGAATAGCGCACGGCGCAGTGACCGACCAAGCCGCCGACATTGATGCCAGGCTGGATCTTGTCTAGGGCATCGAGATAGCCGCCATAATCGGTCCAGGTCCAGGGCAGGCCACTGAGGATGGCCTGTTTGGGAATATCCTCGACCGTCTCCATCATCCCTGCCAGCAGGTCGCGATCTTCAGGCTTACAGGGGGCAAAGGTCAGGCCGCAATTGCCCATCAGGGCGGTGGTGACGCCGTGCCAGCTGACCGGCGTGAGGTCGGGATCCCAACCGATCTGGGCATCTAGATGGGTGTGAAGATCGACAAAGCCGGGGCTAACAATATGGCCGGTCGCGTCAATCTCGCGCCGACCGCGGCCTTCAACCTTGCCGATGGCACTGATCAGGCCGCCGTCGATGGCCAGATCGCCTGCGAAGGCCTCCGCGCCACTACCATCCACAATCGCGCCGCCGCGAATAACGATATCATGATCCATCTAGGCTCTCCGGCTTGTCTGCTCTTGGTTTGTGGCAAGTCCTTAAGGGGTGGGGCCAGTTCTTAAGGTGTGAGGTATGGCGCGCAGGTCTTGGCCTGTTCACTATTGGACGCTGCGAACTGACCACGCATCTTTGCGAGGGTCAACGCTGCAGGCCTTCGAGCGGACGATCCCTAGGCCGGATCGTTCGCCTCCACGATCTGCCGGAACTCGGACCTAGCTGCCCATAGGGCAACAAGGCCAATAGGCAGCATCATGAGGGTCAGCATGCCAATGGCTACGCCAATCTTGGCCGGATCCTTGAGCCAATAGTCACTGATCATGGCCACGCCCGTGGGGCCGATGGTGAAGGCGACCACATTGCCGATCAGGAAATAGAGGGCCATGGCGCGTGCGCGCAACTGGTTTGGAGCGATGGCCTGAATGCTGACCGCCGGCAGACCTTGAGCCAAGCCAAAGCCGAGGGAGAGGGCGGCGATACAGCCCATGGCTGCCCAGCCGTTGGGCATGAAGGGGGCCATGACCGCAAAGGGCAGTCCAATCAGAGCGCCGCCGATTGATATGGCAAGCGCTGCATCCTTTCGTCCAGCCGCGATCCATCGATCTGAGGCCCACCCGCCCAGAAAGATCCCGGAGGTGTTGAAGATCAGCAAAACCACGCCATAAACCGCGCCCACGGTGGAAATGTTCCAGCCATAGGCCCGCACCATGAAGGCGGGCGTCCAGGTCAGATAGGCAGCGATGGGCACGCCGATAATCGAATAGCCCATGGCCAGCAGCAGGAAAATCCGCCCGCGCTCACGCATGAAGCGGCCAAAGCCGTCTGAGACACGCGCATCGGCCTTGGCCAGTTCTTGGCGCTGGGGCTCACGCAAGGCCCAGACAGCGATGGCGAGCACAGGCCCCGGCAAGCTGACCAGCAAGAAGGCTAACTGCCATGTGCGCAATTCACCCAAGATTGGCAAAACCACCGGCGGTGCTGTTGAGGCCCATCCAATGACGGCCCCGCCAATAATCAAGGCCAGACCCACCCCCGCCACCGCTCCCATGGCATAGAGGCTCAGGGCCCGAGAGCGTTTTTCGGGCGGGAAACTGTCGGCAATCATGGAGAAGGCTGCCGGTGAAAGACCGGCCTCACCAACCCCCACCCCGATCCGGGCAAGAAACAGCATGCCAAAACTCTTGGCCATGCCGCAGGCGGCGGTCATCGCGCTCCAGAACAGGACGCTAACCAAGATCAGTTTGCGCCGGGACCCACGGTCAGCCAGCCATCCCAAAGGTATGCCCATCACGGTGTAGAACAGGGTAAAGGCAAGGCCGCTTAGCAGGCTAAATTGGGTGTCGCTGATATCTAGGTCGCGCTTTATCGGCTCAACCAAGAGTGTTAGGATCTGACGGTCAATAAAGGCGACGGCATAGGCAGCGAGCAGGACGAAGACCGTTGCCCATGCCCTTGTGCTGGATGGCCAAGTGGATTTGATTTTTTGCCCTTGCAGGTCGAGCGTGTCGCTGTTTTGAGTCATGTTCTTCTCCGCCCTCCCACTCTATGCTGTCTATTCCTTTTGCCGCTACTATTATTATGCAAGTGTAAGAATCGCCATTTCGTATAGGTGCCAAGAAGGCCCGCAACCCCCATAATACTGGGGCTAATTGCCGCACCCTTTGTCATTGAAAATGGAGCAATTTCGACAAATTGAAGCTTTTTTTTCTCAAAATACTAACTCCGACCGCACAATTCAATCTCGAGTAGAACCTTCTATGGCTGAGGCACGTATGACGTTAGGACGAAATTTCGTTAGTGCTCTAACCGAATATTTAGCGCTAAGTTTTGCCCTGTCAGTAGGTTAACGCGGTCAATCGGAACTAAGACTACCGCTAGAGGCTGCCATGAATGTCGACCACGTTTCAAATCCGTTAGATATCGCACTAGGGGCGCGTATCCGCGTTCGCCGCAAGTCGCTGGGCCTGTCTCAGGATGATTTAGCCGTGCAGGTCAGTTTGACCTTCCAACAGATTCAAAAATATGAGCGCGGTGCAAACCGGGTCAGCTTCTCGCGTCTGGTCGAGATTGCACGCACTTTAAAGTGCCGCGTGCAGGACCTTATTGGCGATTTGGATGTCGAAGGTGAAGTGTCTGATCAGGTGGCGGCTGAGGCTGTGCAGCTGAAAGAAACCGGTGCCTTGGAATTGATCCGGGCCTATAGCGCGATCCGCACTGCGGGTCGCCGCAGGATCGTTGTCAGCCTTGCCCAAACCCTCTCCAAAGAAGATGAGCCTGACGTCTTGGTCCCAGCGCTCTGACTCTAAAGGCTCTGATAGACCGCCTCGATCAGGGCGGTCGCGCGTGGGTCACCGACCAGATGCACCGACTGGCGGGTCATGACATAGGCGCCTGACAGGCCGGTCTGTGGATCGGCGAAGGCGCAGGACCCGCCCCAGCCATAGTGCCCGACGATGGAGGGCGATGGCCCAAAGACGGGCTCTAGGCTGTTGCGCATGGGACCGGCGGCCCAACTGACCTGGCGGGGCAAGACCCGATCAGGGCCACCGATACGCTCCTGAATCACCTGCGCCGCTGTTCCCGGTGACAAAAGCGCCTGCCCGTCCAATTGCCCATTATCGGCCAGCAGTGCCATGATCCGCGCTAGCGCCGGGGCCGTTGCATGGCCATTGCCGGAGGGGATCTCAAAGCGCCGCCATTGGGCGGACTCTCGCCCTAGCGGCGCGGCCCAGCGCGTACCGAAGGCTACGCGGCGAGGCTCGGTTATCTCTGACAAATCCGGCATGGCGGTGGGTCTTTGCATATCGGCGCAGCGCTCATGTTCGCTATCGGGCAGCCCGATCCAGAGGTCCAGATCATGGGGCTCGGCAAGGTCTTCACGCAGCGCTGTTCCCAGCGTGCGCCCATCCACACGGCGAAAGATCTCACCGATCAGATAGCCAACTGTGATGGGGTGGTAGCCGCTGGCTGTGCCCGGCGTCCAGATCGGGGCCATGGCCGCCAGCTTTTCGCAGATAAGGTCCCAGTCAAACCAAAGGGCCGGATCAAAGGCCTTCGCAATGCCGCATAGCCCGGCCTGATGGGATAGGACCTGAGCCACCGTGATTGCGCCCTTACCCTCAGCAGCGAAGGCGGGCCAGATCGACGCGACGGTTTGATCATAGGCCAAGAGCTCCTGATCGACGAGGCGGGCAATCATCAGGCCGGCTAAGAGCTTGGTGGTCGAAAAGACCGGCGTCAGGGTCTGGTCGTCAAAGGCCTTAGTCCGCGCCCGGTCGGCGTGACCACCATAGAGGTCGATAATGATCTTGCTGCGATGGGCTAAGGCAAAGCGTGCGCCACCCTCTAGTCCAGAGGCGAAGTTCTGGGTGAAGACCTTGCGCACGGCGCCAAACCGGTCAGGGCAAAAGCCATAGATTTGCGGATGATCGGACATGGTTGGCCCTTGGCTCAGTCGAGGAGGATCAGGGACACCTGATCAGAGCCTTGGGTCAAGCGCTTGCCCATGGCCACGATCGGCAAATCCCCGTGGCTGCCCGTTTTGCAGGCTTCTATCGCCTCATAGACCCCGCCGACCGCTTGGCTAAGAGCATGGTGGGGGGCAATCCCAGCAAGACAGGCCTGCGCCATCAGGGCCGCCAAAAGATCGCCGACCCCGTTCGGGGCAGAGGGTAAAAGGCGATGGGAGACCAACCAGGCTTCATCCTTCAGCGCCAAGACCACGCCCAAGCCGTCCTCGCAGGGCACAGAAGAAACCATCACTGTGCGACCCATGGAGCGTGCCGCCGCCAGAGCGCTGGCGGGACCGGTCACCGGCAGGCCTGACAGATGGCCAAGCTCCCAGGCATTGGGCGCGAGAATATCGGCGCGGGGAACCAGATGCCGAGCCAGGGCGGCGGCGACCTCTGGCTTGACATAGAGACCCTTGCCTGTGTCGCCCATCACCGGGTCAACGAGGATCAAGGGTGGGTTAAGGGCGCCATCGATCCGTGCGCTGCGGATCGCGTCAATGGCCTTGGCAGCGGCTTGGATCTGATCGGGATGGGAAAAGTAGCCAGTCAACACCAGATCAAAGGCGGCAAAATCGCCTTTGGCCTCTATGCCGTCCAACACCCCTTGGAACAGGTCCGGACTGACCGCGCCGCCGCCCGGTGCGCCAAGGCCGGGATGGCGACCAAACAGGACCGTGGGGGCTAGCGAAGCATCAATCCCCAAGACCGCGAGGGCAAGGGACTGGGCCCCACCGCCGACGCGGCTGGAGGCAACGAAGCTAGACATCAAAAGCGCGCGCGTCATAAAGCCTCTATGCCCCCGAACGCGCGCCCTTGACCACCCCTTGCGGGGCGGATGAGACAAAAAGCCTTGATCGCCTAGTAGCGATAATGGTCCGGCTTGAAGGGACCGGTCTGCGGCACATCAATATAGTCGGCCTGTTCGGTGGTCAGGGTCGTTAGCTTTGCGCCGAGCTTGGCTAGGTGCAGCAGGGCGACCTTCTCGTCCAAAGCCTTGGGCAGGGTATAGACCTGGTTCTCATAGGCCTTGGCGTTGGTCCAAAGTTCGATCTGAGCCAGGGTCTGGTTGGTGAAGCTGGCGCTCATCACGAAGGAGGGGTGACCGGTCGCATTGCCCAGATTGACTAGACGGCCTTCGGACAGAAGGATGATCTTCTTGCCATCTGGGAACTGGACATGGTGAACCTGCGGCTTGATTTCGTCCCAGACGAAATTCTTCAGGCCAGAGACTTGGATCTCGCTGTCGAAATGGCCGATATTGCAGACGATGGCATTGTTCTTCATGGCGCGCATATGGTCGACCGTGATGACGTCCTTATTACCGGTGGCGGTGACGAAGATGTCGGCCTTGCCCGCCATGTCGTCTAGAGTCTGAACGTCATAGCCTTCCATGGCCGCTTGTAGGGCGCAGATGGGGTCGATCTCAGTGACTACGACACGGGCGCCGCCGCTGCGCAGGCTGGCGGCTGAGCCCTTGCCCACATCGCCATAGCCGCAAACCACGGCGACCTTGCCGGCCAACATCACGTCGGTGCCGCGGCGGATCGCATCGACGAGGCTTTCACGGCAGCCATAGAGATTGTCGAACTTGGACTTGGTGACGCTGTCATTGACGTTGATGGCGGGGAAAGGTAACTCACCCTTGGTGGCCATTTGATAGAGGCGGTGAACGCCGGTAGTGGTTTCTTCCGACACGCCCTTAATGGCGTCGCGGATGGCCGAATAGAAGCCGGGCTTTTGCTCAAGGTAGCGCTTCATGACCGAGAACAGTGCTTCTTCTTCCTCGTTCTGTGGATTGTTGAGCACGCTCGGGTCCTTCTCGGCCTTGGGGCCAAGCACGCAGAGCAAGGTGGCGTCGCCGCCATCATCGAGGATCAGGTTGGGATAGCCGCCATCCGACCACTCGAAGATCTTGTGGGCATAGTCCCAATATTCGACCAGATTTTCGCCCTTGAAGGCAAAGACCGGCGTGCCCACAGCCGCGATGGCAGAGGCGGCATGGTCTTGGGTCGAGAAGATGTTGCACGAGGCCCAGCGCACATCGGCGCCGAGGGCCTGCAGGGTTTCGATGAGCACGGCGGTCTGAATGGTCATGTGCAAGGACCCAGCGATCCGTGCGCCCTTGAGCGGTTGGGACGGGCCATACTCCTCGCGGGTGGCCATCAGGCCAGGCATTTCGGTCTCAGCAATCAAGATTTCCTTGCGGCCGAAGGCGGCGAGGGAGATGTCGGCAACGATATAGTCGGCCACGGTGAGGCTCCTGAGAGGAATTTCGATGGCCGTCTATAGCCCCTCCGGCGCGAAGGGGCAATAAAGACATAAAGATATCTTTATATGAGCCTCGCGGACCTAGCGGTCTTCGTCGAAACGGTTGGCGATCAGAGCATCGAGCGCATTGAGAGCGGCAACGGCTTCAGGGCCTTCGGCGGCAATATCGATGGTTGAGCCAATGCCTGCGGCCAGCATCATCAGGCCCATGATTGAGCGGGCATCAACGGTCTGACCCTCACGGCTGACCGTGACCTCTGCATCGAACCCTGAGGCGACCTTGACGAATTTGGCCGAGGCCCTCGCGTGAAGCCCGCGTTCGTTAATGATCTCGACGGTCCGGCTAAGGCTCATTTGTCTCCCGCCAAAACATAGGAGGCGACGGAGATATATTTACGACCTGCTTCTTGGGCATGGGCCACGCAGGTCTCCAGGCTTTCGCGGCCCCGAACGCTGGCCAGTTTGATCAGCATAGGCAGGTTCAACCCGGCGATCACTTCGGCGCTGGTCTGTTCCATCACCGAGATGGCGAGATTGGAGGGCGTGCCGCCGAACATGTCGGTCAGCAAGATGACGCCGTTGCCGCTGTTAACGGTCTCTGCTGCGGTCAAGATATCGGTACGCCGCTGCTCCATATCGTCATCAGGACCGATACAGACGGCGACAACATCTAGCTGAGGCCCGACGACATGTTCCATCGCCAGACGGAACTCTTCGGCCAACCGCCCATGGGTGACGATTACAAGCCCGATCATGCAAAATCTCTCAAGGGGTCTGTCAGGGGGTCTCTCAAGGAGTCGCTCACGGGGCCTCGCACGGGATCCCTCCCGAGCGCAGCAAGAACGCTGCGCAGACAGTTCATATGTCGATTATCATCGGACGGGAAGGGAGTGCAATGCCATGTCTATCATTGGCAAACAAAGGGCGCAAAAAGGATCCACCGCGATCATTGGCAAGGACTGGCCAACCAGAACCGTCTGAGCCGGGTCGGGATAGCGTTCGAGCGTCTCTTGCGCCACCATCTGGGCGATCAGATCGATCTGACAAAAGCTAAGGATGGGGATGGCTGAGTGCATAATCCCCAGCCCGCGCACCTCGATCTGCCCGGTCAATTGTGGGTGAGCGCGACCAAAGACCTTGCCGGCGTCCGACCAGACGATGACCCGATCATCGCCAACCAGTCGCCAACCCGCAGTTAGCGCCTTGAGGGCCAGATGGCTCTTGCCAGACCCTGACGGTCCAAGGATCAGGACGCCGTGCCAGCGTCCCATCCTGTGGCGGGCAATCAGTCCGCCATGAATTGGGCTAAGGTTTGTCATGTCGACAGGCAAGGTAGGCTGATAGTGAACCGGGCGCCAAGGATCTGCCCCTTATTATCCACCCGATTTTCCGCCCAGATATGACCGCTATGGGCCTCGACAATCTGGCGGGCAATCGACAGCCCGAGCCCCGAATTGCCACCGAACAGGGCGCCGCGTGGCCGAGAGGTATAGAACCGCTCAAAGACAGTTTCGAGATTTTCTGGCGGGATGCCTGGGCCATCATCGTCGATTATGATCCGCGCCTCGGAGCCGACCTTGCGCATTTCGATGCGAACCTGACGCTCCGCGTTACCGGCCTGGCGGGTGAAGGAGCGGGCATTGTCGATCAGGTTGCGAAACACTTGGCTCAGCGGGCCTTCACGGCCGCTAATGGTCAGGCTTTCAAGCGTTTCAGCATCAAGCATGACAACGCTCGCCTCACCGGGCGTCGCGCTTTGGCTATAGAGGGCGCTAAGGTCGGACAGCAGGCGCGGCAGATCAATCAGTCTCGGCGCATCGCGCGACAGTTCGGCATCTAGACGCGAGGCATTGGAGATATCGGTGATCAGGCGATCCAGCCGCCCGACATCCTGTTTCAAGATGCCCATCAGCTTAGCGCGCGGCGCAGGCTCAGAAACGATGTCGAGGGTCTCAACGGCTGACCGGATCGAGGTGAGGGGGTTGCGGATCTCGTGGGCGACATCGGCGGCGAACCGTTCAATCGCATCCATGCGCGAGGTCAAGGCCGAGGTCATGGACTGCAGGGACCGGGTCAGGTCGCCCAGCTCATCATCGCGATCTGCAAGGTCTGGCAAGATGATCGCTCTGGCCCGCGATAGCCGCACCTGGTCTGCGGCCCGCGCCAAGCGCAGCACTGGCTGGGCAATGAGCTGATTGAGCAGAAAGGAGGAGGCCAGTGAGACGGCAATGGCCATGATGATGAAGGGTAAGAGGGCCCTTCGCTCCGCTGCGATAATCTCGTCCACATCGCCGGACTCGAGCGTCAATACACCAAGGACGGCCTCCACATGGCGAAGAGGGATCGAGACCGACACGACCCGATCGCCATTGGCTCCCAGCCTCATTCCGGCAACAGGCTTGCCCTTTAGGGCGCGGGCGACCTCTTGCTGAAGCGCCTTGCGGGCGGCCTCTTCCTTGGCCAGGCGTGAGGGACCGTTCTGATCTTGGGGGGCGGGTGTCCCATGTTTGCGTGCGGGAGGCAGTAGTCGCTTTTCGACCCGGTCAGACACGGTGTAGCTGTCGGCCAGTTCCTGCCCATCAGAATCAAAAAGGCGCGCGCGCTGGGATCTTGGGATGAACAGCAGTTGAAGGGTCT
>Ga0209550_10003655_pt1 | contig 14643 bp, 7 predicted proteins | sample LauGreSuBDMM15SN_2_FD_187567 | JGI IMG/M metagenome (GOLD analysis project Ga0209550, IMG submission 187567) | Freshwater lake microbial communities from Lake Michigan, USA - Su13.BD.MM15.SN (SPAdes) (version 5) | ecosystem: Environmental > Aquatic > Freshwater > Lake | place: Lake Michigan, USA...
TTATCCACCTTTATAAAAATATTTTATGACTAATTACCATAAAATATTTTTTTAATTTTTATATATCTTCTCTCTTGTGGCACGCAAATATTATTTGAAAACATAAGCTAGACCACATAAATAAGCCATGAGCGCCAAAAGCGGATAATTCGATTTTTGTGTATAATACCTTAAAGATTCCAAAGAATATTTCTCTCGTTTAACCTTGAACAAATTCAATAACAAAGGGCTTAATATGACGACTATCACCGAACCGATAATTTGACTATTATATAAATACGCCATCGACAATGAATTTGATATTATATTATAATTATTGATGGCATATACGAGTAACCACGAAAAATCATTTCCAAAAAGCGTGGGTATTGTGACAACATGATTATTGTTGTCGCCTTCAATGTCGCGCATATCTAATATTAATTCATTTGACCACGAACCAAAGAAAATGAAACTTAATGCTATGCCTAGCAATCCAAAATTTTTATTCGCAGACAATAAGGTATTCCCTGCAGAAGCAAGTGCGTTGAAAAATATGGAAAAAGATATAAGAGCAGCACACGATATATTTTTAATTAAAAAAACTCGTTTCAAAATAGGGGTGTATAAAAGTACTTGAAGAATGGCCAGTTGAATAATCATTTGCAAATTAAATGGTAAGAATCTGAATGTTAAATATTCTGTCCCACCTAACAATAAGAAGCTCAATAAATAAGCTTCCTTCATGGTTACTTCACCATTCACGAGAGGTCTGTCTGGATTATTGATGCGGTCTATTTCAACATCATAAATATCATTGATCACCATACTCGCGGACGTGATGAATAGGGTATTTATGGTGGATATTACAAAGGGGACCGATTTGACTAAGACAGGTAGACTCGGATTTATTATCCAACCTCCAGAAAAACAAAGTAAAAAAGTGGGGGGTATACTGTTGACTCTCATTAATTTTAAAAAACTGGTGTATTTATTACACAGATTCAATCGATATTTATTATTACAGTGTAACCAATGTAACGACTTTTTTGATTTCGTTAAGTCTACATCTAAACTAGTTATTTTACGCTCGAAAATATGCGTTTTTATAAAACCATTCTCGTTGACTCCAAAATAGAAATATCCTTCCCATTTATTTTCAATATGAGGGTTAATTAGTTTAGGCAATACAACATCTACGAGACACATTATGGTTTTCGTTTCTTCTATATATTCTATTTTTCTTACATTTATTTTTGGATTATTTCGTGAAAATGATGCTATCGTTTGTAATGATTTTATGGAAGCAATATACATGTCTTTTGAAATATTTATTTTTTGTTTATTGTTTACCAGCATTATTTGGGATGAAAATATATCAAAATTCGGATTTTTTAATACAAATAAAAAAGGCAATTCACGGTGTAGAATATCTATTGCATTTCCTACATTTACGATATATTCATTCCGCGAAACCTCACTGCTTTCTAGTGGATTGTCTTTTAATACGAAGTTATCATATTTGATGGCGTTCAAATTTTTATATTGAATTTTCTTTATCAAACAATTTGCATTGAATAAATTTAAAAAGATTGTCAGTATTTGAAATAGTTTCATTGTTTTAATAATAGTAATAATAAATAGAAATCTTTAAGTTATTCCACCTTTAGAAAAGGTGGAGCCAAAATCCACCTTTAGGAAAGGTGGAAAAGGTGGAAGTGGATTATTTGGCTCTTACTTCGTTACAACCTTTCCCAAAAATGTTTGGCTCCACCTTTCCAAAAGGTGGATTATTTGGCTCCACCTTTCTCAAAAGTGGATAGGATTTGGCTCCACCTTTTTCAAAGGTGGAAGTGGACTTCATAGAACATCTTGTAATTATTTTTGTAGTGATTGGAAAACATATCATAAACAATACTGAACTTTCCGTGCATAGAGGCATAATCTTTCTTATCTATATTATCCACAATTGCCTTATCCTGTTTCAACGTCGAATACATGGTATTATGCGTAATTTGGTCTCCGAATTGATTAATGAAATGCATAATGGGATAAAATATATTTTGGTTTTTACTATTATTTAAATCAAAACTCCAATAACTTCGATACGCTTTCACAAACAATATTGTTTTAAATTTGGACACTGGTAACGCGTGTGTGATGATCGTCGATGATAAATTACCGAATTTCACTCTGGCCACGGTAGAGTGCGGAAGCGCATATTCATTTTCTACCGTAATATTGTCAAATTTATAAATTTTATTGACCAGCGAATTCTCTCCAGCCATGTACTCGTAAATAATTTTATAATGATTTTCGTAATCGTCCAATTTTAGAACCTTTGAATTATGTAATGGGTTTGGATTTTTTCTATTTCCGAACGTGTGTACAAAACCAATGTGACAAATATCTAAACTATTCACGCTTACAAATTTTGCATAATGTTCAAAGTCTTCACTCAAATATACGACTCTTTGGTCCTTATCGTAATATTCTGGCTCCACAAATATTTTCGTTTCATCGATTGCCGCCTTCATGGATTCATTTCGGATAGGTATGGTATTGAAATATACCATGTCTCCTCTCTCTGCCACTTTGAAACAATCTATATTATGACTCTCGGATTCCACGTGGGGCAATTGAGGTATTTGCACTAATTCGCCATTGGTGCCGTCAAAACTGTATCCGTGATAAGGACATGTAATCGTATTTTTACATGTGCCGCCCAACATAAACGAGGAGCCTTGGTGACTACAAGCGTCTCGAATTCCATAATAGGCGGATTTGTCTTTCCATACCACATAATTCGTATCTCGTATGGTGACTCTTTTTGGTTTGGTGCCAAAATCCTTCGCAAACCCAATGGGATACCAAGTAAGCTGGCCTTTGTCATTTGGTCCGTTTTCGTCTAATCGTGGGAAACTTCCATAATAAAAAAACTCACTTTTACTAGGAGCGTCTTTTTTATTTATATTATTATTATTATGAAGACCTTGCAACAAATCATCATCCTTTTTAGATTGTTTTATATGTAACATGCGGAAAGGATTTATGTTGAAACATGCTCCACCGTGTATCCATGCAAATAAACATAGTAAATGAAAGAAGAATACCATCTATATAAAGTATAGTGCGATTTTTTTATATTTCTTGCATATAATAGATATAATTATTATATTTGTGATTACAATATAAATATACTCTTTCCTATGTATAGTATAATGAACAAACTTTGTGTTTTCCTATTACCCATTGTATTATCATTTCATTTTATACATAGTTTTACTCCTAGTTTTACTCCTAGTTTTACTCCTAGTTTTACTCATAGTTTTAATCCTTTGCGGAATTCAAATGCAAGAAAATCGCTAATATTGAAGGCGAACAATGATTTAAATGCGCTCGATGTTAACTTGGTTCATAAATTTAGAGGGGTCTTCGACAAAGATACCTACAACGATGTAGTAAATGATATTTTAGATAAAAAGGTTTCGAAAATATTAGTGGATACAAATTATAAACAGTTGGTCAGTATTGATAGTTTGCCGGCCTCCTACAACGACCTTGATTTACCTCCACAAGATATCATATACAATCATTATCATTTGGCCGATATTAATCCAATTGTTTTACCAAATTTAATCGAGAAATCCTCGGACATGCACATACCCATCTACTTTGTGAACTTCACGCCAGAAATTTTCCTCAATATACAAAATGTTATCAATGAACTATTTACCATTGGGTCTTATGCTTTCCCAATATTGTTTTTATTATCCTTTCTCTCTTCTTTACGAAATATGGATACCATGTCTAACCCAAATCTTCCCCCTCGAAGTCGAATGAGTCAAATGAGTCAGAGAAACAATATCAATACTAGAAACAATAACAACAATAATCCCTTTTCTCTCATGGGGAATAATAACCAGCAAAAGACGGAATTTGTAAAACCAAACGTCACCTTGGCGAGTTGGGCCGGCAGCCCAGAAGTCATTGAGGAATGCCGAGAAGTTATTTCCTATATCGAAAACAAAGAGCGATTCAAAAAAATCGGCGCGGATATGCCCAAAGGTATTTTGTTAGACGGACCCCCTGGCACGGGTAAAACCCTTTTGGCGAAAGCGATTGCCGGCGAAACCAACTCGACCTTTCTTTCTATTTCTGGTTCCGAATTTGTAGAGCTCTTTGTGGGGATGGGTGCCGCTAGAGTAAGGGAGCTCTTTGACAATGCACGCGCCAACACCCCTTGTATTATTTTTATCGACGAAATTGACGCGGTTGGCCGCCAACGCGGCGCTGGAATCAATATGGCCAATGACGAACGCGAACAAACGCTCAATCAATTATTATATGAAATGGACGGCTTCAATAACAATGACGATATTGTGGTCATGGCGGCGACCAATCGAAAAGATGTGTTAGACCAGGCATTGTTGCGACCAGGTCGATTTGACCGTCTGATTCGGGTGGCGCTTCCCGACAAGGAATCGAGAGAGAAAATTTTGAGTTATTATTTACGCGACATATGTGTAGACCAGGAATTCGATATTTCGGCGATTGCGGATTTAGCCGATGGATTTTCTGGAGCGCAATTGAAAAACCTTATTAATGAAGCCGCTATTCTTTCCGCGCGTAATAATCACACGGTTATCCAGGAAAAATATGTCTTTGACGCGTTTGAAAAATCCATCGTGGGACTCATCAAAACGAATGCGAAGGTGGCGCCGGCGACCAAGCTTCGGGTGGCTCTGCATGAAAGCGGTCACTCCTTATTGGTGCTACATTTTAGCGAATATTTCGAATTTAAAAAGGCTTCCATACAACCCACCTACAATGGGGCTGGTGGATATACTCTTTTCACCGAAAAACCAGAGATCAAGGAGGGCGGATTGTATACCAAGGATGTACTCAAAAAACGTCTGATTGTCACGATGGGTGGTAAGGCGGCAGAGGCGATTTATTATGGCAATGATTTTGTCTCAATGGGCGCCATCCAAGATTTGAAACAGGCCAATAGTTTAGCAAAACGCATGATTGGTAATTTTGGTATGGGGGATAGTTTAGAGGTTTTTTATAACGAAGATGTGGGGGATGATGGAAACCCATTTTTAGGGCGAAGTTTAGCGATGGGGGATAAATATTCGGACCACACGAGGTTACTCATGGATAAGGAGAGTCTTGCTTTAGTGAAAGAAGCTTACGCGACCGCTAAGGAAATTTTAGAAGAAAACAAAGAAAAGCTATTGGAATTCAGCGAACGATTGCAAAGGGAAACCATTATCCACTTTTAGAAAAAGTGGAGCAAAACATTATCCACTTTTAAAAAAAGTGGAGCAAAAGGGGTAACGAAGTAAGAGGCAAACACATAAAACACATAAACAAATTATAATCGTTTTATTCAATAATTATAATTTTGATGCTATTTTGATTCTATCTTTTCCACCTTTGGGAAAGGTGGAGCCAAACACATAAAACACATAAAACCCATAAATAATAAGTATTTTATTCAATAATTATAATTTTGATACTATTTAGGTTCTATCTTTTAGCGAAGCTTTGGCTATTACTTCGTTACCAAAGCTTCGCTAAAAGTGGATATGGTTTTGCTCCACTTTTTCTAAAAGTGGAAGGATTATTTTTTTTGTATTTTAGAAAATATTGGTATATTTTATAATGCCTCCTCACAACGATCCAAACGATCCACACGACCACCCGGCGCCTTCAGGCCCTACAGGAACTACAGGCTCTTCAGGCTCTTCAGGCTCTACAGGCTCTTCAGGCTCTACAGGCTCTTCAGGCCCTACAGGCTCTTCAGTGCCTACTATATCACAAACTGGCGCTACGTTTAGCACGGATTCTGAATTCTCAGCCGTTATTACCGAATCAAATGCCGCACAAACGGTAACAGGTAAAATAAATGTCGATGACCCAGATGCCGGTCAAGCGTGTCTAGATCTTGCACGCACTCTTGGTTACTCTACTACATCAGATTATTATAAAACAGGCGAAGCTACACGAACAGGAAGTTATTATGGTAGTAAGACCATATTTACATTGTTAAGTAACAACCAGTTAGCAGTTATTAGTGATGGCGATCCTTATCCTGCTGAAGCAGGCGCAGGAGATAATCTTAATAATAACTTAATTTCTACACGTTTTCCCGGATCAATTATTGAACAAGATTTCGAATATAAATTTACATATCGTGGCGGTAACCTAAACTCTGACGCTTCTTATAGTGATTTTTTTTCAGCAAGCGCTATGGGAATACAAGGAATCTTTTTAAATGGTGTTGCGTTATATAACCCTAGTTCTGGTAATGGAACAGTTCCAAACACAACCATTAGTGGAAATAATAGTTATAATTTAAATGCTGCATTTTTTGACGCACAATACGGTATCGATGAAGCAGGAGGTCATCCTTCTCCACAAGGTAACGTTGTGAATGGAACAACAGGTCAATACCATTATCATGATGCAATGTTCTTAACATCGGGACTTTGGAACAATGAAACATTTGTTTCTTCCAATGCATATTTTTCATCTGATTATTACACCGATGCATCTGGTAATATTGACTATATTCGTCACACCAACGGTCATTCTAAAATAGTTGGTTTTTGCTTTGATGGTTATCCTATTTATGGTTCATATGGTTATGATGCTTCCTTTAATCCACAAAGTAATGCAGTTTTAATGACTAGTTCATACCGAACGCTAGATGAGGCCTTTTATGGGCGTCCTTACGCATACGACGCTAGTTTGTTTGGCTACACTCTATCTGCAGGTGCCTTTTTAGATGATTATGAATATGTACCAGGAATGGGCAGTCTAGATGACTGCAATGGTCGCTTTTGTGTAACCCCTGAATATCCAAATGGAACGTATGCTTACTTTGTTCTTATTAACGAAGAAAACAAAGCAGTTTTCCCTTATATTATAGGAAAATATAGTAGACAACAGAGAAAAGTTATAAATGCCGGATATCCTGCTGATACTCACGACACAGGTGGTTCAGTCATTCCTACGACTGGAACCGAGGGCGTCTTTAATGTTTCGACACTTGGTGTTTCAAAATATGTTTCATCACCTATTAATGAAACAATCGTCGATGTATCTTATGGTTCCTTTACAATTGACTCAAGTGGTAACTGGAGCTATACCATGGATGGACCCCATGATGAATTTGTAACAGACGTTTCTTATAATGATAGTATTAGAGTATATAGTTATGATGGTTCGGCAAATCGCCTTGTTACAGTAACTATGATGGGCACAGCGGAAGCACCATCAGGTCCTACTCCTACTCCTTTAGACGCCAACAACACCGACTCCCAATGTGTCATGTACTCTCTTAACTCGCCTGCAGCAGGTGAAGCCACCGTATCTGGATACAGTGGGTCGGCTACAGCCATTGTCATCCCTGCTCAAGTTTCAAAAGATGGCACATCGTATACTGTCACAAATATGGATATCTCTTTTTTCCAATCCATTAATTGTTCATCATTAACCATTCCAGCTAGTGTAACATACATTCATCATTATAACGTCGGACGTGCCTCTACTTTAACAAATGTTATCGTAGACTCCGCAAATCCTTATTATATGGTACAAGATGGTTTATTATATAAGTTAGATACCGAATCGGGTAATAATTATGCTACTGTTTGGGGTGGGTTTAACGACCCTACTATTTCAAATCCTGTTACCATAAACAGTGTTACTAAAGGAGGTGTCGCATATTCAGTTACTAGTATTCTCGGAAACAACGCTCCTTTAATGGGTTGGGGTGCTACAGCTGTTATTTTTGGTGATAATGTTACTTCATTGGGTAATGGAGACGCTTTCCATAGTAATACCCATATTGTTAGTATGACAATGGGTGCAAATATTACATCTATTCAATTTCACGATATACAAAGCCAATTTACAACTTTGTCAATTGGCGCAAATGTTACCAGTATTGCTTCAAGTGTATTTAATACTATAACTTCGTTAACCATCGACCCAGCCAATACCTCGTTTAAGGTACAAGACGCAATTCTCTATCAAAAGGTAGATGCCGCGAATGCGACCGTTTTCAAGGTTTTAGGAACTGTAACCAATGTCAATATACCTGCGACTATAGAAATTGGCGGTGAGGCAGGTATCCCTGTTACGTCGATACCAGATTGGTTATTTTCAGACAGGACATCCTTAACAGCTGTATCAATTGGTAATAACGTTTCATATATTGGATCTGGAGCATTCAATAATACTCGTATCGTGAGTATCTCTATTCCAGCTAGTGTAACAGTAATAGAGTTTATGGCATTTTCTAATAATCCATCATTAATCAGCGTAACTTTTGCAGCGAATTCTCAATTGACAACTTTACGAAGTGCACTTTTTGATAATACCAATATATCTACCATAAATATTCCAAACAGTGTAGTTGACATACAAGATGGTGTTTTTAATAATTGCTTGTTATTGAGGAACGTAACTATTCCATATAGTGTGACATCAATGCGTAGTAATACGTTTAGTGGATGCGCGTTACTTACAGACTTAGCAATCGACTCTGCCAATACCACGTACGTAGAACAAGACGGAGTTGTCTATCAAAAGGTAGATTCCGCAAATGCGATGGTTGCTTTTGGTTTATTTAGTCTAACCAGTGCGAATATGCCATCAAGTGTATCCATTGACAATGCATCGATCCCAGTCACATCGATAGGTGAAGGCGCGTTTCAAGATTGTTCCAAATTGACTGCCGTCACCATCCCTGATGCAGTCACATCGATAGGTCTTAACGCGTTTAGGTCGTGTTCCGCTCTGACTGCCGTAACCATCCCTGATGCAGTCACAACGATAGGTCAAAGCGCGTTTACTGATTGTACCGCTCTGACTGCCGTCACTATCGGCGCAAGTGTCACAACGATAGGTAATGAGGCGTTTACTCGCTGTTATAATGTGTCAACAGTGACCATCCCTGCCTCGGTGACATATATTGGTTCTTACGCCTTTATTTGGTGTGGATATATTCAAAGTGTTTATTTCTTGGGTGATAATACCGATAATAGATATTTTGATAAGAGTCAATTTCATTTCCGTAAAGGCACTGATCCTGCGAATTCATGGTATTACCCTGGCTATGAAGAAGGTTGGGACTCTTATGTTTCATCCGCCCCTTGGTGGAACCCAGATGTTAAATGTCCTCCCGCAACCGCTTATTACATCGATGGTAAGGATGGATGGAGCCAATACGCTTCTCCAAATACTCCTCCTATACAATTCGCATCCGTCACAACATTCGTTCCTGAAGGAGGCTCAGGTTCTTCTTTAACCGGCGACAACAATGTCGACGACCAAGGTGTCACTTACTCTCTTAACTCGCCTGCATCAGGACAAGCCACCGTATCTGGTTACACTGGGTCGGCTACAGCTGTTAGTATTCCTTCCCAAGTTTCAAAAGATGGCACATCGTATACTGTCACCTCGATAGGTTATGGCGTGTTTCAATCGTCTTCCACTCTGAATGCCGTCATCATCGGATCAAATGTCACCTCGATAGGCGATGCCGCGTTTAGATACTGTTCCGAATTGACTGCCGTCACCATCGGTTCAAATGTCCAATCAATAGGTAGTTCCGCGTTTAAAGGTTGTTCCAAATTGACTGCCGTGATCATCCCAGATGCAGTCACCTCGATAGGCGTTGAGACGTTTTTTCAGTGTTTCGCTCTGACTGCCGTCACCATCGGCGCAAATGTCACAACGATAGGTAATGACGCGTTTCGAGAGTGTTCCGAATTGACTGCCGTCATCATACCTGATTCAGTCACATCGATAGGTGAAAACGCGTTTCTATCGTGTTCCAAATTGACTGCCGTCACCATCGGTGCAAGTGTCGCATCGATAGGTAATGGCGCGTTTAACTCGTGTTCCGAATTGACTGCCGTCATCATACCTGATTCAGTCACCTCGATAGGTTATGCCGCGTTTAGTTCGTGTTCCGCTCTGACTGCCGTCACCATCCCAGATGCAGTCACCTCGATAGGCGATGAGGCGTTTTATAATTGTTCCGAATTGACTGCCGTCACCATCGGTGCAAGTGTCACCTCGATAGGTATTGGCGCGTTTATGTGGTGTACCGCTCTGACTGCCGTCACCATCGGCGCAAATGTCACAACGATAGGTGGTTACGCGTTTGGTGTGTGTAGCGCTCTGACTGCCGTCACCATCCCAGATGCAGTCACCTCGATAGGTGAGGAGGCGTTTTCTTCGTGTATCGCTCTGACTACCGTGACCATCGGCGCAAATGTCACAACGTTAGGTAATGGCGCGTTTGGTGGGTGTATCGCTCTGACTGCCGTGACCATCCCTGCCTCTGTCACCTCGATAGGTTATGTCGCGTTTTCTATTGCAACTCTAAAAGACGTATATTTCTTAGGTGATAATGAAACTGCTTTATATAATGATGGACAAAACCACGATTTTTTCGGATATCAACAATTTAATAATATTGCCTCAAACGCCGTCGCCCATTACGTCGCTACAAAGACAGGTTGGAATGGGTACAGTTCTGACGCACCTCCAGCAGGTTTCTCCGATATCCAAACATTCGTTCCTGAAGGAGGATCAGGAGGCTCTTTAGACGCCAACAATGCCGACTCACAAGGAGTTGTTTACACTCTTGACTCTCCTGCAGCAGGAAAAGCCACGGTATCAGGAAAAATTGAGAGTTTTACCACCACAGCAGTTGTTATCCCATCTCAAGTATCCCGTGGTGGAAATACATATGATGTAGTTAGTATTGTAGGCGCTTTTAAAGGTGCTTCTTCTCTACTATCCGTAAACATTCCATCATCCGTGACATCTATTGGCCTGAGTGCATTTGAAGGTTGTGGAAATTTAGTAACAGTGATTGGAGCACAAGGAGTCTTATCTCTTGGTACTTCGGCTTTTAATAACTGTAGCAGTTTAGCAAGCGCACCTATCGGAAGTGCTACATCCATTCCTAGTTTTGCGTTTGCTGGATGCGTTAGCTTGTTATCAGTAACAATCCCAGATTCCGTGACAGCGATTGAAATGATGGCATTTTTATCGTGTGGAGGTATAACATCATTGACCCTCGGCGCGTCGGTTGCCACTATTGGTCATGCCGCGTTTTACGGTTGCAATCAATTAAGTAGAGTCATTTTCCGTTGTCCTTATGATACGACCATAAACGGAAATGGAAGGTCAACCGGTTATGAAAACTTATTTTACAATGCTAGATTTCAAAGAAGCAATACAGGCACAGACACAGACCCAGCCACATTCGCAACCATATATTATCCCGAAGGTGTTGCTGGGTGGGATACTATCACAGTATCTCCTGCTACTGAGAACGGTTATTCCAGTTTCCCATTCCAAGTACCGCCAAAAATGTTGAAAACATACACAGCTGATGGGAGCGTGACCTCTGATGATACTATATTAATTACATCAACCAACGCCAGTTTAAATACCGTTAGTGGTACTGTCATTATGTCAGCTGGTTCTACACTCAGTATTGATACTGTGGAGGAAAATGCCGTCGTAGATACAGCTGCTGGCTCTACTGTCAATATTACATACGCCAACGCTGCTGTGGTAAAAACAGTTGCGGACTCGGTGGTCTTTGTTGCAAGCGGTGATTTAGCTGTAACTGGTAGAGGCAGAGTAACCAAAACAGGAACAGCTGCGCTACACATTACCGCTACTGAATCTACAGTTGATTATGTTGTGAATGACGGCGAACTACAATTTGATTCGACGGTTACTGCAATTGGTAACGTTGAAACAGCGGACGGCGCAAAGGCATCCGTAGCACCAGCCGCAGGAGCAACAGTATCAATTGCTAATGTAACCGTTGGCGGAGCGCTTGGTAGTGTGGCTACCATCAATAATAATGGTGATGGTGTTGTGAACATTACAACAGCAACTAAAGAGAGAAGAACTCTTCAAGTTTACGGTGATTCAGTGTCTATAAATAACGTGATAAGTGAAGGTCCAAATGGTGATATATATGTTGGTTACAATAGCGGTGGTGTTACCGAACCAGGTAACCTTACATATACTAATGGAGGGGACTATTCCTATAATGGTCCAACCCATGTGTACGAAGGCTCCACACTAACATTTGAAAATGGTGGCGTTGCTCTTCCAAATAGTGATGTCACGATTGACGAAGGAGCAACCCTAGAGTTATATTATGCAAGTGATGTATCCATTGATTCCTATACTGAAAACAGCGTGGAATCATTAGTATTAGACGGTACATTAGCGATTAATTTAAATGCCACTTTGGTTGCAGGAACATATACTTTATTAAATTATACTTCAAAATCCGGTTCAGTAAATACTGCTACTATCAGTTATAGTGGAGCACCTAATGCGAGTTCATTTAATGTCACGGGCAATTTTGGTGAGAGCGCGTATACTATTACTGTTTCAGCAATATTACAGTTCACGTCTATTACTAGCACAGTTATTGCTGGTTCTACAATAACGCTAACTACTAATATTAATGGTTCTAGTTATAGTAGCTCTAATACTACAGTGGCTACCGTTAATTCCAGCACTGGTGTAGTGACTGGAGTAGCTGCTGGTACTGCCACGATAACTGCTAACAATCTTACACAAACAGCAAGAAAAGATATTACTGTTACCGCAAATTCTACAGGTGGTTCGGGTGGTAGTGGCTCAACACCAACCAGTAACGTTTGTTTCCCAGCCAAGACACCTGTAATGACGAATCAAGGACCAGTCAATATCGAGGACATCGACCCTACAATCCATACCATTCGCAACAAGAAAATCGTCGCCATTACCAAGACCGTTGCACACGATAAGAACTTGGTTCGTATTGCCAAGCACGCGTTAGGCCATTTGTATCCAGAAAAAACCACACTCATCAGTCAAAACCACAAAGTGTTCTGCCAAGGACAAATGATCAAGGCAAAGCATTTGGTAGATGAAGTCAAGGGCGTTACTTTCGTGCCATACAATGGACAAGTTTTATACAACGTATTATTGGAAGAGCATGAAAAGATGCAAGTCAATAATTTAATTGTAGAAACATTACATCCAGAACACAAGGTCGCGAAATTGTATAGATTCTTGAAGAACGTAGATGCAGCCCATCATGGCAAATTCATTGCCGCCTTCAACAAGAAGGACTTAGAACAAAGACTCCATCGTTAATCCACCTTATCCACCTTTAGAAAAGGTCCAAAGGGACTTCCGCGAAGCTTAAGCCGTTGCGGAGCCAAATCTTCGCTGAAAGGTGGAGCCAAATTTTAGGTAACACGTGAAAATAAATGGTTTTGCTCCACTTTTTCAAAAGTGGATATAAAACACATAAACAAATTATAATCATTTTATTCAATAATTATAATTTTCTCCTCTCTCACCAAGCACCATTTGTTTCCTAAAAGTGGATATAGGCGTTGATGTTACTTCGTTACAACCTTTCCCAAAAATGTTTGGCTCCACCTTTCCCAAAGGTGGATTATATATGTTGTCGCCGCAAATAATAAACCACCCCATAAAGTGTCTATGATTACCGTGAGCAAGGACCAATTTTTGAACGTAGCATAATTCGTGGTTTCATACACACCATAAATCACAATACCTAATAAAAACGCATCACTTACGCTGCGCTTCGGTTTAATAATGAAATAATTGAGACCTACAATCAAAAACACATAACAAAGCGCCGCTCCTAAATAATTAAATTTCACTGCGCTCCCTTGAACGCTTTTCAGTTGATTCTCTAAATATCCCTTCATCACATTCAAATACACGAAATCAATGGAAATCAATACAATCGCACTGAGTAACATCAAAAAGTTAAACATATATATACTACGCAAATATTTTCATTTTTCTAGATAGGAAGTTTAGAGTAAGTTATTCATTTTTATAAAACTTTTTTACTATAGTATTATATAAATGTCTGTTGGATATACTAGCCCCATTAATGGAAGTAATACAGCTTTCAGTATTTTTGCCAAAAATGTAAAAAATGCGGGTGGAGCCATTCGAGGATGGATGCCACAAGCAACCCAATTAACCGATAAAAGATACCCTGAATATGAACACATTCGTTTTACTTTAAAGAATGCCTGGAACACCAATTATAGAAGACAATTAAGAGTAAATGATTTGAAGCAAAGTATCACTACTCCTTTCCGCGCAGTGAATAACGCCGGTGACTTGTTGAGTCGTGAAAACTATTCGTGTGGTGGTAGTTGTCAATCCTTTCAAAGTCGACCTGGATTGAAAGGATTAAGACAACATTTCGGCGCCGTGCAATCGAGTTGTGTGCCATCCGCGGCGTATAACAGTCTGCAATTGATAAAAAATGTTCCAGCCGCATCATGCAATGTGAAATACGTGTACGACAGTTCTGATTATATTACTTACTTGAAACAACGCGCTGTTGTGAAGAATTATAATGATTTCTCTTTTGGAGGCGATGAATACAATTCGTCACAATCGGCGCAAAGGGCTATTAGACGGTACTAAATCCATTCCACCTTTAGGAAAGGTGGAGCCAAAGCTTCGCTTTACCAACGGTGCTTCGCTTTACCAACGGTGCTTCGCTTTACCAACGGTGCTTCGCTTTACCAACGGTGCTTCGCTTTACCAACGGTGCTT
>Ga0209550_10003656_pt1 | contig 14642 bp, 15 predicted proteins | sample LauGreSuBDMM15SN_2_FD_187567 | JGI IMG/M metagenome (GOLD analysis project Ga0209550, IMG submission 187567) | Freshwater lake microbial communities from Lake Michigan, USA - Su13.BD.MM15.SN (SPAdes) (version 5) | ecosystem: Environmental > Aquatic > Freshwater > Lake | place: Lake Michigan...
GATTGCTGTCTGATGAAGCGATCGAAAATGGTTTTGCCGGGGCCACGATTGGCCTAGAATGCGCGGGCAAAATTACTCGTATGGGCAAAAACGTAACCCAGTTTGCTGTGGGTGAGCGTGTGGTTGGGTTTGGGCCGGCTTGCTTTGCCGATCGCGTGATCACAAAAGCCGCTGCGATTTCGTATATTCCGCGTGCGTTGTCTGCTGAGGCAGCGGCCACTATCCCCAGCACCTTCTTAACGAGTTATTACGCACTGGTGCACCTAGGGCGCTTGGCGCCCAGTGAACAAATTCTCATTCACGGTGGAGCCGGTGGCGTGGGCCTGGCGGCCATTCAAGTTGCACGCTGGTGCGGGGCCGAGATTTTTGCCACCGCGGGCTCAGACGAAAAACGCGAACTCTTGCGTATGGTGGGCGTTGAGCATGTGCTGGATTCACGCTCGTTGAGCTTTGCCGAAGATGTCATGACGCTGACCAACGGCGCCGGGATTGACATGGTGTTGAACTCGCTTGCGGGTGAAGCGATTAATCGCAATCTAAGTATTTTGAAACCCTTTGGCCGGTTTTTAGAGCTAGGTAAACGTGATTTTTACGAAAACACGCGCATCGGGTTGCGGCCCTTCAGAAACAACATTACCTACTTTGGTATCGACGCCGATCAGTTAATGAACGAACGCCCAGACCTCACCGCCAAGCTGTTTGGTGAGGTGATGGGTTTGTTTGAAAAAGGGCTGTTGCACGCCCTGCCCTATACGCGTTTTGAAGCCAGAGATGTAATTGAAGCGTTTCGCTTTATGCAGCAATCGCAACAGATTGGCAAAATTGTGGTCACGTACCGTAACGGGATCCCCGCCGAAAATATTTGTGTTGCTGAGCCCCAACGCGCCGCACCTAAGGGCACAGAGCTTCAAAACGCCGAGCAACAAAGTGGCGCGTACCAAAACGCAGGTCTTAACACGCCAGCGCTCAAACTCGATGCACGGGCCTGTTATTTGGTGACGGGCGGCTTAGGTGGTTTTGGTTTAAGAAGTGCATTGTGGCTGGCCGAAAAAGGTGCGCGGCACTTGATTTTGCTGGGTCGTCGCGGGCCGGACACGGCCGAGGCACGTGCGGGCATCGAAACGCTAGCCAATATGGGTGTCAAGGTCTCAGCCTACGCCTGTGACATCACCAATGCGGTGGCGCTGGCTAAGGCGCTTGAACCACATTTGCCGTCATTAAAAGGTGTGATTCATGCCGCCGCCATCATCGAAGACAGTCTGATTGCAAACCTATCACCCGCGCAATTTGAGCGCGTGCTCAGCCCTAAACTCACCGGCGCGTTGAACTTAGATCGCCTCACGCGACCACAGGCACTTGATTTTTTTGTGATGTATTCGTCAGCCACTACGCTCTTTGGTAACCCGGGTCAAGCTGCCTACATTGCCGCCAACTGCGGTCTTGAAGCGCTGGCGTCGCAGCGACGCGCCCAAGGGTTGGCCGCGACCTGCATGCTGTGGGGTGCGATTGATGATGCGGGTTTTCTGGCGCGCAACAAGCAGGTCAAAGAGGCTTTGCAACACCGCATGGGTGGGCAAGCGCTATCCTCAGCCCACGCGCTTGAGCAACTTGAGCAGGCAATCTTGCACAACCACAGTAACGAAGGCGTGCTTGAGCTAGATGTTGCGGCCTTAGCCAAATTTTTACCTAGCGCGCAATCGCCCAGATTCAGTGAACTGGCGCGGCATGGCACGCAGCGCGAACAAAACGACCAAAGCACAGAAGATATCCCGCGCCTGCTCAGCGAACTTGATGATGCGGCACTTGCAGTGGTGTTCATCGAGATGGTCAAACACGAGTTGTCTCAGATCTTGCGCATCGCCCCAGACAAGATTGATGCGAGCAAATCGATCTATGACATGGGCTTGGATTCGTTGATGGGTGTAGAGCTTGTGGTGGCGCTTGAGGCGCGCTTTGGTGTGCGCTTGTCTGTGATGGCGATTTCTGAAAACCCCAGCATTGAAAAACTCACGCATCGCTTGATTGATATTTTACGTGCTCAATTGAATACGTCTGACGAGGCCGCACAGGATATGACGTCGTCTTCAGCCAACAAGGCGCAAGCAAACGGTTACGACTCGCAAGTTGCTGAACTTGTAAAGCTGCATGGCTCTGACTCAAGCGCTGAAGAAATCGCTGCCTTAGCAGAAAGTGTGCGGGCGCAAACGCATGAGGCTGGAAGGTTTTTAAAATGAGTCTACTCAAAGGCGGGTTAACCGGTTTAAGCGCGCAAATCAAAGATAAGCTGATTCAACAATCGCTTGAAAGACGGCTTAAACAAGCGGGGTTGGATGCATCTGCCCCCGCACAGGCGCCAGCGACTGCGCACACCGAGACTAGAAAGATGCCGCGGGGCGCATCGGACACCAGCCAGCTTAACGATGCGCGTGCCGCGGTGGGCGATGGCTACACTGGCGCTGAGATTTCTGAAGAGTTTTGCCGCTTTGACCGGATGCCTGGGTACAAACAAATCCAGATTATTCATAGCGGTGCGCAACGCATGGGGTTGGTGAATCCGTTTTTTAAGCAGCATGAGGGTGTGGCGAGTGCGCATACGCAAATCGCTGGGCAAGAGCTGATTAATTTTTCAAGTTACAACTATCTGAATTTATCAGGTGACGCGCGTATCAACGCCGCGGCAATGGCTGCGATCGAACAGTACGGCACCTCGGTCTCGGCAAGCCGTTTGGTGTCGGGCGAAAGACCCATCCACCGAGAGCTTGAGGCGGCCCTTGCAGCGCTGTATGAGGCTGAAGATGCGATTGTGTTTGTGAGTGGCCATGCCACCAACGTCACAACGATCGGGTATTTATTTGGCCCGCGCGATCTGATCGTGCATGACGAATACATCCATAACAGTGCACTCGAGGGTATCAAGTTATCAGGTGCTAAACGTTTTTCGTTTCAGCATAATGACTGGCAGGCGTTAGATCAGCTACTCACGCAGCATCGCGCCAACTATGAAAGAGTCTTGGTCGTCGTCGAAGGCATTTACAGCATGGACGGCGACTATCCCGACTTGCCTAAGTTTGTTGAGCTTCGTAAGCGTCATCAGGTGTTTTTGATGGTCGACGAGGCGCATTCTTTAGGTGTGATGGGCGCGCGCGGCCACGGGATCCGTGAGCACTTTGGCCTGCAAGCCAACGATGTGGATCTTTGGATGGGCACGTTGAGCAAGACGCTGGCGGGTTGTGGCGGGTATATTGCCGGCCAATCAGCCTTAATCGAACACTTAAAGTTTTTGGCACCAGGCTTTTTGTACAGCGTGGGGATGTCGCCCCCTTTGGCGGCAGCTTCGCTTGCTGCGCTGCAATGTCTGGCCGTTGAGCAGCCTCGGGTGGCTGCACTACAAGAACGTGGCAAATACTTTTTGCAACTTGCACAGGCGGCGGGCATCAATACGGGCACCAGTACGGGCTTAGCGGTGGTGCCAGCCATTATCGGCAGCTCGATTAAGGCAACCAGGCTGTCGAGTGCTATGCTGGCCAACGGGGTGAATGTTCAGCCGATTTTGTACCCGGCTGTGCCCGAAAAATCTGCACGATTACGGTTTTTTATGTCTTGCGAGCACACCGAGCAAGAAATCGAGCACACGGTGGCGGCGCTGGCCGAAGAAATTAACAACTTGTAGCGGGTGAAGCCGCTAGGCGCTCAAGCACAAAAAGCTAAAGCGCATTAAGTAAACAAACTGTCAAAAATAAAAAGTTTGTGGTGGGTATAGCACCTAAATATCAAGAAATACAAAGTTTGTAACGGTAAAAGTGCCTAAAGTCTTATATGATGTGTCAGTCTGCCCGTGGGTTTGGGTTTGAGTTTGAGTTTGGATTTGGGTTTGAGTTTGGGTTTGGGTTTGGGTTTGAGTTTGGATTTGGATTTGGGTGTGGCAACAAATTGGGTTTTGAATGCAGTTTTTTATAGGTTTGTGACTGTGACTTTATTTAGTTTTCGCGCAACTAGCAACGGTATTGCTCGCCGTGTGTGCCAAGCCGTAGCACCTTTGTCTTTGCTGTTGTTAGCAGGTTGTGCAAACAACTGGTTGCCAACGTCTGGGCCAAGCGTCAAAGAACTAGAAGCCGCCGTCGCCACCACGCCTGATGCCTCGTTCATGGAGTTGATTGAGATCAACTCAACTGTTACGCGCCGCCTATCCGATAACGATAAGAAGCAATCCTTTTCAAGTGGCTTCCCTGCGGCCCGAGACTCCAGCTATGCGGTGAACCCGGGTGACATCATCGAAATCAGTGTTTGGGAGGCCAGCCCTGCTCTGTTATTTGGTACAGCCCCCTCTTTTGCGGGGATGAGTTCGGCTTCGGGTGGTAGCAAAAATACTAGCCTACCCGAGCAAATGATTGCGAAAGATGGCTACATTACGGTGCCTTTTGCAGGCCGCATTAAGGTCGCTGGCAAAACACTTGCCAGAATCGAAGCTGAAATTGTTGAAGCGTTAAAAGGTAAAGCAAATTACCCGCAGGTGATTGCGCGGCTCACACGCAATTCAACCATGAACGTGACGGTTGTCGGTGAAGTCAATAAAAGCATTGTGTTGCCTTTGACGCCACGCGGCGAGCGCTTGCTTGATGCCATCGCTGAGGCGGGTGGCGTCAAGCAACCCATCGAAAAAACAACAGTACAGTTGTCGCGCAATTCGGTCGTCAAGACCATGCCACTTGAAAAAATCATTCAAGATCCCAAACAAAACATTCGCCTCAGCCCAGGCGATGTCATCACAACGTTTTTTCAGCCTTATAGCTTTACGGCACTAGGCGCCACCGGTAAAAACGACGAAATCAATTTTGTCGCTCAGGGCATTTCGTTAACGCAAGCGATGGCAAGAGTAGGCGGTTTGCAAGATCAACGCGCAGACGTCAAAGGCGTGTTTGTTTTTAGATTTGAAGAGCCCTCAGCCTTAAAAGCAGGTCAAACACCCAAAGCCACCAATGAAGACGGCAAAGTACCTGTTGTGTACCGCTTAGACATGAGCGACCCAAGCGCGTTTTTTGTTGCCCAAAGCTTTAAAGTCAAAGACAAAGATGTGATCTATGTTGCCAATGCCTCGTCGGTTGAATTCACTAAGTTCTTGAACATTATGGTGTCGGTGATCTATCCGTTGGTGAACGCTGGGACGATTGCTAAGACGTACTAAATTCTGAAATCCGCGCCGTTTGGGTGCGGATTTTCATGCGCTATCTGAACGGAAAATTAGGTTCGAGGCTTTCGCTTATATAATTCGGCCATGAAACCCTCAGTCGCCTTACTTACAAATCGGGATAAGATTCGCGAGATTGTGTCATCACATCACGCTAATAACGCACGGGTATTTGGTTCTGTCGCCGCAGGGACAGATAACGACGAAAGTGATTTAGACATTTTGATTGATCCCACATCCGAAACGACTTTGTTTGACATTGGGGCGATTCGCTACAAGTTGAAACAGCTTTTAGGTGTTTCGGTGGATGTGTTAACTCCAAAAGGGTTACCTGAAAAGTTCAGGCAATCTGTTCTAGACACTGCTCAACCTATATGAGCAAAAATTCACTGCGTCTAGCCGATTATCTTGACCACATATTAGAAGCTATTGAGCGCATCTCACTATACTGCGCAGATGTTGACGAAGTCGGATTTTTATCGAACAAAATGCTTCAAGATGCAGTAATCAGAAATTTTGAAGTCATTGGCGAAGCTAGTAATAATATTTTGAAAATTCATTCGAGTTTTTTACAAGAGCATCCCGATGTGCCACTTTTGTTTGCGTACGAGATGCGTAACGCTTTAGCGCATGGTTATCATAAGGTTGACCTTGAAATTGTGTGGACAACGATTAACCGCCATCTAGCGCATCTAAAAGATCAGGTTGTTCGCATCAAAGCGCAGATATCTGCAGACTAGTTTTTGACCTCAGGTTCACCACTACACAGTGGACTTATATCTCTTGAACAATGGCGCGCCTTCATTAAAGTAACTCAGCGGCGAGCTGATATACGTGGAGAGGCTGTGGTGAGAGCTGCTGTTGTGCTGCTGCAGAGCCAACGCCTGCTCTTGCCCGCTCTGGCGATGTTTCATCCGAGCGCCATAAAAAATAATCGGTGTGCCCGTCGGGATAACCGAACTGTTCGTATACGCTGGTCAACACAGGCACATGATCGCCGTACCACAGCAGTTGCGCAGGTCGCTGATTAAGCGAAGCGGTTAACTGTTGATTGGGTGCTTCAACTGATCCTTGAGCTGATGCTTCTGTTGATTCATTTACCGATCCCTGACCTAATGCATGACGGACGGCATCAGGAGCAGACAGTCGCTTCAATAACCGCAGAATCATCTGATCGGCATTGGCTAAGTGCCTAAGGTAGATCGCGAGTTCTTGGCAGTTTGGGGGTAGCGGCTCGCTCACCCACTGACGTTGTTCTGAATCTGTGATCTGCTCAAGGTGCAACGGGCCGTGGTTTTCCATCGTAATGGCAAAGATAAAGATGGGCTGCTCGTGTGGCTGCGCTAAAGTTTCTAGGATTTTATCGGTGAGCGCTTGATCGCTTACATAAGGGCCTTGGTCTTGTTGGTGCGTAGTTTGCCCAGTTTGTGCAAAGCTTTTTAAGTCAATAAATTCATCAAAACCAAGCACGTCAAAAATTTTATCGCGCTGATAAAAACTGGCGGGATAAGGATGAATGCAAATCGTACGATAGCCTCTTTGTTTAAATTCGCGCGCAAGCGAAGGCAACCCAGACGATACCAAACGGCGATAGGGATTGAACTGATCAACGCCCAACACGGTGGGGTCGATACCGGTTAAAAAAGAAAACTCTGTGCGTACGGTATTGGCGCCCCACGCCGGCACCGTGAGAGTGCCAAACAGCGTTGCTATGCGGCACGCCTGATCAAACTCAGATAAGACGCTAGGCTTAATCATGCCAAAGGCACGCCGCGGATCAAAAAACGATTCGCTTTGCACGACAACTGTGTCGTAGAGCTTTTTACTTTGTACGATTTGTGTGTTGCACAGCTTTTCGCTTTGTCCGACCGTTGTGTCGTTCGGTTTATTGTGTTGTACGCCCGCTGCGCCAGCCAGCTGTTGCGCCTCGCGTGCTAACGAAATTGATCTAAGTGTCGACTGCTTGACAAGATCGGCCAAGGCGGGTGCCCGACGCTCTGCCCGCGCGTAATGCCAACACAGCGCCACCAGACCTCTTTGCGTAAAGTCGCTGGTTGGCTGAAAACTTATTTTGGCCTCGCACCGATGGCCTGCATACAACAACACGATCGCAAATACTAAAACAAGCAAACCCGCTACCCTCACCTGCTCAAGCGGTACCGACTGCGACAGCGCGGTTTCGAGTGAGATGCCAAGCCACAAGGCCAGGCCAACCACCACCAAGCAGCCAACAATTTTAAAAAAACCAAAGAAGGGCAAATACAGCCTTGGGTGCTTGAGGGCGTCGACAAAATATTCAAAGTCTTGATAAATGAAGGGCTCACGCAAGGCGTCAAATTTTGCGTGATTAATCAAGACCAACACGTAAAAAATTGTGCTGGTTAGGCACAAGGCCAGCCACGGCCTGCCAAACTGAATAAACTCAAGCAGATACAACACCAGCCAGCACCCGCTGTGCAGCAAAAGATCTGCGGGGCTGCGTTGCCAAGGTAGTTGAGGCCTGGGCAGATGCGCTTGCTCGAGCACAAAAGACAAGGCCAACCCAAGCAAGATTGGTATCAACAGCGCAATCAGTGCGTCAATTGGCACGGTAACCTAACAGCGCAAGTATTTTGACCGACCAGCTGGGGGGCATCACTGCTAACAACCAACAACCGATATTCAACGGAAACGGAAAAGAAATGCGCGCATGGTTTAAGGCGAGTCGCCGTTTAATCAGCTTGGCAGCGCGTTCAGGGCCCCACACAAACGGCTTGGGGCCGGGCATGGCTTCGCACATTGCAGAATCCACATAACCCGGCATCACAACAGTAATGTGCACCCCATGGGGCGCTAACCAACCGCGCAAGCCCTCGCCATAGGCTTTCACGCCCGCCTTGCTGGCGCTGTAAGACGGCGTTAAGGGCAAGCCAAAAAAACCTGCCAGCGAGCTGATCAAGGCAATCTGGCCGTGGCCACGCCTCTTCATCGCCAGCGCGACCGTATGCGCCAGTGCCATGGTGGCACGCAGATTTACATCTAAAAGCTGATCGATTTGCGCCCACTCTTCGCCCGCGCCTTCGGGCCCAACATTGATATTGATCCCCTGATTCACAATCACCAGATCAAGCGGATACTGATAATCAATATCGTGCACCCACGCCTGCAGTTGCGGGATATCAGTCAGGTCAAACAGGCCGAGCACCACTGCGGCGCCCTTCTGCTCACAATCCTCTGCCACCAGACTGAGCCTGGCTTTGTCACGACCGTGCAGAATCAGCCTGACATCGGGTGCAGCGTAAGCACGCGCAAGCGCTGCGCCTATACTGCCAGAGGCGCCAGTAATCAGGATTGTTCGAAGAGGCGGTTGACTCATCGTAGAAGCTGCAGCCTTTGGCACTTATGAGGGAGGTGGCTGATGAACAAGTCAGCTACTTTAAACGCTCTAAAAGTCATGAATGTATCAAACTGTTTATGAAAACCCTTTCGGGTGAGCGGACTCATACCGCAATCTGCTCTTTCAGGCGCTCAAGCGGGGATTGATCGGCCACCAGTATTTTAGCGCTGGCATGCGCGGCGAGGGCAATCCCCTGAGGGCAGTAAAACCCGCCGTTTACCTGCGTGGTTTGCGTTATCACGGTTTTGAAAAGTGCAAAGAGCTCAGGATCGGGCTTGGGGACACGCCCCCAAAACGCTTCGAGCCCGCACTGTGCTGTTAAGCCTTCAACATCATACAAAGCGGGCGCAAGACAAAGTGTGGGGCAACCGCGCTCGAGGGCCAGGCTGCCCACCGTGCTGTTTAAGGTAATGGTGCCTAAGGCGTTTTGTAACAATACTGCGGGGTCACCGGTTTCAAAATAATCGACACGCCCCGATACGCCATACTGACCGGCTAGCTGTGCACTTAACGCTTGATAATTGACTTGATCGTAATCGAGAGGATGATTTTTAATCACCAAGCGGGTACCAACAGGCGCGTGCTGGGCAAATGAGCGCATGACATGCTCTAGCACCGCGCGCATAGAGTTCAAAACGGGCTGATCGCGCACTTGAAAATCACTATCGAGCTGCAAGGGTAAAAAATAAAAAGGCTCTGCACGCTGCAACAGTTCGTGAAACCTTGAGTGCTCTTGGGTGCCACGAAACTTGTTTTTAAAATGACGCGCCACAAACCCCGCATACTCAACGGGCGCTAGTACCGACGCATGCGTACGATAATGCGGAAACACCACGGGGTTGAGTGCTGCGGCCGAATGGTAAGCCACATCGTGCGCCGCACGACGCCAAAACGGCGACTGAAAGGTTTTAATAGTTGCCTGAGGCTGGCCTAACGCCATCAGAGTATTGCCCGCAGCTCGCAGCCACGCCACGTCACGGGGTAATTGTGAACGGCTATTGACCCCCTCGCGCTCAAGGGTCACCCAGTAGGGCCGAAAATAGCCTTCTTCAAAAACATGGTTACGGATGCCCTGCTCGCGCGCTTGTTGCACGGCAATACGGTGCACGGGGCGGCGATCCCCAAACAGCACTTGATCGGTGATGCCTTCACGCTGGTACAGTTGCGCCACAAAACCCGCAAGCTCTGACTGGGGCTGCCTAAACCACACCGACTGCGCGGGCGCCCAGTACGCCACATCACCCATGTTGAAACTAACTTTTGTGACGCGATGCCCAGAGGCGATCAGCAGTTTGGCCAGCTGTTTAAAAAACGGCGAACTCACGCCCTGCAAAAACAGAAAATGTCGTTTCACGAAGTGGTCAAAAAGTTAAGGGGATAGCTGTTCATCCAGACTTACGCAAAGCACCGAGTGAAACATTTAATTTGGTCGGGCGATTTAATAACTCGATCAGTACAATGCCGCGGGCTAAGCCATCATCCATATGATAAACAGCCTCGAGGCCAGCAAACGGGCCGTCTATCACCTGCAGTTTTTCGCCAGGCTGATACAGCGAAACGGGCTGGGCTTGGGCGGCTTGTTCACGCTCACGCAACACCTCGACCAGCTCATGTGGCACATGCGCCGGTTCATTACCAAACATTAAAAAGCTAGAAACCCCTAGCGTCGAGCGGATCGGTGCCCAGCTTTGGCTTTGATGGTCGAGGCTCAGTTCAATAAACAAGTAGCGCGAAAACAGGGGCTCAATGCGCGTGGTGAGCTTACCGGCACGCAGCTTTGCTACCTGAAAAGTGGGCAGGTAGCAGGAATAGCCTTGATTTTGCAGATTAAGCAACGCCCGAGATTCTTGGCGGGGTTTTGTGTAGACGACGTACCAGTTCATGATTGCCATTTTAACAAGGATTTATCTCAGCGAAAACGATATCGCCTATTTTTTTACCCGCCGAAAGCTGTTATCCAAATCAGAGTCGCTCGCCTTGCCGCAACGAGTAGCGTCGGTGCTCTTTGACCCCGTGTCGACTGTAGTGCAAATCAGCCTCGCGGACAGAACACTGAACATCAGGATTCAGTTTTAAGTAAACCTCTGCATCAAAATCTGAAGGCACTTGAACTTTGTAGGGGCGCTGTTCGGCTTGCCCGTGCATTTGATAATGCAGCACGGGGTTCACTTTGAGTGCTGCAAGATCTGGATTTAATCTTAGGTAGTCACGCTCACTAAAATCTTCAGGTAGCGCCTGTTGGCTCACCGTAGCAAGATAAGGGGCAAACAGACCTTTTTTCTTCCAGAAAAACAAACCATCGCCGCCACGTTCAACGACGCCATAATTAAAATATTCAACTCCTTGTGTTAACGAGTTATCGGGTTCAAGCACCCAGCGCACCAACTGCACATGTAAAAACTTCATGATGCCCTGGTTCACATACGCGCCATGGCCAATAAAATCGCGATAAATCACCGAATTATTAATTCGGTGCAACCTGGCATAGCCCAATAACTCTTTATCGGTTTGCACCTCGCCCTGGCGATGACCAGGTTTAGCAGCAAATACACCAAACAAGCACTCCCAGTGCCGGGGGCAATCGGGTTCGACGAGTTTGCTCAGGGTTTGCGGTGCTCCACCTAAGGCGCCAACGCGCAGCACCAGCGCATCAACCACCAAACCGTAAGATCTGACCTTCAGCGAGCGATGAATCGCCACAATGTCGGGCGTATGGTTGGCAAACTCAAACCGCTCGACCAGATAGCCGGCTTTTTCGGCGTGGTTAACCTCGCGCAAAAAGTTACCCGAACGCTTGGCCAAGGCACGCCGATACTGGGCAAAGTCTGGGTATTGATTCAGCGCCAGTGCCATCAGCGTGACCGTTGCAAAACTGCCCCAGCGGTGATCTTGGTTTGGAGCATACAACTCGGCATACATACTCTCGCCAGACAAAATCAATTTTTGACATAACTGATGATTGCAATCGCTCAATTGCCCGCAATCAAGATGGGCGTGATCAGCCTGAGCGCGCGACGCTAGGTTAAAAACTTTTAACCGACGCGTCCGACGCTTTGTGAAGAATAGTGAGTCAATCCAACGACTATGTTGCCAGTACAACCACGAAACAAATTTTGATAAAGCGCCGCCTAGCGTTGCCGGTTGCCCGCGCAGGGTTTGCATGGTTGATGTACCCGACGCCTTAGGCGAGCTGGGCTCAACTTTTTTATGCATCGTTGAGGGTATGGCTTGAGGTAAAGACGATGGCGCGAGTTATTATGAACTCACGATATTTGTTAGCTCAACACAAGCTAAATTTTTTGCTATCAATGCATCTTCGATTAAGCCGTGATTGTCGATAAGAATTTTTAACGTTGTTGCTCGTGATTGATTTTTAACTTTTAGCCAAATAAGTTTGGGTGGTTGCCCCAAAACGATCGACAACTCTTCAAAGTCAGCATCTCGCGTAACAATCACGTACTCATCATCTTTGGCGGTCTGCCAAATTACCCTATCGGAAGCGGATTCCAACCCCAACAGCACAACTTGTGACGTGCCAGGGTATAAGTGCTGCAAAAATGGCACTAGGCGTCTAGACAAGTTCTCGTCTAACAGTAACTTCATTGAACGGCCAGCGAATGAACCCTGTGCTCTCGATCTGCAGCAAACGATAACACCGCAAAAATATCAGCTAATTCAAGCTCTGGAAAGTCTTCAAGTATCTCTTGCGTGCTGATTCCATCAGCAAGCATTGCAAGCACGTCATATACCGTGATGCGTAGACCCCGTATGCAGGGCTTACCACCTCGTTTACCTGCTTCTAACGTAATTCTGTTCATCAATAGGTCACCTTAAAGCATAAGTGTCATGCGTTTGTTCACGGCTATGCTACGGCCAGAAGTAAATAACCTATATTTTACGATGATCAAGGTGTGGTGCCATACCTTTTACCCAAAGTTGTCTGTTTTTATCGAAATTTGATCGCGCCTTGTAGTCTCAGACGAAGACGCTATTTTTTTGGACGAACCCATAAAAGCTCAGCCTATCTGAACAACCGCTCGCGTGACGCACTTTGCCAAGCACTATTTGTAACAAGTGCATCAAGTTTTGAAACACCTACTTACGCGCAAATCGGTAGACTGCTAAAACCTCTATCGCCTAGTAACGTCATGAATTTAGCCATTAAAACAGAGAACCGGATCCTTGAAGGCATCTTCGAATACCCACTACCGATCGAACGGGTGCTCTACGAAGCTGAACAGCCGATTATCTATCTGACCAAGACGAAGCAAGGTCAAATGATGTTGGCGTACCTTTTCCAAGAGACGGATAGCCACCAATTCGTGATTGTTGCCCCCACGACGCAAAGTTCAATTATTCGACTAGAAAACGGAGCCCTCGGTCTTCGCGAGGCGCTTACCGAAACATGGATGTGGATGGTTCGTACAAGCTTCACGCAGGGGGATTCTGAAGTCTGGAGTGTTACTGAAGACATGATGCCAGAGTTAAACCTCCCTAAGCCCGGAATACCTCTGTTTTGTGAGCATCGAATAGCTTTGAGTGAACGCGAGATAGGTGACCACTGATGAAATCGTTACGTAATCCGAACCGCAAACCCACTCACCCAGGTGCTGTGCTGAGAGAAGACGTGTTGCCTGAATTAGGGATCACTCAAGCGACTTTGGCTAGTCTTCTTGGTGTCAGCGGGCTCACCGTGTCTGATCTGCTGCACGAGAGACGTGCTTTAACGGCCGAAATGTCTGTGCGTGTCGCGAAAGTGATTGGCGGAACACCTGAAAGCTGGCTACGCATGCAAGAAGCACTTGATCTTTGAGAGGAAAAACATGCGGGCTACGTACTACGACGGTGACGATATTCTCGTTGTCCGCGTATCGGATAAACCAATCCATCGCGAAGTTTCGCAAAACTGGTGTACCCACATTAGCTACGCCGAAGATGGCACAGCGGTCGAAATCGTTGTGTTAGATGCGAAGGTTAACGGTGCTTATCCGGTGGCGATCGAACCCGCTAGGGCTGCTTAGCCTCTGCTCATATCGGAATAGCGGTTTCGATAACAGATTGCCTGAATTTTTCAAGTAACGCCTTGGGTGTTAAGACATCAACCGAAACACCCAACAGTTGTTTCAACTTATAACGGATCGCCCCGATGTCGAACAACGTCATTTCTGGCATAGGGTCAATCAAGATATCTAGATCACTCGTTTCAGTGTTAGTGCCTGCAGCCACAGAGCCAAATACCCGTGCGTTGCTGGCACGATGCGCAGAAACGATCTCGCGGATTTGCTTTCGATGGGCTGCGAGGGCTTCTGAGGGTTTCACTTCATCTTCATCTCTCAACCGCGATCACATGAACTCTGCGCTCGCGATCAGCAGCAAAAGATAAAACCGGATCAAACCATCACCTGCGCCAGCTCTTTATCTATCCGCTTAAAACGACTCACCCAAGCTTGGGTGGGTGACTTCGGGGCGCCTAAAGACAGCGCCTCTTTTTCAAACTTTGAGGCAGAAGCGCGTGCCTGATCCAGGCCATCGCTAGCCAATTGCTGACTCAACCCTAACGAGTCTGCAAAAGTAAACAAATCGTGTCTAGATATGATGGTGCCTTTGCCGTTGAGCGTCATGGTGTGCTCTTGTGTGTACCCAAGGCCTACCGAGGGGCACAAGTCAAAGGCCGGTGACAAGTGCCAAGTGCCCGCACTATTCATGCAAAAAGCAAAGTTCTTGGTGTGATCGTCGCGCATAGACATGGCCACGTTGAAGCACACCTGCCGATAGAGTACTTCTAGTTCAGCCTCACCGGCTAATTGTTTAACCAACTGAGCAAACGCGGTGTAATCCATATTAGCGTTGCGAAAATCCAAGCCTAGCAAGGCTGCAACACTTTGCGTGTGCAGCCTTGTGCCACCTGGCCCGCGGTCAAAGCGGTGCACAGCTAAAGCCGCCCCGCTCGCGTGTAGCAGTAACTCGCCTCGAGCAGCGTTGACCCCGTGCTCAGCAGCAAGTTTTAAACACGCCGCTTCAAAATAGGGTTCGAATTCGTCACCCTTTGCTGGGGCAAATTTTAGTAGGCATGCCTCAAAC
>Ga0209550_10003657_pt1 | contig 14642 bp, 13 predicted proteins | sample LauGreSuBDMM15SN_2_FD_187567 | JGI IMG/M metagenome (GOLD analysis project Ga0209550, IMG submission 187567) | Freshwater lake microbial communities from Lake Michigan, USA - Su13.BD.MM15.SN (SPAdes) (version 5) | ecosystem: Environmental > Aquatic > Freshwater > Lake | place: Lake Michigan...
CTGCTAGCAAGATCTTTGTTGGCTTGGTAGCTCAGTTGGTACGAGCGAACGACTGAAAATCGTTAGGTCGCCGGTTCGATCCCGGCCCAAGCCACAGTGGAGAGAATTCCAAATTTTTGGACAAACTTTAAATCTCTTGAACCCGACTCTTGGTTATCTGCTACCAGTTGTCATAACTCCGTCAACTAAAGAATATTTCTCGCCAGTTTTTTCACAAAGGAACTCACCGCTTCTAACTTCTATCAACTTAAAACCATGCATTCCTACCCACCCAATTTGAATGGCGGGATTTCCAACAACAAGTGCGAAATCCCTAACGTCTCGTAAAACAATAGAGCCCGCGCCTACCATCGCCCATTTCCCAATTGAGACTGGAGCGACACATATCGAACCGGCTCCGATAGATGCACCATCTTCTATAGTTACTCCTTGCTTGATCCAATCATTTTGTGTCTTCAATTCAAAGCCAGATGTAACTGCTCTTGGATTCAGATCATTAGTAAAAACCACACCTGGGCCAATAAAGACTCCATTACCTATTTTGGCTGGCTCGTAAATCAGAGCACTATTTTGAATTTTGCAGTTGTCCCCAATTTGAACGCCCGGTCCAATATATACAGATCTACCTATGATCGAACTCCTACCGATGCGAACGTCGTCGCATACTTTTGAAAAATCCCAAACTTTCGTACCTTGTCCGATACTTGCCAACTTGGAAATATCAACATTTGGTGAAACTAGCACTTCCACCCTACTTTCTAAAATTGATTTGAGACTTGTGTAACAATAGTACTTGTGGATCAAAACATACAGATGTCTGTGGTCATAGCCTCCGTTGGTCGACCGGGATTGACTCAAATTCTGTTGGATATACGCGGATCATGCATAGATTTGCCGCTAAATGTTGTTTTGGTTCTCGACGGGGTAAGTAAAGAAAACCCAAATTTGGAATTGTGGAAAGAGTTGAGCTGGAAGGTAATCATTAATCCAATCCAATTAGGACCTAGTGTCAGTTACACGATTGGTATGAGGGAAGTTAAAACTCCATTCTTTAGAATTTTTACAGATGATGATGAATGGGACAAGGAAGCTTTCAAGGAAGCCATTCGCAGTCTTTCTCATGGAGCCGTGCTGGTTTGTCAAACAAATTCACGGGATGAAGTGGGGCTGACTACGAGAAACTCTTTTTTTCCACAGGAATTCTCTCCTCTCGAAAGTGTATATGCTCCGATTCTCCCGTGGAGAAGAAATGTTGTGTACTTTCACCTAACATCAATGATTTTCCCGATTGAAGCAGCTAGTTTAGAATTTGATGAAACTTTGATTATTCGAGAAGATTTAGAGTGGTTACAAAGAATTTTTGATTCGGGAATAAAATTTGTTTTTTCGGAAACAATACTTGGAACCGTTTATCCCAGTCATGTCCGCTCGACGCTACGCCAGACTCTTTCTATTGACATCGACTGGGTTAAACGCCTTTCCATGATTTCTCCAAAACTCGCAAGACAGTTTGTATTCTTTCACTGCTTTAGAAGCGCGGCAGTTTCAGGAATGCCTTCAAGAATAATTAAGCAACTTATCCCACTTTGTAAAATCGTGGGTGCACCAAATATCCGTGAGTTTGCATCTATTTTCTTTTACTTGACTTTGAGTTTAGGCAAGAAATTTCATTTAAATTAATTTGCTAAAAGTTTTTCGATCTTAAGTGAAATTTTCTTGAACTCCACCTCTGCGGATAATTCTTTTGCTGCAAAATCTAAATTCTCATGCATAGTTTTCCAATCCAAATCATGATTTGACTTGATTACTCTCGATGCCTCCAGGCCGTCAAATGTGCCAAGCTTTAGTCCCACACCATATCTATCTATCAATTCATCAATTTCTTTTAATCCTCCACTAAAAATAGGTAATCGGGCTTGAATGAACTCAAAAAATTTATTGGGAAGTGTAACCTCAAGTTGAGGCGTGGAGGGATTGAGTAAATAAACTCCTGCATCGAATCTAGAAATCTTGCTGATCATTTCTGCGGGCTCTACTGGTTCTAGTACATGAAAATTTCCAACAATTTTTTGCACTCCCTTTAGAAATCTGTAATATTCGAAGTCCACCGGCTTTAAAAGCATTGATACCGAGTACTTGAGGCCAAGTGAAGAAGCCAATTTTGCATGTTCTTCTAGTCCACGTATTGGAGCAGCTATCCCGTGATGAATGAAATTTAGTGGCCTCTGAGCTCTTGCAGGACGAATTCTCTGGTTATACGGAGCAACATTTCGAAGAATATGTACCTTGGGCAAATCAAATTCAGATTCATACAACTTAGCAAGTGATGTTGACACTGTATACAATTCTTTTACTTCTGGCAGAAAAGTCTCACACTGCCACTTCCGATAATTGCCAACTCTGTTAATCCAGCCGGGTGAATTAGCCAACTCCGTAGGTGCGTGTTCATGCAAATCACCGATAAGTTTCGCTTTCGACCTAGAATTCAAAAAAGAGGTGATGGAATCTATGTCACAGGCAATAACAACTTGAAATTGATTTGAATTTAAAAACTTAATCAAATCAAGATTCCACTTGTCTTTACTTAACCTGTAATCAAATGGCTTGTCTTGTATTTTTCTCAGTAAAATTTCTCGTCTAAATTTTCTATAGGCTCTCCCCGGAATACTCAATCTGGCGTGATCAAAATCGGCTATTTTTATCTGCTTGATAGGTATCGTCGGGGACAAATCGGTGCCAATAATCGTTACATCGTAGTCCTGACTTAAGTGAGTGCTGATTCTCTGGCAACGTATATCGAACTCTAAATCTGCTCGTTTTACTATTAAAATTTTTTTCTTCATTGGTTTTTTTCAATCTGGTTACACGCCTCAATTACTGAAGAAATTTCAGCTTCTATCATTCCTGGAAAGAGTGGAATTGATAGTGTCGATGCCGCAAATACTCTGGCATTTTGTAAATCATTTGAGTCCAAATGTCTGTAAGCCTTGTTATCTGAAACGATTCGCGGATAGTGAATACCTATAGATATCCCTTTTTGTTGTAGTGATGAAATGACATTCATCCTGTCAGTCACATTCAAATCAAAAATATGGTACGTGTGATCACCTTTAGACTCAACTTCTGGTCGCAATAAATCGCGTCGAATCTCCTGCAAGTACCTATTGGCAATACTCTGGCGCTCCTTAGTCCATGATGAGAGATATGGAGCCTTTATATTCAAAAAAGCAGCCTGCATTGCATGCAGTCTAAAATTTCCACCCCAATAGTCATGCTCATATTTCTCTTTTGCTCCCCAGTCCCTGAATAGCACCACTGCCTTGGCTATTTCAGGGGAATCTGTCAAAACAGCACCCCCTTCTCCAAGGGATCCTAGATTCTTTCCAGGGTAAAACGATGTGCTTACGGCCGTCGCAAATTTCGTTAAAGGAATACCGTTATATCTACCTAGGTGTGATTGGGCACCGTCAATAAAAAGTGGAACATTAAACCTAGACGCGATGTCACTATAAAATTGTAAGTGCTCGACACGACCATGAAGCGTCACAATTAAGATGGCCTTAGTTTTTGAAGTAATTTTTTCTTCAATTTTTGAGTAGTCAATGAGAGGTGATCCTGGAAGGGTGTCCACGAGGATTGGCCTTGCACCAATACGTTCAATTGCGAAAACAGTAGCAATGAAGGTCATTGCTGATGTGATGACTTCGTCGTTAGGACCAATACCAGCGGCTCTAAGCATCAACTCAATTGCATTTGTACCATTATCTACCGCCACACAAAACTCTGCTTCTTCAAGAATTGAATAGTTATTCTCAAACATGGCAACACGTGGCCCTAGGACAAATGACGAGCTCGAAATTATTTCCTGTGATTCATCCAAAAAATCTGAAGCAATTTTTGAATGAATTCGACTTAGATCATTAAATGGTACTTTTATATTATTCATTCTCTTCCTCCTGTAAAGATTGTAAACTAACTAATTCGCCACTTCTTTGAATTGATATTTCTGCAGCTGCTAGAATCGTTATAACATCAAAAGCTCTATCTCCAGAACTAGGTGGTTCATTCCCACCATTTATATAGTCAGCAAACTCGCTTAAGGCAACACCCAGAGCCTCTTCGTTACTAATATCAGGTATCAAAATATCCCCGTACTTATAGTTATAAAGCCTGATATCTTTCTTCGTATAGTTAGGCAAGTCTTCAATACTCTGTGAATATATCTTCACTTTATCCTCTGTCTTTGTGTCATCAAAATGAATTGACTTGGATGTTCCTCCAAGCGTGAAGTCACGGACTTTGAATGGTGAAAGCCAATTGATGTGAATTGTGCACAAAAAATCACTGTAATTTAGTAAAATGGTTGCCACAGAGAACTGAATTCCCAAAAAAGGCGTCGTCGCTGTTGCGATGACGCTTATTGGAGCCTTTTCCACGAGATAATTAATTATTGACAGATCATGTACAGCTAGGTCCCATATAACTGAAGAATCATTCTGAATAATTCCAAAATTGGCTCGATTAGAATTTATGTAAGTGATACTTCCAATTTCAGGAAGACGTCTTTTTATCTCAGAAACTGAGGATGTGTACAAATAGGTATGGTCAACAAAAATCTTTAATCCCTTTGCCTTTGCGATCGATAACAAAGTACGTGCTTCAATCAAATTATTTGTGAATGGTTTCTCTACCCAAATATGACAGCCAAGATTCAAAAACTGCTTTGCTAATTCGTAGTGACTTGATGTGGGTGTGGCTATTAACGCCACCTCGATTTCTTCTTGGTGCTTGACTAATTCATCCTTCGAAACTAAAATGATGACCGCTGGGTAAAGTTGGGCAATTTTCGGATGTTTGGATTTATCAGGTTCAAAAATAAAGCAAAGATCGAAACTGTTAGACGCGACAACATTTCTTGCTAGGTTAGGACCCCAGTACCCAAAACCCACCAGGCACACATTTCTTCTATTCATTCATTCGCTCCTCATACTAGAGTTCAAAGAATTAAATACATAAATCAAGCAATCCTTCATTTGTAACGACATAGAATCAATATTCATTTTGTTGGGATTCAATCTGTTGCTTGCTTTTTCCTAATGAATTAACAAATTTATTTTTTATCGACTCAAAATAAATTATGTATTTTGAGTTTTCTACCAAAAATAAATTAAGTATAGATATGAACAGCCCTACGATCAACAACCTTAGGGGTATAAAGTATCGGGATTCAAAGTGAATGATCAGTAATTGACCAATCAGCATTACTATAAATGGGAGCCAAACTAACAATAGGTACCATTTCTTTCTGTCACGAATTCGAACTAGGAAAAAGACAATTAAGAATGACATTAGAATTGGGATAACTGCCGTCGTTTTCCAAATTATGGATGCAGTTGAATTAAACCCTGGTATCCAAGTTTGAAATAAGAAATTCCCACGCTCTAAGAAGTAACCAACAGGATTTTTTATAGCAGATTTTATTGCTTCTATAGTTTTCTCACTATTAGGCAATGGGGTTGAGAGATTATTAATCGAGTTGCATTTGATTTGATCAATGTTACAAGCCCAATTCATATTATAGGGAATCCAGTAGTAATCAGGATCTCTTTTTTCGTCAATCCATAAACCCTCACCTACACCAGCCGAGGCCGAAGACATGACCAATGGGACTCCATCAAACACGGTTTGTGACACGATTCGCCAAGGGATAGTTACCGCAATTGCGATAAAGGATGTGGCAAGAATGATCTTTACGCTTTTTGTCGGGTTCTGTACTTTAAGTTTCTTACGAGATTTTGTCACACTTTTTAGCTTTTTTCCGTGACGAATGTAAAGAGTCAAAAATATGATGGAAGCTAAGGATGTAAGAAGAATTAAACCGTTGTCGCTTACATGTCGTATCCAAATGGATGTACCAATTAATACTCCAGATAAAATCACTGGCTTGATTGATCGAGTTTCAGTTCTTAAAATGTTTAAGCTCATTATTCCAAGTCCTGCTAGAAGCAGTGAGTAACCAATTCCTTCAGTGTAAAAAACTCCATCTCGAAGTATGTACGTGAGATCCCAAGATAAAAGCAACGCAACCGCAATAATTCCAATGACAAATGTCTCTAAACTGCTTCGTACTATTGATTTAAATACAAGCGAAACGCCTATAACCGCACTAACAGTCAAAAAAGTTAGACTCCAAAATAGAGGGACTTCGAAGATGTTACTTATCCAAATTAGAGGTACTTCAAGGATGGCTAATCCGGGTGCCCAAAGATGGACAATCCAAAATTGTGTTACCGGGTCAAGCTGTTCCAACTTTGACCAAGATATGGCAACTTCCAATAAAGATCCTGCATCTCCCGGCCCCCATGCTTTTCTAATTTCTTCAGGGCTTGCATTTAAGGGGAGATTGGTAACACCCATTAAAGTTTTAGGCCCATTTGGAAAAACTATATAGAGTAATGTGAACGCATAAATCGTGAGTGGAAAGCCCTTCGATAAATGCAGAGAAATAAACCTCTTAAGGCTCAAAGTTTTCATACTACTGAACATTCCTTGCACTATGCCGCGGAATAAAGAACTCCATGTCTTGGAGACACAAATCTTTAGAATCTACATCTAAGTCAATAAATTTCGACCACCAATTTGCGGTCATGCGCACTGCAACTTCTTGAGATACCGTCGTGGTCCAATTTAGAATTTCTTTTGCAGAGTTTGCATTTAAGCCGAGGTACTTTGACTCTGATTGAATTACATTATTTGAATACACTACGGACAGTTTTCCAGAAAATGATCTTCGAAAAATTTCCACTACTTCTCGCACCGATAGATTTCTATCGTTCGGACCAAAATTTAAGGAGGTGACATCTGCGCCTTGGAGAATAGATTCAAGGATGCGGACATAGCCCAACAAAGGTTCGATGACATGCTCCCACGGACGGGTGCTATCAGGATTACGAATTTCCACAGTATTCCCGGTAATGACACCGCGAATTAGGTCGGGAATAATGCGATTTTCTGCAAAATCTCCGCCGCCAATTACGTTTCCGGCTCTCACAGACATAACCTTGGGTCCGCCTGAAACTTTAGCGATCTGTTGCCATGCGGCAACTACAGCCTCCGTTCCTACCTTGCTGGCACTGTATGGATCCTTACCTTCGAGTGGATCGGTTTCAGTAAACTCTCGACCTGAGCTGTCGTTTCTATAGACCTTATCAGTGGTCACAACAATTATGAACTCAACAAAGTCTTTCTTGAATGCAATGTCAAGAACATTCACTGTACCCATGACATTCACGTCAAAAGTCTCGCGGGGGCTTTCGTATGACTTAAGAACTAATGGTTGTGCAGCCATATGAATAATAGTTGAAGGTTTATGCAGATCAATGAATCGCTCTAAAGCCTCATAGTCACGAATATCTGAAAACTCTTCGGGGATTACTCCCGTGCGTTCCGCACGATCAAAGAGAGAATCTTTTTCTGCGGGTAATGAGTACCCAACAACAGGCACATTTAAATACTCCAACAAAAAAGTCATCCACGTACCCTTAAATCCGGTGTGACCAGTTAATAAAAGGGGTCCTGGCAACTCTCTCAAGCGTTTCCCTAGTGGCATTTCCATGTACGAACTGTAGTCTTAACCCAGTCGACAACAAGCAAAGCACTACTTTCGTGGCGCAGTCAGGGATGGAATTGAGCGAGAATCTAGACTCCAAGATTGACCAGTTAGTCACGGATGCTTTTTCAGAGTTGCATTCATCCAAAAGCTTTACGGCTGGCGAAACAAATATTCCAGTAACTGGAAAAGTATTTGGAGAGCCCGAACTTCGTGCCGCTACAAAAGCAAGTCTTGATTTCTGGCTGACGTCTGGCCCATATACGGAAGAATTTGAGTCCCGCTTTGCTAAGACTGTTGGAATGCGTCAAGCATTTATGGTGAACTCTGGCTCATCGGCAAACTTGCTAGCTTTGAGTTCACTAACAAGCCCAGCTCATGGTGATCGCGCACTCAAGCCTGGTGATGAAGTAATTACTGTTGCTGCCGGATTTCCAACAACTGTCACACCAATTCTTCAAAATGGATTAGTTCCGGTTTATGTTGATGTCGATCCCGCAACATATGTCGCAATTGATGAACAAATGGAAGCTGCCGTTACTTCAAAGACTAAGGCAATCATGATGGCGCATACACTTGGTAATCCATTTAATCTCGACTTTGTTCAAGGACTAGCAAAAAAACATAACCTGTGGCTCATAGAAGATAGTTGCGATGGACTGGGTGGAACATATAAAGATCAGACCTTGGGAAGCTTTGGAGATCTCTCAACATTTAGCTTCTATCCGGCACACCACATCACAACTGGTGAAGGCGGAGCGGTATTAGTCAAAAAAATTGCACACAAGAGAATTGTTGAATCTTTCCGAGACTGGGGAAGAGACTGCTGGTGCCCACCTGGATGCGATAACACCTGTTTAAAGCGATATGAGTGGACGTTAGGTGAATTGCCTGAAGGTTACGACCACAAATACACCTATTCGCACTTGGGCTACAACCTAAAGTCTGGAGATATCCAGGCAGCTATCGGCTTGGCACAACTTGATCGACTAGATTCATTTATTGAACTCCGTCGTCGGAATTGGGCATACCTTCTTGACGGTTTGAAGGGGCTCGAAGAATACTTTGTTCTTCCAAAAGTGACAGAGCACAGCAACCCATCATGGTTTGGGTTCGCATTAACGGTAAAGCCAGGTTCACCAAAAACTAGAAATCAGATTGTTCAAGAATTAAATGAGAAGAAGATAGGTACGCGCTTACTCTTTGGCGGCAATTTGCTTCGTCAGCCGGCATTCATGGGAACGCCTCGAAGGGTTATTAGTGATTTAGTAAATACCAACCGAGTCATGAATGACACATTTTGGATTGGCGTTTGGCCTGGCCTAACAATTGAAATGTTGGATTACATGATCGCGACGATCCATGAAATCCTCGGAAAAAGTTGATGAGAGTTATCATTCTTGCGGGTGGCCTCGGAACTCGGATTTCAGAAGAAACTGCTGATAAACCCAAGCCAATGGTGTTGCTTAACGATAAACCAATCCTTTGGCACATCATGAGTATCTTCGCCAAGCAGGGTCTTACAGATTTTGTTATCGCTGCGGGTTACAAGGGTGAAGTTATTTCGGATTGGGCCTCAACCCTTGAATCGGACTGGGATATCCAAACGATTAACACCGGTTTAGACACCCAAACAGGTGGCCGCATTAAGCAATGCATGGAGCTGTTTCCTGGGGAAAGAATGTTAGCCACATATGGTGATGGTGTTGGAAACATCAATGTAAAAAACTTGATTGCCTTCCACACGTCCCATGGGAAATTAGCAACTTTAACCGCAGTCCACCCGCCCGCCAGGTTTGGGTATTTAGATATTGCGAATGGTTTAGTACGTCATTTCGGTGAAAAGAATCAAAGCGACGCGGGTTGGATTAATGGGGGCTTTTTTGTGCTTGAACCTGAAGTATCTGGCCTAGTGAAATCACATGATGAACCATTTGAGACTGGTGCGCTTCCAAGGCTAGTGAGCCGTGCAAATCTGATGTCGTTTCATCATGATGGCTTCTGGCAGCCTATGGATACCCTTCGAGAAAAGGAAGATTTGTCGAAACTGGCAAGGCTATCTACCCCACCTTGGCTCAATGGAATCTAGTGAGACCTAGAATACGGACATGAAAACGGAGGCTCCACAATTATCCATTATCACTCCATGTTTTAATGAAGAAGAGTCCGTCCTTAAATGTTTTAAAAGTTTACGCGACGTCATGGCGAAAGAGCTTCCAGGAGTCACCTACGAGCACATATTCGCCGATAATAGTTCCACCGATAGTACCGTTGAGGTAATAAAGAGTTTCCTAAAGAGCGATCCTCGGATCAAACTTATTGTAAATAGTAAAAATATTGGCGCTCCACGCAATATCTATCGAGCCTTGTCACGCACAAATGGACTTGCAGTCATACCAATGCTGCCGGCAGATCTACAGGATCCCGCAGAAGTTATTCCAGATTTTTACAGAGAATGGGAGGCTGGCTCGTTAATTGTTTTTGGTCAGAGAATACAAAGACAAGAAAGTTTTGTTATGCGAAGCTTAAGAGGCCTCTATTATCGCATTATTAAAAAACTAGCTTCGAGCGATATTCCTATCAATGCTGGTGAATTCATGTTAATTGATAGAAAAGTTGTAAATCTTTTGGTGGAGATGCATGAAAGTAATCCTTATTTGAGGGGACTCATTGCCCAAGTCGGAGTTAAATCTAGTTATGTTAACTATCGGTGGGGAAAGCGTGAATTTGGAAAATCTAAAGCTACGCCATTTGTTTTGATAGATACCGCAATTAATGGGCTTGTGAGTACATCTCGCCTGCCTGCACGAATTGCACTGCTCTCAGGATTCATGTTCTCGTTGATCGGTATATTTCTTGGAGTCTGGTCTTTGGCAGCTTCGCTTTTTTCAAACTCGTTAGTCGGTTCTGGAATTTCTACGATAATTGTTGCCGTTTTCTTTATTGGTGGAATTCAGTTGTTCTTCTTGGGGCTAATCGGTGAGTATGTTCTAAGCATTCATGGTGAAATTAGACCTGAGCCTGGGGCGTTTGACCTAGAAACTATAGGATTTGAAAAAAACGAAGTTAGGAATAGAAATGAACGCTAATAAAATTAGCTTTTCTCCTTCATTTCATTCATGGGGGAAACACCTTAAGGGTGCTAAATCTCTCGAATCATTGATTAATGCCTCAAGCAAATTTCAGGTCGATCAAAAAGAATATCTCTTAGTTCCATTCACATTACTCGATTTATCCCAGGAAAATCACCACCTTTTGCTGAAGAAATGGCGTGAGGCAAATCAGTTCGCCTATCCAACAAGATTTCCCGTAACGCTTGAAGGTACGAAGAAATGGCTGGAAAAGGCTGTATTAGCTAATGAATCACGAGTACTTTTCTGGATTACCGACTCTAATTTTGTAAGACTAGGACACATTGGACTTCTTTACTTGCCAGAGACTTCAAGTTTTGAAGTCGATAATGTTTTGCGCGGAGAAGCAGGACATCCTGGCTTAATGACCGAAGCCATGAGGTGTCTAGAAAATTTAGTTGAGACAGAGCTCAGTTTGGAGACAATTTCACTAAGAGTGCTCGAGAGCAATAGGCATGCCGTGGCATTTTACAAGAATTTGAATTACAAAGAAGTAATCAAAACTCCATTGATGGAGGTCCGTGAGGGCGATACCCTGAGTCTAAAGCCAGGATCACCTGCGGTTGATACATTTCTTACTATGTCGAAATCGTTACTCGAATCTAGAAGTGTTCCAAAAGATATTTTGACAGCTGGGCCTTCTATTTCCACTAGGGAAATTAGTTATGTCTCGGATGCCGTAACATCAGGCTGGAACTCGCAACATTCTGATTACATCACACGATTTGAAAATTCTTTTGCGGAGTATGTCGGCGCCAAATATGCAATGGCAACTAGTAGTTGCACCGGAGCATTACATTTGTCGCTCATGGCACTAGGAATTGGCCCAGGTGACGAAGTAATTGTTCCTGATGTCACATGGGTGGCAACAGCATCGGCCGTGATGTACACAGGAGCGAAACCGATCTTTGCCGACATAAATACAAACGACTGGACAATAAATCTCGACTCCATACGAAGCCTAATTAATAACAAGACTAAAGCAATCATGCCCGTTCACTTGTATGGGTATGGTGCTGCAATGAATCAAATCATGCAAATTGCTCATGAATATAACTTGTATGTAGTTGAAGATGCTGCTCCTGCAATTGGTACCGAAATCAATGGAAAACGTGCTGGAACTTTCGGAGATTTTGGTTGTTTCAGTTTTCAGGGAGCAAAATTATTAGTGACCGGTGAAGGCGGAATGCTCGTAACCGATAATGAAGAATTGTTCAAACGCGCTAAGAAAGACCAGGACCACGGAAGAAAGCCAGGAACATTTTGGATTGATGAACTTGGCCATAAATATAAAATGAATAACATTACTGCAGCTCTTGGTCTTGCACAGATTGAAAGAGCTGAAAATCAGATTTTTAGGAAGCGCCGCATAAACTCTTGGTACATGGAGAGTCTTTCAGATATTGGTTCCATCGCCTTTCAGAGTGAAACTTCGGGTACTTCCTCTATTTGCTGGATGACAAGTTTTACATTGAATGAAAGTTCTCAAATTTCGCGGGATGAATTAATTCATTCGTTGAAGCAAGATGGAATTGATTCTCGCCCAGTTTTTCCAGCCATTAGTCAATATCCAATTTGGCAGTATGAGCCGGAAATTCAGCCAAACGCCAAGAAAATTGGCTCAACCGGAATAAATTTACCGAGTGGTGTAATGCTTGGTAAATCTGCTATCGAGCGGGTTTGTATGAGTATCCGGAAGGCTTTGCGTAGTTGAGTAAATTGGAAAGCCGCGAAGTAGCATTATTGGCCAAGGCGTCTGCATTACAAATGACCTTTGCTTCTAAAGCCTCACATATCGGATCATCGTTATCTATGATTGATATTTTATCTGTATTATCAACAGGAGTTGAGCTTGCAACTAATGGAAAGTTGGGCAACGAACTTATAATTTCCAAGGGGCATGCTGCGGCAGGTGCTTACGCAGTACTGGCCCATTCTGGATACATTCCCCTCGATCTATTGGAAACATATTCAATGGATGGATCCTCTCTTGGGGGTCATGTAACGAGCACTTACGTACCTGTTATTAATCTTTCAACGGGGTCACTTGGACATGGTTTGCCATTTTCTGTTGGGCGCGCATTGGCAAAAAAACGTTTAGGAATAGAAGGTCAATCATTCGTGATTCTGTCAGATGGCGAATGCGATGAGGGCAGCAACTGGGAAGCAGCACTCCTTGCTAGTCATCTTGAATTAGAAAATCTATCTGTGGTTATTGATAGAAATTTCTTGCAATCATTGAAAAGTACTGAAGATACAGTCAGGTTAGAACCTTTAGCGGAAAAATGGTTGGCGTTTAATTGGGATGTTGTCGTAGTAGACGGACATTCACATGTAGAACTTCACGAAGCTATTTTTCGTAAGTCAAACAGGCCTAAATTGACCATAGCAAATACCGTAAAGGGTCACGGAGTTAGTTTTATGGAAAATTCTGTTCCCTGGCACTACAAATCCCCAAACGCTGAGGAGCTTGCAAGCGCGCTGAATGAGATTGGATACTCGTCGTGAGAAATGCTTTCATTGACGAATTAACTTTACTGGCAGAGGAAGATGACAAAATTTTCCTGATAATAGGGGATCTTGGCTTTGGAGTCATCGAAAATTTTGAAAAGAGATTTCCTAATCAGTTTTTGAATGCTGGAGTCGCTGAACAAAATATGATGGGAATGGCTGCTGGATTGGCTAGTGCTGGCTACAAAGTTTTTGTCTACTCGATTGGTAACTTTCCTGTGTTCAGATGCTTGGAACAAATTAGGAATGACATTTGTTATGAGGAATTAAATGTATCAATAGTCTCTATTGGGGCTGGCTTAAGTTATGGCACTTTGGGTTACTCTCACCATGCAATTGACGATATAGGGGTAATGAGAGCTCTACCGGGAATGACGATTTATTCACCAGCTGATCCAATTGAGACACGCCGTGCTCTTCGCGAATCTGTTTCTATTCAATCACCTAAATACTTTCGACTTGGAAAGAGTGGCGAGCCAAATATTTTTAATCAGACATCGACGGTATTTCCAAATTGGACTGGATTAACAAATGGAAATGATTTACTTGTCTTAACTACAGGAGCCATCACTAACGAGGCGATTGAAGCTGCCGCTCTGCTCCAAAATCTGGGAATTGAAATTTCTGTTGTTGCAATTCCAGTATTGAAGCCCTTGGCATTTGATAAGAACTTGGTCGGACGATTTGATAATGTAATTGTTCTTGAAGAGCATTCAACGTCAGGTGGTTTAGGAACAATTCTTTCTGAGCAATTTGCTTTGAATGGCGTAAAGGCAAACTTAGTAAAATTAGGATTACCCGATTACGTTCACCATGAACTAGGTTCCCAAAAACACCTACGACATCACTTTAAATTGGACGCAGTGGGCATCGTTGACAAAGTCAAGCAGATGCTAGGAAACTAATCCAGAACTACAGATCCCGCTGGTGTTGTTAAATGCACCGCAACGATTCCGTATTCGCCATCATTTGTAGATGGATCAACAAACTCAATACCAGTGCCATTTAATCCAGCGAGAATCTCTGTCTTAAACCATGAGTCTGATAGTTGCTCAGTGTCAGCAATCGTAATCTTTTCAATTGCAGCAACTGCCTTTCCATCTTGTGATGGGTGATCAGCAGTTAACCATTGAATAAAGAATGGAAGTTCACGAGAGTCGGTAATCTCATTAACTCCAATTTGCTTCCACTTAAGATCGGTGCCATCTGGACGTGTGCGGTGACCTTCGATTGCAGTGCGTCCAAACTTTTCTTCAATAGTTGAAATGTTGTCAGTTGCGAATACCCATGTGAGCCAGCCGCCACCTTCTTGTGCTTTCTTGCTCACAGCTTTACCCCAAGGAGTTTGCTCTGTTGCTGGGTGATCTAGTGGACAGACAACTTCGATGTAT
>Ga0209550_10003659_pt1 | contig 14636 bp, 14 predicted proteins | sample LauGreSuBDMM15SN_2_FD_187567 | JGI IMG/M metagenome (GOLD analysis project Ga0209550, IMG submission 187567) | Freshwater lake microbial communities from Lake Michigan, USA - Su13.BD.MM15.SN (SPAdes) (version 5) | ecosystem: Environmental > Aquatic > Freshwater > Lake | place: Lake Michigan...
AGAGGCCTCAACCCCAACACAATGAGACAGTTAACAGCAAGCTTTTGTAAACTCGGCGGATTGAAGGACGGGGTGCAACACGGTACAAATTCCAGATCGCCTAAGAGTTTGCACAAGGGACCATACAAGAAATGCAGGCCGCCAAGCCAGCAGCATGATGTTGATGGCCGGCTTGATGGGGATGTTCGCGTTTATTCGCTTGCACAAAAACTGAAGTAAATCAGGTCAGCAGAAATTCAGGCTTAGGACTAACCCTCCTCCATCAATTGATGGCCAAAGCAATCAGTTAAAAACCGATTCAAATCCTTAGTTAAAGCGATTAGGTTTTCTCTGTTTGATAAGTCTTTGATCCAATCTTAAGTTACTCCGGTTAACGGTCCGTGGTGCATTACTTTTGATTAGAAGGGTGAGAACGCTGCCAAATTCGGGCATGAATGACGGTGCAAAGGGAGCACACAGCGTGACTTGTTTCAAGTTACGTATCCATGATGGTGATTGGGCTGCTTGATTTGATGAGTGCATCAAGCAATGACATGGCGTCATCTGCTGAGGCTGAGTAAGGATCAAATTCTGGATGCGCCATCTTGACCATCGGATCATCTTTGTCCAGATGAACAAGTGCCATGGACCATTGCTCAAAATGTCGATGCTTAATTTCTTCCATCGACAATAACTCGATATTGTGGTGCTGGCGGTCCCCCATGATCCGAGAGTAAAGACGGTTGACTTGACTTCTTTCACCCTCTAATGCCTGCAGCCATAAGCCTGCGCCTTGGCACAAAATGCCGGTGATATTTGCCTTTTTGTTATTGGCATGTGATTTCACTAAGATCGATGTAGTGACCGTTGTAGTGATCGGTCCTACAGGCTGGCTGACATATAAAAGGCGTACCAACATGTGTGATTTCTTTCATGGTTTGGGAAAGCAATCTGCGGCGGTCTTATTGATGATTGGTTGTCCCCAAAGCCATCTTACTTGAACGGCTTGGATGCAACAGGACCAACGCCACAACGTGGCATGCACTTGATGCATTGGACTGGCAATGAGCGGTCACCGACAAGCTTAAGCGGGGCTGATGCTTTTCTCAGTGGCTCTCTGCTCGCTTTGGGGCATACAGACCCAGCGGGTGGCTCATCAGGCGAGAACGGGCAGACCCGTAAAGTTGTGCGCGAACACAGCACGCCCCTCGCGAGTACCGGTCATGTAGTTCAGATCTGCCAGTTGCATCCCGCGTTCGAAGGCGCTTTGCCCCGGAAATTGGTGGACCATCGTGCACAGGCCTGCCGAGAACCGCTGGACTAACCACATGCGTTCGAGGCAGGTGTCGGCGTAGCGGTCTAGCCAGCGTTGATCGTGGCGTTTGTAGTTTTCCACCAGCGAGCGGCCTAACACCTTGATGTCCGCCATCGCAGAGTTCAAACCCTTGGCGCCTGTGGGGGGGACGATATGGGCGGCATCGCCAGCGAGGAACAGGCGGCCAAAGCGCATGGGTTCGCAGATGAAGCTGCGCATGGCGGTGACGGCTTTTTGCGTGATGCGACCTTCGTTGATGGGGGGCTGACCATCGACATCGAGCCGCTTGTGCAATGCCGCCCAGATGCGATCGTCTGACCAGTTGTCGGGGTTGTCATCAGGGTCGCACTGCAAATACAAGCGGGTGACCTCGGGCGTGCGGATGCTCATCATGGCGAAACCATCGGGATGGCAACCCCAGGTGATGTCTTGGATGGCCGGGGGGGCGTCAGCCAAAATGCCCAACCATCCAAAGGGGTAAACACGGTCATAAAGCCGCTGCTTGTCGTCAGGGATGGCGCTGCGGCTGATGCCCCGAAAGCCATCGCATCCGGCCACGAAATCGCATGACAATTCGAGTGGTTGGCCTTCGGACTCGAAATGGATGACGGGTCGGCTGCCTTCCAGGCCTTCGATGTGCGTCACGGGTGCGTCATAGAAAATCTGGGCACCAGCCTCTTCGCGCACGCGCATCAGATCGGCCACCACTTCGTGCTGTGGATACACCCAGGCACTTTTGCCGCCCGATGCCTCGTGAAAATCCAGCCTGTGAGAGCGGTTGTTGAAGCGAAAATCCAGCGCGTGTTGTTCAAGCGCCAGTCGGTCCATGCGTTCACCCAGGTCGACCTCGCGCATCATTTCAACAGTGCCCTGCTCGAGCACCCCGGCGCGAAGACGGGAGCGCACATGGTCTTTTTGTGAGCGTTCAATGATCACCGACTCGATGCCCTCCAGGTGCAGCAGGTGAGAAAGCATCAACCCCGCGGGGCCAGCGCCAATGATGCCAACTTGTGTCCGTATCACTGTCGCTCCTCCAGGGTGATCATCCCCATGCCGGTCGTCATTGGCGCATAGTAATGGCGATGGATTTTGCGAGCTGTGGGGGACAGGGCGCCACGCATGACCAGCCACATGATGAGCTCGATCCCCTCGACACCAAAGCGATTCATCATCTCTTGGTGTGTGATGTGGGTCAGGCTCTCGGGGTCTCGTTCAATCCGGTCCAGGAAATCTTGATCGTTGTCCGCTTGCATCTGGCCGAAGTGGGGGCCAGTCAGTTGATGCGACATCCCGCCTGTGCCAATGATGGCGATCTTGATGTCTGCGGGGTAGCTGTCAACGGCACGTCGGATGGCTTGTCCCAGTCGCCAGCAGCGGCGCGCTGTGGGCAAGGGGTGTTGCAGTACATTGACAGCGATCGGCACCGAAGCCACAGGCCAGCCCGTGTCTGAGGGATCAAAGCACAAATGCATGGGCACCAAAAATCCATGCTCGACGGCCATTTTTTGGCAGATGGTCAGATCGAACTCGTCGTACACCAAAGACTGACAAAGGTGCTGAGAGAACGCCACATCTCCACGGATCGTCGGCAACGCACGTGTGCCGAAGCCTTCGTCAGCAATGGCGTAATGGTCAGCACAACCCACAGCGAATGTGGGGTAACGGTCGAAGAAAAAATCGGCGCCATGGTCGTTGTAGACCATGATGCATATATCCGGTTGCAATGCTTTCAGCCATTGACGCACGGGGACATAAGCGTCGAACAAAGGCTTCCAAGCCGGTGTGTCAGTTTGACCGCGGTCGTAAGCCCCTCCAATGGATGGCACATGTGAGGTGCCGATGCCGGCGACGATGCGTGCCATCAGACGCTCTGCGGGACGTTGCGGGTTGCCAAAAACGCTTCGTAGGTCTCGCCGCGCATGCTGGCCCCCATGCGGTAAAGGCCATGGCCAGTCACGGCGCCGAGCTTAATCAGGTAGTAAATATTTCCGCCAGCCTCTAGCAGGCCTGAGAAGTCGCGCGTACGCACCAGGACTCGCTCGGGCTCTGTCAAGGCAAAGCGCTGCATGAAAGCTTCTTCGTCAGACTTGAAGGACTCACGCCCTTGCGCTGTGGACAACTCATGACACATCGTGTTGATGCGCAGGCCGCGCCAAGACAGTTGCAAATCGAAGACCAGGGAGCCGCCGATGCGCGTTCTTGGCTCAAGTTGTGCGTGGCTGGTTTGGTGCATGGAGTCAGTATAGGATGGAGGCCAATACTTGAAAAATACAAGTATCTTGTTGCCTTCCGCAAAGTCCCTGCTTCAAAGGAAGACTTGAATGTCTATTGCCTCACCCTCAGCTGTTGATGAGCTGCTCAATTACCGACTGAATGTCTTGCTGGCACAAAGTGGTGCCTTGACCACGCGCTGGTGCGAGGGCCGCTTTGGCATCACGCGTCGGGAGTGGCGAATCATTGCCTTGCTCGCTGTGGATGGGCCGATATCCATGGGCAGGCTCTCTGAACGTGCCAATCTGGAGCCCGATCGAATTTCAAGACTGTTCAGCTCTCTCAAAGAAAAGCAACTCGTGGATCGGCTGCCCGATAGGCATGACCGACGCCGAGTCTTGGTCAACCTGACGCCAAGGGGGCGCGGTCTTTACGAAGAGCTGTTTCCGATATCAGTCGGTATTCACCAATCTTTACTCAGCGACTTGACGTGCAGTGAAATGCAAACCCTGGACAGCCTTTTATCAAGACTGACAGAGCGTGCGCGAACTCTCACTGATCAAACCACCTTGGTGCCCAAGGCCTCGCGACGTCTTGGTGGCAGCAGGCACTTAGCCTGGGCTAAGATGGACTAGTGTTTTGGCGAATCATGTTCTACCCCGCCTCATGGGCCCCGCATGGCATGGTCTGCGTTTTTTTTCTGAGAGGCAACCGCGCCATCGTGCGATGGTGAAACCGCTTACGCACCAACTGTTTGAATTCGAAATGCAAAAAATGATGAGAACCCGTATCCTGATTGTCGTCTTTTTGGCCATGCCTTTGCTGCAAGGCTGTACGGTGTTGGCCATTGCGGATTTCGCCGCGTCGACGGTGATTTACGGGGTCAAGACGGTGGTCAATGTCGTTGATGCCGTCACACCCGACATCATCAACCGGGACAAGGACAAAAACAAAAAGAAGGATTGAGTGTGGGCTCAGGCTTGGCGGTGTTCCGCCAGGTCGTTCCACACATCTTGGCGGGTGATCAGGCCATCGCGCACTTCCATCCGGTCGATGAAACGGATGCCTTCAAAAGGCGCACCCTTGAGCCAGGTGCCCTGCAAGGTGCCGTGGCAAAACACCACCGTGACATCGCCTTGCCAACTCTCTTCAAATTGCTCGTAGTGCTTGTGGATGGTGCTGTAACGCTGCTGCGCCCAGCCGATCATCTCTTGCAAGCTTCGCATCTTTACCCCGCCAGGGAAACACATGGCAAAGTCGGTGTGCAAAAAACTCTCGGCCCTTTGCAGGTTGCGTTCTTGCATGGCTTGCAAAAAAAACTTGACCACCTCTGAAGCCACCGGGTGGGCTGCCCGACCACCACTGAAAACGCGCCCATCGCGGCGGTAGGTGCTGACCTCGTTGACAAAGACCGTGGTACCCGCTTCAGGTGTGTCGATCACGGACCGCACAGCCTGCGCCACACGGTTGACCATGAGGTGCTGGGTTTCCGGTTCGTAGCCCGGCAGCAAGGTGATCGAGACGACGGGCATGCGATCGAATCAAATGCCCAGCCACCCGTTGGTGCGTGCAAAGTGCAGCGCTTGTGTGCGGCTGTTGACGCCCAGACGGCGGAACAAGCGCCAGAAGTGCACCTTCACAGTGTGCTCACTGATGTCGAGTTTTTCGGCAATGTCGCGGTTGGACAGGCCTTGGTCCAGCATCAGGATCAGTTGCTTTTGGCGTTTGGACAGTTTGGTCGGGCCGGCGGGCGTTGCGGCATCTTCAATCGCCGCTTGCTCTTCGCTCACCAGAAGACTGCGCAAAGCAGCAATGATCAGAGCGGGACTATTGGATTTTTCGATGAAGGCATCGGCGCCCGCCTCGAGGCAACGCGCTTCGTATTCACTTGCGCTGGAGCTGGTCACAACCACTAAAGGGATGTCTGGGAACTTGGCTTTGAGCACTTGCACGCCGGACATGCCTAGGGTGTCTGGCAGTTGCAGGTCAAGGCAAAACAGCTCTGGGGGACCGTTTTTTTCAACCGTAGATTCCACGACATTCAGCTTGTGAATCGGGATAATTTTCAGGCCTGGTTTGACACGATGCAGCAGCATGGTCAATGCGTCACGCATCAGGGGGTGGTCGTCAATGACATAAACAGTCATGTTTTAATCTCCGCGCTAAACTTAAAGTACAAGAATATCAGTTTTAAGATATTTTGCCATCTTTTTTGTTGAAAACAGCAAAATCATTTTTGGTTGGCCGCGGTGTGGGCTTTCAACAACATCAAAACTTCGCTCAAAGAACCTGCAGTTTGGGGGTCGAATTCAAGCATGGGCTTCAGGTCGGCTAGCGCGTCCGGTCCTTCTGAATTCAAACGGGCGATGGTTTGTCCAGCTTCCTTAGGCGAGGCAAATCCTAGGCTTTGCAGCAAGACCTGTCCTCTTGCGTCCACCAGCTTGAAATAAAACTGACCGTCTTTTTCGCGGTATTGCTTGAAGCTGGGCAGGGCGGTTTTGGCTTCTTTGGCCGCTTCAGCAGTACCGCCCGATGACAAGGCGCGCAGGCCCACGGCATGGCGCAATTCGCGCATGAAGGGCGTGGCCAATTTGCGGGCTTTTTCGGCCCCCGCCAGCAAAATTTTGTCCATTTGCGCGGGGTTGTCGATCAGGCTTTGGTAGTGCTCGCGCATGGGTGCGATTTCGCGGTCGATGCGCTCGAACAACATGTGCTTGGCATCCCCCCAGCCGATGCCCTCGGTATAGGCGCGAACCATGGCCGCGGTTTCATCGGCATTGGCAAAGGCTTGGTAAATCTGGAACAGGGCGGAGCCTTCGGTGGCCTTGGGCTCGCCCGGCGCTTTGGAATCGGTGACGATGCCTGCAATTTGCTTGCGCATTTGCGCAGCGGGCGCAAACAGCGGGATGGTGTTGTCGTAGCTCTTGCTCATCTTTCGGCCGTCCAGCCCCGGCAGCAGGGCCACCGATTCTTCGATCACGGCCTCTGGCAGCACGAAATGCTCGCCATACAAATGGTTGAAGCTGGACGCCATGTCGCGCGCCATCTCGATGTGCTGAATCTGGTCACGCCCAACAGGCACTTTGTGCGCCTTGAACATCAAAATATCAGCGCCCATGAGCACCGGGTACATGAACAGGCCTGCCGTTACGTCGGCATCGGTGTCATGGCCTGCGGCGTTGTTTTTGTCCACCGCCGCTTTGTAGGCGTGGGCGCGGTTGAGCACGCCTTTGCCTGTGACGCAGGTCAGCAGCCAAGTGAGTTCGGGGATTTCTGGAATGTCCGACTGGCGGTAAAAGGTGACTTTGTCTGGGTCCAGACCTGAGGCGATCCAGCTGGCGGCGATCTCTAGGGTGGAGCGCTGGATGCGGCCGGGCTCGTCGCATTTGATGAGGGCGTGGTAGTCGGCCAAGAAGTAAAAACCATCGGTGCTCAGGTCGCGGCTGGCTTGCACGGTGGGGCGAATCGCGCCCACGTAGTTGCCCAGGTGGGGGGTGCCGGTGGTGGTGATGCCGGTGAGGACGCGGGTGCGGGATGGGGAAGTCATAGGGTCAAAAACAAAAAACCAAAAAAAGGAAATCAGCGCAACCGAAGTCAGCGCAACAGAGTGGCCAGAGGGCTGAGGGTGAGTTTCAGAAAGTCAAAGGTCAGGCCCATCAGGGGCTGCATCCACCAGGTACTGATCAGGCCGGTGAGGACCAGCGCCATCACGATGAAAAAGCCCCAAGGCTCCACACGGGATACCAGCACTGCCTGCCGCCAGGGCAGCACGCCCACCAGGATGCGTCCGCCGTCGAGAGGCGGCAGCGGAAACAGGTTAAAGGCGAACATGACCACATTGGTCAGCATGCCGGCTTTGCACATCTCGATGAAAAACCGTTCGGTGATGCCGTTGCCTGTCAGCACATAAAACAACACGCCCCAGATCAATGCCTGAACCAAGTTGGCACCCGGCCCGGCCAGCGCCACCCAGACCATGTCGCGTTTGGGGTGACGCAATTGGTCAAAGCGCACCGGCACGGGTTTGGCGTATCCGAACAAAAAAGCGCCACTGGTGCTGAAGTACAGCAGCAGGGGCAGCAAGATGGTGCCCACCGGGTCGATGTGCGGCAAAGGGTGGAGCGTGACGCGCCCCAGCATGAAGGCGGTTTTATCGCCCAGACGCAGCGCGGCATAGCCGTGGGCGGCCTCGTGCAAGGTGATCGCGAAGATCACCGGCAGGGCGTAAATCAAAACGGTTTGGATGAGGTCAGACATATTTAAGCCCGATTGTCTCAGACCCGTCTTGACGGCGGCACAGGCCATGTGCTTGGCTTGCCGCCCGCGCCTGGCCAGGCTCCAAGGCCCGGCCGGGGCGGTTTACACCTGGGCAGGCAAAAAGCGCTCGACCAGCAAGGACCAATAGGCCGAACCCACGGCCACGTTCTGATCGTTGAAGTCGTAGCCGGGGTTGTGCACCATGCAGGCGCCGTGGCCATCGCCCGTGCCATCGCCATTGCCGATCAGCAGGTAACAGCCTGGCACCTCTTCGAGCATGAAGGCAAAGTCTTCGCTGCCCGTCAGGGCACTGCCTTGGCGAACCACTTTGTCAGCGCCCACCAGTTCCTCGGCTACATCGCGGGCAAAGTCGGTCTCGGCCAGGTGGTTGACCAATACCGGGTAGCCACGCTGGTAGTCGATGTCGGCTGTCACACCGTAGCTTTGGGCTTGGGCATGGACCAGTTCGGTGATGCGTTTCTCTAACAAGATGCGCACATCGCGGTCGAGCGAACGCACACTCAAGCGCAGCGTGGCGGTTTGCGGGATCACGTTGTTGGCCACGCCTGCATTGAACGCGCCGACCGTGATGATGGCCATTTGCTGGGGGTCGATGTTGCGGGCCACGATGCTTTGCAAGCCCATGACGATGGCCGAGCCGGCCACCACCGGGTCAGCGGCCACATGCGGCATGGCACCGTGCCCACCTTTGCCATGCAAGGTGATGGTGACGTTGTCAGAGGACGCCATGGCCGAGCCGTCGCGCAAGACCAGGTGGCCTTGCGGGTGGGTGGGCATGTTGTGCATGGCAAAGATGGCATCGCACGGAAACTGCTTGAACAGGCCGTCTTCCATCATCTTCTTGGCCCCGCCCAAGCCTTCTTCTGCGGGCTGAAAAATCAGATTCACAGTGCCCGAGAACACACCTTTTTGAGCGATGTGCTTGGCCGCCGCCAGCAGCATGGCGGTGTGCCCGTCGTGACCGCAGGCGTGCATGATGCCCACGTTGCAGCTGGCATAGGACAGGCCGGTGGCTTCGTCGATTGGCAGGGCGTCCATGTCGGCGCGAATACCAATGGCGCGGTGGCCCGAGCCCTTTTTGATCTGACCGACCAGACCGGTGCCACCCAAGCCGCGCGTGACTTGATAACCCCAAGCGCTCAGTTGTTCGGCCACCAGGTCGCTGGTGCGGTACTCCTTGTAGCCCATCTCGGGGTGCTTGTGGATGTCGCGGCGCACCGCGATGAATTCATCCGCAAGGGCATCAAGGGCATGCAGTTTGTCGTGCAGAAAAGCTTCGGTGGGAGCGTTCATGGCGTTGCCTCGTCGATTACTGGGCTTGCAGATTAATCGATTTGGCGATCGCGCGGTAGCGTTCGATGTCTCCAACGTAAATGCGGGCCAATTCGGCAGGCGTGCGTGAAGGCAGAACCACGTTGCCACTGGCTTCCAGTGCTTTGCGGGTTTCGGGGACTTCAACGGCCGCGTAAAAAGCCTTGTTCAGGGTTGTGACGACCGCGTCAGGGGTGTTCTTGTGCACCTGTACTCCCGCCCAGATGTCAAATTCCATCGCCTCCAGCCCTTTCATGGCGGCCATGGCCGGGAACTGCTTGAACAGCGCGTGCGGCGTTTTGGCGGTCACGGCCAAGCCCTGAATTTTGCCGTCGATGAGGGTCTGCGGAATGGAGCCGGCCATGGGCAAAAAAGCCATGTCGATCTGACCACCCATCAAGTCGGTCAAAAGTGGCGCAATGCCTTTGTAGGGCACATGCAGCATCTCCACCTGGGTCAACTGTGAGAACTTTTCGCCCACCAGGTGGTACAGCGAGCCCGGGCCCACACTGCCATAGCTCAGGGGCTTGTTGGCGTTCTTGCGTGCCAGTGCCAGCAGATCGTCCACGGTCCTCACATTGAGCGAGTTGCGCACAGCCAAAATGGTCGTGGTGTTCGCAAATTGAGCGACCAGTTTGAAATCTTCGGATTTGTACTTGACGCCCTGGATGGCCATGGGTGCCAGCACCAATTCCATGGGGCTGCCCAAACTCAGGGTGTAACCATCGGCCGGTGCGTTGACCAATTTGGCCATGCCGATCGCACCGCCTGCGCCGCCGATGTTCTCGATGATCATCGTTTGCCCCAGTTTGGCGGCGGCATCGGGCTGCAACTTGCGGGCAAAAAAGTCCGAGGGGCCACCGGCCGGGTAGGGCACGATCAGGCTGATGGTTTTGGCGGGATAGGTTTGCGCCAGGGCAGGGCCGAAGGCGCTGGCGGCCACGGCCAGGCTGGTGATGAGGGTTTTGAAGTTCATGGTGTCTCCTGATGTTTGGGTTGCTGGATGGTTGAAATGACCATGGCCAAATCGTAAAAATTACAAATCAATGTGTCCAATGACTTATTTTTCTGATAATCATTCGTAAAATGAATGCATGAACCTCAGACACCTCGAACACTGGCTGGCGCTGGCCGATACCGGCTCCTTCAGCCGTGCAGCAGAAAAACTGCACATCACCCAGTCCGCCCTGAGCCGAAGCATCCAGGCGCTGGAGGAGGACTTGGGTGGCCTCTTGGTTGACCGTGTGGGCAAAAAAAACGAGCTCACACCGCTGGGCCGCTCCGTGTTGGAGCGGGCGCGGCGCATCGTGCACGAGGCCCAGGAACTCAAAGAGGGTGCGGCCTTGATCAAGCAAGGCGGCTTGGGCAGTTTGCGGGTGGGTCTGGGCTCAGGCCCCGGGGCCATGCTGATGACCCCTTGGCTGCGTTACATGGCCGAACACCATCCGACGGTGCAGGTGAGCGTGTCGCGCGGCCCGACCGAGCTGCAACTGGTGCAGTTGCGTGAGCGCGAACTGGATGCGTTGGTGGTCGATGTGCGCCGGGTGGCGGTTGCGCCCGACCTGAACATGACGCATGTGGTCGAGATGCCCGCCGGTTTTGTGTGCCGCCAAGGCCACCCGATCTTGCAGCGTTACCCCGGGCCGGTGCCGTTTGAAGCGCTGCTGGATTACCCCATGGCCTCCACACCTTTGTCGCAAGAGGTGGCCCGCTTGTTGGTGGACCACTATGGCCCCCGGGCCAACCCAGCGCAGCTGATTACCTTGCAGTGCGAGGAGATCGCCAGTTTGATGGACGTGGTCGGTCAAACCGATGCGATTTATCTGGGCATAGTGGGTGCGGCGCGCCAGGGCTTGGCCGATGGGTCGCTGGTCGCTTTGGACATGGACCCGCCGTTTATGGGGGGTGCGCGTCTGGCATTGATCACCTTGGCGGGCCGCAGCGAATTGCCGGTGATGTCGGTGTTCCGCTCTTTTGTGGATCGGCAGATGCCACAGGCTGCAAGCATTGAATCTTGAGGTGGGCGCTGCGCACCGCCATGGCGGGTGCGATGGGCATGCACCGCACGCCTGTGGATCAGGCCGTCACCACCCGCAGACCCATCAGCACGGCGATCAGCACCAGCAGGATTTGCACCCATCGCCGAAAACGTTCGGGCGATATCCTGTCACTTTGCCGGTGCCCGAGCCAGATGCCCAGCAGCATGGCGGGCAGCCAGGCGGCGGACCAAAACGCGGTGGGGCCGCTGATGTCGTGCAGCGAAGTGGGCACGATGGACAGATGCGCCATGAGGGCCAGGCACAGCAGGGCGAACAGATCGGTGAACAGGAAAAGCACCACCAGGCTGGCGCGCATCACTGCCGGGGCCAGCCGGGTTTGGTTGAACACCATGGCCACCGCAATGCCGCCAATGGCGGCCAGCCCGTTGAGCCAGCCACTGACCATGCTGGTGCCCCATTGCAAGGCTTTGCCGGGCGGGCCTTGGGGCCGCAGGCCCTGCAGTTGCGCCAGGGCGATCACCCCGATGATCCCCGCAATCAGCAGGCGCAGGGTGTCGGCGGGCAGGCTTTGCTGGGTCAGCACACCCAGCGGAATGAACACCACATTGCCCAGAATCAGTACCCGCAGCCAGGACCAATGCACATCGGGCCAGCAGGTTTTGAGCAGGCTGAGGCTGGCCAGAATTTCGAGCACAAACAGCGCGGGCACCACCTGTGCAGGCGGCAAGAACACCGACAGGCAGCTCACGCACAGGGCCGAAAAGCCAAAGCCGGTCAGCCCTCGCACAAAACCGGCAAACAGCACCACCCCGCTGCTCAGCAGCAGGCTCATGGCATTGGCGTTTTCTGGCAACGAAAAAAGGGACCCCATGTTCATCTTCGTCGTGGGTGCAAGGCCCCCAGAATTTGAGTGAAGACCCGTTGGCCTTGCAAGTCCGACAAGTCCAGCATGTCGCTGTGGCGGTAATAGCCGCTCATGTCCAAGCCCACGCCCAGAGCGGTCAGCTCCACGCGGCCGCTGCGTGCTATGCGCTCGGTCACGGCCAGCAAATGCTGCTCCAGGTACAGCGGGTCGTTGGTTTGCGCCGTGGCACTGTCGCTGGGGCAGCCGTCCGAGAAGACCAGCAAGATGCGGCGAGAGGCGCTTTGCGCCAGCAAACGTTGCTCGGCCCAAAGCAGGGCTTCGCCGTCCAGACATTCGCGGTACAGATCGGGTTTGAGCAGGGCTGCGATGTCGCGCCGGGCCAGGCGCCAGGCTTTTTCGGCGGGTTTGAAAATGATGTGGCAGCGCTCGTTCAGGCGGCCCGGTGCGGGCGGCTGACCGGCGCGGCGCCAGTCGCGCAGGGCGCGCCCGCCACTCCAGGCGCCGGTGGTGAAACCCAGCACCTCGCAAGGCACTTCCGCCAAGTCCAGGGCGCGGCCCATCACGTCCACCAGCAAGGCAATCGACTCGCGCTGCGCCTTCATGCTGCCCGAGCAGTCGATCAAAAAGCACACCGCCGCATCGGGCACTGGGCGCTGGCGTTCGCGCACAAACAGCTGCCGTTGCAGGGGATTGGCCACCAGCTGCGACAGGCGGCTGCCGTCAATGCGGCCTTCGTCCTGGCCGTTCTCCAGGTCCTGCCAGCGCGGCGGGCTGAGCAGCGCCTTGAGCTGGCGCACCAGCGGCTGCAAGGCCACGCCCTGCTGGGCGATGCGCTCGTCCAGCTGCAGGCGCAGGGCTTGCCGCTCGGCCGCACGCACCAAATCCGCCGCCTGCACCGTGCGGTCATAGGCGGTGGTGAAGACGGTGTAGCCGCGCAACACCTCGTCCGGGCTCAGGCTGCGGCCCGGGGCGGCGATGGCGGCGTCCTTGTCCTCGCCGCCCTCAAAGTCGATCCACAGCGACAACCGCTCGCGGCTGGGCTGCACCGGGTTGATGCGTGTGGCGGGGGGCTGCACCTGGCCGGCCACCGTGTGCTGGGCGACGCTGCGGGCAATGTTCAGGGCGTGTTCGGCGTAGCGGGCCTGGTCATGGCGCGTCAGGCGCAGGCCGCGCACGTCGTGGCCAATGACCTCGGACAAGGCAAACCGGGTGGATTCGATCAGGTCCATCAGCCCTTCGGGCACCGCCTCGCCCACCACCCTTGAGCGGCAGACCAGAGCCACGGTGAGCAGCGTGAGGCCTTGCACGGTTTCGGCCAGGTCCGACTGGCCCAGCGCCACGGCCCAGACTTCGAAACGGTGGCGCAGGTTGTGCGCTGCACCGGGCAGGCCCAGCTCGGGGGCCTGCGACTCGACGCGGATTTGCTCCAGCATTTCCACGATCAGGCGTTCGAGCGGCATCAATGTTTGGCGCTCGCACAGCGCTCTGTGAAGCGCTGCATCGGAATGGCGCAGGCGCAGGGCCGCGCCATCGCTGGCGGCGCGAAACGAACGCCAATCGTCCTGGCCATGCACCGGGTGCAGGTGGGGGGCAAAGTCGGGCAGGCGCTGGTTGTGGCGGTACAGGCGGCGCTGGCGGTAGTGCAAATCGGCCTCGGCGCTCAGGGCGCGGGCGCTGGCCGCGCACAAATCGTCTTGCGCGTGTTGCTGGCGCAGCAGGGCTTGTTCGCTGGGGCCGTCGCTGACCGCGGCGCTGGCACCGCTCATGGCGTGCCCAGCTCCTGGTCAAAGCAGCGCTGGAAATACTCGCCCAGCACCGGGCGCTCGGACTCATCGCCTTTGTTGATGAAGCTCAGGTACAGCGCCAATTGCAGGTCACCAAAGATGTCCAGGTTTTCGGCCCAGCTGATCAGGCTGCGCGGTGACATGAGGGTGGACAGGTCGCCCACCTTGAAGCCCTGGCGCGTGAGGTTGGCAAACTGCACCATGGCTTGGAGCTGCGCCTGGCGGGTGTCGTCGCGCATGCTGGGCACTCGGGCGCGCACGATGGCCATCTCTTGCTCGGGCGGCAGGTGGTTCAGCGTGGCCACAATGTTCCAGCGGTCCATCTGCGCCTGGTTCAGCTGCTGGGCACCGTGGTACAGGCCATTGAGGTTGCCCAGGCCCACCGTGTTGCTGGTGGCAAACAGGCGAAACTGGGGGTGTGGCTTGATCACCTGGTTTTGGTCGAGCAGGGTGAATTGCCCGTCACGCTCCAGCAGTCGCTGGATCACAAACATGATCTCGGGCCGTCCCGCGTCGTACTCGTCAAAAATCAGCGCCACCGGCCGCTGCAGCGCCCAGGGCACGATACCGGGCTGGAACTCGGTGACCTGCTGGCCGTCGCGCAGCACCACCGCATCGCGCCCCACCAAGTCCAGGCGACTCAGGTGGCCGTCAAGGTTGATGCGTACGCAGGGCCAGTTCAGCCGGGCGGCCACTTGTTCAATGTGGGTGGATTTGCCCGTGCCGTGCAGGCCTTGCAGCATGACCCGGCGGTTGTGTTCAAAACCCGCCAACAGGGCCAGCGTGACTTCGCGGTTGAAGCGGTAATCGGGGTCGATGTCGGGCACATGCTCGGAGCGCTCGCGAAAGGCGCTGACCTTGAGCGGGCTGTCGATGCCAAAAACGCTGCGCAC
>Ga0209550_10003661_pt1 | contig 14633 bp, 9 predicted proteins | sample LauGreSuBDMM15SN_2_FD_187567 | JGI IMG/M metagenome (GOLD analysis project Ga0209550, IMG submission 187567) | Freshwater lake microbial communities from Lake Michigan, USA - Su13.BD.MM15.SN (SPAdes) (version 5) | ecosystem: Environmental > Aquatic > Freshwater > Lake | place: Lake Michigan, USA...
ATCCAGATTTGGCTTATCCGGTTCCCTTTGGTTGGGGATTGGCATTTCCTGAAACGCTTGTCCCTGATGCCGATTCTTTTCCGACCATAGCCAATCCCTTGCAGGTGATTGACAGCCTTGGGGTACAATTTATCGACAGACAACTCATCGATCTCATCGATTGGATCAAAGAAAAAAATCCCCACAAAAGGGGGGCAGATCGATCCATCTACCAGGAATTTCAAGATTCCCTCTTTCAAAGTTTGGGAATAGTCATTCCCCTCCACAAAAAATTTGACTTGCAGGAACAGCGCTTTATTCAGCTTACTGAAAAGCAATTGGCAATGCTCGACCTTGTAGCGGCCAATCAAAATATTTTGGTCAAAGGGCCAGCAGGGTCTGGCAAAACTATTTTGGCAAGTACGCTTGCCAAGCGTTTTTTCGATGCCGGCAAAAAAGTTCTTTTGCTCACCTTCAACCGGATTTTAGCCAATAACATTCGTTACAACCTCCACCTTTCTCGGGACGAAAACCGCATCGAAGTGGCCACATACCACAGCGTGTGCAAACGAAAAATCGACGCGATAGATCCAGAATGGTGGGATGCGCATTCCAAAGAAGATGACTTCTGGACAGAAGGCGCAGCCTTCAAGCTGGATGAGGTATTGACGGGCAGCTTACCCGAATTTGATGTCCTGATCATTGACGAGGGACAAGATTTTCATGAACTCTGGTTTGAAAGCTTAGAGCGAATGCTAAAACCCGAGGGCAACTATTATGTCTTTATGGATGAGCATCAAAATATCTTCCAGGCCTATCAAAAAGTACCAGGCAACCGTGCATTCTTCAATTTCCCGCTCACAGAAAACTGCAGAAACACCAAAAAAATTATTGACTACCTACAACAGGTTGTCCAAGAAAAAACCCAAATCAACCAAAAAATGGATACCCCTGTGGGGGATGAGGTCAGACAAATTGTATATAGAAATGACACGGAGCAATTAAATCTAATCAAAGAACACTGGCTTCAGCTAGTGGAACAAGAAGGAATTAGACCAGATCGGATTGTGGTCATGTTTAACTCCTTAAAAAAAGACTCCTGCATCGGCAGCACCCGCAAGCTGGGCAAGTATCCAATCGAAGCAGTAGACCGCCACGGAAGGTTAAACCCAAAAGCAGTCAACTACTCGAGCATCAATACCTTCAAAGGCCTAGAAGCAGATGTAGTGATGATCATCGATACCGATAAAGTAGAAAATCCCGATTACCAAGTACTCTACACCCAGGCGAGTAGAGCAAAATACTTGTTGTATGTGTTTGTGAAAAATTAAATAAGTCACTAAAACCACAACAAATTAGAATTGAATTAACCCAAGCATTGAAAATTTAAATCTTATGTCAACCCGTTTTTTTACCAACGAACATAAAAACACTCTCTTACAGAAATTCAAAGGGGTTTTTGAAAATAATCAAGACATTGAATTTTTTGATTCCTTAGTCGGATACTTTAGAGCGTCAGGCTATTTCAAAATTCGCCCATTTCTGGAAAAGGTGCCAAAGATTCGAATCCTAGTAGGAATTGACGTAGATAAAATTCTTGCAAAATACCAGTCCAAGGGGCTTTTGTTCCAAGGAGATGCCAATCAGACTTTAATCGAATTTCTTTCTGATATCAAATCAGATATTCAAGAGGCCGACTATTCCGAGGAAGTGGAAAAAGGGATGCTTCAATTTGTGGAAGATGTCGCAAGTAAGAAAATTGAAATCAAAGCACATCCCAGTAAAAAATTACACGCCAAAATATACATCTTCCGTCCCGAGGGCTGGAATGAACACAGAAATGGATCTGTAATAACTGGATCATCCAATCTAACCGAAAATGGATTAGGCGATTCCGAAACATTCAATTATGAATTCAACGTCTTGCTTCACTACTACGAAGATGTAAAGTTTGCAACCGATGAATTTGAAAAACTGTGGGCAGAAGGAGTATCTATTCTCCCGGCTGAAATTGAAAAAATAAAAGTGGACTCCTATTTAAATGATACGTTCACACCCTTTGAGGTTTACATCAAATTTCTGATCGAATATTTTGGAAGAAGTGTCGACTTTGATGCTAGTTCTGTAACAGACCTTCCTGACGGATTTAAACGACTTTCTTACCAAATCGACGCGGTAAATGAGGGATTTAAACTCTTGCAAAAGCACAATGGCTTTTTCCTCTCAGATGTCGTAGGACTTGGAAAAACTGTGGTAGGCACCTTGATCGCGAAGAAGTTTTTCTATTCCAATGATTTTCCAAACCACATTTCACATACGCTTGTCGTAGTGCCTCCAGCATTAAAACCAAACTGGGAGGAGACCTTGGAGAAATTTCAACTGAGCAATTACCGCATCATTACTAATGGTAGCCTTCACCTAATAACAGACGCTGAAAAATACGATTTGATTATTGTCGATGAGGCACATAAGTTTCGTAACGACACCGCCGAAGCTTACAGCCAACTCCAAAAAATCTGCAAAACAAGATCCAGAAGAAAACAAAAAGATGGATCTCGAGCCGAAAAAAAGGTAATGCTCATTTCTGCTACTCCCTTGAATAATCGACCTGAAGATATTGCCAACCAGGTATATCTTTTTCAAGATTCCAAGGATTCCAGCCTAGAGGTGTCTAACCTTCAACGTTTTTTCAGAATTCATATTGACGAATACAAGAAGCTAAAGGCCAATCCGAATGTAAAAGAGGTCCAGGCAGGAGTAAAACTGATTTATGGAAAGATTAGAAAGATGGTTATTCAACCACTTACGGTGAGGAGAACCAGAACAGATCTCAACGCACACGAGCTGTACAGTGCAGATCTACGGCAACAAGGCATAATTTTTCCCGAAATCGAAAAGCCTAGAAAAATCTTTTATGAGCTAGACCAGGAGCTAGAAGATTTATACGATAAGACCATGCTGCTCTTGAGTGACGATAAACAAGGCATAAAATACCTAAGATATCAAGCGATCAAATTTTTAAAGGCAGAGAAAAAAGAGAAATACTCCAACGCAGATGTAGCCTCTCAGGCCTTAGCAAGAATCATGAAGGTGCTTTTGGTGAAGCGGATTGACAGTAGTTTTCATGCATTTAAAGCCTCGCTCAATCGATTCACCTTGGCTACGGAAGCCATGTGTCGGATGTTTGAAAACGGGAGGGTGTTTATCGCTCCAAATCTAAATGTAAACGAATACGTAATGGAAGACCGAGAGGATGAACTCCTAACCAAAATTCTTAGTCTTCAAGAAACCGATCCTACCATCGAAATTTGTAGTCCTTCCGATTTCTTGGATGGCTTTTACGAGGGATTGATTCGTGATCTAGAAATTCTTCAGGAACTCAATGAAGCTTGGAGCAAAGTAAAAAAAGATCCAAAACTGGACGAATTTATTCGCAGGTTAAACACCGAATTGCTGAGCTCAAAGATTAATCCTTCCAATAAATTGGTTGTTTTCTCTGAATCAAAAGAAACTACCACCTATTTGGTTCAAAAATTAAAGGAATCGGGAAGGGAAGATGTCCTAGAAGTGTATGCTGATAATCGAGACAAACTGAAACAAACGGTTAAGGAAAATTTTGATGCCAATATTCCCAGAACTGACTACAAAAACGACTACAACATCATCATTGCTACAGAAGTATTGGCAGAGGGAATCAACCTTCACCGTTCCAATGTGATTGTGAATTACGACACCCCCTGGAATTCTACGAGACTGATGCAACGCATTGGTCGAGTCAATCGAATTGGCTCGGTCGCCCCCAAGGTCTTTATCTACAACTTCTACCCTACTGCCAAGGTAAATTCAGATATCGAGCTGGAAAAACGTGCGATCATGAAGCTTCAAGCATTCCACTCTGCGCTAGGAGAAGACAGTGAAATCTATTCTCCAGATGAAGAGACCCAAACATTTGGTCTTTTCGACAAGGCGGTCGAAGACGGAGGGGACGAAAAATTAGCTTTTCTCATGGAATTGAGAAAATTCAAATCTGAAAACCCAGAGCTCTTCCGAAAAATCAAAAACATGCCCATACGAGCACGGGTGGGTAGAAAGGAAAAGACCTTGAATGGAACGACCATTTGTTTTTTAAGAAATTCCCGTAGAGATGCCTTCTATTTTATTAATGCGGAAGGAACTATCGAGGAATTTACTTTTGTAGAAATCGCCAAAGTGTTCAGTGCCATGGCATCTGAAAAAGGCATTCCGCTGCATAACAAGCATCACCAGCATGTCAATATCGCATTGAAGGATTTTCATGCCAAAGTGCATCAGGAAATTGCTGGAAATCAGGTAGTAGACACCACGCAAGGACCCAATGAGAAAAAAGCCTTGGCTTACTTGGATGGGTTTTTGACACTGCCTTTTGCCTCTGATGAGGACAAAAGTATGATCAGAGCGGCCAAGAATGCTGTCAAGCTAGGCAAATTCCAAAAGCTGCAACGGGATATCAACAAACTGAAAAAGGACGCCAAAACCCAAGGCTTAAAGCCTGTAGAATTGTTGGATGCCATGATTAAAGTAATTTCCAACTATCCCATCGACAACGATGCGCTGGAAGATAGGCCTACAGTGACCATTCGGTCTTTTGAAGATCTTAAACCTGAAATCATCATTTCTGAATCTTTCGCTTCTAATTCATAAGAACAATGACCCAGCAAGAACTTCAACAACGCCTGAATCAACCCTATTCCACCGACAATTGGAAGCAGGTAGTCACGGAAGTTTTCCCCAACGTGCAGCTCTTTGATCCAGTTTTGACCATTCCCGTGGAAAATTCAAAAGTGGAATCTTTTCGACAGCTGGGAAATGTCCGGCTGCAGGACGGGAAGTCATTGGCACTCTTTGAACTCAAGCTGAAGAGCAATGTAAATATAATCCGCAACCGGGTGGAACTGAACAACCTCGTGTCCCAGTACATCGACCAAGAGCAAAACCATGGGGTCCTTTCCATTTTTGAACAGGGAGGAGAGGATTACCGATTTACCTTTTCGGCAAAGGTAACCACCTACGAGGAAGAGGAAGCAGACTTTGTCACCAAAAAAACCGATACCAAACGCTTTACCTACCTGCTAGGAAAGAATGAAAGTTGCAAGACTCCCGCCTTGCGCCTCCACGACCTCAGTACCAAAAAGGCGCAGGCCGATATTCAAACCATTCAAGATGCCTTCTCGGTAGAGAAGCTCAGCAAGGAATTCTTTGCAGAATACAAGGTCCACTATACCCGAATGGTCAACTACCTGATCGAGATCCCAAGTTACCGGGTAGCACTCTTTAAAGGAGAGGATAAGGCCATCCGAGATTTTGTGAAGCTGACCCTGGGTAGATTGGTCTTTATCCAGTTCCTGCAAAAGAAACGCTGGATGGGAGTGCCTGCCACCGAATCTGGCTGGGATTCAGGTGATCCTTACTTCTTGAAGCACTCCTTCCAAAACTTTGAGGCTAAAGAAGTCTTCTACAGCAACTTTCTGGAACCCTTATTTTATAATGCACTTAATCAAGACGGGAGACCTAACCAGGTATTTGGCCTTACTGGAACAAAAGTGCCTTACTTAAACGGCGGGCTCTTTGAAAAAGGAAAAGAGAATTCACACTTGATCAACTTTCCTTTGGCAATTTTCGAAGAACTGTTTGAATTTTTTGATCAATACAATTTCACCATCGATGAGAGCGATCCAAAAGAACAGGAAGTCGGGATCGATCCGGAAATGCTCGGGCATATCTTTGAGAACTTATTGGAGGACAACAAAGACAAGGGAGCCTTTTACACCCCAAAGGTAATCGTCCATTACATGTGCCAGGAAAGCCTTTTGGAATACCTGAAGACATTCTTGGAGGAAGCCGGAAAATGGCCCACATCCGAAACCCAGCAACTGGAACTTGAGGAAGCCCTTTCCAACTTTGTTAAAAAGAAAGATGTCGCTGGCATTATCGATTATGCTCAAGAATTAGCCATCGCCCTACGTGATGTGAAGATATGTGATCCTGCGATTGGCTCCGGAGCATTTCCCATGGGCTTACTTACCGAGATTTTTCATGCCGTATACCTACTCTTTCAGGCCAATCCAGCTGTGGTCGGTGAGGAATGGGGAATCGAAGATTGGAAACCCAATGTGGTCAAGAAAAACATCATCCAAAACTCCATCTATGGAGTAGATATCGAAAAGGGAGCGGTAGATATCGCCCGGCTACGGTTCTGGCTAAGCTTGATTGTGGACGAACCCGCACCAGAGGCATTACCAAACCTAGACTATAAGATTGTGGTTGGCAACAGCTTGATTAGCAAGCTGGCTAACACGGTGATTGATATTGACTGGAACCTCAATGACACTTCCCATGGCTTATTTGGGGCGGATTTAGCACAAATAAAAGGAGAGCTTTTGAAAAAAATAAGTGCAAAACAAAAGGAATTCTTCAACACCGAAAGCGATAAACGAACCTTAGCTGCTGAGATACGCAATTTAAAAGTTGACCTCTTAATCAATCAATTGGAGTTGATGGTGAGTACAAAAGGTATCGGAACCAAACCAAGTGGAACAAATAGAAATTTATCCAAACAAATGGAAATTTATTTGCAAACTCTTGGTTGGAAAAACACTATAAAGGACCTTCAAATACTGAAAACGAATCTTGAACATCCTCTTCAATTTTTTGATTGGAAGTTAGATTTTCCTGAAATATTAAATAAGGATTTAAATGTTAATTCTGGATTTGATATTATTATTGCAAATCCTCCTTATATAAGCATTCGAACTAATAATTTTCCTGTTGATCTTAACCCATATTTTAAATCTAAATTTAAATTAGCCAGTGGTCAATATGACCTATATGTATTGTTTATAGAGAAAACATTTGATTTACTAAAACCAAAAGGGGTGATGACATTTATAATTCCAAAGAGAATGTTATCTAATGAAAATTTCCAAAAAGCACGCTTATTCGTTTTAGAAAATATCGCAATATTTAAATATGTTGATGCGGAAATGCCATTTGATAATGCGAAGGTTGAAGCAAATATTATGCTTGGAAAGAAACAAGTTAAAATAAATGAAATTGATTTTTACTTTTCAAATATTATAGCTGCATCATCTAAAACAATGAACGAATGTAAAATAGCTAAACAAATTTTATTAAAAACTGGAACAGATAATTAATATTTATGGACTACGCTATATATTTTTTTAACGATCTTTTAAAAATTTTTGCTCTAGTTATTCCAGTGCTTATTTCTGTTGCTATGATTGTCTGGGTTGATCGACGTGTGTGGGGTGCTGTACAACTTAGAAAAGGTCCGAACGTTGTTGGTCCTTTTGGTTTGTTTCAAACTTTAGCGGATGCACTTAAATATATTTTTAAAGAAGTAATAATTCCCGTTCGAGCTAATAAAGTAATTTTTGTTATCGCTCCAATTGTTACAATGTCGCTAGCTTTGGTTTCATGGGCGGTAATACCTTTTAGCGAAAGTTTAGTAGTTGCAGATATAAATGTTGGAATTTTATATATCTTTGCGGTGTCATCCCTTGGAGTTTACGGAATTATAATGGCTGGCTGGGCGTCAAATTCTAAATATCCTTTTTTAGGCGCATTAAGATCTGCTGCACAAATGGTATCTTATGAAGTTTCAATTGGTTTAATAATAATCAATGTGCTGCTGTGCGCTGGCTCTTTAAACTTAAAAGATATTGTTTTAGCGCAAAAAAACATATGGTTTGCAATACCTTTATTCCCTATGTTTGTTATTTTTTTTATTTCTGCATTAGCAGAAACTAATCGACCGCCATTTGATCTGCCAGAGGCTGAAGCTGAACTAGTAGCTGGATATCAAACCGAATACTCTGGAATGATGTATGCATTATTTTGGTTGGGAGAGTATGCAAATATTCTTTTAATGTGTGGACTTGGTACCATTTTGTTTTTAGGTGGTTGGTTATCACCCATCGATGTTTACCCCTTTAATGCAATTCCTGGTCCCATTTGGTTTATTTTTAAAATACTACTTCTATTTTTCTTATTTGCTATGGTTAAGGCAATTGTTCCAAGATATCGATACGATCAATTAATGAGATTGGGTTGGAAAATATTCTTACCATTTTCGTTATTTTGGGTAGTATTAACATCTGCCTTTTTATATTTTTTTAACTTATTACCAGCATGAACTTAAAAACTTCAAGATTATTGAAAACAGTTTTTTTATCAGAGTTTGTTAAAAGTCTTTATTTAGCTTTTATTTACATTTTTAAAAGAAGAGCCACAGTAAATTATCCATTTGAAAAAGGTTCTATCAGTCCAAGATTTAGAGGTGAGCATGCGTTAAGACGATATCCCGATGGCGAGGAAAGATGTATTGCGTGTAAATTATGTGAAGCAGTTTGTCCTGCGCAAGCGATTACAATTGAAGCTGAACCAAGGGCAGACGGATCTAGGCGTACAACAAGATATGATATTGATATGCTAAAATGTATTTATTGTGGACTTTGTCAAGAGTCGTGTCCAGTTGATGCAATAGTACAAGGACCTAATTTTGAATTTGCAACTGAGACTAGGGAAGAGCTTTATTACAATAAAGAGAAACTTATGGAAAATGGAGATAAGTGGGAAAAAGAATTAGCACATAACATAAGAGTAGATAAATCCTTCAGATGATAGCTCACGCTATAATTTTTTATTTCCTTTCAACGATAACCATACTTTCGACTATCATGGTCATCGCTTCAAGAAATACAGTCCATTCAGTTTTTTTTTTAATTTTAGATTTTGTTAGTGCCGCTTGTTTATTTATTATGCTTGGCGCTGAATTCGTAGGAATGATTTTGTTAATCGTATATGTAGGCGCTGTCGCCGTACTTTTTTTATTTGTTGTAATGATGTTAGAGGGAAACTTTGAAAAAATTAAGCAAGGTTTTTTACAATATTTACCGATTGGGTTTTTTATAGGTATCGTTATATTTTTAGAGTTGATCGTTGTTATAGGTGGATGGCAGTATAAATCAGAATTTATAGGCACTTCAAAAATTATCTATAATGCGAATGAAACCAACACTGAGCAGCTTGGTAAATTAATTTACACTGATTTTTTTTTACCATTTCAGATATCGGGGTTAGTTCTTTTAGTGGCTATGATAGGCGCTATTTTACTTACTTTTAGACGACGAACTAATATGAAGAGGCAAGATATGGTTAAGCAATCATCACGGGAGAGAGTTGATTCAATCTCGAGTGTTGATGCTGAGATTAATAAGGGAGTGAAAATAAATGATTGAGATTACCTTAATTCACTATCTTTTCTTATCTGCAATAATTTTTACCCTCGGGATATTTGGAATATTTGTAAACCGTAAAAATGTCATTGTTATTTTGATGTCCATTGAACTTATTTTATTATCTGTAAATATAAATTTAGTTGCTTTTTCAGTTTATTTACAAAATGTCACTGGACAAATTTTCACATTATTTATATTAACAGTTGCAGCAGCTGAGTCTGCAATTGGTCTTGCCATTATTGTAATTTTTTTTAGAAACAGAGGGTCTATCCAAGTTGAGGATATTAACTCGATGAAGGGATAAATGCTTTATTTAATTTTATTTCTTCCATTACTTGGATCATTTATTTCAGCTTTTTTTTATAGAAATATAGGTGACAAAGCTTGTCAAATTTTAACTTCCACTTTTATAAGTATTGGAGCAATTCTTTCTTCTATTATTTTATTTGAAACTATAAAGACTGGTAATACTTATCAATATCCAATTTTTAATTGGATCAGCTCAGGATCATTAAAAATACATTGGTCTATTTATGTAGACTCTCTAACTGCTGTAATGTTGGTAGTTGTAAATGTAGTATCTGCGCTCGTTCATATTTACTCTATTGGATATATGAATGATGACCCTCATAAACCAAGATTCATGTCATATCTGTCTCTATTTACTTTTATGATGTTATCATTAGTAACCGCTGATAATTTTTTACAATTATTTTTTGGTTGGGAAGGTGTTGGCCTTGCATCTTATTTGCTAATTGGATTTTGGTATAAAAAAGATTCTGCAAATAACGCCTCTATGAAAGCTTTCATTGTTAATAGAGTAGGGGATATCGGACTTTTAATTGCGATGTTTATAATTTTTAAAACTTTTGGAACTTTAACTTTTAGTGAAGTTTTTTCACAGGCTGCTGATCAATCTAAAAACACTATTAAAATTTTTGGTGGCGAATTTAACTTAATAACTACAATTTGTGTTTTTTTATTTATTGGCGCTATGGGAAAATCAGCACAAATTATTCTTCATACATGGCTTCCAGATGCCATGGAAGGACCTACCCCTGTTTCTGCATTAATTCATGCGGCGACCATGGTTACAGCTGGAGTTTTTTTAGTTGCAAGATGCTCACCTTTATTTGAGTATTCTCAACACGCACTTAATTTAGTCGCCTTTGTTGGAGCAACCACTGCAATTTTTGCAGCCTCCATTGCAATAGTCCAAACTGATATCAAAAGAATTATAGCCTACTCTACCTGCAGTCAGCTTGGATACATGTTCTTTGCAGCTGGAATGGGGGCTTATAATATCGCTATATTTCACTTATTTACCCACGCTTTTTTTAAGGCTTTATTATTTTTAGGAGCAGGTTCGGTAATTCACGCATTCCATGATGAGCAAAACATAGAAAAAATGGGAGGCGTTTGGAAAAAAATTCCAATGACTTATACTTTAATGATCATTGGTACTCTTGCTTTAACAGGCTTTCCATTACTTGCAGGCTTCTACTCTAAAGATGCAATTATTGAGTCTGCTTATTTTTCTAAAAGTTTTTTCTCTGGTTATGCTTTTGTCATAGGACTTACTACAGCTTTTATTACTTCAATTTATTCGTGGAGGCTAATTTTTAAAACGTTTCACGGAAAATATAATAATACTTTAAATTTTGAAAAAATTCATGAGTCCGGACCAACAATGATTATTCCTTTGGTTGTTCTCGCATTTGGATCGATCTTCTCAGGCTATGCATTTCACGAATTATTCATTGGTGAAAATACAAAATTTTGGGGTAAGGCAATATTTTTCTTAAAACAATCAACTCAGGCCCATGCTCCTCTCTGGCTATTAATTTTAATTCCAACACTTGTAATTACTGCAATTCCTTTATCTTTTATTTTATTTTTAAAAAGAAAAGATATTGTTGATGGGTTTATTAATAACAATAAACCTTTTTATAATTTTTTAGTTAAAAAATGGTTCTTTGATGAAATTTATGATGCTATTTTTGTAAAAACTTTTAGATCCGTTGGTAATTTTTTGTGGCAAAGAGGTGATGTCAAAACTATCGATGCTTATGGTCCTGATGGAGTTGCAAAATTAATAAAAAATTTATCTGATAGAGCAACCGTCATGCAGTCTGGATATTTATATCATTATGCAACATTTATCATCATTGGACTGATATTATTAATTTTTTTCAAAATGATTATTTAAGATGAGTTTTCCAATTTTATCTTTTTTAACTTTTTTTCCGTTAGTAGGAGTAATTTTTATTTTATTAAGAAAAGGGAGTATTGAAGTTGTAGAACGTTCAGCTAAAAATATTGCAGTTTTAGTTTCTTTGGTAAATTTTTTCGTCTCTTGTTATTTATGGAGCAAATTTAATCCAACGACCCCGGGCTTTCAATTTGTTGAGGAGTCAAAGTGGATTGCAAATTTTGCAACATATAAAATGGGTGTTGATGGTATTTCTATTTTTTTAGTAATACTTACAACTTTTATTTCACCAATTTGCATTTTTGCAGCAATTAACAGTTTAAAAAAAAGAACCAAGGAATTCTTAATTGCAATTCTAGTTATGCAAACTTTTATGGTTGGCGTATTTTGTGCATTAGATTTATTTTTATTTTTTTTATTTTTTGAGGGTGGTCTTATTCCAATGTTTTTAATTATTGGAATTTGGGGTGGGGAAAGAAGAGTATATTCAGCCCTTAAATTTTTTTTATATACATTTTTAGGCTCGATTTTCCTACTTATCGCTATCATTGCTGTTTATTGGAATATGAACACTTTAGATATTGTAAAACTCTTAAATACAAAAATTCCTGAAAATTTGCAGACTTGGTTGTGGTTAGGATTTTTTATCTCGCTTGCAATTAAATTACCTATGTGGCCCTTTCATACTTGGTTGCCCGATGCCCATGTTGAAGCGCCTACACCTGGATCAGTAATTCTTGCAACAATCTTGTTAAAAATTTCAGGATACGGGTTTATTAGATTTTCATTGGGATTATTCCCAATCGCCTCACATTATTTTGCAAATTTTATATTCGTATTAAGTATTATTGGAATTATTTACGCATCGTTAGTCGCATTAATGCAAACGGATATGAAAAAATTAATAGCTTACTCATCTGTTGCGCATATGGGTTATGTGACTATTGGAATTTTTTCTTTTACTAAACAAGGTATGGATGGAGCAATTTTTCAAATGATCAGTCACGGGCTTATTTCAGCATCTTTATTTTTATGTGTCGGGGTTCTTTATGATCGGGTCCATAGTAGATTAATTAAAGATTATTCTGGTCTAGTTAATAGTATGCCAAGATTTGCGTTTATGTTTGTAGCCGCCTCTCTTGCAAATGTCGGTTTGCCAGGTACCAGTGGATTTATAGGTGAGTTTTTAGTTTTAATTGGAACGTTTAAAGTAAATTATATTGTAACTATTTTTGCAGCAAGCGGAGTAATTCTATCTGCGGCTTATTCTTTGTGGCTGTGTAAGCGTGTAGTGTTTGGACAATTTAAAGTTAATAATTCTGACGAAAAATTAAAAGATTTAGACTTTACTGAAATTGCTATTTTATTCATACTAATGTTTATAACTATTTTATTAGGAATTTATCCTAATATAATTTTAGAACCAATTTCGTCTTCTGTAGATTTGGTTGTAAAAAATATAACTGCTATCAAATGAAAAATCTTATTCCAGAATTAGTTATACTTTTAGGATCTTTTTCTTTTTTGATCATTGGAGTTTTTGCTAAAAATTTAAACAAAATTATTAATTACTTTATTCCTGTGTTGCTTGGTATTTTAATTTTATTTATTTATTTTAATTTTTCTTCATCTCTTACGTTATTCGGGAATAGTTACAGCATCGATCCTTTATCAAATTTTATGAAAATACTAGTTTTGATTTCAGTATTGTTTACATTTTTAATTTCAAATTTTTATCTTGAGAGGACAAATATTAATCAATTTGAATATCCAATCATTTTACTACTTGCTACTCTTGGAATGTTTGTGATGATTAGTGCTAATAATCTTATTGTCTTTTATTTAGGTTTAGAACTTCAGTCGTTATGCCTTTATATTCTCGCAGCAATTAACACTAAATCACTTAAATCTTCAGAAGCAGGCATAAAATACTTTGTTTTAGGCTCTTTATCATCTGGTCTTTTGTTATACGGATGTTCCTTAGTTTATGGGTTTACAGGCTCTGTTGACTACACAGAGATTGCAAAAGTTGCGATAGGTGAAAGTGGTGGACTAAAATTTGGCTTAGTTTTTATCCTCTGTGGAATCGCTTTCAAAATAGCTGCGGTGCCTTTTCATATGTGGGCCCCAGATGTTTATGAAGGCTCGCCTACATCTGTAACTACTTTCTTTACAGTAGCACCTAAAGTTGCAGCGATTGCAGCTTTGATTAAATTTTTAAATTTTCCATACGGAAATTTTATTAGCGAATGGAAAACTATTATTATTGTTTTATCTATAGCTTCAATGTTTTTAGGAGCGGTAGCTGCAATTGGACAAACTAACATAAAAAGACTTATGGCTTATAGTTCAATTACTCATGTAGGGTTTATTTTAGCAGGGATTGCGATAGCAACACCCCAAGCATTAAGTGCTGTTTTGATTTATTTAGTTATCTATGTATTTATGAAATTAGGGGTGTTTGCATGCATAATGTCATTAAATAGAAACGGTGTTTATTTTGAAAATATTTCCGACTTATCAGGTCTTTCAAAACATCATCCTGTAATTTCACTATGTTTAACCATATTAACTTTTTCATTAGCAGGAATTCCTCCGTTAGCTGGTTTTTTTGCTAAATTTTATATTTTCTTATCAATCATAGAGCAAAAAATTTACTACCTAGCCGTAATTGGATTGTTGTCAGCAGTAGTTGCTGCTTTTTATTATTTAAGAATAATAAAAGTTATCTACTTTGATCCTGCAAAGGAAAGTTATAATAAAGATATGGGATATGGTCTTAAATTTTCTATTGGAGTTTCAACGCTTTTAATATTATTTTATTTCATAGATCCTTCCACTCTCAACCTTATTGTTGATAATATTACAAAAAATATAAAATAAATGAACTTGCCTATTTTTAATTTCACAAAAATAGAAAGTACTAATGATTTTGCTAGATCATTAATTTCTGAACATAAAATCTATAAAGGAGTTATTACTGCTGATGAGCAAACTAAAGGTCGGGGTAGATATGGTAATCAATGGTCTTCTCCTAAGGGAAATCTATATTTTACAATTTTTTTTCCTATTTTAAGATCTAATTTAAAAAAAATTCAATTTTTAGTCCAATTGCAAATTAGAAATATTTTAAAAAAATATCGTAT
>Ga0209550_10003664_pt1 | contig 14630 bp, 6 predicted proteins | sample LauGreSuBDMM15SN_2_FD_187567 | JGI IMG/M metagenome (GOLD analysis project Ga0209550, IMG submission 187567) | Freshwater lake microbial communities from Lake Michigan, USA - Su13.BD.MM15.SN (SPAdes) (version 5) | ecosystem: Environmental > Aquatic > Freshwater > Lake | place: Lake Michigan, USA...
ATGGCGGACCACGCCATGGTGGGACTTGAACTGGATCACGGCGCCCTTGCTGATCGCGCCGCCGTGAAACCAGAAGCCGTCGACCGTGACATGGGCGGCATTGATTTCCAACGACGACGCCCCACCCAGCTTCACGCCACCGGGCGTCTCCGCCCGGATAACCAGAGGATTGCCCGGCTCGCCGCCCCGATTGACGACGACCTTCACGTCGTTCCATGCGCCGTTTTTCAGGGTCACGATGTCGCCCGCCCGCGCCGCCTTGAGTGCACTTGCAAACTGCCCGGGGCTTTCCACCAAGAGCTCGCGCGCGTCGAGGCTATCCGCCATGCAACCAGCGCCGAGCAGCCATCCCAATGCCCGCGCAACGGCGGTGCATGGTCGCGAGATTTTCATCCGAGAAAGGTCACGGCGAACCACGGAGCGCGCCCGCGAAGGTGGAGAGCAATCGGCATCGGGATACACGGCATGAGCGGTTTCAGAATCGCGTGCCGCGGTGGCCGATCGTGTAGGTGAAAAACACCGCGCGGTCTTCGCCACGCAAACGGGTGGCGGCACTGCTGCCGGCTTTGAAATAGCGCCGATCGAGAGCGTTATTCATGTTGATCGCGAAGGTGTGGGTGGTCGCCGATTTGCTCGGCAGTTGATAGCGGAGACCGGCGCTCCACAATTGATACGCGGGAGCGCGGAGCGCCCACTGGCCGGTGGACCGGGACACCACCCGAGCGCCGGTGCCGGGCGTGGTCACATACGTGTCGCCCGCGCCGGGCGCATCGGTGGGCGTGGAACCGACGAAGGTCACTCCAACATTCGCCGAGAAGCCCTTGGCGGCGCCACGGACGGGAGTGTATTTCACGCTCATGCTGCCGTTATAAGGCGCGATGAACTGCACGGGACGACCGACGGCGGCGGGAAAGGATGAACCGAAATCGGTATAGATCGAATGCACGTTGCCATAACTACCGAGCAGGGAAATGGAGTCGGTGGCCTGCCAGTTGAAGTCGATTTCGTAACCGCGCACCAGTTGGTTGCCGGCGTTGCGGGTCACGTCGATGAACGTGCCCGAACCGGGCGACGTTTCTTCGAGGTCGGTGACGCGGACGTTCTCGCGATTGATGTAGTAGCCGCTGATGGTGTAGCTTAGGCGGTCGTTGAGGAGCGATCCCTTGAACCCGTAGTCGTAACCGTTGGCGATCTCGGGCCGGTAGGCCGAGTTGGCGATGTCGAGGGCGGTGTCACCCTGGTCGAGGAAATAGCTTTCGCTGTAGTTGGCGAAAAGGCGGACGGCGGAGGTGAACTTGTAGTTCACACCGATGTTGGGCTTGAACTGGTTGATCTCACGGCGAACCACCTGGCCTACGACGTAGCGGGGGATGAACGGCGTGAAGGCGGTTGCGGCGGTGAGTTTGTCGCGATGCTGGTGCGTGACCGAATCATAGCGAAAACCCGCGTAGGTGAGCAGGCTACCGCCAAAAAACGCGGACTGTTGCCGGAAGTTCCCTCCGCGGGTCGTGGTGTGCTTCCGGCCGTCGCGCGTGAGCACCTCGCCCGGCGAGTCCTTGCTGCGCTTCGGGAAGTAGGCGATCGGAGCGACGGGGTTCCAGTTTGCATCGAGAGCGACAAAGCGGGCCGTGCTCCAGGCGACGAGGTCGGGATTCGTGGCCGGGGCATAACTGAGCGTCGGGTTCCACTGATAGTAGTCGTTGATATCGATCGTAACGAGGGTGCGGTGCTCGATCTTGCGATCGTTGGTCCAGTAGAGGGCGAGGAGATCGCCCTGGAAGCCACCTCCGTCCTCGTAGATGCGGCCGCGGGTCGGGTTGGCGCCACGCGATGTGCGGATCGGCGTGGTGGCGACGGCGGGATTGATGGTAAAGGCGACCCATTGGTTGACGTAATTATAATCCCAGCGGCGCGCCCGATAGGTATTGGTGGAGAGACGGGTGCTGAAGATCGAATTAAGCTTCTTGTCAAAGACGGCCGTGAGACCGGTGTTGCCTCGGTTCAGTTCGCTATTGGGGCCGCTGGCGTTGAATTTGCCCAAGTTGACGGCATAGCCGACCGCGACGTCGTCATTCACACTGGCGGTGCCCTTTTGGTCGGTCACCAGCGGCACTGCGCTTGGAGCGGAATGGCGGATTTGGAGAAAATACTCGGCCGAGACAAAGAGCTTGGAGCCGTCGGAAAACACGTGGTCGACGGCGAGGTAGTATTCGTGATTCCGGTTGCGAGCATACTCCTGGCCGAAATCGCGCTGATAGTGGCTGCCGGTTAAAACATAGCGCGTCTTGCCGAGCGCCCCGGTCAGCAACGGTCCCGTCCCCTCAAACGTGAGGCGCTGCGTGCCGTAGTCGCCGAAATTATAAGCGAGCTTCTGGCTGGCGACGTCGCGCGGGCTCTTGGAGATCATGTTGACCATGCCACCGGGCGACGTGCGCCCGTAAATCGCGGCGCTGGAGCCTTTGATGATCTCCATCCGGTCGATATTACTCGAGCCGTAGCGGCCGAGGCGGAAGAAACCATCGCGCAGCTGATTGGACGAGGAGAAGCCGCGGAGGTTGAAATTACCCCCGATATCGAGGCCGGTGAAGCCGCTGATATGGGTGACGTTGTCGAGCAGATCGTAGATGCCGAAGTCCTCGAGAAACTCGCTCGTCATCACGTTGACCGAATAGGGCAGATCCACGATTTGGGTTTTGACCCGGCTGCCGCTCATCGTTTCGGAAGCAACGTAACCGCGGACGGCGTTGGTCGTGACTTCGAATGGCGACAGTTCAACGACGGCGGTGTCCGTCGCCGGCGTGGGCGCAGTTTGGGCCATGGCCCGGACGGCCAGCAAGGCGCCGAGTGAGATCAGGGCGGAGGTTTTGGAGGTTAGCATGGTTGAGAATCGGGTGGGCTTGATGAAATGATCGACGGGGAAAGGCGTTACGGCTGTTTTTTCTTTTTCGCCTTCTTCCCTACGTTACTCGCGTGGCGGCCGGACTCGTCGCCGGTGTCCGGGATGCCGCCCGCGGGATTGAGTTGGGCTAGGGCGGCGGAGAGGCGCTGACGGGCCGCGCGGGCGGCGGGGCTTTCGGAGCCAGCGGCGACGAGTTTCTCAACAAACGGCGCATCGCCCATATCGAACAGTTCACCCGCTTGGTTCAGTTTCCAGTCTGCTTCGCGCACATACCAGTTGCGCGCGAGCTGATGGAATACCCATGAGCGCGGTCCGCTTTTCTCTCCCCGCAATTGGGCCGCAAAACTGCGGCCATCGATCACGGTGTTCTCCGGGAGCTTCGCGCCGGCCAATGCGGCAAACGTCGGGAGGAAATCGCTCGAATCCACGAGGTCGGCGGAGACTTTTCCCGCCGGCGTGACCCCGGGCCAGCTGGCGATCATCGGCACACGGCCGCCGCCATCGAGCATCGAGCCTTTGGCCCCGGTCAGTTGTCGGCCGCCGATGGTGGCGCGGTCAGCCCGACCTCCGGTGGTACCGTTGTCGCCGAAGAAAATCACGAGCGTTTTCTCGCGCAGCTTCAGCCGGTCGAGCTCGGCCATCAGTTTCCCGACGAGCTTGTCCATATAGACGACGTTGTCCGTGTAGTGGTCTTTGCTGTCCGGCGCACTGTCGGGCGTCGGCAAAATGTCGCTGTGCGTATGCGACAACGAGTAGTGGGCGTAAAAGGGCCGGTCGCGGTGCTTCGTGATGAAGTCGATCAAGTGCCGGTGCATCAGGTCGGGCATGTATTCCTGGTCGCGCAAAGGCCGCGTCTCGCCGTTCACGACAAAGGTCTTCACCCGTTCTTGGGTGTTCCAATAAGCGCCGCTGCCGGCATAGCGCAGATAGTCGTCGAAACCGAAATCGGACGGCTGCAGCGAGAACTGGCTCCACTTGCCGATCATCGTCGTGACGTAGCCGGCCGGCTTCAACACCGAGGGAAGCAGTTTTTCTTTCTTGGGCGAAATCTCGCCGACCGCGTCCTGATTGCTCCCGCCGGTGCGAAAACCGTAGCGGCCGGTTAAAATCTGCGCCCGCGAGGGTCCGCACAGCGAAATCGTGTAGCCGTGCGTGTAACGTGTGCCGCTGCGGGCGAGCGCGTCGATGTTCGGCGTCTTGTAATTGTCGGACCCGTAGCAACCGACTTCGCCGATGCCGTAATCGTCGGCGAGGATGAAGATGATGTTGGGCTTGGCGGGAGTCGGGGCAGCGGCCGCGACCACCACCGAAGCCGTAGCGGCAAGAACTGAGAGGAGACAGGCAATACGTTTCATAAAAAAATTCGGTCAAAATTTGACGGTGACCTCCGCGCTGTATTGCGGCGGCATCACATAGGAAAAGCGGTAGACGTTCGCGCCGCTCGCGAGGGTGGTAAAGCTAGTTTTGCGGACGGCGTTATTTTCGAGGTCTACCAGATTTCTGACGCCGACCCGAATGCGCGTCTGCTGGCCCCAGATTTTCTGATCGCGCATGACATAGGCGTGCACGAGGTGGGATGAACCACCGATCATCTTTTGGCGGTTGGGCACACCGAAGAGATAGTCATCGCGCCAGATGCCGTTCACGCCCATGCGCACGCCCCGCAGGACGCCGGGCGCGTCTTTGGCGAACGCGTAATCGACCACCCAGCTCGCGGACCACGGCGCAGCCCGGGCCCCGGTGGCGCCGGCAGAATTGTCGAGGGTGTCGAGCAGGTTCTTGGCGTCCAGCAGCAGCGTGGGGCTCTCATCGGGCCGCTTCGACGCGGCCTCATAGTAACCGCGGAACGACGTCAAATTCGGCTGGCTCGAGACTTTGGCGTGTCCGACCGTGAGCCGGAGCTGCATCCCTTTCACCGGGCGGGCCATCAGGGTGAGATCGAAGCCTTTGGATTGCTCCACCGCCGTAAAATTCCGCGAGGCACTCGCCGTGCCGGGTTCGCGAAATTTGTAGTTCGGATCGCCGGGCAGGACATTATTGGGGTTCATCAAGTCCTCCGTCTGGGTGTCGGAAAAGCTCACCAAGTTATTCCAACTCAGCACCACGTTTTGCCGGTCAATTTCGAACGCGGCCAGGGTAAAGGAGACGCGATCGTCGAGCAGCGTGCCTTTGAGCCCCACTTCCTTGGTCACGCCATCAATCGGGCCGATCGTCTGCCGATCAAACGTCCGGTTGTCCTGAAACCGGAACGACTCGGAATAGACGCCGTAAGCATTGATGTCCTTCGTGAGCACATAGGTGAGGCCGCCGGTGAAACTCGTGTTTGAAAGCCGTAGGTTGCGGTTCTGCACATATTCTCCGGGCAACGCGTCCTTGCGGTTCGGCGGCGCGATATCCTCGTTCCAACGGCCCTCTTTCCGCAGTGCGAGGTAGTCCCAACTGCGACCGAAATCGCTGCGCACGCCAAAGAGCGAGAGCAGCTTCCCGTTGAAGTAACGGCCGCTGGCCGAGAGCGAGCCCGCGTAGGCTTGGCGCCATTCCGTGCCGTCCGTCGCCGAAGTGCCAGAGGCAAAATACCGTAGCGGCACCATGTTGACGGCAGTGGTGACGGGCAACACATCGGGTTTCATGCGGTCAAAAATCGCCCGCGAATAGAAAGCCGGATCATCGAGATAAATGCGGAGTCGGCCGCGATCGTTGGTGGTGTTGATCGTCGTGGCCGTGCCGTTCTCGACGGGCTTGGTGTTGAAATACTGCCAACGCAAATTGAGCACTTGGTCCTCCCGATACTCGGCGCTGGCGACGAGGATTTGTTGCATCCACTTGAACCGGTCGAAGCGATACACCGCCGACCCGCGGAAGGCGTGAACATCGTTGCGGAAGTATTTTCGGTCGAGCGACGAGTCGATGAAGGGGCGGCCGTTGACGTCGACACTGATCGTCTGGTCGAAGGCGTTGTCATTCCGCTGCTCCTGCTGCGTCTGATAGTTATAGGCGAGCTCGGTGCTGATCGGCCCGAGTTGTTGCTCCAACGTCAACGAGTAGGTGTGAAAAGGCCGGGAGTGATTATCGAAAGAGCCGCGGATGTTGTACTCTTTCGGGAAAGCATTGATCCGCTTCGTGCCGACGATCAGCCCGGCGGCATTACGCATCTGCACGTCAAAGAACTGGCCTTCGATCAGCGACGGCTGGCCGCCGAATACGCCGTTGGCGGCACCCCGGTCGATGGCCGGCAAAGGCGCCGACGGAAGCCAGACGCGGTCGGAGGTGTAGTAGGTTCCCGCGGTGTTGAAACTCAGTCCTCGGCCCGATTGCTCGCGCACAAAAATGCCGGCAAACCCACGGGCGTTTTCATAGCTGCCTTGCTCGGCTTCAAAACGGATCGACGTGGTCTTGAACGGCTGCCAAAGCGCGGCGATCGTTTCGCCGGCAAATTTGTAAGTGGAGGCGTCCTGAAACGTCCGGTCCTGCCGGCGCACGGCGTTAACGCGTAGCGCGAGATTCGAACCGATCTTCCGGTTGTAATCCAACTGCCCGCGATAAGCGCCCTCGCTGTTGTAGAGCGCCAGCACCTCACCGAAGTTCGCATAGCGCGGGCGCTTCGTGAAGACCGCGCCGTTACCACCGGGTTCGACCTCGCCAAAGATAAGCGAGTTGGAGCCTTTGCCGAAATCGATTCGCTCGACGTTGTAGGTGTCCGACGGAATATACCAACGGAAGTAATTCCGGCTGACGTTATTCGTCTGGCTAAGACCGCGGAACGCGAAATTGCCCTTGGCGTTATCGTTTTCCATGACGGGAGCCGCATAAACGTTGGCCACGTAGCCCGCGACATCGTCGGCCGAGAAGAGCCCGAGATCTTGGATAAAATCCGCCGTGATCGCGTCGATGTTCACCGGCACGTCCTTCAACGCCTGCTTGGTGCGATTGGCCGACAACGTGTCGTTGGCTGACCAACCCGTATCGCGCTCGGTCGAAAGCACGAAGGGTGAGAGCTGAACCGCTTCCTCGAGCGCGGCCGCCCGTGGAGCGGCCGGCTCGGGCACCACCTGACCGAATAAGGTCGAGGCCGCGAGTGCTCCGGCCAGACCTCCAATCCGAGCTACGCGGCGGGGTGACGTGAAGGCGCTAATCATCATGGGAATTGTGATTATAGAAGAATAAGAAAGAGGTTTTTTAAAAAAGGTCGGGCGATTCTTTTTCCATCACTCAGAACCGCCCGGCCGCGGCTTTAGAACCTGACCGTCAGCGTGAGATCATACTGCGCGGGCATGACGTAACTATAGCGGTAAACACTGGCGCCGCTCGCTAGGGTCGTGAAAGAGGTCTTCCGGATGTCTTCGTTCTCCAAATCGAGGAGGTTCCTCACCCCGGCGCGGATTCGCACCTGCTGGCCCCATATTTTTTGGTCGCGCATGACGTAGGCGCCGACGAGGTGCGTGGAGCCCCCGACGAGTTCTTGGCCGCCAGCGATGCCGAGGAGATAATCATCCCGCCAGCTGCCATTGACCCCGAGACGCACGCCACGGAGAGGAGCCCATGCGCTCCGATTAAACGAATAATCCGCAATCCAGCTCGCCGACCATGGCGCCGCCCGCGCCCCGGCGGGTTTGGTCGCGATGTCCAGTGAATCGAGCAAGAGCTTCGCATCCGAGAGCATCGCCGGGCTTTCGTTCCCGCGGGCGACGGCGGCGTCGTAATAGCCGCGAAAAGCTTTGAGGTCCGGCAAGCCCAGAACCTTGGTGCGGCCAAAGGAAAAGCGGAGCTGCAAGCCTTGGACGGGCCGCACCATCATCGTGAGATCGGCCCCGGTGGAACTCTCGGTCGATCGGTAGTTGCGCGAGGCACTGGCGGTGCCCGGTTCCACATAGCGGTAACCGGGATCACCGGGCAGCACGTTATTTGGATTCATCATGTCCTCGGTCTCGCTCGCGGAAAAATCGATGACGCCATTCCACGTCCGCACGACGTTTTCGCGGTCGATTTCAAAGACGCCCAACGTGAAGGAAGCGCGGTCACCGAAAAAGTTGCCCTTCAGACCGACCTCTTTGGTCACGCCGGCAATCGGACCGAAACGTTCGCGATCGAAGGTGCGGGCGGCTTGGAAACGAAACGACTCCGAATAGACCCCGTAAAGGTTGATGTCCTTCGTGAGCGCAAGCGTCAGCCCGCCGGTGTAGCTGGTGTTGGCCTGATGCATGAACATGTTTTCGACATATTCACCCGGAAGCGCATCGGACCGCTTGGGCGGAGCGATATCTTCGTTGAATCGGCCAAAGGTGCGCGTGCCGACATACTCATAGACGCGGTTCCAATCGCGGCGGGCACCGAACAGCGATTGCAACTTGCCGCGGAAATAGCGGCCACTCGCCGAGAAAGACGTGGCATACGACTGGCGCCATTCGGTGCCGCTCGTCGCCGAAGTGCCGGCGGGAAAGAGGCGAAGGGCCACCATGTTAACTTTGTCCGTCACGGGCAGATTCTCCGGTTTGAGCCGGTCGAAAAGCTCCCGCGAGTAGAATTTCGGGTCGTCGAGGTAGAGTCGGAGACGGCCGCGATCGGTGTTAAGGTTGAGGGCGGCGGCCGTGCCGTTCTCGACGCCCTTGATATTAAAATACTGCCAGCGAAGGTTATCGGTGGCGTCCTCTTTGTATTCGGCGCTCAGCACAAACAACTGCTGCATCCACTTAAACTTATCGAACTTGTAGACTGCGGTGCCGCGGAAAGAATCCGCTTCATTGCCGAAACGTTTCTGATCGAGCGTGGTATCGATGTAGGGACGGCCGTTGACATCGAGACTGATCGTCTGGCTGAAAAAGTTGTCGGTGCGCAGAGCCATTTGATTCTGGAAATTGTAAGCCAGCTCCAAATCGATCGGGCCCGCCCGTTGCTCGATCGTGATCGAGTAGGTGTCGAAAGGCCGTGCTTGGCGGTCAAAGGAACCGCGGATGTTGTAATGCTTCGGCAGGCCGGCGACGCGTTTGGTGCCGACGATCACCCCGGCGGCGTCGCGCAGGGCCACGCCGTAGAAACCGCCTTCGAGCAGCGAAGGCTGGCCGCCCGCCGGACCGTTCGCCGCCGCCCGGTCTGCCGCCGAGAGCGTCGCTTGCTGCACCCACACGCCGTCGGAGGTAAAATAGGTACCCTGCGTGCCGTAGCCAAGGGACCGCGCGGACTGCTCGCGGATGAAGACGCCGGAAAAACCGCGGGCGTTTTCAAAATCGCCGCGCTCGTTCTCGACCCGGATGACGGTGTTGCGGAACGGCTGCCAAGTGAGGGCCAAGGTCGCGCCCAAGAGCCCGTATTTGGATGCGTCCTGATAGGTGCGCTCCTCGCGCTTGATCGCGTTGAACCGCAACGCGAGGCCGTCCCGCAATTTCCGGTTGTAGTCAAATTGGAGGCGGTAGGCACCTTCGCTGTTGTAGATCGCGGTGGCGGATCCGAAATTTTTCATCAACGCCCGTTTGGTAAAAACCGCGCCCTGTCCGCCCGGTTCAACCTCGCCGAAGATGAGGGAGTTGGAGCCTTTGCCGAAATCGATCCGCTCGACGTTATAATTGTCGGACGGGATGTTCCACCGGAAATAATTCCGACTGACGTTATTGCCCTGGCTGAGGCCGCGAAACGCAAAGTTCCCCCCTTGATTGTCGTTCTCCATGGTCGGAGCCGCGTAAACGTTGGCCACAAACGCCGCCGTCTCATCGGCCGTGAACAGGCCGAGATCTTCCATGAAATCGGCCGTGATCGCGTCGATGTTCACCGGCACATCCTTCAGCGCCTGCTTCGTGCGCGTGGCAGACAGGGTGTCATTGGCCGACCAGCCCGTGTCTTGCTCGGAGGAAATCACAAAGGGCGAAAGCCGGACCGCATCGCCGAGTGCGACCACTCTTGGAGCGGCCGGCTCGGGCACCACCTGACCGGACAGGATTGAGGCCGCGAGTGCTCCGGCCAGACCTCCGGAAAAAGCGACGCGACGGGATAACGTGAGAAAACGAATCAACATAAGGTTTGGGGTTGGGAGACCTTAAAGAAGGGACTTTAAAAAGGGGGTCGGGCGACGCTTTTTTCTGCCGCTCAGAACCGCACGGTCGCGGTGAGGTCCCACTGCGGCGGCAACACGTAGATTTGCCGGTAGAGCACGACGCCACTGGTCAACGTGGTCGTGCCGACGCGGCGGGTGCTGCCGTTTTCAAGATCAACGAGGTTGCGGCAACCGAGGCGGAAGCGGACCTGTTGGCGCCAAATCTTTTGATCGCGCATCACGTAGGCGTTTAACAGGTGCGAAGTGCCGCCGTAGAATTCACGCCCATTGACGATGGAGAGCAGGTAATTGTCGCGCCAACTGCCGTTGATGCCGACGCGCACACCGCGGAGCGGCTCCCATACGTCGCGTTGAAACGAGTAGTCGGCGATCCAGCTCGCGGACCAGGGCGCCGCCCGGGCGCCGGTGGGCTTGGTGGAGTAGTCACTCGAATCAAGCACCTCTTTGGCGTCGGCGATGAGGGCCGGAGCCTCGTCGCCACGTTTGACGGCGGCTTCGTAGTAGGCGCGGAAGGCCGAAAAATCGGGACGGGTCGTGACATCGGAGTGCGCGAAGGTGAAGCGGAGCTGCACGCCCTTGGCCGGGCGGGCGAGGAGCGTGAGATCGAAGCCCTTCGACGATTCGGTTGAGAGCACATCGCGGTATTGGTTCACGTCATTCCACGTGCGAAAGTATCGCGGATCGCTGGCGGTGATAGAGTTGGGGTTAACGAGATCTTCGACATCGCCCGCGCTAAAGCTGGAGGGAGTCCAACGGAACTCTACGTTGGCGCGGTCAATTTGGAAAACACCGAGGGTAAGGGTGACACGATTGTCGAACAGGGCTCCTTTGATGCCGATTTCTTTGGTCACCCCTGATATCGGCCCAAAGATTTTTTGGTCGAACGTGCGGGCGTCCTGCCAGCGGAAGGAGTCGGAGTAGACTCCATAGATATTGATATCGGGCGTGAGCACGTAAGTGAGACCGGCGGTATAACTGGTGTTGAAAAGATGGAGGGCAGGATTCTCGACGTATTCACCGGGCATGGCATCAGCGCGACTGGGCGGGGGGATGTCTTCCCGGTAAGCGCCAAACGTTCGGGTGCCCCGGTATTCGTAGGTCCGATTCCAATCCCAGCGCACACCGAGCAACGACAACAGGCGGCCCTTGAAATAATTTCCGCTGGCCGAGATCGCGCCGGCGTAGGCTTGGCGCCATTCGGTCCCGTCCGCCGCATTGCCGAAGGAAAGTTGTTTCGCTTGAAAATCATTGGTGACGGGCAGGCGCTCGACGGTGAAGCGGTCGAAGAGTTCGCGGGAGTAGAACTTGGGGTCGTCAAGGTAGAGGCGGAAGCGGACGCGGTCGCTGGTCTGGTTGACGGAGGTAACCAGGCCGTTTTCAAAGCGCTTCACGTTGTAAAGCGCCTTGCGGTAGTTGTTGGTGAAGTCTTCGCGGTATTCGACGCTGCCGATGAGGAGTTGCTTCATCCACGTGAATGGCTGCAAAGGCAGCACCGCCGTCCCGCGGAACGCATCGACGTCGTTGCCGAAGCGTTTCGAGTCGATGCCCGTGGTGTCGATGTAGGGGCGGCCGTTGACGTCGACGCTGATCGTGCTGTTGAAAAAGTTGTCGTTGCGCAGGCCCTCTTGGTTCTGGTGATTATAGGCGAGTTCGAGACCGAGTTTTCCGATGCGCTGCTCGACCGTGACGGAGTAAGTGCTGAACGGCCGGCCCTGGCGGTCGAACGAACCGCGGAGGTTGTAATGTTTTGGGTTTCCGAAAATCCGCTTCGTGCCCACGACCACGCCGGCGGCGTTACGCATGCTGACGTCAAAAAAGCCGCCCTCAAGCAACGTCGGGCTGCCGCCGGCCGGGCCGTTGGTCGAGCTGCGATCGGCCGCGGCGAGGGTCGATTGGTTGAACCAGGCGCCGTCGGATGTGAACCACGGACCGGCGCTCGTGAAGCCGAGGGAGCGCGCGGACTGTTCGCGCACGGTGTTGCCGGCGAAGCCGCGGGCGTTGTCGAAATCGCCGCGTTCAGCTTCGAGGCGGACGAGCGTGTTGCGGAAAGGCTGCCAAGTGAGCGCGAGCGTCTCGCCGGCAAGTTTGTAGGCGGAAGCATCCTGAAAGGTGCGCTCCTCGCGGCGCACGGCGTTGAAGCGGAGAGCGAGACCACTGCGAAGCTTCCGGTTGACGTCGAGCTGCATGCGGTAGGCGCCGTTGCTGCCGTATTGGGCAAAGGCGGTGCCGAAGTTTTTCATGAGCGCGCGCTTCGTAAACACCGATCCCTGGCCGCCGGGTTCGACATCGCCGAAGATCAGCGAGTTCGAGCCTTTGCCGAAGTCGATCCGCTCAACGTTGTAAGTATCGCTCGGGATATACCACCGGAAGTAATTGCGCGAGACGTTGAATCGCTGGGAGAGGCCGCGGAAGGAAAAGTTGTCGGTCTGATTGTCGTTTTCCATCGTCGGCGCGGCGTAAACGTTGGCGACGAATTTGGTCACCTCATCGGCGGTGTTCAGGCCGAGATCTTCCATGAAATCGGAAGTGATCGCGTCGATGTTCACCGGCACGTCCTTCAACGCCTGCTTGGTGCGCGTGGCCGACAGGGTATCATTGGCCGACCAGCCCGTGTCCCGCTCGGTCGAAAGCACGAAGGGTGAGAGCTGAACCACCTCTTCCTGCGCCACCGCGGTTGGAACGGCGGGCTGGGGAGCGCCCTGACCGAACAAACTCGAGACCATGGCCCATCCGACCAACGGTCGCAGCGAGGCCAAACGACGGGTCAAAGGGTAGGCAAAAAATTTCATCGGGGTAGGAAGAGAACCGGCCAAGCAACTCAGGTGCGACCGATTGGCAAAATCGAGTCTACTGGCATTGTTGAGTAAAAATCGAACGTATGCTTGTTTTCCTCTGAAATCCGCCGCCTCGACTATTTTTAACCTCATAAACCTAAACTTTAACCAGGCCGCCGGTTGCCTCGCTTCCGCCGTGCAACCGCTCGCTTCATGACGCCAAACCTCCCCCATCCTTCGAATCGCCCGGTCCCGCCTGATCGCGTTTCCATGCGCGAGGTGGCCGAGCGGGCCGGCGTGTCCCGCTCCGCCGTCTCCCTCGCCCTACAACAGCATCCGAGTATCCCCGTCGCCACCCGTGAACGCATCCACGCTGCCGCCGCGGAACTGGGCTACCGCAAGAATCCCCTCGTCGCCGCCCTCATGCGTTCACGTCGCGCTCCCGCGACGGCGACGCCCGTTCGGGCTACCCTCGCCTATCTCACGGCCGATGCGCCCAATGACGCTTGGCGCGATGCCGCGACGTTGCGGAACTTTTACACCTCCTCCGCGGCCCGGGCCGACCAACGCGGTTTTCGGCTCGATGAATTCTCCCTCACCGGTCCCCGCATGAATCCCAAACGCCTCGCCGGCCTGCTCAAGGCCCGCGGGATCCACGGCCTGCTGGTGGCGCCGTTGCCCGGACAACGGAGCGCGCTCGATTTCGATTTCACCGACTTCGCCGTCGTCGGCCTCGGCACCAGCGTCAAAGACCCCGCCATCGACCGCGTTGCCGACGATCATTACCGCAACCTCCAGCTTGCTTTTGAAAACACGCAGGCTCGCGGCTATCGGCGTATCGGACTGGCCTTGCCCGGCAACGTCAGCCGTCGCCTCGAGCACCGGTGGTGGTCGGGCTTTCTGGTCGCGCAGCAATCCCTGCCCCCAAGCCAACGCCCGCCGGCCCTGATGCCGGAAACCCGCGACGAGATTCCGCCCCAACTCAACGCTTGGATCGCCCGCCACCGGATCGACGCCGTCATCTTCGCCCTGCGCGATCAGGAGTTGATGAGCCGGGCTCCCCGTCACGTCGGACTCGTCTCGCTTTCGGTCCACGGCGCGGGCGACGCCATCGCCGGCATTCGCCAGGACGTTGCCCAGATCGGAGCCGATGCCGCCGATCTGCTCATTGAGAAAGTGCAACGCTGGGAAACCGGCGCCCACCGCTCTCCCCGCCTGCAATTGGTCCAGGGTACCTGGTCCGGCGGAATGAGCGCACCCGGGGCCGATCTTCCCCGCCAGTCGCTGCTCACTTTGCCTTGACCCCCCGTTTCTCTCAGCCGCAAAAATTCAGCCGAGGGCTGAGCGCCCGATCTTCGGAGCGTGCCCGCGAGGTTGGCGATGGGGTGGACGCGTTCACCGTTTTGTTTTTCGCGATCGTTCTGCCGTCGGAGTTCGACTGCATGGATCCGGCTCAGGGCAACGTCGCCCGCGCCCGACCGAAAAAGCTTTCGCCCCGACCGTCCGTCCCCGCAACGTCGCCCGCCATGCGCGCCTTGCTCGCTTTCGACAAATTCAAAGACGCCCTCTCCGCCCCCCAGGCCTGCGCCCTCGCCGCCGGCAGCCTCCGCGCCCGCCACCCGCACTGGTCCCTCGACTCGTGCCCGCTCACCGATGGCGGCGAGGGGTTTTGCGAAATCCTTACTCAAGCCCTCGGTGGCACGTTTGAAACCCACACCGTCACCGGCCCGCGCGGCGAACCCGTCGTCGCCCGACTGGGTTTTGTCCCGCTCGCCCTCATCCCACCCGCCGCCCGCGCTCTCCTCCAAATCGAAAATCGAGATTCGAAAATCGAAAATTCTCTCGTCGCCGTGGTCGAAATGGCCGCCGCCTCCGGCCTCGCTCTGCTCCCGCCCGAGGCCCGCGATCCTTGGCT
>Ga0209550_10003665_pt1 | contig 14630 bp, 13 predicted proteins | sample LauGreSuBDMM15SN_2_FD_187567 | JGI IMG/M metagenome (GOLD analysis project Ga0209550, IMG submission 187567) | Freshwater lake microbial communities from Lake Michigan, USA - Su13.BD.MM15.SN (SPAdes) (version 5) | ecosystem: Environmental > Aquatic > Freshwater > Lake | place: Lake Michigan...
CACTAAGCCTTCTTCCGACAAAAAATCGCACAGCTCATGGCGCAATGTGTCGTTGTCTTCGACCACGATCAAGTCGATTCTTCTTGAGTTTTCAGTGTCTGTTTTCAAATCTTCTCCAACGGAAACTAGAAGTTGACTCGGTCCTGTGTTGCAGCTCAATCAGAGCCCCTCTTGAGGGGCAGCGTTTGAGCCAACCACAGGCCAACCCCGCACCGCTCTCCATTTTGGTCCCTTCCTCCCTGTCACAGCGCTTGAGTACTTTGTCGGGATCAGGTCGACCTGCCTTGCCAACGGTATTGGGTATTGGGTATTGGGTATCGGGATCAGGGCCACAGAATTACCTGTGTGCAGGTTAGGAAAAATATCAACGACGACCTGCCTGCCTTGTTCAAAATATTCAGATTTTTGGTTAAATTTTTCATCAAGGATATTTCTGTTAAGAGTTTGCAAGAAATGAAAAAATCAATGTATTAATATTTTGACAGAGTTAATTTCATTTTTAAGAATTATCTTATTTCATTTAACGAAGAAACCACCATGACCATGGCCCAACTGAACAACACACACCGCCCGACTTGCCACCTGCTGGCCACCAGCGCGGAGGCTGCAGCGATGACTCTGAACGCCCCCCCAGCAAAACACCGATTCATGCGTGCCCTGCTTGAACGCAAAGCCATGGTCTTGCCCAGTATCGGTATGGCGATCACTGGCTTGGTTATATGCCTCACGGTACTGGTTTCGGCTCCTGCGAATGCGGCCGAGAGCGGCCTGCAGTACGTTAACCGAACCACCGCCAACGGCCTGGGCAGCAACAACGTGAAGGCCGTGTATGTCGTCGGCAACAACGTTTACGCCGCCACCGCCCCTGAGGGCTTTGGCTCCTCTGCCACCGGCGGCGGCCTGAGCATCTCCACCGACGGAGGTGCCACCTTCACCAACAAAACAACCGCCAATGGTTTGGGCAGCAACGATGTGCGTGGGGTGTTCGTCGTCGGAACCACCGTTTACGCCGCCACGGGCGGTGGCCTCAGCATCTCCACCGACGGTGGCACCACTTGGACTAACAAGAACACGACCAACGGCTTGGGCAGCAACGAAGTCACATCGGTTTTCGTCAGTGGCGGAAAAATCTACGTCGGCACGCGAAATACGGATTTTGTCACTCCCAATGGTGGCCTCAGCATTTCCGCCGATGGTGGAAGCACTTTCATCACCAAGAAGACCGGCATTACAACAGCCGCGGCACCCGGCGCCGCTGCCGGTGACCTGTGCGGCTCATACGATGCGAACACCTTCTCAGGGAATTACAACTGCAACACCGTGAATGCCGTGTACGTTAATGGTTTGGACATCTATCTGGGCACAGGAAGAGGATTAGTCTATTCCCGTGATGGAGGTGCAACATTCAGCAATGTCGCAGGGGGGTTCGGCGTCACGTCTATTAATGGGATTACCGCCAGCGGTTCCAATGTCTACGCCTCCTCCCACGGCTTGAACATCTCTCGCGACTCCGGTGCAAGCTTTCCGGAACTGGAGTTCTTCTCAGAAAACGGTAACGGCGTGTTCTCGACCGGAAGCAACGTCTACTTCGCCAGTTGGGCAGGGTTGATCATCTCCACCGACAATGCCAGGACTTTCGCCATTGACACCACAGCCAGTGGCCTGGGCGACGATAACGTGAACGGGATCTTCGTCAGCGGTACCACGATTTACGCGGGCACTTCCGGCGGCCTCAGCATTTCCACCGGTACCATGCGTCCGGCTACGCCTGCCGCGATTCCCACACTGTCTGAATGGGCCATGATCTTGATGGCCAGTTTGATGGGGATGTTTGCCTTCGTGCGAATGCGCAAGGCGAATTAAAGGGTGCAGTGGCTTTGGTGTTGGCAAGGTTCGCAAGGGCTATTTGGGAACCCTGTCAGGTATCGATCCCCGCACTCCAGCGGTCGTTCCAGTTGCGCTCAATCTGCCGGCGGTCACGTTTGGTGGGGCGGCCTTGCTCAATGCTCAGCGCTGGCTCTCGGGACAAGCGGTGTTGCTCGGCGGCTTTTTGGCGGGCCTCGGTGCTTTCTGGCGTTTCTTCGTACAGCAACTGGGCCACAGGCGCCGGGCCACGCGCACCGCTCACGCCCAAGACCCGCACCGTGCGCTCCACCGCGCCTTGGCGCAGGCGCACCGTGTCGCCGGCCTTGACTTCGCGCGAGGCCTTGGCGTCTTGGCCATTGACCTGCACGCGGTTCTTGCCGATTTCTTCGCTGGCGATGCTGCGGGTCTTGAAAAAACGTGCGGCCCACAGCCATTTGTCGATGCGCAAGGAATTCATCGCAGAGGGTCCAGAAAATATCAGATCAGCTGGCCTTGAGGGCTCAGGCCATCGCGCACATGCGGGTATCGCAGCTTGAGCCGCAGTTCCTGCTTCATGCGCGTGTTGTCCAGCCGCCGGGACTCGCTCATGAAGCTCAGCAGCATCAAGGGCAAGGTTGAGCTGGCTTGATCGCGCGGTAGGCGGGGCGGTTTGGGCAGGCCGAACAAGCCGGCGGCCAAATCAAAATAATCGCCCATTTTCAGATCGGTGTCGTCGGTGACGTTGACCACACGCTGGGGTTTACCGCGCCACAGCGCTGCCGCACAAGCACGCGCCAGGTCGTTGGCGTGGATGTGGTTGGTGTACACATCGTCTTTGGCCGCCAGCACCGGCGTGCCCTTGAGTAAGCGCTCACGGGGCGTGCCGCCTTCTCGGTCGGCCGCGTAAATACCGGGAATGCGCAACACGCTCACCCGCACACCGCTGCGCCCCAAAAACCGCATCAGGTTTTCCGCATCCACACGGCGCTGGGCGCGGGGTGTGTGCGGGTTCACGGTTCGGGTCTCATCCACCCGCTGCCCGCCGCAGTCACCATACACACCCGTGGTTGAACCGTACACCAGTGCCAGCGGGGGCGTGCGCAAGCGCAAAGCGCGCACCAACACCAAGCTGCGCGGATCACGCTCGGACGCGCCCGCACGGTCGGTCGGCGGTGGTGCCAGGTGAATCACACGGTGGGCGATGCCCGCCAAGCGTTGAATGGTCGCGGGATCGTCCAAGTTGCCTTGTAAAGGCGTGATGCCGCAAGCGCGCAGCAAACGCACGCGATCAGGCGAAGAAGTCAGCGCCAGCAAGCGAACACGCTGGCTTTGTGGTGCCCCCAGCTGGCCCGCCGTGCGCAGCCCCACATCGCCACAGCCCACGATCAAAACACGCTGGCGACGAAAACGTGCGGGCAATGCGCCCAAGGGGGTTTGGTTTGAAGGCAAAATCAGGGGTTCCGGGTCAATTGCAACCCCTCAAGGATACCCAAAAGATGAGCTTTCAGATTTCCGTGCAGCCCAGTGGCCGCAGCTTCACAGCCGACACCAACGAAACCCTGCTGGCCGCAGGCATCCGCCAAGGCATCGGCCTGCCCTATGGCTGCAAAGACGGCGCTTGCGGTTCGTGCAAATGCAAAAAAGTTTCAGGCACTGTGGTGCACGGCCCACACCAGTCCAAAGCCCTGAGCGACGAAGAAGAAGCCCAAGGCCTGGTGCTGACCTGCTGCGCCACCGCCCAAAGCGATGTGGTGCTTGAATCGAAACAAGTCACCGTTGAAGGCGGCTTGCCCGTGAAAAAAATGCCGGTGCGCGTGGTCACTCTGGAGAAAAAATCACACGATGTGATCGTGCTGAAACTGCAACTGCCTGCCAACGACGTGATGAAGTTCCACGCCGGTCAGTACATCGAATTTTTGCTGCGCGATGGCTCGCGCCGCAGCTACAGCATGGCCAATGCGCCGCACACCCTCGAAGTGGCCCCGCCCACGGTGGAGCTGCACATCCGCCACATGCCTGGCGGCAAGTTCACCGACCCGGTGTTCAACACCATGAAAGAAAAAGACATCCTGCGCGCCGAAGGCCCCTATGGCAGCTTTTACCTGCGCGAGGACAGCGACAAACCCATGGTGTTGCTGGCCTCGGGCACAGGCTTTGCACCCATCAAGGCGCTGATCGAGCACATGCAGCACCGCGGCATCACCCGCCCCGCCACGCTTTACTGGGGCGGCCGCCGTCCGGCCGATCTGTACATGGCCGATTGGGTGGAGGCCCGTCTGGCCGAGATGCCCAACCTGCGCTATGTGCCCGTGATCTCGAATGCCGAGGCTGACGACCAATGGACTGGCCGCACCGGCTTTGTGCACCAGGCGGTGCTGCAAGACTTTCCCGATCTGTCGGGCCATCAGGTCTATGCCTGCGGCGCGCCCATCGTGGTGGACTCGGCCAAGCGCGACTATGAGGCCCAAGGCGGTTTGCCCGAAGAAGAGTTCTACGCCGATTCGTTCACCTCCGAGGCTGACAAAGCTCAAGCTTGATGTTGCTCGCAATGTGGCCTTGAAAGCGTCCACACCGATTTTTTGTAGGTCGGGGCCTTCAGGTCCGACCTACGGGAATGCATCAAGCCTTGGAATGCATCGAACCCGTTAGCAAAAAAGCCCGGCATGCCGGGCTCTTTTGAGTTCGCTGCAACCGCGTCGCGTGATGAATCACTCACCCAAATAGGCTGCGCGCACTTTAGGGTCTGCCAGCATGTCCTTGCCCACGCCAGTCATGGTGATGAGGCCCGAGTCCATCACATAACCGCGATCGGCAATCGCCAGCGCGCGGCTGGCGTTTTGCTCCACCAGCAATACCGTTACGCCCTGAGCGTACACATCGCGCACCACCTCAAAGATCTTGTCGACCATGATGGGTGACAAGCCCATGGAGGGCTCATCGAGCAGCAAGACCTTGGGGCGGCTCATCAGGGCACGGCCCATGGCCAGCATTTGCTGCTCGCCGCCGGACATGGTGCCCGCCAGTTGGTCTTTGCGCTCGCGCAGGCGCGGGAAGATGGTGAACATCTTCTCGATGTCGTCGGCAATGCCTGCATTGTCCGAGCGGATGTACGCGCCCATTTGCAGGTTCTCGGTGATGGTCATGCGGGTGAACACGCCACGGCCTTCCGGCACCATGGCCAGACCTTGCTTGACCAGATCCCACGGGCCTTGGCCTTTGATGCTTTTGCCCAAGTACTCGATGTCGCCCGCTTGCAAGGGCAAGGTGCCGGTGATGGCTTTCATGGTGGTGGTTTTGCCTGCACCGTTGGAGCCGATCAAGGACACCAGCTCGCCCTCGCGCACCTCAAGGCTCACGCCCTTGACCGCCTGAATGCCGCCGTAGCCGACTTGCAGGTCTTTGACTTTCAACAGAACATTGGCCATCTCAGTGCCCTCCCGTGCCCAGATAGGCTTCAATCACTTTGTCATTTTTCTGGACATCGGCGGGCGTGCCTTCGGCAATCTGCTTGCCGTAATCGAGCACCGTGACACGGTCACACAAGCCCATGACCAACTTCACATCGTGTTCGATCAACAAAATTGTGCGGTTGTCTTTGCGGATCTGATCGATCAACTCGCGCAACTGAATTTTTTCGGTCGCGTTCATGCCGGCAGCAGGTTCATCGAGGGCAATCAGCTGCGGATCGGTGGCCAAGGCGCGGGCGATTTCCAGGCGACGCTGGTCACCATACGACAGCGTGCGGGCTTTGTAGTCGGCGTATTTGCCGATGCCCACGTAGTCGAGCAGCTCTTGCGCACGCTGGGCAATGGCGGCCTCTTCGGCCTTGAAGCCGGGCGTGCGAAAAATCGCGCCCAGCAAGCCCGAATGGGTGCGCACATGGCGGCCCACCATCACGTTTTCAAGCGCCGTCATCTCGGCAAACAAACGAATATTCTGGAAGGTACGGGCAATGCCCGCCTTGGCCACTTCGTGCACCGCTGTGGGCTGGTAGGGCTTGCCTGCCAGCTCAAAAGTGCCGCTGTCCGGTGTATACAGGCCGGTGATGACGTTAAAAAACGTGGTCTTGCCCGCGCCGTTGGGGCCGATCAGGCCATAGACCTGACCGCGCTGGATGGTGATGCCCACGTCAGAAAGGGCCTGCAGGCCACCGAATCTTTTGGAGATGCCTGAGACGTTGAGAACAGTGTCTTGGTTGGCGGTTGGATTCATGGTCTGCTCCTTCATTTCGTCGTGAGCGATTTGCCATGCTCAGGCGAAGGCCACAGACCGCGAGGCCGCATCAACATGATCACGATCATGGCCAGGGCCACCAGCAACTGGCGCAAGATGGCCGCATCCAATCGCCCCCCGGTCATCTCCTGCAAGGGGCCTGCCACATAGCGCAGCACCTCGGGCAAAGCCGACAACAAAATGGCCCCCAGAATCACGCCGGGCAAATAGCCCAACCCACCCAAAACCACCATGGCCACAATCATCACCGACTCCATCAAACTGAAGGACTCGGGGGAGATGAAGCCCTGGAAGCCCGCGAACATCGCGCCTGACACCCCCCCAAAAGTGGCGCCCATGCCAAAGGCCAGCAGCTTCAGGTTGCGGGTGTTCAGCCCCATGGCCTTGGCGGCGATTTCGTCTTCACGAATTGCCATCCAAGCACGGCCGATGCGGGACACCTCCAAGCGGTGCGAAACGACAATGGTCACCAGCACCAGACTCAGAAACAGGTAGTAGTAAAGAGAAACCGAGGCGATTTCGAAGTCGCCAATCATCAGCTTTTGACCCAGGTTCACACCAAAGATCGAAATGGGATCGATCTGGGACAAGCCCTTGGGGCCGTTGGTGATGTTGACCGGGTGGTCCAGGTTGTTCATGAACACACGGATGATTTCACCAAAGCCCAAGGTCACGATGGCCAAATAGTCACCACGCAACTTGAGCGTGGGCGCCCCCAGCAGCATGCCGAACAAGCCCGCCAAAGCAGCAGCCACAGGCAAGATGAGCCAAATGGGCATGTGCATGCCCGTGGGGTAGGCGGCAGCGATCCACGCAAAGGTGTTGGTCAGATGCGGTGACGACAGCAGCCCATACATGTAAGCACCCACCGCGAAAAAAGCCACATACCCCAGGTCAAGCAGCCCCGCGTAGCCCACCACGATGTTCAGCCCAATGGCCAGCAGGATGTAGAGCAAAGCCATGTCGGCAATGCGCACCCAGGCGTTGCCAAACATTTGCAGGATCAGGGGCAAAGCGATGAGCGCTGCGCCGATCAGGATGGTTTGAAGTGTCTTGTTGTTTTTCATGTTCACCTCCATCAAGCGCGGTCGGCCACACGTTCACCCATGAGGCCCGAAGGGCGCAGGGTCAACACGATGATCAAAACAATGAACGCAAAAATGTCGGTGTAGTGGCTGCCCAGCACACCCCCAGTCAGGTAACCGATGTAGCCCGAACCAATGGCTTCGATCAGGCCCAGCAAAATGCCACCAATGACGGCTCCAGCCAGGTTGCCAATGCCACCAAACACCGCAGCGGTAAAGGCTTTGAGGCCAGGCAAGAAGCCCATCGCGTGTTGCGCCGTTCCGTAGTTGGACGCGTACATCACACCCGCAATGGCGGCGAGCACGGCACCAATCACGAAGGTGGCCGAAATGACCATGTCGGGCTTGACGCCCATCAAGGCGGCCACACGCGGGTTCTCGGATGTGGCCCGCATCGCGCGGCCCAAGCGGGTGTAATTGACCAGCCACATCAGAACAGCCAAGGACACGGCCGTGACGCCCAAAATCATGATTTGGGTGGGCGTGATCACCACGCCACCCATGTTGATGGGGGTGCTGGAGAGCAATGTGGGGTAAGCCTTGTAGTTGGGCTTCCAGATGATCATGGCCAGGGTCTGCAGCAAGATGCTCATGCCAATGGCGGTGATCAGGGGGGCCAGCTTGGGGCTGTTGCGCAAAGGCCGGTAAGCGATTTTTTCAATGGTGAAATTGAGCACCACCGCCACCACACAGGCGATCAAGGTGGCCAAAATCAAAATGACCCATCCCGGCGCGCCGGGCATGGCGCCTTGCATCATGCCGATGGCAGACCAGCTCGTCAAAGCACCCACCATCAGTACTTCTCCGTGCGCAAAGTTGATCAGGTTGATGATGCCGTACACCATGGTATAGCCCAAGGCCACCAGGGCGTACATGCTGCCCATGACCAGGCCGTTGATGACCTGCTGCAGAAAGACGTCCATTGATTTCTCCGTGTTTTGAACTGCGCTTAACAGCTCTTCGCTTCGGTTGTTGTTTTCAGATCGGGCAGCACCTTGTGGGCGCACCAAACCATCAGCAAAAACCCCGCCAGATTCATGCGATACCGGGCGGGGTGGCGGGATTGTAGTGAAAGAAAGGATCGCACAAGTATTCATTGCCGTCGGGACTTACCCTGTGGCTGAATTTTTCTTTCGCAGTTCTTCCAGTTTGTCGGCAATTTTGATTTCTAAACCCCGGCGAACTGGTTTGTAAAACCCAGGATCCGCCATGCCATCGGGCAGATAATGCTCGCCTGCAGCAAAGCCATCTTCTTCGTCATGCGCATAGCGATAGCCCTTGCCATAGTCCAGCTGCTTCATGAGTTGGGTGGGCGCATTGCGCAAATGCATGGGCACAGGGCGGGTGCCGTCTTTTTTGACCCAAGCCTTGGCCTGGTTAAAGGCTTTGTAGGCGGCATTCGATTTGGGGGCCACCGCCAAATAAATCACACACTGCGCCAGCGTCAACTCGCCCTCGGGGCTACCCAGTCGTTCGTACACGTCGGCAGCGTCCAGCGCCATGCGCAGCGCACGCGGGTCGGCCAGGCCAATGTCTTCACTGGCCATACGGATCAGGCGGCGGGCCATGTAGCGCGGGTCAGCTCCGCCATCGAGCATGCGCACGAACCAATACAGGGCGGCATCCGGGTCTGAGCCCCGCACCGATTTGTGCAGGGCGCTGATGGTGTCGTAGAACTGCTCGCCGCCTTTGTCGTAGCGTCGCATGCGCTCGCCCAGCACCCGCATCAACCAAGCGTCGGTCACCGGGTCGATGCTTTCTTGCTGGGCCGCCATGGCCAGCGTCTCCAAGGTGTTGAGCAACCGCCTGGCGTCGCCATCGGCATAGGCCAGCAAGCGGGCCAGCGCCTCCGGCTCGATGGCGGGAATGGCCTGGATGGCCTGGGCCCGCACCACGATGTGCTGCAAGTCGTCCTCGGAAAGGGGCTGCAGCACGTACACGGCAGCCCGGGAGAGCAAGGCCGAATTGACCTCAAATGAAGGGTTCTCGGTGGTCGCGCCAATGAAGGTGAGCAGCCCACTTTCGACATGCGGCAAAAAAGCGTCTTGCTGGCTTTTATTGAAGCGGTGCACCTCGTCAACAAACATGATGGTGCGCTGGGGGTCCAAGCCCGTGCGGGCGGCTTCGGCTTTCTCCACGGCTTCGCGGATGTCTTTGATGCCCCCCAGCACCGCACTGATGCTCAAAAATTGCGCCTGAAACGCATCGGCCATCAAACGGGCAATGGTGGTTTTGCCCACACCAGGCGGGCCCCACAAAATGCAGCTGTGCGGCTGGCCCGACTCGAACGCCAAGCGCAAGGCCATGCCTTCGCCCAACAAATGCTGCTGACCAATCACCTCACCCAAGTGGCGCGGGCGCAAGCGTTCGGCCAGGGGCGCCTGGGGCGACATGGGAGCAGGTTTCATGACACGAGCCCAGCCCGCTTCAAGGTTTGATCACGTCGGCACCCGTCGGGGGCTTGAAGGCGAAGGTACTGGCGGGCAAGGCCGGGTTGAGTTCGAAGGCGGAGAAGCTCAGCAAAGAGCGCTGGCCGAGGCTGTCTTGAACGTCCAACACCGCCAGCTCTGGCCCAGCAGCGCTGACACGCAGGCCAACCATGACCGAGCGAATCGGGCCCTCACGCTGCACGGGCGTCGCGCGCACCCACTGCAGGCCATCCTGGACCGGCTCAGGGGTGAATTGGAAATCGGCTTTGAGAGCCTGCAAATCGGAAGCCGCTGTCAACAACGCGGCCGGTGTGGCCCCCAACACCTGAGACTGTGGGCGCGCCGTGACCTGGTTCAGGTCCACATCGTGCAACCACAGGGTCTGACCATCGGCCACCAAGGTTTGCAAAAAGGGCTTGCGGTAATCAAAGCGGAACTTGCCCGGCCTTTGAAATTCAAACCGACCCGTCGATGTCTTGGTTCGCGCCACCTGCCCCGCCTTGGTCGGCGAAGTGACGACCTGTGTGAAGTCGGCACGGCCGCTGCGTGCTTGCTTCATGAACTGGGCCAGCAGGTCCACGCTGTCGGCCTGTGCGGGCAGGGCCAAGGCCCACACCGCAACAGCCAACACTGCCCTGCCACCCCAACCCAGCACCGTGCGGCGCGGCCCAACATTGTTTTTCATTCGGTTCACTCTGCCCGTGCGGGCACCAAAATTTCACGCTGACCACTGCCGCTCATGGCGCTGACCAGTCCGGCTTTTTCCATGTCTTCCACCAAGCGGGCGGCGCGGTTGTAGCCAATCTTGAGGTGGCGCTGCACCAGCGAGATGCTGGCCTTGCGGTTCTTCAGAACTACTTCCACCGCTTGGTCATACATTGGGTCTTTTTCAGAGTTGTCGCCCTCGCCCAGCATGCCACCATCGTCGTCGGTGGTGCCGCCTTCGAGCACGCCTTCGATGTAATCGGGCTCACCCTGGCTCTTGAGGTAACTCACCACGCGGTGAACTTCCTCGTCACTCACAAAAGCGCCATGCACCCGGATCGGGAAGCCCGTGCCCGAAGGCATGTACAACATGTCACCCATGCCCAAAAGGGCTTCGGCCCCCATCTGGTCCAGGATGGTGCGGCTGTCGATTTTGCTGGACACCTGGAACGCAATGCGGGTCGGGATATTGGCCTTGATGAGGCCGGTGATCACATCCACGCTGGGACGCTGCGTGGCCAAAATCAAATGGATACCCGCCGCACGGGCCTTCTGGGCCAGGCGAGCAATCAGCTCTTCGATCTTTTTGCCCACCACCATCATCAGGTCGGCCAACTCGTCGATCACCACCACAATGTGCGGGAGCCGCTTGAGCGGCTCGGGATCGTCCGGCGTGAGGCTGAAGGGGTTGTAGATGAACTCTTCGCGGGCGGTGGCATCGTCGATTTTCTGGTTGTAACCGGCCAGGTTGCGCACGCCCATTTTGCTCATCAACTTGTAGCGCTTTTCCATCTCGCCCACACACCAGTTCAGACCATTGGCAGCTTGGCGCATGTCGGTCACCACCGGGGCCAGCAGGTGAGGAATGCCTTCATAAACCGACATCTCCAGCATCTTGGGGTCAATCATCAAGAGGCGCACATCACGCGCTTCGGCCTTGTACAGCAGCGACAGGATCATGGCGTTGATACCGACCGACTTGCCCGAACCCGTGGTGCCTGCCACCAGCACATGCGGCATCTTGGCCAGATCGGCCACCACCGGGTTGCCGATGATGTCCTTGCCCAGACCCATGGTCAACATGGACTTGGCTTCGTTGTAGACCTGCGAGCCCAGAATCTCGCTGAGTTTGATCGACTGGCGCTTGGCGTTGGGCAACTCCAGTGCCATGAAATTCTTACCCGGAATCGTCTCGATCACCCGGATCGACACCAGACTGAGCGAACGCGCCAGGTCTTTGGCCAAGTTCACCACCTGGGAGCCCTTGACGCCGGTCGCCGGCTCGATTTCGTAACGCGTGATCACCGGGCCGGGGGCGGCAGCCACCACACGCACCTCAACACCAAAATCCTTGAGCTTTTTCTCGATCAGGCGGCTGGTCATTTCCAGCGTATCCGTTGAGACGGTTTCTTGCCGAATGGACAAGCTGTCGAGCAAATCCACCTGAGGCAGCTTGCTGTCGGGCAGTTCGTTAAAGAGAGGTTTTTGTCGCTCCTTGATCACGCGGTCGCTGCGTGGCACATCCATCACAGGGGACTCAATGACCCTTGGCACGGCCTTGGTCACTGGGATGGACACAGCAGGCAAATCCAGCTGACCCTCTGGCGAAACAAGACCAGGCAGGTTCACATCCCACTGCGGATCGATGGCCTGGGGCGATAAGGCCTGTTGGCGCTCCCGCAAAGCCTGTTGGCCCAAGGCCATGTCTTCTTCGATCTCGCGCTTTTCATGCCGCGATCGGATCAAGGCATCGAGCTGAGCACCGATTTTTTCGGCCAACTGACCCCATGAAAACCGGAACACCATGGCCACGCCCACCAAGGACAGCACAATGCCCAAAAGGGCTGAACCGTTGAAGCCCAAGCCACGCTCAGCAGCCGCGCCAGCCCAATAACCCAGCACCCCACCGCTGTGCCCAGGCAAGCCGGTTTCGAGTCGGTACAAACGCGACCACTCCATCCCGCAACTGGCCACAAGCAACACGGCCAAACCCAGCCAAAACACCCACAAACTGCGCTGCCACGAAGACTTGTCCAAATCATCCTGCGGGTCAATGCCGCGCAACCAACGGGCCAAGGCCACCAACCAGGCCCGATAGCCCGCCACCACACACCACCAAGCTGAAAAACCGAACATGAAATAAGCCAGATCCGCGACCAAGGCTCCCCAACGACCCACCCCGTTGCGCACAGCCGCGCCGCTGCCCGAAGTGGACCATGCTGGATCTTGCGGGTGATAACTCCACAAGGCCGCAGTCAAAAAGACGAGCAGACCGGCACCCAGCAGCAAGAGGATTTCTTGGGCAAAACGTGACCACAAGGTCACTGGCGCAGCGGGAGCGGCGTCAGGGCCATCTCGGGTCAGGGTGTTCAGTGAGTAAGTCATAAATGAAGACACAAGCTTACCCGATCAAGGCCAGCCCCGGCGCATCGGCTTGCACCCTATTGCCTGGGTTGTTGCCCCACGACCGACAAAGCCACAGCAAAGCCTTAAAGCCCGATGCGTTTGCGTGTTTCTTACAATGGGGGTTGGTGTAATTTTCAGCACCGCTTTGTCTTTTTACCGGATGGCCCTTTTCATGTCGACCCCAACCCAACACGCACACGTTCTCATTCTCGGCTCTGGCCCCGCCGGTTACAGCGCCGCCGTTTACGCTGCCCGCGCCAACCTCAAACCCGTCTTGATCACCGGCATGGCGCAAGGCGGCCAGCTCATGACCACCACCGAAGTGGACAACTGGCCCGCTGACGTGCACGGCGTGCAAGGCCCGGACCTGATGCAGCGTTTCCAGGAGCATGCCGAGCGTTTCAACACCCAAATCATTTTTGACCACATCCACACCGTCAAACTTGAGCAGCGCCCCTTCACCCTGATCGGCGACAGCGGCACTTACACCTGCGACAGCCTGATCATCGCCACCGGCGCTTCGGCCAAATACCTGGGCCTGCCGTCAGAGACCGCCTTCATGGGCCGCGGCGTGAGCGGCTGCGCCACCTGCGACGGCTTTTTCTACCGCGACCAGCTGTGCTGCGTGGTGGGCGGCGGCAACACCGCCGTTGAAGAAGCCCTGTACCTGTCCAACATCGCCAGCAAGGTCTACTTGATCCACCGCCGCGACAAGTTCAAGGCCGAGCCCATTCTGGTGGACAAGCTGATGGACAAAGTGGCCGCTGGCAAGATCGTGCTGAAAACCTTCCAAACCCTGGAAGAGGTGCTGGGTGACAACACTGGCGTGACCGGCGTGCGCTTGAAAAGCACCAAAGACGGCAGTTTGGAAGACGTGGAACTCAAAGGTTGCTTCATCGCGATTGGCCACTCGCCCAACACCGACATCTTCCAGGGCCAACTGGAACTGGAAAACGGCTACATCGTGACCCAAAGCGGCCTGAAGGGCTTTGCCACCCAAACTTCGGTGCACGGCGTTTTCGCTGCAGGCGACGTGCAAGACCACGTTTACCGCCAGGCCATCACCAGCGCGGGCACGGGCTGTATGGCCGCGCTCGATGCCCAGCGCTTTCTGGAACAGAACAACGGTTAAATCACTACCGCCATCGCACTCGAACGGAAACTTTAGCCCTGCGGTCCAGAAGTTGACTGCCAACGAACACCGAATGGGTGCAGGGGGTGCCTGCCGGGGTGATGTGGCAAAGCGAAGCGCCTCTGAACCCCGTCAGGCGCCCCCTGCGCCCACCCACCAAGGGCCAAACACCCCAAGTTACAGGACGTTCAACAAAAAAGCCCCCGGTTTCTGGCTATAATTCAAGGCTTTGCTGGAACTGCCCGGATTGTCATTCGGGATCACGGGGTCAGCAATCTGGGATACCGCCACCCATCTTGGCGAGGTGAGGCTGGAGCGCCAGGCCCTGTGCACATCTGCACAAGACCCATCGGCACCGGCTGTTTAAAAAGTATCGGAGTGTCCACATGGCACGCGTTTGCGAAGTAACGGGCAAAGGCCCAATGACGGGAAACAACGTTTCCCACGCCAACAACAAAACCAAGCGCCGGTTCCTGCCGAACCTGCAATACCGTCGTTTCTGGGTTGAAACAGAAAACCGTTGGGTGCGTTTGCGCGTTTCCAGCGCTGCTCTGCGCCTGATCGACAAAAATGGCATTGATGCCGTGCTCGCTGACCTGCGCGAACGCGGTCAAGCCTAAACCCAGAACAATAGGAGTCATCTACCATGGCAACCAAAGGCGGACGCGAAAAAATCAAGCTGGAATCCACAGCTGGCACTGGTCACTTCTACACGACCAGCAAAAACAAGAAAACCATGCCCGAGAAAATGTCGATCATGAAGTTCGACCCCAAAGCTCGCAAGCATGTGACCTA
>Ga0209550_10003667_pt1 | contig 14628 bp, 6 predicted proteins | sample LauGreSuBDMM15SN_2_FD_187567 | JGI IMG/M metagenome (GOLD analysis project Ga0209550, IMG submission 187567) | Freshwater lake microbial communities from Lake Michigan, USA - Su13.BD.MM15.SN (SPAdes) (version 5) | ecosystem: Environmental > Aquatic > Freshwater > Lake | place: Lake Michigan, USA...
TAGTACGATGTCGCGCTCTCACAGCTCGATCTCCCTCGGGTTGGGCTTTCGGATGTGGCGCATCGTCGTGCCAAGCTCTGTCGGCTTGAAGGGCGCGAGCGCGCCGTACGGCTTCGGGATGCCAATGTCGTCCGGTATGTACGCATTCGGGCGCGGCTCGGCGGTGGTGTGCGTGAGCTGCGCGGGCGCCGTCTCCTGCAGCACGCTCTTGGCGTACGCATCGGAGACGCGCCGGTCGAGCTCGGCCTCATAGCGCTGCCACTCGCGCTCCATCTCCTCGGTGGGCGCGGCGCCCTGCTCGAGGTTGCGACTCATCGTGTGCAGCTGCTCGTCCTTGAGCGCGTTCTCCTGGGTGAGCTTCATCGCAGTCGCCTGGTACATCGAGAGCTCAGACACGGTCGCCATCATGCGGCGCGTGGTGCCCTTGATGCGTGCCTGGAAGTCGTTGACGCGCTTCGCGAGTTCGAGAGTGTCCTCGCGTCCCTCGAGCGCCTGCGTGCGTAGCCGGTTGGCGAGGTTGCTCACCTCCTCGAGGACGAGGTCCTTCTCGAGCAGCTGCTCCTTCTTGTCGTTCACGCGCTCCTCGAGCACCTGCAGCTTCGCGTTCAGGTCCTCCGGCTCGGGGTCTTTGCCCTCGAGCTTGCGCCATCGCTTCGAGTTCTCGGGCGCCTCGAGGTCGGCGCTCAGCCGGTCGGCGAGCGCCCGCTCCTCCTCGAGCTGGGTCTGCAGCAGCACAATCTCCTGCTCGAGCTCGGGCACGCGCGGCAGCTTGCGCCGCGTCACCTCGATCTCTCGGCAGAGCTCGGCGACCTGCAGGTCAAGCATCCGAATCTCCTCCTCGCGAGATCGGATCGCCACCTCGCCCTTTTTGAGCACCGCCTGCTGCATATTCGACTTTTCGTACAGGATGCATAGCTCGTCGTTCCGGTCGATGAGCTGGATGCCCGTGTAGTTGCGCTCCTCGACCGCGCTCTCGTACCGGCGCTTGAGCTTGAGCATCTCCTTCTCGATGCCGTTGATCAGCGAGTTCAGGTTGTCTGTCTCGGCCGCGAGCTGCTGCACGAGCGCCTTCTTCTCCTTCTCGGCGGCGGCATGCTTGTTCTGCTCGACGCGCAGCGCGTCGCGCGTCGAGAAGGCCTGCTGGTGCTCGAGCCGCTCCTTGGAGAGCGCCTTGTCCTTGGTCACCGACTCATTGCGCAGGATCTCGACCTCGTTCTGGAGGATCTTGATCTTCTCCTTCATCTCGCTCAGCGCCTGCGCCGACGCGGTGATCTGGTTGACGTACTTGTTGCGGTCGGCCTTGACGACGTCGTACAGCTTCGAGAACTCGCGCAGCCTCGCGCCCATCTCGACGTGCCGCTTGGACAGGTCGACGATCTCGAGCTCCTTCACCTTGAGCTCCTCATGCGTCGCGCGCGCGGCGGCCACCGACTTGGCCGCCTCTCGCGCCATCGCCTCACGCTCGCCTGTGAGGCGTGCGACCGCCTTGCGCTGCTGCTGCTCGTACTTGGACTCCTCGGCAAGCTCCTCCTCGAGCACCTTGACCTGCTCCATCAGCGCCAACAGAAAGTCCTTCTTGCCCTGCTCGATGCCCTCCTGCTTCAGGAAGGAGTTGATGAAGATGTCGACTTCGCGCTTGAGCTCATCGACGACACTCCGCTGCTTGCGCCCCTCCTCCTTGAGCTGCGCCGACTGGCGCGCGGCCTCGTCCACCTGTCGCTGCATGAACGGCACCTGCGCCTGCGACGTCTGCAGCTGCACCTCCGCGCGCTTGCACCGCTTCAGATTGTTCGAGTACTGCTTCGACTCCTTGCTAAGGGCGTCCTGCGCGCGCTTCAGATCGGCGATCACGGCTCGCTGCTCCATCTCGAGGCGCGCGCGCTCGGCGAGGGCGTGCGCCGCCTCCTCGTGCGCCGTCGCGAGCGCCTTCTTGATGTCATCTGCCTTGGCCTGCCGCGCCAAGATCTCACGCTGGTGGCGCTCTGCCTCGAGCACGAGGGCCATCTTGCTCTCCTCGAGCTCGCGCCGCCGCTTGGCCTGCTCGTTGAGCGAAATCTCGTACTCCTTGAGTTCTTGGTCGCTCTTGTCCATCGTCCCCTGGTTGGTCGCCGCCGCCGTCGCCGCGATGTCCGCCTGCTTCTTCATCTTCTCCGGCTCGCTGCGCACCTTTTGCAGTAGCGCCTCGAGCTCCTTCTTCGCCGCCTCCGTCTCCATCTTCGAGTTGCGCAGCGCAAGCGCACGCTCCTTGAGCGCCTCGTGCTCCGCCTGCAGCTTACTCAGCGCGCTCTTGTGACGGTCGAGCTCCTGCTTCACCTCCGCGAGTGCCCCCTCCACCTCGTCGATCCGCGGCTGCAGCTCCGCCATCTGCTTCTTCTTGGTCGACGTCACCTCATTCTGCAGCTCGTTACGCACGCCTTGCAGGTCGTGCAGCTCCTGCTGCAGCAGGAGCTCACGCTCCTCGCGCATCGCCAGTTCGCTGTCGCCCTTGGCCACCTCGGCACGCAGCGCGGCGATCGTCTCCGAGTCCTCCGCCGCCGCCGCCGCCGCCTTCTCAAGCTTCGCCTTCTCTGAGCTCAGGTCGGCGTTGAGCTGCTTGGCCTTGCGCAGCAGGTTCTTTTCATTCTCGTAGGTCTTGAGCACGCAGTCGTGGATCTTTGTGTACTTGCTCTTGTACTGCTCCGTCTGCGACGATGTCAGCCGCCCCGCCGACTGCAGCTCCTCGAGGAACTGAAACGCCGGAGACAGCTTGATCTGCGGACGGCGTCAGCAACACGCGCGGCTGGCGGTGAGGGTCGGTGCGTGCGCGAGCACCTCGGCGAAGGGACAGCGGCGCGACGCCGCACACGGCTCGGTGCGGGCAGCGAGAGGCGGCGGCGGCGGCGCGGCGCACATCTGCTGTCTCCGCCATTGCAACGATGGCGCGTCGTAACGGGCGCCAAGTCACTTCGCCCGGCGAGGCCACTCATCACGCGGAACAAGGTTTCGCGCACCGCGTGCGAAACTCTGTAACAGACATCAGGGGTAGAACGAGAAGGCGTCGACCTGCGCTGTTGCAGAGGCCGGGGCCATCGCCGCCCAGCCACGACACCACGACTCCATGGCGCCATCGAACATGCTCTCGCACCCACCGATCATGAACCGCAACCAGTGGAAGGGCGCCGGGCTCCAGCGCAAGTTCCCGGGTGGTAACCTCACCTTCCTGCGCTCCATTGCGCCGCGGCCGCTCGCCGTCCAGATGGACGAGGCGACCGTCCGTGATCTGCAGGCGGCGACAGGCGGGGTGTTCAACACTTTGCAGGACACCATCAAGCTGCCACCGGATATACTCCGCGCGACGTCGTCGTTTGCGCCAGTGCCAGTTCCCTCTGCAGCCGCTGCAGCTGCACGCGGGAGCAAAAATGGGCAGTTGTACGACTCCATATGGCCGGACACGAATTTGCCCACGTTCAGCAACTGGGAGTACTGCCAGAAGCGCGGTCACGCGCCGCCGCCCAACTCGCTGCCCGCGCCAAGGGTCACCGACATGAAACAATGGTTCAACACCTACGGCCAGCCCACGAGGCCAGCGCCGCCCGGCTATCGCACCGAGTTCACGTCCCTCGGGAAGAGTGTACGACACTGCCCAGGCGAGCTCAGCGGCACCGCTAAAATGTTCCCCGGAAGGGTGCTTTGCTGACCTACGGTATAAGCGTTGTGTGTAGATGAGGAACTCGCTGATGGGCGTCTCGCGAAACGCGCGTGACGCGTGTATGCCGGGTGACGCCGTTTCTCAAAGTCTAAACGATCGAGGCAGGTCTAAGAAAAGTCTAAGAATGAACCCATTATTAGCCATCGCGGCCCGCGCCGCGGTCGTCGCGGCTCTCACCTAGTACGCGCAGGGCATCCGCGCCCGATCTGTGACCCTGAACGTGCCCATGCACATTGTAATGCCACTGCCCAGTAGTGAGGAGCCGTGCGCTTCGAAGCGAGGTGAAAGCGAGGCGAAGCATGGTGCCTCCGAAGGCACGCACCATAATAGACGGCGCGCGTGCGTCGCGCGGACCGCTCGTCTGGCAGCGAGCTTCAGACATTACCGGCCGAGTAAACCGGAGGCCTCGGGTCGACTGGCATCATCGTCGGCTCGGCCGTGCGTGGGCGGGCGGAAAAGGGACGGCTCGAGCGTGGGGCGGCCGATGCCACCTCGGAAGCACGTACGACGCGCAGCTCGACGGCGCCACTCTCGCATGCTTTCAGCCGAGCAACCACCTCCTTGGCATCTGCTACCTCGAACAGGTTGCCTCCCTCAGAGACCCCCACGACAAGATCACCGACCGCGAGGTCCGAGCGCGAAAGGTTCGTGGCGGCAGCGGACAAGGGCACAATGTGAGCCACACGCCCCCGGCCCGTGGTCGGGCACTTGTCGACGTGGATGCCAAGGTCGTCAGCTGCAGAGAACAGGAGGAAGACAGATCGAGCGGAGGCGAGCAGCGCGGGCGTCTCCACGCAGAGCGAAAGAGAGGATGCGGCGAAGATGTGCTGCGAAAGCCCGTTCGCATCGAGCGCCCTTGGGGATGTTATGCCGTCACTCGCCAGGCTGATCATATCGCCAGGGAAGACCTTTCCCTCGAAGGGAGAGGTTGACGCCACCTGGTGGACGATGACGGACCTGCCGCGCATCACGAAGCTAACGCCGACGCGGCTATTGGCCAATTTCGTCACCTCCACAAACCGCACATTGGTGGGTTTGGCGGCCGGCTGCTTATCGGCGAAGAAGGTCATCGTGACGCTCAACCGCCGACTGTGCGGGAGCGCTGCTCAAACGAGTTTCGGTTATTCTGTGCGGGGAAAAAAGGTTCGCCATCACGTGATACATGTACATGTACATGTATCCACTTGACTCCGACTTGACTTGACTTGATTTAACTTGACTTGTCTCTCTCGTTTCAAATTTCGCGTGAACTTCTGTTTTTTTCGAACTTCGTAGTCTTCTTGCGAAGCGGCGATTTTGGTGACGCCAAGCGCCTTGGCCGCGATCGATGAGCGCGGCGGCGGCGGCGCTCGCAGCGCGGCGCGGGTTGAAAGCTGAGAACGAAGCCAAGGCCGTTCGACAAAGGTACCTGGAGGAGAATGCGAGAAAACTCCGAGAGGAGCTCAACAGTGTCAAAGGGAGGCCCGACATCATGTTCCTCATTCGCGTTGCCAGAGCCGAGCGGCTGGCATCCGGTGACATCCAAGAGCCAGAGCCGCCGCCTAACTATCGCATAGGCCTCGAGCGGGATCCTCCCGCTGAAGAGGTATTTGGCGACAGCGGCAAGTCGTACGGCTACCGCGTGCTCTGCCGCCTGCGCGTGAGCGACCAGCCTCGGAAGATGGCCATCTACATCGTCGAGTCGAGGCCATTCGACCCGATCATCCTGCTCACGATCCTAGCCAACTGCTGTACCATGGCATGGCAGTCGCCGATGGACCCATGCTGCACACCCAAGGAGGACTTCATTAACCTCTGCGAGTGGATCTATCTGTACATCTTCACCTTCGAGCTCATGGTGAAGATCCTCGCGTACGGCTTTCTGCTGCACCCGGGAGCCTACCTGCGCGACGCGTGGTGCCAGCTCGACTTTGTGGTCGTGAGCCTCGCGTGGATGCCCATCCTCTTCCCCTCCATGGGCAATTATTCGGTCATCCGTTCGGTCCGAGCGCTCCGGCCGCTGCGCGCACTCAAGCGCGTGCCCGGCATGCCTGTGCTTGTAGCCTCGATCATGTCCGTCTTCCCCAAGCTGGGCAATGTGGGTGCGCTCTGCGGCTTCATCTTCCTGGTCTTCGGCATCGTGGGCATGGAGCTCTTCAAGGGCACGCTGCATAATCGGTGCGCTCTGCCTGGCTTCGTCGAGACGGCGGATCATCCGCTCTTTGCCCGACGTCTCTGGGAGGAGGCTGGCGGCGGCAGCTCATCGCTGCTCGGCGGCGGCGGTGGCGAGCTCGGTGGCCTGCTGGGCGGTGGCGAGATGCTCGCCAGCCTGGGCGGCAACCTGAGCGAGCTCCTCGTCGGCAACAGCAGCAGCAGCAGCAGCCTGGGCGGCGGCAGCCTCAGCAGCAGCCTCGGCAGCAGCCTCGGCAGCAGCCTCGGCGCAAGCTTCGCCAGCCTGGGCGGCAGCCTCGTGCTCACGGGTCGCGCGCTCAAGGGCGAGCTGGACCACCACAAGGGGCCGCTGGCGCTGCCCGATGGCACGTTGTTGCCTTATGGCATGACCATTCAGGACAAGTATGACACGGAAGTCTCGTGCAGCCCGAGCAAGGGCCCGAACGTCTGCATCGTGAATGAAGCCCCCAAGAACTCGACGTGCCACTACTTTGATCGCGACCCGAATGCAGGCATGACCTCGTTCGACTCGATCGGCCTGGCATTCATCATCTTGCTGCAGACCGTCACGTTCGATAGCTGGGCGTCTCCCATGTACCAGATGATGTTCGCGTTCTCACCGTACGTGTGGATCTATTTCCTCACCATCTGCATGCTCGGCGGCTTCTTCGTCGTCAACCTCTTCCTTGCCGTCATCTTCCAGCAGTTTATCGCCGCCTCGATGGTCGACCGGGCCACCGGCGACATGAACGCGCGGGCCGACCTCAAGAGCGTCGTCCTCGAGGGCGGCACCAGGGGCGGCGGCGCTCAGGACGGCGCGCTCGACGGCGCGCTCGACGGTGCTCAGGACGGCGCGCTCGACACGAGTGTGCTGCTCGAGAGCGGGCAGGAGCGCTCCGATGGCGAGGTGGGCCGGGGGGGGCGCCACTGCTGCGACTGTGAGCCCGAGCCGGGCACGTGGCGGCACGCAGTGGGCGAGGTGGCGACCTCAGACGCTGTGGGCAACTTCTCGACGGGACTGGTGCTCTTCAACATGCTCCTCATGGTCCTCCCGTATGAGGGCATGACCGAGGAGTACGCGATGAACCTCGAGAGCGCGTCCACGGTCGTCACGTACATCTTTATCGTCGAGATGTTTGCCAAGCTCCTCGGCATCGGATGCGCCAACTACTGGTCAGATGGGTGGAACAAGCTCGACGGCACCATCGTGTGCATGTCGATCCTCGAGATCGTCCTCACGATCATCTTCGCGGGCGGCGGCGCAAATCTCTCGTTCTTGCGCATCATGCGCATGCTTCGCGTGCTGCGCATGCTGCGGCTGATGCGCTCGTGGAAGGGGCTGTACAAAGTCGTGTCCACGTTTGGCAAGGCGCTTCCCCAGATGAGCAATCTGCTCGTGCTACTCACGCTCATCATGACCATCTTCTCCCTCCTTGGCATGCAAATCTTTGGCGCGCAGTTTACCCCGGCCGTCGGCTTCTCGGACGTGCCCTGCCCGTCGGGGGTGTGCCCCAACAAGATGCTCTCCGAGCACCCGTACTACCAATTCGACTATTTCGGACCGGCGATGCTGACCGTGTTCATTCTCATGACGGGCGAGTGGATGGACGCGATGATGCCCGCGATCCAGGCGACCGGCAAGAGCTCGTGCCTCTTCTTCATCATCTGCATGCTCGTGGGCAAGTACCTCATCATGAATCTGCTCGTCGCCATCCTTCTCAACGCCTTCGCCGACGACTCAGGTGACGACGGTGGCAAAGCGAGCGGGCGCGCGAGTGGGCGCTCAAGTGGGCGCTCGTCGCGGCGCTCGAACGCGACCGACGAGAGCGACGAGAGCAGCAGCATGCCCATCCTCCCAACGGAGGAAGTCCAATGGCCACGCGACTACTCTCTCTTCTGCTTCAGCCCGCACGGCCCCACACGTAAGTTCACCAATTGGCTCATCGCGCGCCCCGAGTTCGACCAGGTCGTCATCCTCGCGATCCTCGCATCGTCGGTCTGCCTCGCCGTCGACAACCCGCGCCTCGATCCGAACTCGACGCTCAACCTGAGGCTCGCGCAGCTCGATTACTTTTGGACCTTTTTCTTCTCGGTCGAGATGCTGCTCAAGGTCATCAGCTTCAGCTTCTGCGGGGGGCCCAAGTCGTACATCACAAACCCGTGGAACATCCTCGACCTGATCATTGTGAGCATCTCGTACCTCGTGCTGCTCGCCGAGATCTTCCCCGTCTTCGCACCCCTCAAGACGCTGCGCATCCTGCGCGTGCTCCGCCCGCTACGCCTCATCTCGCGCCACCCGGGCATGAAGCTCATCGTCTCTTCGGTCATCAAGTCGCTCCCGTCCGTCGCCAACGTGATGGGGGTGTGCATGATGCTCCAGCTGGTCTTCGCGATCCTCGGCATGCAAATGTTCAGCGGCATGATGGCCTCGTGCACCAAGACGGATATCACCGTCAGGGACCTTTGCTACGATCCGACCAAGTTCACCGGACCTGCTTACCTCGGGGGAGAGCCCTTACCGGGCTACGCGAGAGATGGCTCTGGCAACCTCGCCGTACCCGGCCGCGATGGCTTCGTGGCTGGAGCTGCCGACATCCCGATGAATAGCCCCGCGTGGGGATCGTTTCCGTCTCAAATCTCGTCGCCGCCGCCGCCGCTGGCGCTCGACGTGAGCGCCGCCGCGATCGCGCTGCCGTCGGAGGCGGTGGAGGTGGGGACGGAGGCGGTGATGGAGGCGGTGACGGAGGCAGCGGGGGCGGTGCGACGCCAGCTGAAAGGCGCCGGTGACAGCGGCTGGAAGCCGGGCGATCCCGTCCTCTGGCAAAACTCAGCCAGAGGCTCCTTTGACAACTTCGGCGAGGCGATGCGACTGCTCTACATCATGAGCTCGGGAGACTCGTGGGAGGAGCCGATGTGGACGATGATGGCGGCCACGGAGCCCGGGCACGCGCCCGTGCGCAACGACCTCTCGGCCGCGGCTATCTTCGCTATACTGTGGATGCTCGTGGGCAACTTTGTCGCCCTCAACCTCTTTGTAGGCACGGTGGTGGACAACTTTACGCGCATCAAGAAGGAGAGCGACGCGTCTGCGACGATGACGCCCGAGCAGATGCAGTGGGTCGAGTCGATGAAGGCGATGGCGAAGGCGAAGCCCATCAAGACGTTGCGCGAGCCCGACCAGTTCCTGCGCAAGATGCTCTTCAGGCTGATCAACTCCTCCGCCTTCGACGGCCTCATCACAGCGGTCATCGTGGCCAACATTGGTGTGATGGCGTGCGACTATTGGGGCATTGAGCAGGACGTAGAGGTCTTTGCGAAGTACAACAGCGCGATGACCACGTTCGCGTACATTTACTATGTCGAGTTCACGATCAAGATCATCGCGATGGGGCCGAATGGCTACTTTGGCGACAATTGGTGCCGCTTCGACTTCACCCTCGTCACCTGCTCGCTGCTCGACCAGTTCGCGGCCGAGCTGCTCGCACAGATCTTGCCGATCCCGCCGATGGTGCTGCGCGTGCTGCGCGTGCTCCGCATCCTTCGCATCCTGCGGCTGCTCAAGGGCGCCAAGGAGCTGCGGAACCTGATCGTGACCATGGTGCTCTCGCTCCCGTCCCTCGTCAATGTCGGCGCGATGCTCGCGCTCCTCACCTTCATCTTCGCCGTGCTCGGCCAAAACCTCTTCCCCTTCCTCAAGCACCAAGATTCGATCAACTCGATGCGCAACTTCGAGTCGCTCGGGTCGGCGATGCTGCTCCTCTTCCAGTGCCTCACCGGCGATGGCTGGTCGTCCTTGATGACCGAAGCGATGCTCTCGCCGCAGTCGGGCAAGTGCAACAATGAGCTCGAGCACCCGAACTGCGGCTCAGACGTGGCTGTCCCCTACTTCATCTCGTTCATGCTCCTCGGCTCCTTCATCTTCCTCAACTTGGTCGTCGCCGTGATCCTCGAAAACTTCTCGTCGCTCGGCAACATCAATTCTGACCTTGTCTCGGCGAGCGACGTGGAGCTCTTCAAAGAAGCTTGGTCCGAGCTAGACCCGGACGCGTACAACTACATCGGGGCCTATAAGCTCAAGGACTTGCTCATTGCGCTCCCGCCGCCGCTGGGCGTCAAGGGGACACGCGATGCGACGCGCGAGGCAGTCTCGCGCTGCTTCAAGATCAAAGTCCCCACCTACGGAGGCGTCGTCTACTTCCAGGACGCGCTCAACTGCCTCACGCACTACAATTACTTCGAGGACCCCAAGACCCAGGACATGCTCAAGCTCGACGTCGGCGAGCACGAGACGCTCCTCTCCAAGATGACCGGGAACGTCGCGTCGACGCCCACCACGGCGCGCACCGCGCGCACCGCGCGCACCGCGCGCACCGTGCGCACCGCGCGCACCGCGCGCATCGAGGAGGGGGAGGACGGCAAGGAGGAGAAGGATCAGCTGGAGGAGGAGGAGGAGTTCGACATGGGCCCGATGGCGGGTGCCCCCCGCGGCCCTTCCGACGACGTGACAACCAACCGACTCTTTGCGATGCAGGTGATCCGCGAACGGCTTGAGGAGTCGAGGTGGGGGGCCAAGGGGCGCGCCTCTGCCGCCGCGCGCGCTGCAAGGAGGCGAGCGGGCTGGCATTCGAAGGAGGCCGTTGGATCGCCCCTCTCGTCCGCGCCGCCGCCACCGATGAGCAGCCATGCGCCCAGGACGACGCCCGATCAGCTGCTGAGCGGTGGGACGCCCAGGACGACGCCCATGTTGGGCATGTACGCCGGCGACACGCAGATGATGCAGAGGCAAGAGGCAGTGGCGGCAGACGCCGCCGCGCCTCCGGCCGTTGACGATGCCGCCGCGCCTCCGGCCGTTGACGAAGCCGCGTTGCGCGCCGCGCGCCGTGCCGCCTTCCTACGCAGGCAGGAGGAGGCAGCACGCGCCTCCGCCGCGGCTGAGGGGGGCGGCGGCGAGAGGGGGGGCGGCGGCGAGAGCGCGAAAAGCGGCGCCCAACGCGGTGCCGAACGCCGCCACGGAGGCCGGCCTGGCGGCGCTGGCGGCGTGGTGCTGGCGCCAGCCGCTGTCGCAGGCCGTGCGGGCGCTGTCGCGGGCGGCGCACGGAGCAGCCCGGGCGGCGCTCGGGGCGACGCTCGGGGCGAGGGTGCTCGGGGCGAGGGTCCACCACGGCCGCGCTTGGCCCCCGGGGACCGCCCCGGCGACGGATCAGCAGCTGCGGGTGGGCGCCTGCAGGGCTGCGCGAGCACGGGATCATCGGTGGCCGCATGCGGCTCTCCGCCGCAGAGCTGCCCGCCGCCTCGACGACAGAACGGGAGCACCATCCCGCCAGACACCGTGCCCCGGCCGCGCGTGGTCCCCGAGGATGGCCTTAGGAGAGCGTCTGCGCGAGCGACGGTGCCTGAGGGGCCGACGTGCCTCACACGCACGCCCTCGCAACCCTTTTGCTTCGACCAGACATCGTCGTCGACCCAGTCGTCGTCGTCGTCGTCCTTCGTCTCGCCTGGACGGTCGCCGCCCCGCATTGGAGATCGTGAGCCTGTCGTGTACGTGGTCACTCGCGTGGGGCTGCCCTCGCAGGCCGGGTACAAGGTACCGGTGCCACGGTACCGGGGGCCGGGCGCCGAGTCCGTGGGCCCACAGGTGCCACTCATCACAGACTCCTCGCGACGATCGCCTGGCAAGGCCTCGGGGGCGGGGGCTGGCCTCGAGGTGCGCGACAGGCTGCGTGCCGTGCGCTCGATCGATCAGCAGAAGACCTTTCCGTGGGTTTCGGCGCCCGTGCCGCTGCAGGACGCGGGCCCGGAGGCAGCCCCCGAACCCACCACCGCCAGCTCCCCCAAAGGAACCTGGCGCCGCCCCTGGTCGTCCACTCAAGTGTGACGACGACCCGATCTCCTTTGAATCTCCCTCTGAGGACAGCGGCATGGCCCAGCCTGCTCAGTTGCTGGCGGCCCACGCCCTCTGGAGCTGCACAACGTCGGTGTAGAATCGACTAGAATCTCATGGATTGCCAGACCGCATGCGTGGATGCTGGACTTAAATGTAGGAACCGGACGGAGCACGAAAGGCAACGTGCATGCTCTCGAGAGACGTGGATGATGGTTGCCTGAGTCCCACGTGCCCCATATGGTATGTCCCACCCCTGGAGAGGAGAGAGGGTGAGGAGAGGCCGATGGCCCCGAGTATGGCCCCGAGATGCTTAGTGTCTCGCGGTCTTCACCGCTTGGCCTCGCTGCGGGCCAAGTCGCACGCGCGCGTGTCCGCATGCGTGTATAGAATTATTATAGACGTTACAGTTCGACGCGGGCGCGCCGGCGCCCCGCGGCGGTCGCGGTTCGGAGCGTCGCGGTCCGCGAGGTCCGGGAACGCAACGGCCAACGCGCGGCCGGCGGGGGCGCCGCCGCGGCGCCGCGGGGTCGTACGCGGTTTTTCACGCGCATTCACGGCACCCCTACCGCCCTACGAGGACGTGATAAGTAGCTCGGTCGGACACCACTGGGGACCCAAAAAGAACCTGTTAGATCGGGTTTCTCTCCCCGAAGCGAAAACCCCTCTTGAGAAGGCCTCCAGGCCAAAGCTCTCCATGGGGACGCGAATTGAGCTCCCTCTTGGCGTGGCCAGGGTACAAGATTGGCCATCCGCTTTCGGACGGGCGCGCTGACCTGTTGCCTCGGCCCTATCCCCTCGCCATTTTGCCCAATGGCGTGCTCCGTCGGTGCCAGGATCGTCTGCATAACCACCCCAAAGTGTCTTGCACTTTTTGTCCCGACGTTTGCTGCACAGGTGCTTTGGTGCAGGAGAGTCGACTAGGTTTTCCTGGTGTTCGACTAAAGTATCAATGGCTGATAAGTCTGAATCGGAGCGCGACGAAGACCAAGTCGATGTTTCCTGCGTGCCGGGTCATATACAGTGGAGCTCTGGCTCGGCGGTGCCGCCGCTGCAAAATTCGTGTCGACCATTTCTCGCTTGCAACAGCTGGACAGCTTGCGTCTTCAGCAACAGGTCCGCAGCTCGGCTGCTGGAGGCGGTTGCGGCGCCGTCCCCGGCTGTCATACTGCCACGATCGCATCCGGGCGCCCCACTCAAAGCCTTTATGCACTTGCGTGTCGCCTTTTGACGTGTCTTTGCAGGAAAGCGTCACATCCGAGCTCAATTACCTCGTCGCTCGTGGTCGGCAAGCTTGCCCAATGGTATGTGCGCCCCCGCCCACCCTCAGCGTCTCGCATGCCTTCCCTCACCTCGCCCTTTCCGCGCCACCAGCCGCGCACCTGCACGGCTGCTCACTCCTCTCGCACTCATCTCTTGCCACCCTGCTGTGCAGGGTGCAGCTGAGCGCCGCCTCTCGGGGGCAAGGGCGCCCCAGACCATGTGCGGGGTGGATCGGCGTGTCGGCGGCTGATTCGGATGGCTCCGGAGTCATGAGGGGCCGGTACATGGTGTGAGATGGGCTCAAATACCCATGCTGACTGAGGCCTTATGGGGGGCTAATTACAGCCTATGTATTTACATGTTGAGTAGCTTGTGAGCTGAGACCATTCTATTAAGTAAACTGGTCATGATCCTTGGTAACAGGCACCACGTGCACGCGGAACATGACACATTACATGCAAAGTGAGATGGGACGCGGCATGCGAGCGTGCTACCACGGCGAGTGCTGTATGCACTCCCAGCTCGCCATGCGCTACGAACTGCAGTCCCTCCACCTCACGGCCACCGGCATGGGACCCGCCACGGCCGTCTCCGTGCTCGCCTCGGCTCCAGCCGTAGCACCTGACCGCCTCTGAGCTGCTGCCGAGGCCCGCCAAGCGTCGTCGGGCGCGTGCACCACTCGCGCGCGAGAGGCGCGAAGCGCGCCTACGCGACTCCACTACCGCGTCCGCCGCCGCGGAGGCATGCGGGATGATGTAGGACGCAAAGCCGTTCAGCATCCTGCGAGCGACGGACAAGCGGCGAGCTGTCAACGCGGCGGAAGCACCCCTGGCAGGCAGCGGCTAATTCAGTGCAGCAGCAAGGAAAAGGCGATGGGTGGCGGCGCGCGAGGCTAGGGCTGCAAACACACGGTTGATTCCAGCGCAATCATACCGTGTCGACCACCGGATTGAAGGAGGTATGCATTTGCATCACGTACTTGCCCATCTTGGTGACTCTTCCACCCTTGTCAACTAGCGGTTGTTGGACACCACGTGCAAAGAGCAAGTTGGCGATGTAGAATGGCCAGCTTGAGGTGGCCGAATGTTCCTGCGATCGAGAGGCAATCAACACGCGAAATACAGTGAGTCTCTCGAGTGCGTGCAATCATAGGCGCTGCAGCTGCGTGCAGTGGCCATCAAGCAGGCGGAGGAAGACGACTACGCGGTGGCTGAAGATGTGCTCATGCTTTTGGCAGCCACACCTTTCTCGACGATGACCACCCCCATCGAGCTCAGTTTGCGCCTCTCAAAGAGCCCCCAACAACGCAGCAACGGTCGTGCGAGGGCCCCAAGGTCAGGCCCGGTCAAGAAGCCCCGCCCACATAGCAAAAAACCCAAATCGGGTGCCTTCAAATAGGAAAAACGCGCTCCCTCGGGCGCTCGAAGGGCCCTTTCGGAGCGTAACTTTGACCGAGCACTGCGCCGGAACGCTTGCGAATGGGTGAAAACCGAGCATAGGCCCCTGATCCCCATCACTAGGGCACCCTTATTCCATAGAGACATCATCAGAATTGATCATTTTGGCGATGGTCAATTTTCGCTCCCCAGGCCGTCTGACCGAGCTAGTACCCTGTCAATGTACCTTTATTAAATGTACCCTCTAC
>Ga0209550_10003668_pt1 | contig 14625 bp, 17 predicted proteins | sample LauGreSuBDMM15SN_2_FD_187567 | JGI IMG/M metagenome (GOLD analysis project Ga0209550, IMG submission 187567) | Freshwater lake microbial communities from Lake Michigan, USA - Su13.BD.MM15.SN (SPAdes) (version 5) | ecosystem: Environmental > Aquatic > Freshwater > Lake | place: Lake Michigan...
GCAGCGTCAAGGCTGATTGAATTAGTTTTAGAGGACGAAAATGGCACGTATCGCTGGCATCAACATTCCGCCGCACAAACATGCTGAAATTGGCTTGACCGCCATTTTCGGTATTGGTCGCACCCGCGCTCGACAAATTTGCGAGGCCTCCGGCATCGCTTATTCGAAGAAGATCAAGGACCTGACCGACGCAGACTTGGAAAAAATTCGCGACCAGATCGCAGTGTTCACCATTGAAGGTGACTTGCGCCGCGAAACCACCATGAACATCAAGCGTTTGATGGACATTGGTTGCTACCGTGGTTTCCGCCACCGTCGCGGTTTGCCCATGCGCGGTCAGCGCACACGTACCAACGCACGTACTCGCAAGGGTCCGCGCAAAGGTGCTGCGGCGCTGAAAAAATAAGCAGAATTGAGAGACCACCATGGCAAAAGCACAATCCAACAGCGCCGCACAACGTGTCCGCAAAAAAGTCCGCAAGAACATTGCTGACGGTATTGCTCACGTGCACGCTTCGTTCAACAACACCATCATCACGATCACCGATCGCCAGGGCAACGCCTTGTCGTGGGCTTCATCGGGTGGTCAGGGTTTCAAGGGTTCGCGCAAATCGACACCTTTTGCAGCTCAGGTCGCCTCTGAAGTGGCTGGCCGTGCTGCGCAAGAACAAGGCATCAAAAACCTGGACGTCGAGATCAAGGGCCCCGGTCCTGGTCGCGAATCCTCGGTTCGTGCCTTGGGTGCATTGGGTATCCGCATCACGTCGATTGCCGATGTGACACCGGTTCCCCATAACGGCTGCCGCCCTCAAAAGCGCCGCCGTATCTAACTTCAAACCAAGCCCACCGCCAGGCCATGCTTGCATCGCCTGGCTCCCGCATTTGTTGATGCGGCAGCTGCATAAAGGAAAATCAAGTGGCACGCTACCTCGGCCCCAAGGCCAAACTTTCCCGCCGTGAAGGCACGGACCTGTTCCTCAAGAGCGCACGTCGCTCCATTGCGGACAAGTGCAAATTTGACTCCAAGCCAGGCCAACACGGTCGCACTTCTGGCCAGCGCACATCGGACTATGGTCTGCAGTTGCGTGAAAAGCAAAAAGTCAAACGCATGTACGGTGTGCTCGAAAAGCAATTCCGCCGCTACTTTGCCGAAGCTGACCGCCGTAAGGGCAACACAGGTTCCAACCTGCTGGCCTTGCTCGAGTGCCGTCTGGACAACGTGGTTTACCGCATGGGGTTTGGCTCGACACGTGCAGAAGCCCGTCAAATGGTTTCGCACAAAGCCATCACCGTGAACGGCCAATCCGTGAACATCCCTTCTTTCCTGGTCAAGGCCGGTGATGTGGTGGCCGTCCGTGAAAAATCCAAAAAGCAAAACCGTGTGGTTGAGGCGCTGCAATTGGCCGCTCAAGTAGGCATGCCTGCATGGGTCGAAGTGAATGCTGATAAAGCAGAAGGCACCTTCAAGAAGGTGCCTGACCGCGACGAATTTGGTGCCGACATCAACGAATCGTTGATCGTCGAACTGTATTCACGTTAATACGTTGTTTCAATCGTTCCCGACGCACAAGGCATTGTGGGTCGGGTGCTTCATCAGCCTTACCGGTGTAACGAACCGGGGGTATTGAGAGGAAGTCTGAATGCAAACCAATCTGTTGAAACCCAAAGCTATCCAAGTCGAACAACTGGCTACCAACCGTGCCAAAGTCACGTTGGAGCCTTTTGAGCGCGGCTACGGCCACACCTTGGGCAATGCGCTGCGCCGTGTTTTGCTTTCTTCCATGGTCGGTTATTCCGCCACTGAAGTGACCATTGCTGGTGTCGTGCACGAATATTCCTCCATCGATGGTGTGCAGCAAGATGTTGTGAACATCCTGTTGAACCTCAAAGGTGTCGTGTTTAAGTTGCACAACCGCGATGAAGTCACCCTCAGCTTGCGCAAAGATGGTGAAGGTCCGGTCACGGCTGCCGACATCCAGACACCGCATGACGTTGAAATCATCAACCCTGATCACGTCATTGCAAATCTGTCACAAGGTGGCAAGTTGGACATGCAGATCAAGGTCGAAAAAGGCCGTGGTTATGTGCCCGGCAGCATGCGTCGCTATGCCGACGAACCCACCAAAGCCTTGGGCCGTATCGTGCTCGACGCGTCGTTCTCGCCCGTCAAGCGTGTGAGCTACACCGTCGAAAGCGCACGTGTGGAGCAACGCACCGATCTGGACAAGTTGGTCATCGAAATCGAAACCAACGGTGCCATCTCAGCCGAAGACGCTGTGCGTGCATCTTCCAAGATCTTGGTGGAGCAGCTGGCAGTGTTTGCACAACTGGAAGGCAGTGAGCTGTCTGCCTTTGATGCACCTGCTGTGCGTGGTGGTGCGGGCAGTTTCGATCCGATCCTGCTGCGCCCTGTGGACGAACTCGAACTCACTGTTCGCTCGGCCAATTGCCTCAAAGCAGAAAACATTTACTACATCGGTGACCTGATCCAGCGTACCGAGAACGAGTTGCTCAAGACCCCTAACCTGGGTCGCAAGTCACTCAACGAAATCAAGGAAGTTCTGGCTTCACGTGGTTTGACTTTGGGTATGAAGCTCGAAGCCTGGCCACCAGCAGGTCTGGAAAAGCGATAATTTGAAGTTCCCGGTTAACTCCGGGGTGTGCACGGGCAGTACCTGATACGGCTGTCTGTTTAATAAAGAAAGGAAAGCACCATGCGTCACGGACACGGCCTTCGTAAACTCAATCGCACCAGTTCGCACCGTCTTGCGATGCTCCAGAACATGATGAACTCACTCATTGAGCATGAAGTCATCAAAACAACAGTGCCTAAGGCCAAAGAATTGCGCCGCGTCATCGAGCCGATGATCACCTTGGCCAAAGTGGACAACTTGTCGAACCGTCGCTTGGCGTTCAACCGTTTGCGTGACCGCGACAGCGTCACCAAATTGTTCAATGTGTTGGGCCCACGTTCGGCTACGCGCCCTGGAGGTTACACACGCATCCTGAAAATGGGTTACCGCGTGGGTGACAACGCTCCAATGGCCTTGGTTGAATTGGTCGATCGCGCTGCAACATCTGCTGATGCAGCAGCTGAGTAAGGTATAATTCGAAAATATCGCGGGGTGGAGCAGTCTGGTAGCTCGTTGGGCTCATAACCCAAAGGTCGTTGGTTCAAATCCGGCCCCCGCAACCAAATGTCAGCGCAAGCTGCACATCTAAAAAAGCCCTCTTCCGAGGGCTTTTTTATTGGCCTCTAAATGACCATGCCTACTAACTACAGCGATGGGTGCACGCTCACGCGCGCAGTCTTTCAAGCAAACCCTGCAGGGCTGCCTCGACAGTCAGCATTCGAATAGTTTTTCGATCGCCATCGAAGTACTTGAGTTCGGCAGACGTTTTACCGCCGATACACCAAGCAATCCACACGGTACCCACTGGTTTACCCGGGCTGCCTCCCGTTGGGCCTGCAACACCCGTCACAGCCACAGCAGCAGCAGCTTTGGAGCGGTACACAGCGCCCAGGGCCATGGCCAGTGCGACGGGTTCGCTGACAGCGCCGTTCAACTGAATCAACTCAGGCGAGACACCCAATATGTCCGCTTTCGCTTCGTTGGAATAGGACACAAACCCACGGTCAAACCAAGCACTTGATCCGGACAAATCGGTGCATGCAGCCGCGATCAGCCCACCCGTGCAACTCTCGGCTGTTGACAACATCCAGTGCCGCTCAGTCAGTTGCAGGGCAACAAGCTCAACCAATTTTTGCATCACCAGATCCTCCACAAAGCAATCACCAGCAGGGTGCAAAAAGCGGCCACCAGGTCGTCCCAAAGGATCCCCCAGCCACCGCGCCAGCCAAAACCTTTGAACAATCGATCTGCCCAAGCGACAGGACCTGGTTTGACTGCATCAAAAAAACGGAACAACACAAAGGCGGCCAATTGAGTGGCAAAACCACTGGGCGCGAGCATAAACAGGATAAGCCACATGGCCACGATTTCGTCCCAGACAATGGCGCCGGGGTCACTGATGCCCATGCGGCGGGCGGTCACGGTGCAAGCCCACCAACCCACAAGGACAGCACAAGCAATGATCCACGCCTGGCTTGAAATGCTGAACTGTTGTTGAATCAGCAGCCAGGACGCCCAGCCCCACAAACTGCCCACTGTGCCGGGTGCTTTGGGCGAGAGTCCTGAGCCGAAACCCAGGGCAATGGCGTGTGCAGGGTGCTTCAGCATGAAAGCAGCACTGGCGCGCACAGGGGCATGAGGTGAATCGGTCAAGACGGCCCTCTTTAAGCAAAGTGGTCAAAAGAACACAGCGCAGGGGTGATCGCCAGACCGTGTGCGTCGCGCAAAATCAGACCCCTCTGCGCGGTGGTGCGTCCGATGCGCGTGACACGCGTGCCCGTTACCTCAGCGGCAAGCTGCACTGATCGTGCTTTTGAAGGCGGGGCCGTGAAAACCAGTTCGTAATCGTCGCCGCCTGACAAAACACAAGTGAAGGCTAGATCTTCAGGGCAGTGCCACAGTGCGCTGGTTGCCATCAGGCGGCTGGCACAGGACACATCGATGTCGGCCCCCACATGGCTTGATTGGAGAATGTGTCCCAAGTCGCCAACCAAACCGTCGCTGATGTCGGCCATGGCGGTGGCCACGCCACGCAGGGCTTGGCCAAGCGCTACGCGAGGATCTGGGCATTCCAATCGCTGACGGGCAGTCGAAAAAACCGATTCGGGCAGGCTGATTGCGCCACGAAAAGCTTCGAGGGCCAAACGTGCATCGCCTAAAAATCCACTGACATACACATCGTCATCCACTTGGGCATTGCGACGCAAAATCACTTGCCCATGCGGCACATCGCCCATGACCGTGATGGCAATGTTCAGCGGGCCCTGGGTGGTGTCTCCGCCAATCAGTTCGCAAGCATGGGCATCGGCCAGGTCAAACAATCCTTGGGTAAAGCTGGACAGCCAATCTTCGTCAACCCGTGGCAATGAAAGGGACAGCAAAAAAGCCTGGGGTGTCGCACCACACGCAGCCAAGTCGCTCAAGTTAACGGCCAGTGACTTGTGGCCCAAATGAACGGGGTCGACCGTACTCAAAAAATGGCGGCCTTCGACCAGCATGTCGGCTGACAAGGCCAACTGATGCCCCTCGCGCGGGGTCCAAACCGCACAATCATCACCCACGCCAACGTTGGCTTGGCGGGGTGGGCGCTTGAAGTAGCGTTCAATCAGGTCAAATTCACCCATGGCACAGAGCTTAACCGCAAGGCAAGCGGCAGGATCGAGACAGGATCAATGCAGTGTGCGTCCGGCGGATGAACTGCCCGAGGCATCCAGCACAAACTTGGCAATGGGCGCATCAAAACGTTGGCCATCATCAGAGACAAAAAAATAGCTGCCGCGCATGGTGCCGCTGGCAGCACGCAAACGGCAGCCGCTGGTGTACTGGAAAGCCTCACCGGGTCGCAGCAGTGGTTGTTGCCCGACCACCCCCAAACCCTTGACCTCGTCGATGTGGCCCTTTTCGTCCTGGATGATCCAGTGCCGGGAAATCAGCTGCACCGGCGTCTTGCCTGTGTTGGTCACCGTCACGGTGTATGTAAAAGCATAAACATCCTGCAAGGGGTTGCTTTGGTCGGCCACGTACTGAGGCAACACATCAATATGAACTTGGTGAGCAGACATGCGTGCATGTTAACTGCGACAATTCGGGCATGACAAGTCGATACAAAATTGCCCCTTCCATTCTCTCGGCTGATTTCTCATGTCTGGGTGCAGAAGTCAAAAGCGTCATCGAAGCCGGTGCCGACTGGATCCATTTTGATGTGATGGACAACCATTACGTGCCCAACCTCACATTTGGCCCCATGATTTGCCAAGCTCTCAAGCCGCACGCCAAAACCGCATCTGGCGTGGCCGTGCCGATCGATGTGCATTTGATGATCTCGCCAGTCGATGCGCTGGCAGCGTCTTTTGCAGAAGCCGGTGCCGATCTCATCAGCTTCCACCCGGATGCCAGCGCCCATGTGCACCGCAGCATCCAGGCCATTAAGAGCAAAGGCGTCAAGGCGGGTCTGGTCTTTAACCCGGCCGAACCCCTGGACGTGCTGGAGTGGACGATCGACGAGATCGACCTGATCCTCATCATGAGCGTGAACCCCGGTTTCGGGGGCCAAAGCTTCATCGAGTCGGCCTTGCGCAAGGTCGAATTGGCGCGTCAGTGGATAGAGCGCAGCGGCCGTGACATTCGCCTGGAAGTGGACGGGGGCATCAAGTGCGATAACATTCGCCGCGTGGCCGATGCAGGGGCAGACACCTTTGTGGCGGGCAGCGCGATCTTCGGTAAACCCGATTACAAAGCCGTGATCGACCAGATGCGCGTCGCTTTGGGTTAATGCCATGAAAACTGTGCAGGAACTGATAGACGTCGATGCGGTCATTTTTGACCTGGACGGTACCCTGGTACACACCTTGGGTGATTTTCAAGTGGCCTTGCACCGCACCATGGCCGATTTGGACTTGCCCCCGGTGTCGGATGCGCTCATCGCGCAAACCATTGGCAAAGGCTCCGAGCACCTGATCCGCACCTTGCTGGCGCATCAAATCAACCGGCCCGAAGTCAAGGGCGTGGGCCAAGCATGTCCGGCCCTGTCGGTGGACGCCCTTTTTGGCCGCGCCTGGCAGCGCTACCAGCACCACTATTTGTCGATCAATGGGCAGTTTGCCGATGTCTACCCTGGCGCTCTGGCGGCGCTTGAGGACTTGGCCGCGCAGGGCATGCCCATGGCCTGCCTGACCAACAAGCCCTTGGCCTTTGCCCAGGCCTTGCTGAAAGAAAAGTCACTGACGCACTTCTTTGGCCCCGTGTTTGGGGGTGACAGTTTCGAGCGCAAAAAACCCGATCCTCTGCCCTTGCTGAAAACCTGTGAGGCGCTGGGCACGGCCCCAGCACGCACCTTGATGGTGGGAGATTCCAGCAACGACGCGCAGGCCGCCCACGCTGCGGGCTGTCCGGTGGTGCTGGTCACGTACGGCTACAACCACGGTCAGCGCGTGCAAGACACACCTGCGGCTGCCTGGTTGGACACGCTGGCCGACCTGCCAAAGCGCCTGTACACCATCGACACATGATTTGAGACCCAGAAGGATGCATATCCGGTGAAAATCATCAACCGGGCTTTGCTACACTTGGCAAATCATGTTCATCATCCACAGCCACTCCTGCGCAGCCTGCCTCCCGAGCCATTCCCCAGCGGAAGGCCGGGGAGCCTGGCCCTGGCGTCGGCCAGCCTGACCCCATCGACTGTGCGGCTTGCCCGCCACCCGCGCCCGTTTTCATGATCACCATGAATGGGCACCTGGATGAATGAAAAGCACCTCGAGCGAGGTCGCTGAGCGCTTTGGAGGCTTTAGCCTGTGATCACCGAACTTGAATTCAAAAGCCTGGCCAGCCAAGGCTACAACCGCATTCCCCTCATGCTGGAAGCCTTTGCGGACCTGGAAACCCCCCTGTCGCTTTACTTGAAGCTGGCCCACACCAAGGACAACGGCAAATACAGTTTTTTGCTCGAATCGGTGGTGGGCGGTGAACGGTTTGGACGCTACAGCTTCATTGGCCTGCCCGCCCGGACTTTGTTGCGCGCCAGTGGTTTCGGCGCTGAAGCCAAGACCGAAGTGGTGTGCGACGGTGCGGTTGTTGAGACGGCTGCGGGCAACCCGCTGGACTTCATTGAGCAGTACCAAAAGCGTTTCAAGGTGGCTTTGCGCCCGGGTTTGCCGCGTTTTTGTGGTGGCTTGGCGGGCTACTTCGGCTACGACTCGGTGCGTTACATCGAGAAAAAACTCGAAAAATCCTGCCCTCCCGACACCTTGGGCACGCCCGACATCTTGCTGCTGCAGTGCGAAGAACTGGCCGTTATTGACAACCTGTCGGGCAAGCTTTACCTGATTGTGTACGCCGATCCGACCACGCCCGAGGCCTATGTGGGCGCCAAAAAGCGGCTGCGCGATCTGAAAGAACAGCTCAAGTACTCTGTTAGCGCCCCGGTCGTCAAACCCACCCAGTCTTACTCGGCAGAGCGTGACTTTGCCAAGGCCGATTACATCGCTGCTGTGGAAAAAGCCAAAGAGTTGATCGCGGGTGGCGACTTCATGCAGGTGCAGGTAGGTCAGCGCATCAAAAAGCGTTACACCGAAAGCCCGTTGTCTTTGTACCGGGCGCTGCGCTCGCTCAATCCAAGCCCCTACATGTATTTCTACAACTTCGGCGACTTCCATGTCGTCGGGGCCAGCCCCGAGATTCTGGTGCGCCAGGAGCAAACCGAAGAGGGCGCCAAAGTCATCATCCGTCCGCTGGCGGGCACACGCCCACGCGGCGCAACCCCGGAAAAAGACAAGGCTGCCGAGCAGGAGCTGATCAACGACCCGAAAGAGCGGGCCGAGCATGTGATGCTGATCGACTTGGCCCGTAACGACATTGGCCGCATCGCCCAAATTGGCTCGGTCAAGGTGACGGAGGCCTTTGTGGTGGAACGCTACAGCCATGTGATGCACATCGTGAGCAACGTCGAAGGCTTGCTGAACGAGGGCATGAGCAATATGGATGTGCTCAAAGCCACCTTCCCGGCCGGTACCTTGACGGGTGCGCCCAAGGTGCATGCGATGGAGCTGATCGACCAGTTCGAGTCGGTCAAGCGCGGCATTTACGGCGGCGCTTGTGGCTACATCAGTTACGCCGGGGACATGGACGTGGCCATTGCCATCCGCACCGCCATCATCAAGGACCAAACGCTGTATGTGCAAGCCGCAGCCGGCGTGGTGGCCGATTCGGTGCCTGAGATGGAATGGCGCGAAACCGAACACAAGGCGCGCGCCTTGTTGCGCGCCAGTGAGTTGGTCGAAGAAGGTCTGGAGTGATCATGTCGAAAAAAATCAAGCTCCTCATGGTTGACAACTACGACTCCTTCACCTTCAACATCGTCCAGTACTTCGGTGAACTGGGTGCAGAGGTCGAAGTCTTTCGCAACGACGAAATCACGCTCGAAGGCATTGCGGCCCGCCAGCCAGACCGTTTGGTGATCTCGCCGGGGCCCTGTTCTCCAGCCGAGGCGGGCATCTCGGTGGCGGCCATTCAGCACTTTGCCGGTAGCTTGCCCATTCTTGGCGTGTGCTTGGGGCACCAAAGCATTGGCGCGGCCTTTGGCGGCCAAATCGTTCGGGCGCAAGAGCTGATGCATGGCAAGACCAGCGTCATCACCACCACGCAATCGGGGGTGTTCGCGGGCTTGCCAGAGAAATTCACCGTCAACCGCTACCACTCGCTGGCCATTGATCGGGCCACTTGCCCGCCTTGCCTGAAAATCACGGCCTGGACCGACGATGGTGAGATCATGGGCGTGCGCCACACCGAACTCGACATTGAGGGCGTGCAGTTTCACCCGGAATCCATCCTCACCGAGCATGGCCACGCCATGCTCAAGAACTTTCTGGAGCGGCCATGATTGATTTACGCAGCGACACCGTCACCCAGCCCACCGCAGCGATGCGCGAAGCCATGTTGAGCGCACCCTTGGGTGACGATGTGTTTGGCGACGACCCCACGGTCAACGCCTTGCAGGAACACATCGCACAGATCACCGGCAAAGAAGCGGCGCTGTTCATGCCTTCGGGCACGCAGAGCAACCTGTGCGCCCTGATGGCACATTGCGAGCGGGGCGACGAGTACATCGTGGGCCAAAACGCCCACACTTACCGCTACGAAGGCGGCGGCGCGGCCGTGCTGGGCAGTATTCAGCCGCAGCCCCTGGCGCAAAGCAAAGTAGGCGAAATGGCGCTGGCTGACATCGCCGCAGCCATCAAACCCATCGATTGCCACTTTGCCCGAACACGCTTGCTGGCGCTGGAAAACACCTGGAACGGCCACCCCATGTCGCAAGACTACTTGGCACAAGCCTCGGGTCTGGCCAGAAAGCATGGCTTGGCCGTGCATCTGGACGGCGCACGGCTGTTCAATGCGGCCGTGGCACAGGCCGAAGGCGGATCGGTCACGGCCAGCGTGCGCCGCATTGTGGACCACTTCGACAGCGTCTCCGTGTGTTTCAGCAAGGGCTTGGGTTCGCCTGTGGGCTCGGCCTTGTGCGGCTCGCGTGAACTGATCGCCAAGGCACTGCGCTGGCGCAAGGTGCTGGGCGGTGGTTTGAGGCAGTCCGGCATTTTGGCCGCTGCTGCTTTGCACGCGCTGGAGCACCATGTCGAGCGCTTGGCCGATGACCATGCGCTGGCGCAGCGGCTTGCCCAAGGCCTGCAAGGCGTGCCGGGCCTGAGTGTGCGTTCTGCGCAAACCAACATTGTGTTTGTGGATGTGGCCGATGGACGTGGCCCGGCCCTGCTCGAGGATCTGAAAGCCCAGGGCGTTTTGGCCACGGGCTTGATTGGATTGCGCTTTGTGACACACCTCGGGGTGGATGCGGCAGGCATCGACCACGCCATCGCCTGCATCCATCGCTTCATGGCGAGCACATCTGAAAAGACAAGCCCGGCTTCCAACCGAGTAGGCGTTTACTGAAGCCATGCTTGAAACGCAGCAAGTCCTGATGTTCATGCTGGCCGGTGTGCTGCTCAACCTGACGCCCGGGCCGGATGTGCTCTACATCGTCAACCAGTCCTTGCGCGGTGGTGTGCGGCGTGGGTTGGTCGCCGCCTGGGGCATCACGGCGGGGTGTTTCGTGCATGTGGCTGCAGCCGCTTTGGGACTGGGGGCCGTTTTGGCCACCTCGGCAGACGCCTTTAACCTGATCAAGTGGATGGGTGCCGCGTACCTGTTGTGGATGGGGGGGCGTCTGTTGTGGCGCACATCCCCAAGCCATGGCGATAGCGAGATGGCCCATCAACAGTCGGGGATGGCTCACTCTGGCCAGCATGGGGATGTGCTTGCCTCCAAAGAAGAGAGCGGTTTGCTGGCCGTTTTCTTTGGCGCTTTTGCTACCAACACCCTGAACCCGAAAGTGGCGCTCTTTTTTTTGGCCTTTGTGCCGCAATTCATCCCAGCGCAAGCCCCCGACCCAGCCTGGTCCTTTGTGCTCTTGGGCTGCTTGTTCAATGTGAACAGTTTGCTGGTGTGCATGGGCTGGGCCTTGGCCGCCTCTTGGCTGGCTCACCGAGTCCAAGGCATGCAGCGCGTCATGCACCACATGGACCGGCTGGCCGGTTTGCTGTTTGTCGGCTTTGGCCTGAAGCTCTCCTTGACCGACGCACCTTCGCACTGAATTTTTCTACGAACCCTATCATCCGAGAGGAAACCCACCATGCCCATCACCCCTCAGGAAGCGCTGCAACGCACCATCGAGCACCGCGAAATTTTCCATGACGAGATGCTGCATATCATGCGCATGATCATGAATGGTGAGTTGTCACCCGTCATGACGGCGGCGCTCATCACGGGCCTGCGCGTGAAGAAGGAAACCATTGGCGAGATCACCGCTGCCGCTCAGGTCATGCGGGAGTTTTCGACCAAGGTGCATGTGCCCGACCCCACGCACCTGGTAGACATCGTGGGCACAGGCGGTGACGGGGCCCACACCTTCAACATCTCGACTTGTGCCATGTTTGTGGCAGCGGCTGCTGGGGCCAAAACCGCCAAACACGGTGGGCGCAGCGTCAGTAGCAAGTCCGGCAGCGCCGATGTGGTCGAGGCACTGGGCGGCAACATCCACCTGTCGCCAGAGCAGATCGCGCGTTCGATCGAAGAAGTGGGCATCGGCTTCATGTTTGCACCCAACCACCACCCTGCCATGAAAAACGTGGCCCCGGTGCGCAAAGAGTTGGGTGTCCGCACGATTTTCAACATCCTCGGCCCCTTGACCAACCCGGCCAGCGCACCGAACATCTTAATGGGCGTGTTCCACTCCGACCTGGTGGGCATTCAGGTGCGTGCCCTGCAACGCTTGGGGGCTGAGCATGCGGTGGTGGTTTATGGCCGCGACGGCATGGACGAAATCAGCCTGGGCGCGGCCACCTTGGTGGGGGAGCTCAAAAACGGCCAGATTACCGAATACGAAATTCACCCCGAGGACTTTGGTCTGACCATGGCCAGCAACCGGGCCCTGAGAGTGGAAACACCCGAGGAGTCCATGGCCATGCTGCGGGGTGTGCTGGACAATGAGGCCAGCGCGGCCCGCGACATCGTCATGATCAATGCGGGCGCTGCCTTGTATGCCGCCAATGTGGCCAGCAGCATTGCCGATGGTTTGGCGCGTGCCCGTTTGGCCATCGAGTCGGGCGCGGCCAAAGCCAAGCTGGCGCAGTTTGTGGCCTTTGGCCATAAGGCGTCTTGATCCCTGTTGCGGGACGAAGGAGTCTGAATCGTTTTTGGCGTTTCTACACTGTTTGTGGTCGTGGCTTCGGTGATGCACCGCGTCTTTGTTCGCATTTTGAAAAGCGGTGCCACCGAGCCCGCACAGAAAGAAAATTATGAGTGATATCTTGGACAAAATCGTCGCGGTCAAACGCGAAGAAGTGGCTGCGGCCCTGAAGCAAAAATCGCTGGCCGTGGTGCGCGCCGATGCCGAAAGTCGCGTGCTGACCCGTGACTTCGAAGGCGCGATGCGTGCCAAGATCGCCGCCGGCCAAGTTGCGGTGATTGCCGAAATCAAAAAAGCCAGCCCTTCAAAAGGTGTGCTGCGCGCCGACTTCATTCCGGCCGACATCGCCCAAAGTTACGCCGAGTTCGGGGCGGCTTGCCTGTCGGTGTTGACGGACAAGCAGTTCTTTCAAGGCAGCGTGGATTACCTCAAGCAAGCACGCGCCAGCTGTGACCTGCCGGTGCTGCGCAAGGATTTCATGATCGACACCTATCAGGTGTACGAAGCCCGGGCCATGGGGGCCGATGCCATCTTGCTGATCGCCGCCTGCCTGGACGATGCCCACATGGCCGAGATGGAAGCGGTGGCTCGCAGCCTGGACATGGCGGTGCTGGTAGAGGTGCATGACTTGGCCGAACTGGGCCGCGCCCTAAAGCTGAAAACCCGCCTGGTGGGCATCAACAACCGCAATCTGAAAACTTTCGAAGTTTCTCTGCAGACCACTCTGGACATGTTGCCCGATGTACCGGCAGACCGTTTGTTGGTCACCGAAAGCGGGATTCAAACCCCAGATGATGTCCTGCGGATGCGCGAGGCGAAAGTCAATGCATTTTTGGTGGGTGAAGCTTTCATGCGTGCGAGCGAGCCCGGTGAGGCGCTGTCCAAACTATTTGCCTGATACCCACATGCTGGTTCAGCAGAGTCTGGCGTTTGAAGACGAGGCCTTGGTGGCCGATCGGTTGCTGGTCTGGCCCCCTGATCTGCAAAAACTGGATGAGGGGTGGCGGACGCATGTGGTCGAGTTTTTGGCCTCGGCGGTCGGGCAAGCCTTGTCTGCGCGGTTGACCACTGACCTGAATTCAGGGGCCATCATTTATCCACCCGATCCTTTTCGGGCGCTGAGCTTGACCCCGCTGAGCCAGGTGCGTGTGGTGATTCTGGGTCAAGACCCGTATCACGGACCGGGCCAGGCAGAAGGATTGGCCTTTTCGGTGGCATCTGGGGTGCGCTTGCCGCCCAGTTTGCGCAATATTTTCAAGGAGTTGCAGCAAAGTCTGGGTGTGACGATGCCCACTAACGGGTCACTGGTGCGCTGGGCAAGGCAAGGGGTCTTGCTGATGAACACTTGTTTGACGGTGCAAGACGGACAAGCGGCCAGCCATGCTCGGTGGGGTTGGGAGATTTTGAGCGATGAACTGGTCAAAACTGTTGCCCAAAGTTCAACGCCGGTGGTGTTCATGTTGTGGGGTTCACAAGCTCAGGCCAAAAAGACGTTGATCGAACAAGCCGAAAGCGCTGCCAAGCATTTGGTACTGCTGGCCAATCACCCCTCTCCCCTATCGGCCTTGCGACGCCCTGTGCCCTTTTTGGGCTGCGATCATTTTGTTCAGGCCAATGACTTTCTTGAAAAATGCGGCGAGAAAGCCATCGACTGGTGAAAATTTTGTGGGCCGTCTTGCGGGGAGTCACAAAAAGATGGCATAATATAAGACTCGCTTATGGAGGGGTGCCCGAGTGGCTAAAGGGGGCAGACTGTAAATCTGTTGGCTTACGCCTACACTGGTTCGAATCCAGTCTCCTCCACCAGCAAGCTGGCTTAAACCGGATTGATTTGAGCAATTGGAAATGGTTTCCAAGCATTGGCGCAGCATCCACTCGTGCGGCGCAATCAGTGCGGGAGTAGTTTAATGGTAGAACCTTAGCCTTCCAAGCTAATGACACGGGTTCGATTCCCGTTTCCCGCTCCATCGAATCGGTTGAGTTTGTCAGATGTTTTCGCCCTTGTGGCTCAGTGGTAGAGCACTCCCTTGGTAAGGGAGAGGTCGCGGGTCCGATTCCCGCCAAGGGCACCAGTTTTGGGGCGTACATCGTAAGCTGTGCGCCCTCTGTTTTGGTTGTTGACCGCTACTTTTCGGAGTCGAAGATATGGCAAAAGAGAAATTTGAACGGACCAAGCCCCACGTTAACGTGGGCACCATTGGTCACGTTGACCATGGCAAAACCACGCTGACAGCGGCCATCACGACCGTGTTGGCG
>Ga0209550_10003669_pt1 | contig 14624 bp, 10 predicted proteins | sample LauGreSuBDMM15SN_2_FD_187567 | JGI IMG/M metagenome (GOLD analysis project Ga0209550, IMG submission 187567) | Freshwater lake microbial communities from Lake Michigan, USA - Su13.BD.MM15.SN (SPAdes) (version 5) | ecosystem: Environmental > Aquatic > Freshwater > Lake | place: Lake Michigan...
CGATCCTTGTCCCACCCTCGTGCTTGCGAAGCCGCCTCAATCGCCGCCATGATCTTCTCGCAGGTGGGCTCGTCAAGAGCCTGCTCGATGAGTCTCACGCGATTCAACTCCAAAGGGCTTGCCAACTTGGGATGCGACGACGAGTACTCATGTGTGATGATGGTGGACTCATCAGTGTGAGCGAGCCCGGCAGTTGGCCCGGCGGCGCTGGAGGCATTGCTGGAAACCGTCGCCGCAGCAGCCCCAACGCATGCACCCACAGTGGCCGCCCGCCGCTGCTCCCAATCGGCAATGCACGATGCAGCCTGCGCGAGCGTCGCAAGTTTCAAGTCGCGTGGCTGACCTTCGCGGAGAGCCGCCATGCGTGGATTGGGTTGCAGATCGCTAGGGACCAAAAGGGCCGGTGGTGGCACGACCAGCCCCAGCGCGACGCCCGCGGCGGTGCGAACGTGCGGGCTCCACATGGCTCCAGCGGGCATCCAACGCTCGATGAACGCCACCTCGCCCAGCTCGTCGCCCGTGCCACACAACGACTGGTCGATGTGAAAGGCGGAGACGAGGGAGGCGGTTGCCGCGGGCGAGCCAAAGCCAATGGCGAGTGCATATTGGATGGCAAGGTACACATCATCTGGGCGCAGCGCATCGACCTCGCCACCGAGCATCTCTTGACGCTTGGCGTACACGACTAGCAGCAGCGACGTACTCGCCACCTTTGCAGCGAGAGTGCCGACCAAGGCCACCCATGGCATCCAGGCATGGTGCTGTGGCGCCAAGATGGATCGTGCTCTTACTTCGGCGTCAAGCGCTGCGCGGCACCCCGAGTGCAGTTGACCAGCCTGTAAGAGGACTTGCAACTCGACAAACAATTGCTGCACGGCATTGACATGTCTGGCAGCCTCTGATGGCGAGATGTGCGCATCGCAGCCGGTGCAATGGTACGACGGCGGCGGGCCACGGCTGGGTAGCAGGCAGTGCCCCTCTTCAATGGAGCCGTGGTCGCATCGCAACCCTAGCTCGGCAATCGAGCACCCGCGTGAGCGAGCGCTCATCGCCGATACGAGGCCGCGCCGCGCCGGGGCAAACACCCCCCGTTCCAAATATAGAAAAATGCCCCGTTCCCCCCAAATAACACCCCTTTCAACAGTCTTTCGCCACCCCATTCTGTGTGATCCCCCTTCCCCGCGCACGCCTCTCGCGGACGATGCTCGCCCTCTACTCGCTCGTATCGTCCGCCGGGCTGCAGCTGCCGGGCCTCTTCGGCACCCACCCTCTTCAGGGCGAGCTGCGCGCGCTGCAGGAGTCGCTCGGCGCTGCGACCGAGCTGCTTCCTCGGGATGTTGCGTGCGCGAGGGCGGCTCTGAAATCTGGGTTGGTCGCGCAGCAGGAGGGCCAACACTGGGTGACGCATGCCGACAAGGATCTCTTAATAGCCGCGCTGCTGGGCCCGACTAAGGCCTTGCTGGGCGTCGCATACCGGCCGCAAATGCGGGAGCTGGCGATCGCGTTGCTGGATGGTGGCACCTTCGTCCACCGTGGTGGCGAGCAGTTTGAGACTCCGGTCCTTGGCAACGCGAGCCCGGTGTCCAACGTCATCTCGACACCTGCCGAGTGGTGCCATGAGATGGACGATCTCGTCGTGCACTTGCAACAGACGGGCCTCGGTATGCCGCTGCGGCTCATCCCGCGCGGCTCCAAGGACGAGGGGAGCTGCGAGGCGCTGCTCGAGGTGCTGCTCGGCCGCACGGACGTCTTCCTCGCGCCGCCCGTCCGCTTCGCCGCCGAGGCTACGCTGCCGCCCGCCGCGCTCTGTGCCTTTGTTTTGCTCTTCGGCGAGGGAGGTGGTTACGTCTCGGACGTGTACGGCAAGTCGTTTGACGTGCTCGCAGAAGCGGGCGCTCCGATCTACTCGGAAGCGTCGGCGGTGCCGCAGCGCGGCCTGCTTGCATGCGCGGACGCAATGCATCCCTACTTTGTACGCGCTGCGTCGGTCGCTTTCCCGCGGCAGAGGAGCGACCTGCAGCGCCTATCGGACAGCCTGTGCGTCAAGGGGGAATACGACGGGCCGCCTCTGCGGCTCGTGGATGATGAGAACAACAACTACGAATCGTCATAGCGGTTCAGAGTCTGCCCGAGGTCTTCACGGTGATTACAATCCAAAATATCTATATACCTAAACCAACGAGAGAGAGTAAGCCCGGGTACCGGGTAGGTCTGTCCTACGCTCCTACCCCCTATCGAGTGTCAAGTCAAGTCTATACATAAACAGAGTAACAAACTCCATAGGAGGGGAAGCCGCAATCGAATGGGCCTCCGGAAGCCAGCTGCGAGCTGGTAAGGACGGGAGGGAGATGGCGAAGGGGGATCCACAATAACTTGACTTGACTTGACTTGACTTGACTTGACTTGACTTGACTTGACTCTCGGTCACCGTATGAGTCGGGCCCGAAAGTCGTGTGAAAACGCATCCGTATGTACGCCGGACCGGTGTCTTGGGTGTCGACTTAGAAACATTGGCTGTGAAAACATGGCGCTCGCAAACCCTATGGACGCCGGTCTGGTATGTCGGCAGACGACCGATGCGCCTTGCGCCTGCGCGACACCTCCTTGTACGACCTGCCACATCACCATGCGCGCCGCCGCCTCCTGCGACAATTTGGCGACGGGTTCGTGGCACAGGCTCTCATTGACATTGGTATCTTAGAATTCCACGGTTCTACACGCGGCCGTCCACACTCTGCCGGTGCACCAGCTCCGCCAGGGCCGCCACGGCCTAGCCAGAAGCTTGCAGCGATGTATGCACAAGCACAGATACTCGCGCAGACAGATGAGCTGCACATCACTGACATCGAGAGCCTGCATGCCACTGCACCTGCGGCACTGCCAGCTTTGCGTGCTGCTTTGGCTGTCGCGCCACGCGACCCACGTATTCATCACGCTCTTGGCAGTGCGTTGCTCCCTAGGCGCGGCGATTTCAGCGAGCCGCGGTTGAAGCCTTTGTGCGAGCGCGCGTTCATGCACCTCCAGCGTGCCGCGGAACTGGCGCCGGAGTGCACATTGCTTCACATGAAATCCGGCACCGTCGCTATGCGTGCGCGCTCTCGGACCGAGCTCGAGGTGGCCAACCTCTTTGCAGTTGCCGTGGCCACCAACGCGTCGAGCCGTGCTGCCACGCAGCACTGGATCACCGCGCTGCAGTGGGCGGGGCAGCACGGCCGCGCCACGTCGGTGGCCCACCGATCCGTGCAAGAAGGTCTGTGGGAGCTCGCGATGCAGCGTCCAGCCAAGTTCACTGCGGGCTTGACCGCGAAACCTTTTTGGAGGGCCGATGACGTGGCTCCTAAACTGTGCCAGGCGCTACAAGCCGCCGCCGGAACGCTCCGCGCCGAGCTCGCGACCTTGCAAGCCGCAGACGCCGGATGCGCGACGCAGGACGAGGGCTTGCATGCGGCAAACAGCTCGTGGCGCGTCTGCGATGTGATGAGACGATGCGAAGTGGCGGACCCTCGCGTGCACTCTACGTGCTCAGTGCTGCTACGCTGGGAAGCTGAGCAAGGACAGCTCATACATTCGGCGCAATTCTCACTACTGACTGGGGGTGGGCACATTCGCTCACATGTGGGGTCCACCAACCGCAGGCTGTTCCTCCACTTCAGCCTGACTGGAAGCGGGGCTGCCATTCGCGTGGGTACGCGTTGGCGAAAGCTCGTTCCCGGTCGGTGCCTCGGGCTCGACGATAGCTTCGAACACGAGGTCGTCCACGCAGGCCGAGAGCTTCGAGTCACGCTGGTGGTCCAGTTGCTGCACCCGGACCTGCGTCCAGTGCGCGCGCTCCGCGGCTCCGGGCTCCGCTCCAGCACGAGCCTCGAGCCGAGCTCGACTAAGTACAATAAAAGGTTGATTGAGTGAGGTGGCAGCGGAGTCGAGTGTCAGTGTGGATCAGAGAGATGGTTTTCGTGGACTCCTCGGTGACGGCGTGAGGGGTATTGCTCCATCGCCCTCGACGATAACGACGCGTGATGCATCGCCGTAGTATATCGCAAATCGGGGATGGCGTCGAAGGACGGTTGGGTTGTGTGAACTACATTATCTCCGAATTAAAAGAAAAACAGACGTCAACACAGTCTGAAACCAAACGATAATCATAACGAAGGTTTTGCACATCAGCTCAAGCCGTTGTAGAAGAAGTGTGTACTCGACTCAGAGCTCAGTAGATGCTAGATCGTCCATCCGCATGAGCAAAATGAAGTCGTGAATTCAGCACGCACAGTCGTACACAAATCTCGTCTCAAATCACAGGGAGGTTCGCGCACGCTCAGAGGCTCAAGCATCTTGAACCCAAGAACCATACGTAAGGGGTTGAAACCACGACGACTCCACGACGCCGGTATCTCACCCGCCCATTTCCGTCAAATGCAACTAGAGTTAGGTGCTCGTATCTCTTTTGGTGCGAAAGAAGCGGCGCTCAAGCTGCTGTCAAAGCCAGCCCATTGCATCAGCTTGGACCATGGAGCGAGCTAAGCAAGCTCTGGCGAGCTAAGCAAGGCCTGAGAAGCTTGGCGCTGAGCAAGGCGTTTCTCCCATCGCTCATTGCTGCGCTGCGCAGCAAGTTGCGCTTTGTCGCGCTTGACCGTCATCGTTGTCCTCGGAAAGAGCTCGCGCACCTCTTCATTCCATTTCTGTGGGGGAGGTGGTGGAAGGCCCCCACTTGCGCCAAGTGGGAGGAGGGGGTAGGCCACCCCCGAGCCCTTCCAGCTAGAGCCAAGGGGGACGGGTGTGGGCTCCCGCTCCATAGTTCGGAAAGGTTGCCAGCGCTGAGTGGTGGCGAGCTGCGGGAGTCGTGGGACAGATGATTGGGACGCAAGCACCTGCGGCGAAAGCAAGGTAACTGCCCCATGTCCGGCAGGCGCATCCTGGCGAGATAATTGTCTATGATGACCAACGTCAGGAAGGACAGAAAAGTCCCGGTGGAGAAGCTCGCCCTTGTTGAAGAGTCCGAAATCCTCACGCGTCATCGAGGCCTCCGGCCATTGCATGCGGGCGCTCACTTGGCCTGGCTGTGTAAACATGCCACGCGCCCGGTGCTTCGTTCGTACAGGCAAGCGGCCCGGAGAACTTCCCGGCCTCGAGAGAGCTCTCGCCGGGGGTGTCGAGCTCTTTTTTTGGAACACGGCACACACGAGAGTCCAAGCGGAAACCGTCATTCGCACAGCAGACGTTGGCAGTGAAGCAGTGAAACCGAAACCACCGACAATACCGCGTCAGCCTGGCGAGCAGGCCCCCTTTCATTCACAACACACGTAAACCCAACATCAAATACTGTACGTGAACGTTCACACCTGAGCCTCTCGGAGGGGGCCATGTCGCAAGCGGCCGGTGTGCTGGCTCTCATGAGCCCAGTGGATGGCGCCCTAACAGTATCCGTCGGTGGCGTCGAGCAGTTCACGTCTGCAGGCGGCTGGCTCTCTTCGGGGGGGCATATATACTCCTCGGCAGATGGCTCTTTGAAATTGCGATCTGTTAGCCCAATTTCTGGAGCTGACACTACAGGTAATTGGAGCGGCCAGCTTTCAAAGTGGATTGCTGCCGATGGCACACCATTCGAGACATCTGTGAAGAACTACGCGTCTCATGTGATCTTTGCCCAGCGATTTCCCGTTGGCGTGCGACAGTCCTCACCGGGCCAGGGTGATGTGCAAGCAGTTTGCCGAGACGGCTTTCTAGGCTGGTGCCGCCGGGATGGGCTGGTGTCGGGCTTCCCGTTGTTCCGACGGGCGGCGGGCGCGGCGACTCGTGGTGTCGTCAGCTACCAAGGCCTCATGTCCGGCTACGCAACGACAGTTGGAGTGTGGGAAGCCTCCGGGACGGCGATCATCAGGCCTTCACGCGATCCGGTGGGCACGTGTCGGGTGCGCAGCAGCGAGTGCACCAAGGGAGTGCACGCAGATACTCCGGCCCCGTACACCGCCGGCTACGCTGCGTACACGCCCACGAGCCAGCGCCGCTCCTCATCGCGGAGCTTCGAGGAGCATACGGGAGCGTACTGTGACTGCACCTTCGATGTAAACGGCACGTGCGCCGAGTGGGCGTTCACGGACCCGTGGAGCAAGCGGAGCGACTGCCAGGCGCACTGCGAAAGGCTCAACTGCAGCTGCTTCGACTTCCGTCCGGGGGTGAGCGGCGACCTGATCGGAAGTGGCATCCAAGGCTCTGGGCCAGTCGTCTTATTCGGGGCGCCACCAGCGGAGGAGAAGCTAGCTAAGCAGCCGCCTCCATCGATGGTGCTGTCGGTGGCGAGCAACTTCATGGCTGCCAGCCAGGTGTGGGCCGAGGGCACGCTGTCCTACGGCGTGATGGGGGCCGTGACGTCGATCCCCGAAAACTACACTGTCGAGGTGATCCTCGCTGTCAGCGCCGACGGCGGCGTGAACCACGCGATGGAGAGTTGGGGTGATGTGCTGCTGCGCAAGTACGGCAAGGAACGCTATGCGTACCGCCGCGACCTCGCCATGCAGAAGCTGGGCTACTCGACGGACAACGGGGCGTACTATTACTACAACACCGAGCTCGGCCAGAGTTACGAGACCACATTGCTCAATGTCAAAAAGTACGCCGATGCGGTGTGCATCCCGTACAAGTACATTCTGCTCGACTCCTGGTGGTATTTCAAGGTGAGCCGCCCTGATGAGCCCTGATGAGCCCTGATGAGCCCTGATGAGCCCTAATGGTACTTTCCCCTTGCTCGACTCCTGGTGGTATTTCAAGGGGGCGGCCGGAGGGGTGACGACTTGGGACGCGCGGCCCGACGTGTTCCCTCTGGGGCTGACGGCTCTGAGCGAGGCGACGAGCTGGCCGCTGATGCTGCACAACCGCTACTGGGACCCGGACACACCCTACTCGACGCGCAACGGCGGCGCGTACAAGTTCATCCATGACGGCTCGGACGTGGTGGTGCCTGACGACGCGTTGTTCTGGGCGGCCTTGATCGCGAACAAGACTGTGAACAAGACTGCGAATAAGACGAGAGCGGGCCTCTTCTCATACGAGCAGGACTGGTTGAGTGCCGAAGTCGACCTTTCGCGCGCGCTTGGCGAGTCTGCGAGCCTGGGGCGCCAATGGATGCTCCAAATGAGCCACGGCTGTGAGCTCTCAAACGTAACGATCCAGCTGTGCATGTCGTACCCTCGGCACATCCTGCAGTCCGTCGAGATGGCCGCGGCGACCAATGCTCGAGCCTCCGGCGACTACATCCACCCAGGGCCCGGAGGTGGGCACCAGTGGGATATTGGCATGCAATCCATCTTCACCCACGCTCTCGGGCTCGCCCCCTCCAAAGACACCTTCTGGTCGACCGAGCAGCAGCCCGGCAATCCATATGGTCAGTGGGGCTATGAGCCGCACAGCCGCCTGCAATCGGCGGTCCTTGCCTTCTCCGCTGGGCCAGTCGCTCCGTCCGATAAGATTGGAACCTCTGACGTCGCTCTCATCATGAAAGCCTGCACCACCGACGGCACACTACTCTCTCCGGAGCGACCGGCCACTCTCTCCGACGCGAGCTTCATTGGCAGAGCCTTTCCGAACCACCCGGCCGGGGCCGACGGCCAGCTGTGGCTCACGCACTCGGTGGTGAACGGCTCCCGCTATGGCTACGTGCTTGCGCCCGAGCTCGCATCCAGCTTCGCCCTAAAGCCCGCCGCGCTCGGTTTTGACGAATCCGCCGTGCTGATCGCCGTCCGGCCTGCCGATACGCCTACCAACGCGAGCGGCAGCTGGGTCGCCGACCCACCCACAGTACTGGTCAGCGCCGAGTCTCCACTCGAGTTGCGAGCGTGCACCCTCGACCATTTCGAGGCCGTCCTCCTCGCGCCCCGTTTGGAAGGTGGATGGCACCTGCTAGGCGAGCCTTCAAAGTGGGTCTCTGTTTCGTCACAGCGCTTCCTTGCCGTGGTGAGCAGCGGCTCGAGCGCGACGGCATGGGTGGCTGGCTCGCCCGGCGAAGAGGTCACTGTCGCATGGATGACGCCTCCCATGAGCACCATGAATAGACAGAGCTCTGCAGAGCTTGTACAAAAAGTGTGCATCATCGGTGCATCCGGCAAGGCGGCCTGCACGGTGACGCTGTCAGTCTTCTCAACGTGAGTGTAACCGTTAGACGGTAGTTCTCACCGCACCGTGATCACAGTTGCATTAACGGCGTCGGGGGGAACAACTAGTACGGCCGGAACGCGGCGCTTCATCCACGGTACCACCGCCGCCGTGTGCTTTGAGACGGTGGGGAGGTGAGCCGGAGCGGAGGGGGTACCGGTAGTGAGGTTCGTCTGTGTGTCCGTGTGCCTGTGTGTGTCCCGGCTCCCCCCGGTGTCTTTTTACCGGTATGTGTGTCCCGGCTCCCCCCGGTGTCTTTTTTACCGGCTTACCGGTGGACCATCCGCGGACGAAACCTGATGACAGAGTGTGAATCTGGACAGTCACGCAGACTGATTCATTGAATCTTGTTGCCGCCTGCGAGGAACCCTCATGAACGACGCCGATTTCGATGCCGGAGGCTCGCCAGCTCGGAAGCGCGCGCGTACTGATGACGAAGAAGATACGTGCGCGATATGTATCAGCTCGCTGCAGGGCTGCATGCCTGGTGGTCGTGGAGAGTGCAGTGCTAAGCCCGTGAGTCGGCTGGCATGCGGCCACCGTTTCCATCAGTCTTGCGTCGAGAAGTGGCTGAATCGCAACGTCTCCTGTCCAGTGTGCCGCTACAATATTCGGCCCGCCGTGAAGGTCACGATTCGCGGCCTGGTCATCGAGGTGCCGTGGCGCAAGCGCCACCTCACCTGCGCTCAGGCCATCCTCGAGGCGATGGAGACGTTTAAGACGCAGCACCCGCACTTCGTCTTCCGCTTCCCATTCCTCCCGGCGTGCTCTTTCGCCGAGTTGCCATGTCTGTCTGGCATGGCATGGTATGGCAGACATACATTTGTGGACGAGGTGCTCAAAGACGCCGACGGCTCGCCGCTGCTCGAGGTTCGGACGGCCTCTGCCCGGCACCCAAATGCCATCCCATCCGACGCCTTTGCGTACGCTCGGCTGCTGCTCAAGCAACCCCTGAAGCCCCGCTGGGCCTCACCGCGCGGCGTGGACCCGTACTACATGCGCACCGACAACTGGCTGGAGACGTCGATAGCGGCGCACCAAAATGGTGAGTGCCGATGGAGCCGCAAGCGGCGCGTGCTCGAACTCGAGGCGCTGCTCGCACACGACGAGTACGACGACCCGTTCGAGGGCGAGTACACGGATGATGACGCTTGGGGGGCACGGCGCGCGCAGCACGTGCAGCTGCTGCAGGCGGTGCAAGCGTACGAGGACGGCGAGTCAGGGGTTCGGGAGCTCTTCAATAAAAAGGAGGGGCCGCTTGAGGGGCCCATCGGGCGCACCCACGTGAGGCTGCCGCCGAGCCGCGACACCGAGGCTGAGCGAGCGAGCATCCTGCGTGACGCCCTCGCGGACTTGCCGCTGCAGTTCTATGGATGCCCGTCACGCATGGAGTGCGACGGCGTGATGGAGTTTCTGCGGCACATGATGGCGGCGGCTGGGGTCATCGCGGACGTACACCCGAGCGACAAGCCCGCGGGGCTTGCCCTCGCACCGGCCATGGTCCACGTTGAGGTCTCGACGGAGCACGGCATGACCTTCGCTGACTGCCAGCGATTGATGCTCGAGAAGTGGGAGACGTTTGTGCTCCAAGTCGATAAGCCGATCATGTGCACCAACGTGCCGGGCGAGGGCATGATGTTCGTCATCAATAGCCAGGCGACCGACGCGAAGGGCAAGCTGCCCGTGATGCTGCCAGACGAGTGCTTCATCCCAGTACCGGGCGCCAGCTTCGTCGACGAGGTTGGCTTGGCGTTTAAGTAACGCTAAAGACGAAGTTGGCTTGGCGTTCAAGACACAAGAACATGCTGTTAAGACGTGAGTTGCTACTTCTCGGAGAGACGGAGGGGAGCGCTCCGAGCACCGAAATGTTCTATAGACGGAGCGCTCCCCGAGCACAGAGTGCGGGAATGAGGGTACGCGATCCCGATGCTGCCTTTAATTCCGCTAGGTGCTAGAGGACGCCGATCATGCATCATCGAAACGCATGGTCGTGAAACGACGATCGGGACGATAAAATCTTCGCGATTATCGTCCGTGAGATCGGCAGGTCGTGCCTTAGACCGGGTGACCGGGATGCCAGGGGCAGGGGGCGACTTAAAGCCGCGCAGGTACTTAAGCGCGAAACGACGCCTGACGACCCCCGTTTACCCCCCGTTTAACTCTTTAAGTCACCCGGGACCCGGGCGACGGCCGACGCGTCCGGCCGGGGCCGCCGGGCCACGGCGCCTCGGCGGCAGGCTTAGATCACCCCCTCCGGGCTTAAGGCACGACCTGCCGATCCCAGACGACTGGACAATGTTCAATATGTACCGCCGGCCGTCGCGGGCGGATTGCGGATTGGGAGTTTGGTGGACCCGTGCACCCGTTGCCGCCGCGCCGGATACATGTAGTCTACTAGAGAGAACTTTGTAACTTACCGAGCTGAGGCACAGTCCCGCACAAGTGGGGGCTGGGGGTTGGGGCAGATCGGCAGAATCACGATCCATGACGATCTGTTGTTTCATTCGCATTTCGCCACGTCATGCGGATCCTGGATTCCCGCATGCACGCGACGGAGAACGCGACGCCGAATGTGGCGTCGCCGACTAAGAAGCAGTCAGCGGAGCAGGTCGCGCAGCAGCGCACAGACCGCGGGCACAATGGTGGACCGAGCGGCCTGAACTGGCTTGAGCGCTTGGGGTGCAGCATCGTGATGGCGGGTCCGGTGCCGCAGCATGTCGCCTTCATTATGGACGGCAACAGGCGGTTTGCTCGATCGCACGGGATGGAGGTCGCGCGAGGTCACAAGATGGGATATGACAAGCTCGAGCAGGTGCTGCGCTGGTGCTGCGAGCTTGGCGTGCATGGCGTCACCGTGTACGCCTTCTCGATTGAGAACTTCAAGCGCTCCCAGTCGGAGGTCGATGCGCTGATGGCGCTCGCCGAGGAGGGGCTGCGCGAGATGAGCGACGAGACGCACCTGGTGCAGCGGCGGGGCGTGCGCGTGCGCGTGGTGGGCGACCTGTCGCGCGTCAGCGCCTCGCTGTACGGCGAGATGCAGCGCGTGATGCGCATGACGCAGGGCAATACGCGGCACACGCTCACTGTGTGCTTCTCATACACGTCGCGCAACGAGATCGCGGCGTCGATTCGCCGGCTGGGCAAGGCGTGCGCCGACGGCCGGCTGCTGCCCTCGGACATTAATGCCGCGCTGCTCGAGCGCTGCCTGCTCACCACGGCGCCAGGGCTTCCGCCCGTCGATCTGATCGTGCGTACCTCAGGCGAGAAACGGCTCTCCGACTTCCTTTTATGGCAGGCAGCGACGTGCCCGGTGATGTTCACGGCGGTCACGTGGCCCGAGCTCTCACTCGTGCGCTTCCTCGGCCTTCTCCTCCGCTATCAGCGCTCTGCCCCGTATTTCGATCAAGTGCGAGCATGGTGTGCCGCTTCCGACGAAACTCTGCAGCTGGCGAGTACTCCGCAGCTGGCGGCAACACCCGCGCTCGCGCCCCCGTCGGCGCGGGCTCCAAACGGCGAGCGCAGCGTGACAACCGCCGTGGCGCCCGAGGCGGTGCCGCTGCCTTTGGGCGTCCATTCGAATGAGGCGATGCCGCATTGCATCCATTCGTGCGCCCCCGCCCTCTGCAGCGCGACTCGCCCGTGGCTTGAGTCACAGGGGCTAGCATGCAACCAGGGGCTAGCATGCAACCAGGGGCCAGCATGCAACCAGGGGCTAGCATGCAACCAGGGGCTAGCATGCAACCAGGGGCTAGCATGCAACCAGGGGCTAGCATGCAACCAGGGGCCAGCATGCAACCAGGGGCTAGCATGCAACCAGGGGCTAGCATGCAACCAGGGGCTAGCATGCAACCAGGGGCTAGCATGCAACCAGGGGGGGCTAGCATGCAACCAGGGGCTAGCATGCAACCAGGGGCTCCTCTCCCAGGCGGATCAGAGGTTCATCAGCGCCTTCTGCTGCCTTGCGCTGCTCGCCGCGATGCTCGGCGGCCTCGTCGTGCTACTCCGGCTGCGTGGCGCCCATGACGGCGTGTTCGCACTGGTGGCCAGCGCGACATGCAGCGCGCTCATGTGGGTGCTCATGTGGGTACTCCTTGCGCTTACTTGCCCCTTCGCTCGCACCCGGGGCGGCGACGCGGGCGGCAGCCGCGCCACCACAGCGCTCTCGAAACCATCGGCAGTGTGCGAGGGCAAGTTGGCCACGGTGGGGACGAGCCTAGCTGTCAGCTCGGGCGAGTCTCTGGCGCGCCGTACGCCGCCCCACCATTCGGCCCGGGTGCGCGACTTCCTCGCCGACCTTAATGTGGATCGTTGGAGCTGAGGCGAGCGGCGCCCACGACCGCGCCAGCGCCCACGACCGCGCCAGCGCCCACGACCGCGCCAGCGCCCACGACCGCGCCAGCGCCCACGACCACCCTGGGCCGATATCCCTCCCCCAGCCCAAAAGCTGGGCCAGCCTAACGGTAACGCCAGCCTCGATCGGAAACAGGCTTGACCAGCGTGGAATCGCTTCCCTGGAGAGATGTGTCGACTAGACTCGATTAAGACTCGATGGGTAAGTGGACGGGGAAAGCGAACGTGTGAAAGTCCTCAGTCACGCAGAAACGGTGAAACGTTGTGACACTTCGCATCCTTGATCCTACAGTCCTTGCACCTTGATCCTTGTCCTTTTGGCGTTCACGCGGCGTTGCGCTCGGCGCTCGCGCGCCTTGGATGCGGTCGATGTTGCAAGGACCCCACACCACCGCACGTGCCGCATGCGTCCATGATTTATCATTTCAATTGTTCTCGCTCCCAACTGTGCTCTTTCTTTCCGATTAATGGATTCCGCACTTGCCGTGAAGCCGCGCGCCGTCGCGAGAGCGTTGTGTTGATCAGTTGACGTTGTGCAGCGTCTTTGCTCATGGCGAAGGTGCCGTGCCTTCCTTTGCCACGCTGCTGCGTGGGTGGGAGCTGACTTGCGCGGCCGGCGTGTGCCTCGCAGGCGAATGTCAAGACGGTCGATATGACCGAGGATATGGAGAAGGTCGCAATCGAGCTTGCCTCCTTTGCGATGAATGAGTTCACAAAGGAGGTGGAAATGGCGGCGCACATAAAGAAGGAGTTCGACAAAATGTACAGGTGCGGTCTAACGGTCTCAGCCCGCGGGTGCCGCTCTTGCATGCTTCGTTGTGTGCGCATCAGCGCGCCGTCGATGGCACCCCCACGTTGTCGTTGGGTGGCACTGGGTGCTTCACCGTGACATACGGTTCCCGAATGACGCGCTGTCGCGCCCTTCTCGCTTCCCTCTTGCTCCGGCTAAGTCATATCGTGTGCCCTCCCGCACCCTTAACTGCAGCCCTACATGGCACGTCGTGGTCGGCACCAACTTTGGTTCACATGTCGTGCACCAGACGAAAAACTTTGTGTACTTCAACATCGGGGCGATCAACTTCCTAGTGTACAAGTCAGGATGATCGAGACAAATGGCGCGCAGCCTTCTTTTCTTTGCGCATGCTGGCGTGAGACACGCGTGCCGCGAGCGGTTCTGTGTCGCGTGTGCCCTGTCGGGGTGAATTCAATCGGCATGACGTCAACACTACGAATAATACCCTTTGTTGTTTGTTCAAGTTTGTTCCCTCCTGCCTCCTCCAGTTCCTACGTGCTTCTAACCCGCTAACGTGTCTGAGCCCACCGTACGTTTTGGTACGTTCTACGCGGTCATTATCGTATACGGGGGGTAGCGGGGCCCTTTCTTAGCTAAGAGGTGGGTCACACACAACACAGCGTTAAGGTCATGATGAATGAGCCAGTCGCTGGTCGCTGGTCACTTCTGGCGCTTTTGCCAGCGCTAGTCGCACAGCCTCGCGTGGCGTCTCCATTTCGAGCGCGGCGGACTCGTCGTCGAAGCGGCTGCCGAAGACGTGCTGCAGCCCGCAGCACAGCGTGTGCAACGCCAGCACGAGCAGCGTCACGAGCAGTGGCAGGCCCGCGGCCGTGTGGAAGAGCTCGACGGGCGAGGAGGTGAGCTCCTTGCTGGGGAGCAGCCACGGAGAAGGCACCAATTCGGCGTAGTCGGTGCAAGGCGGCTCGTCGTACAGAAGGTCGTCATTACAGCGTGTCAGCACCGCTTCGGAGCCGTTGCACGCGAGGGCAAACTGGACGCAGAGAGAGCGACACACCTTGTACGGCGCGGAGGGTGCACTAAAGCATCGCTGGAATTTGCTCGCGCATTGCAGCGCTTTCCACGCTTCGAGGCACATTGGCTGCGTTGCTGAACCACCGACCTTCTGCAGCTTTCCGAGCGCGAGTTCATAATCGGAACGCGCCGCTGCGTCGAGCTCGGAGGCCGGCAAAGGGAGTACGGCTGGGTATGTCGTGCCTGAGCAGAAGCTGTTCAAAGGCACCGAGCACTCGCTCGTGGCCGCGAGGCCGCGCGCCAGGAAAAAGGCAGTGATCCACACGAGGCACGCCATCGCAGCGCGAGCGTCGTGGTGGTTCGTAGA
>Ga0209550_10003670_pt1 | contig 14623 bp, 15 predicted proteins | sample LauGreSuBDMM15SN_2_FD_187567 | JGI IMG/M metagenome (GOLD analysis project Ga0209550, IMG submission 187567) | Freshwater lake microbial communities from Lake Michigan, USA - Su13.BD.MM15.SN (SPAdes) (version 5) | ecosystem: Environmental > Aquatic > Freshwater > Lake | place: Lake Michigan...
CTTTTACTGTTGGAGGAGGAATTTCCTCTGTTGAAGACGTTAGGATTTTATTGGATCATGGTGCTGATAAGATTTCTATCAATACATCCGCATTCAAAAATCCTGAATTAATCAACCAACTTTCGGCTCAGTTTGGAAGCCAATGTGTTGTTTTAGCAATCGATACCAAGAAGCATGATGATGACGTTTGGTATGTATACCTTAATGGTGGTCGAGTTGCTACAACAATGACATGTCTTGACTGGGCAATTGAAGGAGTAAAAAGAGGAGCTGGTGAAATCTTGCTCACTTCTATGAATCATGATGGAACCAAGCAGGGATTTGCAGTAGAAATAACCTCACTTGTTTCAAGAAATGTTACGGTTCCTGTGATAGCCTCAGGGGGCGGTGGGAAAGCAGAACATTTTGCAGAAATTCTTGACGGCATTGCAGATGCCGCATTGGCAGCCAGTGTTTTTCATTATGGAGAAATTGCCATTCCAGATTTGAAGCAGTATCTTTATGAAAGAAATATACCGGTCAGACTCACAAATTGATTGGTTAACTTTGTATTTAATATGGATTTGAACATCGACTTTGAAAAATATACTGACGGATTGGTTCCTGCAATTATTCAAGATAATGTAACGGGGAAAGTCCTGATGCTTGGCTATATGAATATGGAAGCATTTGATGCCACCATGGCCTCATCTCGCATTACTTTTTATAGTCGTTCAAAGAAAAGACTCTGGACAAAAGGGGAGGAGAGTGGTAACTTTCTTGAGCTAAAATCAATGGCTGTTGATTGCGACCAAGATGCCTTATTATTTAAGGTACATCCTGTAGGTCCTGTTTGTCACACCGGTGGAGATACATGCTGGGATGAAATTAATCATTCAGAAGACTTTCTTGTTTACTTAGAACATGTTATTGAACAACGAAAAACAGGTGCCGATGAAAGTTCCTATATCAAAAAATTATTTGACAGAGGGATAAATAAATTAGCTCAAAAAGTTGGAGAGGAGGCTGTTGAATTGGTTATTGAGGCGAAAGATAATGATGATGAAAAATTTATTAACGAAGCAGCAGACTTGTTGTTTCACTATTTACTTTTGCTTAACAGTAAAGGTTTTAGATTGCAATCAGTAAAAGAAATTCTTAAACAAAGACATAACAAATGAAAAAAGCACTTTTAATTCTTTTCATATTGCCTACAATGTTATTGGCACAAACCAAAGATACTTTTGTGATAACTGGTACATTGAAAGGCATGCTAGACAATACTGAGTTGGTTTTGAAAAATGATGAAATCAGTCCAGAACCCTTGGCAACTGTAAAATCAACCGGACAGCAGTTCAAGATGACAGGAAAAATTGCTGAGCCAGGAATGTATTATATCCAACCTAAAAATGGTCAGCAAAAATTGATTGTTTTCCTCGATGCTTCTAATATAACTGTAGATGGTGAGTTTGTAAAGTTGCAATTAGCTAGCGTCAAAGGGTCTTCTACCCACAATGATTTCGCTTTGTTTAACGCAACATTTAATCCTTTATTTACTAAATTAACGGGAATTGCCCAACAACTTAATCAAGGGGTAAAAGATGAGAACGGAATGATGAGGAAACAATACGAAACAATTGTTCAAGATATCAACAAAAAAACGGATCAGTTTTTGGCAGAGCATTTCTCTTCTCCAGTTGCTCCCTTCGTTTTATTGGTTGCCATGCAACTAGAACAGGATCCTTTAATCCATGAAACCCGCTTAAGCATGATTAGTGCCAAAGCAAAGGAAAACTACTTCGGACGCATAGCTATAAAGACCATTGAAGACAGCAAATTCGGTGCAATTGGTAGTCCTGCAGCTGATTTTACCCAGCAGGATGTTGATGGAAAGGATGTTACGTTGGCGAGCTTCAAAGGGAAATATGTTTTAATAGATTTTTGGGCAAGTTGGTGCGGACCCTGTAGACAAGAGAACCCAAATGTGGTTAGGGCTTTTCAAAAATACAAAGAAAAAAACTTTACTGTGCTTGGTGTATCATTGGACAGGGCTAAGGAGCCATGGTTAAAAGCGATCAAGGATGATGGATTGGCCTGGACTCAGGTAAGTGATTTGAAATTCTGGAGCAATGAAGTTGCCTTGAAATATAAAGTTCAAAGCATACCTCAGAATTATCTAATCGATCCTAAGGGATTGATTGTTGCCAAAAATTTAAGAGGAGAAGAATTGCAATCAAGGTTAGCTGAACTGCTTAAATAGTAATTTAAATTAAACTTATTCCTTCAACATCTTTCAAAAGAAGTTGGAGGATTTTTTTTAATAGAATCCTATAGCGACTTAATATAAACTTTCGGGAAGGTTTTGATAATTCATCATTCATCAGTTATCATTTAATAATACACATCCTCCAACAAGAAATATTCTGTTGGTCTATCATTGTGAAGCGTGATAGACAGAATATTGAACCGAATCCATTTGTGTTGCGGATTTAGCCTCAGATATTCCGTACCAGCACTGATGAAGTAATGCATCTTTTTTTTGTCAACCATAACTTCAGGGTGCCCAAAATGCAAACTCCTTTTGGTTTTGATTTCAAAAAACTGAAGCTTTTCATCTTTCATGGCAATGAGGTCGATTTCCCAATGCCCATGCCGCCAGTTCTGGGTAATTATTGTATACCCTTTTTCCAAAGCCCATCCTTTTGCTAGCTTTTCGCCTAATATTCCTGTCTCATTATGCCTTGCCATAGTGTGATATTATGTATCTTCGAAGCTATTTATATCCAATAAAAAATAATCGTGAAATGCACCGAATAAAAGGGAGAATACAACACTATGCTTGGGGTGGAAAAACATTCATTGCAGGTCTTTTGGGACAAGAAAATCAAGATCAATTACCTTATGGTGAATATTGGCTAGGAACACATCCAGGTGGACCAGCAGCAGTTATGTTGGGAGAAAATGCTTCAACAACGTTGCCAGCGTTAATCAATTCTGATAAGAATCGATACATTGGGAAAGCAGTTAAAGAACAATTTAATTCGTTGCCTTTTTTATTAAAAATTTTGGATGTTAAAGACATGCTTTCCATTCAAGTGCATCCAACAAAATCCGCTGCTGAAGAAGGTTTTAGAAGGGAAAATGAGTTGGCTATTCCGTTGAACGCTACTAATAGAAATTATAAGGATGAAAATCACAAGCCTGAAGTGATGGTGGCCTTGAGTGATTTCTGGTTGTTACATGGCTTCGCAAATGATATTGATATGCGTGTAAGTCAATACGACATTCTTCAGCCATTTGAACAGCACTATGAAATGGGAGGCATTAAAGGCCTTTATAAAAAGTTGATGGAACTCACTCAGGATGAGGTAAACGAAATTATAGAACCTTTGTCCAAAAGGATTATCCCATTGTATGAAGCGGGTAAGATAGATAAAATCACACCTGACTTTTGGGCTGCTAAAGCGATGTTGAATTTCGTAAATGAATACGGACATTTTGACAAAGGAATCTTCTCTATTTACTTGTTTAATATTTTAAACCTTAAACCAGGACAAGGGATTTTTCAAGGAGCTGGAATGCCCCATGCCTATTTGGAGGGTCAAAACATAGAATTAATGTCTAACTCCGACAATGTACTTCGAGCAGGGTTAACGCCAAAGTATATAGATATACCTGAGTTAATTGCTAATACAAATTTTGTTCCTACAATTCCGCAAATAATTGAGGGCAATTTGAATGAAAATATTCAAATTTATGATTGTCCAGTACCTGATTTTAACCTAAGTTCTTATTTCATCAAAATGGGTACCAAGGAAACCTTAACGATAACTAAGCCTGGAATTATTTTAATCATGAAAGGGAATGCGCGCTGGTCTTGTAATCAGGAACTGAATACTATCGGAGCTGAAGCATTATTTATTGCTGCTGGAGAATCAATTCAGGTTGAAGCGGAAACCGAAACTATGTTTTTTTTAGCAACAGTGCCGGTGTGATAAAAAATTTATTTATTTTAAACCATAACTATGATACACTGTTAATAATCATGAGGATAACTGTCGCAATGATTTCTTTTTAACGAGTTTTTAAAACCTTATTTTTGCACTAGAACTAGAATTTATGAAACTTTCAAGATACACACTTATTTCCTTTCTTTTATTGATTGTAATTGCAGCCATCTACAGGGCAATACCAGGACGACCTTGGGGCTTTGCTCCTCAATTTGCTATGGCAATATTTGGTGGTTCTGTATTGAAAGATAAAAAGATGTCTTTTTTGTTGCCAATACTATCACTTTTGATTTCTGATCTTTTGTATGAAATTCTATACATTAATAACCTTACTGATATAAGGGGTTTTTATAACGGTCAGATAGAGAATTATCTATTATTCGCATCGCTAACTTTCGTTGGATTTTTTGTAAACCAGAAAAATATTGGTTCAATAGTGAAAGGTTCCATTGCCTCTCCAACAATTTTCTTTCTTGCCTCAAATTTAATGGTTTGGATTGGCAGCGGAGGTCTTGGAAGGTCAAAAAACTTTGAAGGATTGATGCAAACATACGTAGATGGTCTACCATTTTACACCAACAGCATCATTGGTACTTTATGCTTCAGTACTTTCCTTTTTGGTGCTCATTTTTTATTACAAACATCATCATTCGGAAAGAAAACGGTCTGATTTTAGTTTAAGGTTGAAAGTTTAAGGTTTAAGCTGTTGGAAACAGACTGATTTTAGTTTAAAGGTTTAATGTTCTAGGTTTAAACTTTCAACTAAAAACTTTCAACTTGTATACCCTAAGTCTTCTATCAAACCGCCACCATCAGCAGCGGTTGTTGCGAGTTCATCGCATCGTTGATTATAAGGGTTAGCCGCATGGCCCTTCACCCAAGTAAACCTAATTTCATGGTCTTGAGCTAGCTTGTGATACCTTACCCATAGATCCTTATTCTTCTTCCCACCTTTGAAATCTGTTTTTATCCAGTTGTCAAGCCATTTTTCTGAAACAGCTCTTACAACATATTTACTGTCTGAAAATACCTCGATATTCAATCCTGTGCGGGTGAGTGACTCCAAAGCTGCGATAACAGACATTAGTTCCATTCTGTTATTGGTGGTATGTTTGAAGCCTTTTGACACTTCCTTGCTTTTACCATTCCAAATTAGGATAGCTCCATAACCACCTCTGCCAGGGTTTCCCCTGGCAGAGCCGTCTGTGTATATTGTTAATCCAAACTGATTTATCATTCTACTATACTAACCTTGATGGTATTTGTTGGAAGATGAAGGTTTATTGGGGTACTGCCTGTATTTACAACCACTTCTCCTTTTGCGATGAAGCCTCTTTCCTTTAAGATTTGCATTTGGTCTGCAATGATACCATCGAGACTCTCTTCTTCGTTGTAATAGAAAGCACGAACACCCCAGCTTAAGCATAGTTGGTTCACAAGTGTTTTTTCTTTTGTGAAGATGAACAACTGAGACTTAGGTCTGTAAGAACTGAGCATAAATCCAGTGTATCCAGACTGTGTCATTCCAATCAATGCATCTGCATTGGTGTTTTGAGCCAATTTGCAAGCAGTTAAACAAACAGCATCACTTATAAAGGTAGGAGAGTGGGGAAGTGGTTTGATATCTTCTTCTCTGTTGTAACGATACTCTGTTTTTTCTGCCTCGATGATGATTTTACGCATTGTTTCCACTACTAAAACTGGGTGCATGCCTGTAGCAGTTTCACCACTCAACATCACCGCATCTGCTCCTTCAAGAACAGCATTTGCAACATCTGTACTCTCGCTTCTGTTTGGTTTAACCCTATCTATCATGCTCTCCATCATTTGTGTTGCCACAATAACCGGTTTACCTCTGTGTAAGCATTTCCTGATCAACTGGCGCTGAATCAATGGAACTTTTTCAATGGGAACTTCAACACCAAGGTCACCTCTCGCAACCATAATACCATCAGATTCCAAAATAATCTCCCTGATATTCTCCAATGCCTCAGGCATTTCAATTTTAGCAATAACTTTTGCTTTGCTGTTATTTGCTTGGATGATTTTCTTGATTCCAACGATATCCTCAACCCTGCGTACAAACGACAAGGCAATCCAATCCAATTCCTCTTTCAAGATAAACTCAAGGTCTATCAAATCTTTCTCTGTTAATGATGGGAGTGAAATTTTAGTATCAGGTAAATTCAATCCTTTCTTCGAAGAAATTATTCCACCTAACCGTACTTTCACTTTTACATCTCCATTTGGCATTATTTGATCTACCATCAACTCAATTTTCCCGTCATCAATCATGATGATGTTTCCAACAACCACATCTCCCGCTAAATTAGGATAAGAAACATAAATTTTTTCCATTGTGCCAATAACCTTTTCATTGGTTAGTGTCAATATATCACCCTCTTTAACAGGAAGTGAATTATTGGCAATTTCACCAACCCTAAGTTTTGGCCCTTGCAAATCTCCGAGGATTGCAATATTGTAAGGCTCGACTGTACTTATTTTCCTGATTGAATCAATGATTCTTTTTTTGTCTTCATGTGCGCCATGAGAAAAGTTCAAACGAAATACATTAACACCAGCTCTTACCAAGGCTAAAAGTTGTTCATAAGAATCACAGGCAGGACCAATGGTGGCCACAATTTTTGTTCTGTGTGTAATGTGTTCTTGTGCAGCCTGATTGTCCATCTCCTGATGAAAATACTTCCCGATGTTTTTACTCATAATTTAACTTTAATACATTTTAAAAATAAAAAAACAGCGATTATCCCACTGTTTCAAATTTAACTGGCCAATATTTTAACAATCTTAAGCCACTCTTCACTAATATTTTGTTTTGCTTTTACTGCATTGTCTAGTGGGGTATAATGCATCCTGTTGTTCACTATTCCAACCATAACGTTATGCTTCCCTTCAATCAAACATTCTACCGCTGAATATCCCATTCTACTGGCTATTAACCTGTCCATGCTTGAAGGAGATCCTCCTCTTTGGATATGTCCTAACACCGCAACTCGAATGTCAAATCCTGGAATTCTGTCTTTAATTACCTTGGCTAAGTCATTTGCTCCACCAAAATCATCACCTTCCGCTACCACTACAATATTAACCAGTTTCTTTCTTTTTTCTTTTTCTTGAAGTGAGGAAAGTACTTGTTCTACATCTGTTTTCCTTTCTGGTATGAGTATATGCTCTGCCCCTGTGCCTATTCCGCTGTGTAAGGCAATGTATCCTGCATCTCGTCCCATCACCTCAATAATAAACAACCTGTCATGCGCATCTGCTGTATCCCTAATTTTATCAATCGCTTCAATGGCTGTATTTACCGCTGTATCAAAACCTATGGTAAAGTCCGTTCCCGCAATGTCTTTATCAATTGTGCCAGGAATTCCAATGCATGGAATGTCAAATTCATGTGAAAATATTTGAGCTCCTTTAAAGGAACCATCTCCACCTATTACAACTAATCCGTTTATTCCGTGTTGTTTTAAACTATGGTACGCTTTTTCACGACCTTCTTTCGTCATGAACTCCATGCACCTAGCCGTTTTTAAAATAGTGCCACCTCTTTGTATGATGTTTGCAACACTCCTAGAATCCATGGCATTGATATCATTGTCTATCATACCAGCATATCCTCTCATAATTCCAAATACCTCTAAACCATGATAAATACCAGTTCTAACCACCGCACGTATACACGCATTCATCCCCGGAGAATCACCTCCTGATGTCATAACACCTATTCTAGTAACTTTTGTTTGCATCTGTAATGTTGATTTATCTTTGGATGATTAGGGGATCTTCAAGGGGGTATAGCGGATAATAATAAATCTTTAGCGCTGCAAATTTATTGATTTATACTGAAATTATGACGTGTGTTTACAACTTTGACTTGATATATAATTATAATATAACATTCACTTAAATTCGTCACTGTTACTTAATATTTTTAAAATCCAAAAATATTTTAAAATCAGTTTATTCAAATATAATCTTCAAGGCTTTTTTAAATTCAGTTGGTTGATAACCAAGGTCTTCTGTGGCTTTATTGATGATAAACCCTGTTTTCTGCGGTCTGCGTCCAACCTGTGTGAATGTTGATGCATCAACAGGACTAATCAATTGCTTGTCTAAGTTTAAGTAATCTGCCACTTGAATTGCCATTTCGTAGGGTGTTAAGGTATCATTTCCCGAAATATGATATATACCCGTTGCTTTCAATTCAACCGCTTTTATGATGCCTCCTGCTAAATCTGGTAAATAAGTTGGAGTCCTGATTTGGTCCTTAACCACCTTAATCGGCTTTTTGGCTTGTAAATTATCCCTAACCCAATATATAAAATTTGATCGATTGATATGATCAGTCTTACCGTATAACAAAACAGTTCTGATGATGCACCAATTCATCCCACTCTCTTTTAGTGCATCCTCAGTGTATAGCTTGCTTTCACCATAGTAATTAACAGGCATTGTTTTGTCAGTCTCTGTATATGGACCGTCCTCCCCGCTAAATACGAAATCTGTTGAAATATAATAAAATGATGCTCCACATTTTTGTGCCGCTGACATAAGTTGCTTAGAAGCAACCGTATTTATCCGAGAGCAAAGCTCTTTATTTTGCTCACAATCATCAACTTGTGTCATAGCCGCTCCATGAATAATGGCATCAGGCTGAAACTTATCTACCGTATCTTCAATGTCATTTGGATTTAAAATATCCAATGTGGCATAACTGCTTATTTTATTGAATATCAAATGATTACAACGAGATATTCCTTTTCCTGTTGCTAATATCTGGTGATTGGTTTTCAGCAACTGCTCAGTAAGGATTGACCCTAACATCCCATTTGCACCAGTAATCAATATTTTCATGTTTCAGCACTTTAGGTAGATTTTATATTTGGCTCTAAATCAATTATTTATGAATTACTTTGTTTTAACACTTTAAATCTCAAAAACATTTCTTCAGTATACCATTGTTCTTTTCTTGTTTTTTGAATAACTTCTTGGTGGTCTCTTTTTTTATAGGCAAATGTTTTCATTTCTTCTGATGATTCCCAAATGCTAAAAGTTGCTTGCTTGATAAATGGGATTTCTCCTATACCTACTGAGTAAACAAATCCTTTTTGTTGATTCATGTTTTGGGCCACCTTTGGTACTGCTTTCCAGAAGTCTTTGAGCCTACTCAATCGAATGGTTGCCCTGGTTAGCACACCAATCCTTCCAACTGGTTCTTCAATTTCTTTTCGATTGTCGATGAATGTTTTACCATCCCAACAACCATGTCCCGCATAAGCCTCGAGTAAAAACCAGTTGATTGATGTGGTGAATAATTTCCACCAAAGTGAAATAAAGCGCCCTAATATTTCTTGGGGTTCATTTACTTCATTCATTAGATGACTTCCTTCCGGTTTGAAAAAAATCATAACTGCCCATTGATTGAAATCTGGATGTATGTCAAACGTGCCATTTTTCCCACATCCCATGAGTTTATAGAAATATATCTTCCTATTCAGAAATAAGGGAATATGAAAAAAAGCCATCGAAAGAAATGCGAAAGGAATAAATCTTTTTCTATAACGAGTAATGATTAAAATTGATTTCATAATTTATCAGAAATAATTCTTCCACATCATACTTTCAATTGGTTTGTTGGGTTGCCCACTGTATTTTGCATTTTTCTTCTGGTTGTATTTGACCTCAATTTCACCATCTACTGGAAAATAAATTAATTGTCCTATTGGCATTCCGTAATAAATTTTTACCGGTTGCTTCACTGAAATTTCTAAAGTCCAATTTCCACAAAACCCTACATCACCCTTTCCTGCAGTTGCATGAATGTCTATACCAAGCCTTCCTGTAGATGATTTTCCCTCTAAAAAGGGTACATGCTCGTGGGTCTCGGTGTATTCTAATGTTACACCCAAATAAAAAACATGTGGATATAAAACAAATCCATCATCTGGGATGTCGAAATACTCTATTTCATTGTGCTGCTTGGCGTCTAGGATATGATTTTTATAGGTAGCCATTGTTCTTCCTAGGCGAACATCATACGAATTACTGCCCAAAGATGCCCTATCGTAAGGAGTAATCTTGATAGTCCCTTTCTCAATTTCTTCCAAAATTCTTTTGTCTGACAAAATCATATTCCTGTTTTTTCAACCACAAATTTCGCATTAGAATGGTAGCTTCTGAATTAAATTTTTCAACATAGTTTAAACAGATTTAAGCAAAGGCATTGATTAATGCGCTAGGTACGTCAACCAATGTCCCTCAATCTCTACGCAAGATACTTTCAAAAGCATGTTCTTTTCTCTCTTAAAAATTACATCCATTGTTCCTATGTCGGTTAAATGTGATGATTGAATCTGAATATGTTCAGCAAAATCTACTGCACCAAGTCCCCACCATTTGTAAACAGTTTCCTTGATGCTCCAAAACAATGTAAGCATCGATATCTTTTCTATTTCCCCCAAGGGGGCAACAGCTTGCAGTTCATGTGTATTTAAAAATTTCTTCATAACCCTGCATACACGAACATCAATCTTTTCAATGTCTATTCCCACTTGTTTTTCATTGCTAACTATCGCTGCTGCATATGCATTTGTATGAGAAATATTAAATTGAACTGTTGATTCTTTTAAAATTGGTTTACCGCTGTTATTAATGATAATTTGGTTTAGTGGGAAACCTGGACTGAGATTGTTTAGAATAAACCTCGATGCATATTGTTGAATTCTTTTGCTTGAATCTGTTGCTTTGGGTTGAAAATCTACCTTGCCTTCAAAAAAACTTTCTCCTTCTTCTATCTTCCATATCCCAACCAATGGATGATTGATTTTATTTATTGCGATGTATGGCATTTTTCAAAGGTATGAAGTTTCCGAATATACAATCCACTTCTCAACATTACTAAAAAACCCCTGCCGAAAGGCAAGGGCTCTTAGTTATTTTAAAAGAAAAATTACTTCAATGAAGCAATTAATTTCTCATTCAAAGTTACATAATCTGGGTTCTTTGCAGTTTTTGCAAGTTCCATTGATTTCATTGCAATGGTTTTGGCTTCTGCATTTTTACCCAACAATGAAAGGCAACGTGCTTTTTGATACCAAACCCAATATGCTGTTGGAGTTTGTTGTGTAGCCATGTCTAACCAAGCTGATGCTTTTGCCAAATCCTTCTTATTGTCCATATAATACATCGCTGCATTAAAGTAAGGCTTGTTATCCTTGTTCATCAAATTATCAATCTGTCCCATAATCTTGGAATCGATATCTTGCTTGATTTTAAACGATACTGCTGTTTTTTCCCAAAGCAAGTTTAAGTCTATCTCATTGCTTTTTACATTTTCAAACAAGATGAAAAATGTCTCAATAGAGGAAGGAAGATTTTGTACTTGTGCACTCAACCTTACTACATCCATTTCTTGCTTATATGCCGATGGAGATGTTACATCCAATTGCTTTGTGATGATCACAGTCCATTCTTTTGCACCTGGTATTGTTAACAACCCGTATTTTCCAGCAGATACTTTTTTGTCTCCAATGATTACATCATCACTGAATGTAAGGGTTGTTGCTGTATTCGCCCCTGTACGCCATATTGCGCCATAAGGAACCAAATCTCCAAAAATGGTTCTTCCTTTTGTATTTGGTCTTGAGTATGACAATTCAATGCTTCCCAAACCAAATTCCTGCTTTACTGTTTGTCCCGTTGATGAAGCTGGCACTTTCAAAGTTTGTGCTCCAGCAATCGATACCATTGCTGTCGCAAATAATACCAAAAATGTTTTTTTCATATTTTATATTTTGTACAAATTTAAGATAATAATTTACCGGTTTTGTTCTGAAACATTTTTTATTTATTTCTGAACCCCGGGTGATACCTATTCAGGGTTTCTCTTAAGAAATTTCTATCCATATGGGTATAAATCTCTGTTGTGGTGATGCTTTCATGACCTAACATCTCTTGCACAGCCCTCAAATCTGCTCCTCCCTCCACCAAATGTGTCGCAAATGAATGTCTAAAGGTATGGGGGGAAATGATTTTGGTAATGCCTGCTTTTAACGCCAGTTCTTTGATGATATAAAAAATCATAACCCTTGTTAATGCAGCTCCTCTTCTGTTTAAAAAAAGGATGTCCTCATTGCCTTTTTTTGTTTCAACATGCACCCTCACTTCTTTCAAATAAATTAAAATGTGCTTGATGGCATCGCTTCCTATTGGAATCAATCTTTCTTTATCACCTTTTCCGATTACCCTAACAAATCCAATATCTAAGTATAAATGTGATATTTTTAAACTGGTGAGTTCACTTACGCGTAACCCGCAACTGTAGAGGGTTTCAAGCATCGCTTTATTACGCTGTCCTTCCAGTTTACTGAGGTCTATCTGTTGTATTAATTGTTCAATTTCTTCATAAGTTAAGGTATCTGGCAATACTTTCTTAAGTTTTGGGGCCGACAATAATTCTGTTGGATCAGTAGTGGTAATTTGTTCTTGAATACAAAATCTATAGAATGATTTAATCCCTGAAATTATCCTTGATTGAGAACGTTCGCTCATTCCTAATTCAGTTATCCACTTCAGGTATTCTTGCAAATGCTGAAGTGTTAAGGAGGCTGGACCTCCTTGAATATCTTTGGCCAGCACGAATTGAATCAGCTTTTCCAAATCAAGTAAGTATGCTTCAACAGTATTCGGTGAAAGTGATTTTTCCAATTGTAAGTGCATCATAAACCCTTTTCTATAGCTGTTCCACATTGTTGAGTTATTTAGCTGGTTTTGTTAGCGTTTCATGAATTATTGCTTTAAATTCGTTTGTCAATATTACCCATTTATTTCTTAAGTTTTCCAATATGGAACCAATCAACCTTCGTTCGTTCAAATTAAAGACTGCCAAGAATAAAAGGAAAATGCGAGTGTTTCTTGGTAAAATCGAAAAGAATCCACCGCGCAGTTTAGATAAAATTGCTGTTGGGGTTGAAAAAGAAATTTGGCAAGAGGTTGAATGCATCACATGTGCTAATTGTTGTAAATCCATGACACCTACTTTTACGAATAAAGATATAGCACGTATTTCTGCTCATTTCAACCAATCAAAATCTGAATTTAAAGAGAAATGGTTATTCCAAGATAAAAAAGGAGATTGGATGAACACAAAAACTCCTTGTCAGTTCCTTGAAAAAAAAACAAATATGTGTTCAATCTATGATATTAGGCCCGCAGATTGTGCAGGATTTCCTCACCTTTCTAAAAAGAAAATGGTAGAATACATTGATGTACATAAGCAAAATGTTGAATATTGTCCTGCAACCTATAAAATGGTTGAGAAAATGAAAGTACTTTTTGAAAAAAAATAATTGCTAAAAAGGATAACCTAGCGCAAACTGAAAAGTAGGCTTGTTCCATACATTTTCTACAAACCATCCACCATTGCTTGTTGAGTAATAGCGCAGGATATTTGCATTGCCTGTATTTAATGGTCCATACCTAGGGTCTTTAACGGGAAATCCTAGATCAAATCGCAACAAAAAGTAATTGAAATCAACCCTGGCGCCTAATCCAGAAGCTACTGCCATATCTCTTCCTAAATTTTTTAATTTCAGACCTGCATTTTTCAATGTGCCGTCCAAGTCGTTTTTGAACCAGATATTTCCCACATCAGTAAACAAAGCTCCTCTCATCCAAAAACCATAGAATTGAAATAAATCAAAACGATATTCTATGTTTCCTTCTAATTTAACATCTGCATATTTATCATTGAAAGTACCCGCCGCTACAGTATCATAGAAAATATTTGAGCCTATTCCTAACTTTCTAATAGACCATCCCCGCATGCTGTTGGGACCTCCTGCGATATAGCTTTTGAAAAAGGGTAGGGTAACCTGTCCTTTTCTGGATCCTGTTGTTAAAGCAAAACCAGCACCAGCAAAGGCCCTGAGATGCAGACTATTTTTTTGACTATTGATGATGTGTTTGAACTCTACATCCATTTTAAAAAATCTATATAAGTCCGATAATACCTTTCCTTTTTTTGTCAATCCGTAAAAAAATGACCCTGTTGTGATGCCACTTTCTTCTGCATAAATTTTAAGTAAACTGAGGTGTTTGGTACTCGATGGTGTTAGGTTTCGATTATACATTACATTCATGCCAATTAACAATCCGTTATTGTATGTATAGTTCAACAATGGGAAGTTCTTAATTGATTCAAGAAATAAACTGTCAGCCCTAAATTGTGTGTATTCTAAATTTAGCGGCCTGAATTGCCAGGTTGTAGTGGGATTTCGCTTCCATTCATAACCCAAAAATGTATTGAATGTATTTAACTGAAAAAACTTAAATCGGTTTATATAAGAAAAATCTGCAGACGCAATTGTTTTGGCTTGCTGAAAATATGATTTGATTTTTTTCCCAACTGGGGCTACCAACCATGGAAATGTTACCCTATTTGTTAAAGTTATTTCTCCTGATAGTAACTTTTTGAAATTATTGAATTCAACACCAGTCCTCAAATTGTTTTCCAACTGTATGGCCCTTTTCCCAATATTTCGATTTCTTAACGTGAAATTTGTAGCAATACCCACCCGGCCACTGCCTACTTGTATCAATTGTGAGTTGTTAAT
>Ga0209550_10003671_pt1 | contig 14622 bp, 5 predicted proteins | sample LauGreSuBDMM15SN_2_FD_187567 | JGI IMG/M metagenome (GOLD analysis project Ga0209550, IMG submission 187567) | Freshwater lake microbial communities from Lake Michigan, USA - Su13.BD.MM15.SN (SPAdes) (version 5) | ecosystem: Environmental > Aquatic > Freshwater > Lake | place: Lake Michigan, USA...
TTTGACAAACGTTTGACCTTGGGGGAGGGTTTCAACACTCAGGTAATTACCCTATGGTGTTTCTACATAGTGGCGCCGTGACACGCGCAGCCCGGTCGCGCCGTCTGCGGAATCCTACACAGCAGCGCACAAAGTGTCGCGCTGCACCCTACAATTACAAAGCAATCCTCTGGACACTCGGACGCATGCTCCAACCGTCGCTCTCTCCTCTGTCTCTGCCGCGCACTGCCGGGACCGAGTACACATGCCACATATGTACACCCATCCCACCCGGCGCACCCACCTCAGCATGTGTAACCATTTGTAGTCGCCCTCAAGGCTCATTCCTTCACAGCTCCTTCACAGCTCCTTCACAGCTCCTGGTGTTCACTGATACCACTCATGCAGCGACCGGACATCCAGCTTGATCTGGTTGTTCGGCTTGTCGCCAGTGGCCCGCCCGTTCACCTTCTCCAGCGACTCGGCCATCAGCTGCGCCACCTGGATATTGGTGATCAGCGGCACGCCGTAGTCCACGGCGAGGCGGCGAATCGCGTAATTCAACAGGAGGCGCTCTGAGAACTGGTTGGAGAACATGAGCACCAGGTGGATGTCGCCACGCGAGATGTAGTCGTCGATGCAGTTCTGGATCGGCGTCGTTGCACTCGGGTCCGCATAGTTGACCCGGGTGACCGGCAAGCCCTCTTTCTTGAGGAATTCAGCCGTCTGCTCTGTCGCGTACAGCTGATAGCCGAGCTTCGAGAGCGTCTTCAGCGTCGGCAAGGTCTTCTCGTTGCGTTCGCGCGCCTGGATGGAGACCAGGATGTTCAAGCGCGGCAGCTTCATGCCCGTCGACAAGAGCGACTTGAGGAACGCATCATACACATCGGGGCCGAAGCAAGCGACCTCGCCTGTAGAGGCCATCTCGACGCCGAGAGAGGGGTCGGCGCCCTTTAGGCGCTGGAAGGAGAACATGGGCGCCTTGACGCCGATGAAGTTCTTCTCGGGCGTCGTGCGCGTCATCTCGACCAACTTCTCCGTCCCGCACATGGCTCTGGTGGCCGTCTCGATGAAGTTGACGCCGAGGCACTTGGAGGAGAATGGGGTGGAACGAGAGGCGCGCAGGTTCGTCTCGATCACCTTGACAGAGCCATCCGCTGTGGCGATCAGCTGCATGTTGAAGGGGCCGGTGACCTTGAGCGCCTGCGCCATCTTGTACGTGATCTCGTCAATCTTCTTGAGCGTGGCCGCAGACAGAGAGCGTGGCGGCAGCACGAGGGTCGCGTCGCCGGAGTGCACTCCTGCATTCTCAACGTGCTCCGAGACGGCGTGGAGCAGGATGCGGCCGTCCTGCGCCACGGCGTCGACGTCGATCTCGCGCGCGTTCTCGATGAACTTGGAGACGACCACTGGCTTATCTCCCGAGACCTCGCCCGCGAGATCGAGGAAAGCCGTGAGCTCGTCCTTCGAGTACGCCACGTTCATCGCGGCCCCCGAGAGCACGTACGACGGGCGTACGAGGCACGGGTAGCCGACGTCCTCGCAAAAGGCGAGCGCATCCTCGTTCGAAGAGAGCATACGCCATTTTGGTTGGTCGATGCCGACCGAGTCGCACAGCGCCGAAAACTTGTTGCGGTCCTCGGCGGTGTCGATCATCTTGGGCGAGGTGCCTGCGACCTTGATGTCGCTCTCCTCCATCGAGAGGGCGAGGGTGTTGGGGATTTGGCCGCCCACCGAGACCATTGCCTGCGTGCAGCTCTCGGCCTCGTAGATGTCGAGCACGCGCTCGAGCGAAAGCTCCTCGAAGTAGAGCCGGTCGCACTCGTCATAGTCCGTCGAGACGGTCTCGGGGTTATAGTTGACCATCACGGCCTTCTGGCCCATCTTGCGCAGCGTGCGGATGGCCGAGACGGAGCACCAATCGAACTCGACGGACGAGCCGATGCGGTACACGCCGGAGCCGAGCACCATGGTGCCCGGCTCGTCGAACTTGACGTCGTGCTCGTCGCCGTTGTACGTCATGTACAGGTAGTTGGTGGCGGCGGGGAACTCGGCGGCCATCGTGTCGATCTGCTTCGCAAAGGGCAGGATGCCCATCGCCTTGCGTGTCTTCCGGATGTCCTTCTCGAGCCCGCCAGTGCGATCAGCAATCTGCCTGTCCGAGAAGCCCGACTTTTTGGCCTGCAGCATCGTGGTCGCGGGCAGGGTTGCGGGCGTGAACTCTTTGAGGATCTTGTTCATGTCCGAGATCCGCCGAAGCTTGTACAGGAACCACGGGTCGATTTTGGTGAGCGATTGGATGCGATCGACGCTGTAACCCTTCTCGAACGCAAGCGCGAGCGCGTAGATGCGCTGGTCGTTGGCGATGCGGAGGAAGTCCTCGAGGGAACGCCCTTCGGGCTCGAAGCCCGACGGTTCGAAGCCCTTCGTCGACGGGTTCGTCATGCGCAGCGCCTTCTGCAGCGATTCCTCGAAGGTGCGCCCAATGGCCATCACCTCGCCCACCGACTTCATGGCCGAGCCGATGTCGCGCGAAACGCGGTCGAACTTGGCGAGGTCCCAGCGCGGGATCTTGACCACAATGTAGTCGAGCGAAGGCTCGAAGCATGCTGTCGTCGACTTGGTCACCGAGTTCTTGAGGTCGGGCAGCAGCTTGCCGAGGGCGAGCTTGGCGGCAACGGCAGCAAGCGGGTAGCCCGTCGCCTTTGACGCGAGCGCCGACGAGCGCGACAGACGCGGGTTGACCTCGATGATGCAGTAGTCCTGCGACAGTGGGTCGAGCGCGTACTGGATGTTGCACTCGCCCACGATGCCCAGGTGGCGGACCACCTTGATCGCGGTCGTGCGGAGCATGTGGTACTCGTCGTCCGTGAGTGTCTGCGAGGGCGCGATCACGATCGAGTCGCCCGTGTGCACGCCGAGCGGATCAAAGTTCTCCATGTTGCACACAGTGATGCAGTTGTCCGCAATGTCGCGCACGACCTCGTACTCGACCTCTTTCCACCCATAGAGGGACTTCTCGACGAGCACTTGCGGCGATGAGGCGAATGCCTCGCGGCAGTGGGCCTCAAACTTGGCCGCGTCGGGGATGATCGCCGAGCCGAGCCCACCGAGAGCGAAGGCGCAGCGCACCATGCAGGGGAAGCCGATCGTCTTGGAGGCCTCCATTGCCTGCGCGAGCGTGTCGCACGCGAAGGAGGGCGCGATGCGCTCGTTGATCTCGTTGAGCTTATCCGAGAAGATGCCGCGATCCTCAGTGGCGATGATGGACGCGACCGACGTGCCGAGCACGCGCACGTTGTACTTGGCGAGGATGCCAGACTGCTCAAGGGCCACGCCGCAGTTGAGCCCCGTCTGGCCTCCCATAGAGAGGATGATGCCCTCCGGCCTCTCCCGCTTGATGACCTCCTCAACGTACTCGGGCGTGACCGGCAGCAAGTACACCTTGTCGGCGGGCGACTGGCCCTGTCCATCGACGTTGGTCTGCACCGACGCAATGTTCGGGTTGATCAGAATGACTTCGAGCCCCTCCTCCTTGAGCGCCTTGATCGCCTGCGAGCCCGAGTAGTCGAACTCGCCCGCCTGGCCAATGGAGAGACCGCCCGAGCCGAGCAGCAGCACCTTGGTGAGCGGCTTGGGCGCCTCGGGCGTGTACTTGCCCGCACCGAGCCGCACGGAGATCGGGATCGTCGGATTCTCCATCGCGGACACGAACTGCTCGAAGAGGAACGACGTGTCGCTCGGGCCGCACTTGGCCTCGGGGTGGAACTGCGCCGTGAACCACGGATTCGTCTTGTGCATGATGCCCTCGTTCGACCCGTCGTTGCGGTTGACGAAGAGCGGCTGCCAGCCCTCGGGCAGCTTCGTCGCATCCAGCGCGTACCCGTGGTTCTGCGGCGTGATCACGCACTTGTCGTTGAGCAGATTGGTCACCGGCTGATTCTGGCCGCGGTTGCCAAACGGAAGCTTGTACGTGGTGGCGCCTGCGGCGGTGCCGAGCAGCTGGTTGCCCAGGCAGATACCGAACACGGGCTTCATCTTCGCCTTGCCGCTCGACATGGCGTCGAGCACCTCCTTGATGTGGCCGATCGTCTTCTGCACGACCGAGGGGTCGCCTGGCCCGTTGGAGAGGAAGACGCCATCGGCCTCCGCGAGGCGGGGCAGCAAGGGCGCGTCCCAGGGAAGGAGGGTCACCTCGCAGTCGCGCTGCAGGAGCGCGCGGATGATGTTCACCTTGATGCCGCAGTCGATGGCGAGCACCTTCCAGCGATTGCCCTTGCCGTACACCTTGGGCGCGGTGATGGACACCTCCGCCACCAGGTTGCGCTGGTTGACGTCGACGAACTCTTGTTTCTTGTCGCCGCCCAGCACGACTGCCTTCTCGAACTCGATGCGCGCCTTAAGAGAGCCCTTCTCACGGATCTTCTTGGTGAGCAAGCGCGTGTCGAGGCCGTAGAGAGCAGGCACGCGCTGCTCGGTCAGCCACTGCGAGAGCGAGCGCTGTGAGTTCCAGTGCGAGTGGTGGTGCGAGTAGTCGGCCACGATCAGCGCGGAGACCTGAACCCGGTCGGACTCGAAGAACTGTGGCAGGCCGAACTTGTCGATGCTGTCGTTGGGCACGCCGTAGTTGCCCACGATCGGGTAGGTCATCACGAGAATTTGGCCGCGGTACGATGGGTCAGTGAGCGACTCCGGGTAGCCAACCATGCCGGTCGTGAAGACGAGCTCGCCAGCAGTGTCCTCTTCGTACCCAAACGAGACGCCGCGCAGGCGCGTACCGTCCTCGAGGACCAGGGTGCCCTGGCGGTAGAACATGGCCGAATTCGAACCAAAGGTCGAGCCCAAGAAGGCCTGCGGCCGTTCGGCTGGCATCTGCATCCTCGCGTTCGAGGCTAGCCGAGAAGGCATTGCCGCATGGATTGAGGACGCAGGTGAAGCCGCCGTCCGCACCGCGAGCGGCTGCATTGCCGCTGGACGCCAGCTCGTCGCTCCGTAAATCATGGCCAGCATTGTTATCAGTCGCATCATGGGGGACAGCGTCGTCTGCGGCACAAAGTCGGGGTGAGGTTGATGAGTCTCCTTGCGACAGAGACCTGCGACGTAGTAGAATTTCCGCAGATTGCCGTACGAATCGAGTCCAACGTTTCCATACTCGGCACCCTTAAGCAAGCAAGCACGGTCCAAACTCGGCGCCCGTTACTACATCATGGTGGGTTAAGTACCGGAGGCGGCGCGGCACGGCGTGCGTCGCGCGTCGGTGAGTCGGCGGTTTTCTTGAAACCGGCGGTCACATATCTCATATGTGCAAGGTCCCCACTTCCGTTCCTTGCAATAACCTCGCAAGAGACACCCACCGCGAGGACTCTCGACAGTCGACACATCCATCATCATCGGATCAGCTCGCCTTCTTCTCTCGCTGAGCCGCCACTTTCTGTTTCGCCTCGAACTCTTCTAGCTTGCACTTCGCGCGCGCCTCGAACTCGTCTCGGAATCGGAGGTACAGGAAGAGAGCGGCCTGCGCGTCCTCAAGTGGCGAGTGCCCATCCGCGCTGTCCTGGATGACGAGCCCTAGAAACTCCCACGTGATGTGCCTCAGCTTCCGCGGGCGACCGCCTCGGGAGAGCAGCCGGCGAACGTCGTGCGCAGTGTCGCGGCACATGTGGCGCGGAGGGGAGAAGCCGAGGGCGCCGAAATCATGCTCGAGCGAGTGGCCCACGATCACGTGCCCCGCCAGCAGATGCTTGACCTCCTTCTGCACCGTGTTGAAGCTGGGAGCGTCGCGCAGATGGGCAGGCTCAATGCCGCTCACCCACGTGCGATAGTCGGTCACGGGCTTGGTCGGTTTTGCGTACGAAAAGTAGACTTGATTGCCCGCCTCGTTGATGACGCACACCGATGCGAGGCGCGAGTCCGCCCCAAAAGCGCCCACGCCCACCATCTCGCAGTCGAGCGCAAGGACGGGGGTGATGTCGGTGGACTCGCTCAGCGGTCGCGGTCGGCGTACGAGCCCGGCGTTCCTGCCGCGCGTCGTGGCTCGGCCATCAGCTGCGAGAGCATCCGCAGTCGAGCGGCCAAGGTCGACCACCCCACCATCCATGGGCGATTGGCTCAGCATGTAGCGAAGCAGCAGCACGGCGGTCCCGAGCAACGACACGTGCAGCGGCACATCAATGCAAGGCGCGGCTTCGTCGGCCGCTGCGCGCTGGGCGAGTGCGTCCGCTACTGCATTCTGCGCCAGCCCCTGGTGCGCCGGAACTTTGTAGAAGCACGTCTGGGCGTACCGTAGGCGCAGCAGCCACCAGACGACGCGCGCGAGCCGCAGCTCACGTGCGTCGAGCGTCGGGCAGCGACGGCCACCACCGCCAGCAGTTCCTCCTCGACCAGCCTTACGCGGCTGCAGCGACTCGTCATCGGAGAGCACGGCCACCACATTGAGCGCATGCATAGAGTCGGAGAAGATGCTCAAATGCTGCCCGCGCGGGTGGTGCATGAGCGTCCAAAACAGTGCCGCGAGCTCCGGAAGCCCAGACTCGGTGCGCTCACCTTTCGTGTCGATGCGGCCGCTACAATTAAGTGGATGGCCATCGCTATAATAAACGGCAAATCCGCACGCGCCGTTCGCGAGGACCGAACCGTCCACAAATGCCTTGAGCTCCTTGCCCTTTTGTGAGCCGATCAGCGCCTTGTCAACTCCTTTGGTGCGGACCACCAACTGGTCGCGGCCTAACAATCGACGGCGTGGCCATCCAGCGGCCAGCAAGAAGCCGACGAGCTCAGCCGTCCGTGCGATTGCGACGAGCACGACTCGGAAATGCTGGAGCACGTACTGGGGCAGCCCAATCGACCACATGAAAGACCTCATAACACGTGCCCGGTCGTGACCAAGTTGTTGTGCGGGTTCGCGCGTTGTGTTGAACATCATGTCAGCCGTTCTCCGCAGAATTCTTTATGTTTCACAGCCACGTTCCTGACACACGTTTTTCAACACAGGCCGATCGATCGTTGAGCCGCTCTCAGAACCTCTGTTGACGCTCAAACGCTTGTTCATCTCCACGTCGCACGTCCGGGACCCGGAGCGCGGCGGCACGTGTCGTGTGCATCCTGGGTCGCCCGTAGAGCGTAGTCCCATCCTTCCCACGCCCTCCTCTGAGAAAGACAGTGACACCCTTGTGCTTGTCCAAGAACCCCCTGCAAGCTGCATCTGCCCGCTCCCCTCATCGCCGCCCGCGTCGTCCGCGGCCGCCTCCGCGGCCTCCAGTGCCGTGCTTGGGCGCTCTGCGCGGCGCTGCACCCGCAGCTCCCGATGGCGGCGGCGATGCTGCCCACACAGTTGCAAAGGCGGCGGCCGCCGCGTGCGCGCCATCCGTAACGCCATCCGCACCTGGGCGCCACCCCCCCACGTCCTCGTGTGGCTCAGAGATGAAGGGCTCTGCCTCGCTCCTCCTCGCACCGGTACCCCAATGAAGCGTGCGCTGCCCGGACGCGTCGGCCTGCTGAGACACGCCAAGGGAGCACTGCCGCGCCGGCCAGTAGACGCCGTCTGAGCGACCCCCAAGGGTGGGGCAGAAGTCGTCTTCTCGCCCGGGGTTGCCTTCGAGATCGTGATCGAGATCGCCATGCGGCAGATCATTAAAGCCGTCGTTGACGAAGGCATTGTGGAAGTCGCCCCAAGCGCCTTCGCCACCGCCGCTGCCATCCATCACGCCATCCATCACGCAATCTATCGGAACCGCTGCCGCAGGCCACGCATAGGCGGGCGCGACAGCTGGTGTCGGCTGTGGCTGCAGCGGCGGCTTTGCAGACACCATCTCGTCGACGTCGTCGAGCCTCTCAGCGTTGCCGCTATCGGCGACGAAGGCAAGCGTGCGCAGGGCGCGCTCGGTCACCCACGGGAAATGCGAGATGCGCAGCCGTGGTGAGAGGCTTAGCAGGTCTCGGAGCGAGTAGCGGTCCAAGACGCGCCGAGCTGCCCATGGATTGAGACCACTCATCGTGAGGAGCATCTCATGCTGCGTCTCCTCACGCTGGTCGGCGTCGGCCATCGCCTCGCTCGTGGCCAGCGGCCCGGCGAGCGGGTCCGCCGCACGCAGCTGCAAGATCCGCTGCATGGTTGGCCAGCACGAGGACCAACGCGCGATGCGGACACTCAGCTTGAGTGGACTCGCGCTCAGCTCGACGAGGAGCTCGCGCACGTGGGTCCGAATGGCAGCGCTCGTTTTCGCCGCCAATAGGTCCACAGTGCTCGCCGCACGCTCCGTCTTCGGCGTCGCGGCCAACGCCTCACCTTGCCGCGGGCCTTCGTCCCATAGCACGACGAGCCAGAGCGAACGGTACGCAGGCTCACACTGAGCGACCATCGCTGCCACACGGCCACGCACACGCAGCATGTCCAGGTCGAGAACCAGCACACCGGCCTCATGGTCAAGGATGAGGTGGGGCAAATCCACCGACGTCTCGACGAGTGGTATTCCCTTGCGCTGAAGGAGTGCCTGCAGCCGAGGGTAACGCAGCAGGTCGTCGCCGATCATCACCGCGTCGGCACAACGGCGACGGATGCAGTTGCTGCCCGCTAGGGCGTCTGCAGGCCGGCAATCGCTCGAGATAGCGCCGGCGCCGCTGTCGCCGCCGCCGACGACGATGCCACCGCTGCCGTTGCTCGCCCGCTCGACGATCGATGACACATCGAGCACGTCGTCGTACGCCCGGCCATGCGCGTCCCGTAGCAATCGGGCCATCTGCATGAGGGCGCTACCGCCGGCAGACTGCGCCTGCGCGGCGCTTGCGGCTGTTGGCGTGGCACCCACGCCTTGTGCTGCGGCGTGTCTGCCCTCCATCGCGGCGTCTGCAGCGTCATCGTCGTCGTCGTGGACGACGGGCGAGTCGGAGGGGCGAAGGCTGACGACGCACAGGTGAGCGTGCGACAGAGCGCCGAGCTGCTGCGCATCGGGAAGGGGGTCGTACTCGATGACAAAGGCGAAGTTGTGCCACAGCGTCGTCGACTGCGCCGTGAGCATCGCCTCGAGCTCCGGCGCTGCCACGACGAGCAGCAGCCGCTCGTCCATCGCGGTCGCACGCTGCACAAGGCTGATCACTTGGGCGGCGCTCATCTCTGCCGTGATCAGCTGCACGGTGAACGCCCCCAGCGCTCCGCCACTCGCCCCGTGCCTCGCTGCTGCCTGCGCAAGGAACTGCTCGCACACGCCCACCACACGCTCCGGCCGCCGTGAGGGTAGGCCCATGGCAACGGCGCCATGCCGTGGAGGCCCGCCTGCGCCGCCTGCGCCGCTGCCGCCGCCGCCGCCACCACCGCCGCCGCTCGACGGAGCCAGCGCGACGGCCGGCGCGCGGAGGGCGTGGCTCAACGCGGTGCGCAGCGCATCGTGCTTGGAGGCCTCGAAAGCTTCGAGAGCGCTTGCAAGCGGCTCTCGCTGTGAGAGCACCGCCTTGAGCGCCTCGCGCCGCGCGAAGGTGTGCGTGAGCTTCACCTGCTTCTTGCTCTCCACTTGGGCGAGGAAGGCACGGAAGCTCTCGGCGTCGGCATCTTCGGCACAGTCGATGAGCCGCCGAGCGCAGAAGACACCCATCAGCCCCCAGAAGCTCGCTTGCTCGGCGTCGCTCATGGCGCCCGGCTTGCGCTGCGCGTTGGTCTGCTCGATGCACTGCTTGAGCGCGCGCGAGTTGAAGGGAAGCGGCCGCAGCTCGGGTCGGCGCTCGAGCACCTCACACAGCTCGAGCTTCGCATCCTCCACGAGGCGATCGAAGGCAACGAGCAGCACGCCAGGGATTGTAAAGGGCACCGAGCGGCGCGTGGCTCGCAGCGCAAGCACATCAGGGTCGCGTTCGCAGCGCAGCAGCAGCCGGCGTACTCCGAGTGCCGAGCAGAGCGGGGAGAGGGAGAGAGCTCCACCCGAGGGCAAGCCGCACACGAGCGCGACAAGGCGGCAGCGCGGCGGCGTGCCTACAACACGCTCGCCGAGCGCCTTGCACTCATCGAGGGCGGGGTTGGTCGCCGTGAGGAGCACGAGAGCCGCTGGTGGCTCGCCACCGCTCGGCCCGCCTGCAGGCAGGTCGAGCACGCTGTGCAAAGGCACGAGCCCGAGCTCGCCGGCGCGCAGCGGCGGCTCCTCCGAGCCCGCGACTGGCACGTATGGCAGGCGCCGGATACTCAGCGAGGCCGTCGCCCCCGCCCCCCCCGCCGGCGTTCTGGTGGGGCCGACGAACTTGGAGTACTCGCACCAGAACGCGTACGCAGAGTCGATCATGGGCTCGGGCAGGAGCCAGAGGACACCGAGGCCGTCGGCCGCGGCGAGCGTCGCGATCACTTCGGCGGCGATGAGCGGCACGTGCTCGCATAGGCATTCGGGCAGCAGCGCGAGTAACCCCGTACTACCGTGCGCGTGCCGCAAGAGCTTGCTTGACAGGGGCTCTTCGAGCACCGTGGCAGTGGTCGCAACGCGCTGGTGCTCCTTAGCGCCGCCCTCGCTCGCAGGGCCGTAGCGTTGGGCAGTCGGCACGATGCCATGCGTGATGTGCAAGAAGGCGTCGACCGACTCGGCGAACGATTCGTGCAGCGAAAGCACATGCGAGCCCATGGGCGCACGCACATCCTCCGTGGCGAGGAACGCACGCGCATGGGCCGGCTGCGCCGCGCGCTCGACCGTTGCTGGCGACGGCAATGGCGCCGCACTGCGGAGGTGCTGCGCACTGGGAGCTGCACTCGTGGGCGGCGTCAGGTGCTGCATCGGAGCGGAGGTCAGTGGCGGCGGTGGCTGGCGGGTAATGGCAGGCGGCAGCTGCGGCGGAGGGTCCTCGCCCGGCGTCGCCGCCGCCTCAGCCATGCGCTCATCCAAGATTTCGCACTCGTCGGTGAGGCAGATGGGCTCATCGCCAAGCAGCCGAATCGCCAAAGAGCCAGAGGCCATCGCGTGCGGAGGCGCGACGTTCTCAGCACGAGGCTCAAGGCTCTGACGAAAGGCTACTAGTCTACCGGGCGGCAGGCCGAGCACGGCTGCGACTGATGGGTTGCCAGACAGGGCTTGGGCAAGTCCATGACGCTCGCCGCCACGGGCGCCGCAGATTCCAGAGGCACCGCCGCGTTGCGGTCGGAGCAGCGCGCCGATGATGGTGTCGTTTGCAAGAGGCGGCGCGGCAGGCGTGGCATCGAGGAGCAGCGCTCGCGCGTGAGGCGAGGCAGCCAAGCCATCAGGGTGGCGTAGCAGGCGCACTTGCGCGCAAAGGTCGCCCTTGGTGAGGAGGTGGCTAAGCACGTTGGCCTCGTGCGCCACAAGCAGGCTTCGAGGGATGCTGCTCGCGGGCAACGCCTCCCCTGCCGCCGTGTGCAAGGTTCGAGGCACCAGCATGGATTGGACGGGGTCGTGCGAGCGCGGCGCAGTGCACGCACGCGCATCTAGCGGCTTTGGCCGCTCTCGCAGCGTGCCGCCGAGTGCCGCATGGCGCACGTGGCGCTCCGAGTGAGCCCCACAGTAATCCCCACAGATGGCCATCGCCAGGTTACGCTTGCGCGGGTGGGCCCGTTGCTCGCCCGATGCTTGTGATCCATTCTGCGGCGGCGACGGCGGCGGCTGCTTTTGCAGCCGCTGCTGCTCAGCTGGGTTGGGCAGTGGTGCGAACGCAGCCGAAAGAAGCTGCTGCACTCGCTCTGACCGTTGCCGCGCTGAGCTGAGTGGAGCCAGCACCCGTGCGGCGATTGTACGGCGAGCGTCCGGGGTAGAGGCTGGCGGGGCACTTGCCTGGGACGCGGTGGTGATCGCGGTGGCAAGCGAAGGCATCGGCGTAGGCTGGACCGTCGACTTGAACTCAAGGGATGGCGTGGCTGGGGCAGCAGTTGGTCGCAGCAGCTGGAGGAGCACAGGATCGTCTACTAGCTGTTTGGAATGTGCACGCGCTGCCAACGGCGGCACGAGCGCCATACTCACCTCGAAGCGAGGGCGCATTCGCTCGCGAAAGGCCCTGGCCTCTTCAGCCACGTCGGCATCTTTCGCTGCGGACGCTGCGAGCTGAGGATGGGTGTCAAGACGGACAGCTCGCACGAGCAGCTCGACATCGCCTGCGTCGCTCAGACTCGGCGGCGCCAGCGTGCCGAAGAGTGCACTCCAGCTAGGACGAAAGTGAACCTCGCGCGTGGCAGTGACCGCAGCCGGCCACGGGCAGAGTTTGCGCGCCTCGCCGAGGGTCTGGCGCAGCGTCGTGTCAGCACTCACAGGGAGCGCGACTGGACGGGGAAGCAGTCGCTGCTCCAGGAAGCGTGGGCACGCTGCGGGCGAGCCAAGGCAAAGGAGGCGCTTGGCGAGGGCTTCATCCTCCTCCTCCTCCTCCTCCTCCACTTCGTCCTCGTCCTCAACGCTGGCACCCTCGTCTCCGTGCAAAGGGTGCTCACTGCATGACATCACCTCGTGGAACGCGATGCTCGCGACGTCCACGTGTAGGTCATCGAGCCGTGGTATCGCTCTGAGAGCCGTGACATGCTCGGGTCTCACGGCGCAGATTTTCGGCCGCGGCTGCAGCAGCACATCCGCAGATGTGAACGGCAGTGAGAGACGACAAGGCGGGCTTGCGACATCCGAAGAGACGAGGTAAAGCGATGCTTGCGCGCGCCGTGCCGCGTCAAAGTGGTCGTCGCTGACACGTAGAGAGCTCACTGTGAGCATCGCGCTTTGGCGGCCGCTGCCGGTTGCTCCTCGTCGGGCGGCGCGCGCCCGCTTCGTACGCGCGCGTGTGGTCAGAGCGGTGAGGCTCTTGTGAGTTCTCTTGTGCAAGGAAATCAACTGAGATGCATGCAAGGAAGAATCCTAAATGCTCATCGTGTGCTTGATTTGTGAATTCACACTCGCCGAAGTTGCCAATGGAGGAACACACCGTCGCTTTTGCAACGCAGCCTGAGGCGATGCTGCGCCACCGCGGCCGCGCGCACCACCCAGAGAGGCCCGAGAGACTGACCGTAGCACTCGCCCGGCTGCGCGCCTCTGGGCTACTCGACCGCTGCCGAGAGCTCTCTGACACGCGGCTAGCGACCGATGCGGAGCTGCTCACCGTGCACACACCTAAGCATGTGCAGCACGTGGCGGCAGCTGCGCGCGCGGTGCGCGAGAAACCTAATGAGCGGGCTCTGCGCGAGCCACAGGGCGACGGTGCCATATACTATCACGAGGATACAGAGCGCGCTGCGCGCGCAGCTGTTGGCAGCGTGTTGGCAGCTGTTGGCAGCGTGGTGCGTGGTGAGGTGCGTAGCGCTTTTGCGCTCGTGCGCCCGCCGGGCCATCACGCAGAGGCGGACGAGGCCTTCGGTTTCTGCTTTTTCAATGGCGCGGCTGTCGCCGCCGCTGCCGCTCGGCGTGAGCACGGGCTCGATCGCGTGGCAATCGTCGACTGGGACGTCCACCACGGCAACGGCACGCAGCACATCTTCGAAGAGGATCCCAATATACTTTATGTGTCGCTTCATCGCTATGGCAGTGGCTTCTTCCCGGGCACCGGGGCGTTTGACGAGGTGGGCAAGGCAGCAGGCCGCGGGCGCACCCTCAACGTGCCATGGCTGCAAGCGGGCCTCGGCGACGCTGACTACGCGGCTGCCTTTGACCTAGTCATCATGCCCGTGCTGCGCGAGTTTGCGCCACAGCTTGTACTAATCTCCGCAGGCTTTGACGCCGCACTCGGCGACATACAGGGCAAGATGCGCATGAGCCCCGACGGGTACGCGCGCCTCACTCGCAGCTTGTTTTCGCTGCCCGAATGCGCTCTGGTCGCCGTCCTCGAAGGCGGGTACCACCTCGAGGCCTCGGCCGAGTGCGCCGAGGCGGTACTGCGCGTGATGCTCGAGGAGGGGGAGAGAGGGCGCGGAGGGGGCGAGGGCAAATGTGGCGGGACCGCAGCGGACGCACGAAGCAGCAGCAGCAGCAGCAACAGCAGGGGCACCGGCAGAGGCACCGGCAGAGGCGGCAGCAGTGGCACCGGCAGCAGCAGAGACGGCAGCTGTGGCATCGGCAGCAGCAGAGACGGCAGCTGTGGCGGCCGCGGTACGAACGGCTCCGGCGTGGCAGGTTCGCTGGGCACGCACACCGAGCTTCTGCTGCGCCAGGTCCTAGACGTGCAGCGCGAGTTCTGGCAGTGCTTACGCGAACCTGCGCACGCGCTTGAGGTCGAAGCGTACTTCAGGCAGCCGGCGGGGCGGAAACGTGGGCGATCGGAAATTTAGGTCGTGGCGATGGTTCGAGGAGGTTTGTTGAAGGTTCGTGTCGTCCTATAACAAGTCCTACCGCCTATAACGTATACGGTATACCACAAAGAACCTCTATCGGTTGCAGCACATACTTCTTCTCGCCGCCGCTGGCCCGCGGCCCGCGCCACGGGACCCGCCGCCCCGCCCGTCTTGGGCGTGGCCGTGCTTGTAGACCCAACCGGGAGATACCTCGCCCGAGCTTGTGTGCTCCCAGCCTCCCAGCGCTCTGTCCCTACGCAGTGCAGATCTTGCAGCTCGCTCGCGCACACTCACGTTCATAGGAATTCGTCATTTCTATCTCGGAAATCGAGGTTGTGGACAGCGCGGACAGCGGATCCGCGGATCGGGACGCGTCGGCTCATGCTGGCTGTACGTCTGCTCGCGCGAGTGTGCCTAATATCCGCTGC
>Ga0209550_10003672_pt1 | contig 14621 bp, 11 predicted proteins | sample LauGreSuBDMM15SN_2_FD_187567 | JGI IMG/M metagenome (GOLD analysis project Ga0209550, IMG submission 187567) | Freshwater lake microbial communities from Lake Michigan, USA - Su13.BD.MM15.SN (SPAdes) (version 5) | ecosystem: Environmental > Aquatic > Freshwater > Lake | place: Lake Michigan...
GCGCTGGTGGGGCGGGCGATGGTATAGCGGGCGGTGGCGCGGCGGGCGCATAGGCACCCGTCATCTCCATGCCAACCTCCTCGTCGTCCTGCTCCACTTGCGCCGCCTCTTGCTCCTCCTCCTCGTCCTCGTCCACCGCATGGCCGAGGGTGGCGGGCGCGACGCTCAGCCGGCGTACCTCAACGGTCGCCTCCTTAAGCCAGCCCGGGGTGCCACCCGAGGCGGCGCCCGTCGACGCGCCGCCAGCCGACGCGACGCCCACCCTAGCTGAGAGTCGCCCCGGCGTCACGCCGAACTCGTCGCCGTAGCCATTGTCGGTCGTGAGGGCGGCGGGATCCGGCGTGAAGATGGATGAAGCGGCCGCGGCAGTGTGCATCGAAGGTGCGGCGGCGGCGGGGGTCGCGACCGATGCGGCAGTGCGGAGGATGCCGCCGACGGCGACCGTCATATCCATCGTCGGCTCATCCTCCTCCAGCGCGACCGCAGCCGCCACCGAGGCGAAGGCGGCCTGCGCGAGCGTGTTTCCCGCCGAGGCATTGCGGAAGATGCCGCCGACGGCGACCGTCAGGTCCATCGTGTCCTCTGCGACGTCCGCCTCGACGCCCCCGAACGTGCCCGTCGCCTCCTCGTCGGCGCCCGCGGCCGCCGCGCGAGCCTGCTCCGCACGCACATCCTCTTCGAGCAGCGAACCGAGCGCGGGCACCCACTCGTCGGCTAGCCTGTCCTCCTCGAGCAAGCCCCCAAGGGTCGGCGTGTGGTCTCCTTGCGGCGTGCCGCCTTCGCCGTAGGCGCTCTCGAACGTCTCGGCGGGCGAGTAGAAGACATCGGCGGCTGACGAGGCCACTGAGGGCGTCGGGCTCGTCACGGACGTCGATGCTGGCGGCACGGCGGGGGTGGTGGACGCGGCGGGCACGAAGAGAAGTGGCGTCAGTGCAGCTGGCGTTGGTGCTGCCGCCACTGGTGCGGATGGGGGAGGCGGCGCCGTCGCAGGTGGCGCGGGTGGCGGTGGCGGCGCCAGATCCGATGAGCCGTTGGCGCACGGGAATGGGTCCTCCTCCTGCATTGCGGCAGCAGCTTCGGCTGCGGCAGCTGGCGAAGTGATCGTGGTGAGCGACGTTCGCCGCATGTAGCGCAGCGCGGCAGGCGAGGGCTCCGGTGAGTTCCGCGGGATCTCGACCTCAGTAACGTGGCCGAAGGTGACGGACTTGCGCCGCCCGTCACCGACCATACCGATGATCGATTTGCGTGGGCGCTTCGGTGGACCCTGATCATTCTCCTTTTCAGGCTCCACCAAAGGCGCCCCGGGCCCCTCGCTCGAGGACGCCGCCGCGTCGCCCGTGGACCTGCGGGTGGACGGCATTGCACCGACAACCGCAGACGGTACAGGACCTTTCAAACTTCGCGGGAAGCGCTCGATTCGGCGCCTTCAAAAAATCTAGCAAATTTAGGTCATGGATGCTTCACGCGTACGGGTCCGGAGCTGTTCTTTCACAGCATGCGAAGACGCATTTCCACCGCGTTCCAAGTGGAACTCGGAGAATCCAATGTTCTCATCGATCAGCGACGCGCTCGGCCTAAGCACGACGCCCGCTGGCTATGAGGGTCTGCCGACAGCCGCGCCCGAAGCTCCCGGCGGCATCGAGGCCGTGGCATTCCTCAAGGAACTCAAGGATCGGTTTCAGCTCCACGTGACTAGCAATACGCACCGCCTGCAGCAGCCGATCCTAGCCATCTCTGAGACGGTGGACTCGTTCCTCATCGACTCGATCGCTGCGGCGAACAAGCGCTTCACCTCGGTATGGCCCGCCGAGCGCCTCGGCAAAGAGTTCGAGTTCGAAGGGCCCGAGGCCATCGACGCCTTTATCGCCCTCGTGAGCAAGGCGCGAGAGCTGGACACTAGGCTGCAGAAGCGCTTCGACCAGGTCGTGCCCAAGAAGGCGACCGAGGGCCGCTTCTGGTGGCGCTACTTTGGCCATGTGCACACGCTGCTCGTGCGCATCGCGCCCACCTCCGACGAGATGCTCGCCGACCTGCTCGAGAAGCTGCCGGCGGCGCGCCCTCTCGCTGAGCGGCGGTACGCGCCGGCGAGCACGCTGCTGAGCGAAGAGGCGCTGCCCCGTGACAGGGTGCTCCAGTTCCTCGAGTATGCGTCCACCATACTCAGCGACGAGGAGACGCTGAGCGCGCTGGGCGACGAGGCCATCACGATCGCCTCCGCCGAGGTGGCGGCGAAGGCCGAGGAAGCGGCCAGCGACGCCGAGAAGGCGGCGAGCGCCGAGACCGCCCAGGAGAACGCGAAGCACATGGCCGAGCTCGAGGCGGCGCTCAAGCAAGCCGTAGACGCCCAGGAATACGCCCAGGCGGGCGAGCTGCAGTCGCAGATCCGGAAGCTCAAGTCGACCATCGAGGCCGCCGCAGCCGAGGCTCCAGCGCCTGCGCCAGCGCCCATGCCCACTGAGGAGGCGCTGCTGCGCTCGGCCGGCAGATTGTGCATCTTGTACCAGATGGAGCTGCTCGAGCACAAGGGCATCGAGCGCCTGTGGGGCTGCCAGCAGCTGCACCCGCCCCACCTGATGAAGCGCTTCGTCGACATGAACGGTGACGTGGAAAAGGAGATCCAGGAGAAGCTGCAGGAGTTCATCAGCGTTTGCCAGCAGGCGCCGGTCGCTGCCATCGCCAAGCTGCGCCAGAAGCCCTCGGACGATGTGACGAAGCGCCGGTACGCGCCGGCGGCCGAGCTTGGCACGGGCGCCGAGTTGGGCGTACCTCGGCTGATCGAGATCGTGTGTGGGCTGCGCGAGATGCTCGAGGCGCCCGAGACGGCGCGCGCGGTGCAGGCGAGCGCCAAGGCCGCCGTCGAGAAGGTGGCGCAGCAGGAGGGCGTGAGTGAGAGCGAGGAGGCGCAGAAGGCATGCATGGACCTCGTGTGCCGCTGGCAGCGTGAGTACCTCGAGCACGCGGGCGTGCAGCACGACAAAGGCATGCGTCTCATCTGGACCATCCCCGAGGTCCACAAGCTTGAGGGGCCGGAGGAAAGGGAGCTGCTCCAGGCCTTTGGCAAGCTGCGGCTCGCGATGCAGGCCACGGTGAACAACGCGACGATCGAGGCGACCAAGCCACCTGAGGTCGAGCCGGAGGCGCGTCGCTTCGCACCCGCGAGCGAGCTGCAGACAGAGGGCGAGGTCTCGAGAGCCAAGGTGCTCAAGTTCACACGCGAGGCCGCGAGCCTGCTCCACTCGGAAGAGTCCCAACAGCTGCTCGTCAAGGCGGTCGCGAGCGGTGGGAAGGCGGCCCTGGCCACTGTCTCGGTGCAGTGGCAGCGCCAGCTGCTCGAGCACCACGGCATCCAGATGGACTTTGGGTGCCGCGCGCTCGGCGAGGTGCCGCGCCGCTTCGGCTCGGACAAGGAGGTAATGACCGCCTTCAAAGAGTTCCAGGTGGCGTGTACCACCTCGATGCAGAAGGCGTGCACGCGCCACATGATCGACCAGAACAAGCCGCCTGACGTGGCGCCTGAGGCGCGCCGCTTCAAACCGGCGGCCCACCTGCAGGATGACGGCGATCTCTCCCGCTCCAAGATCCTCAAGTTCACGCGAGAGGCCACCTCTGTCCTGCTCAACGACGAGTCCATCGCGATGCTCGCCCGTGTGGGGCGTTCTGCGCCTGGAGGACCCAAGAGCCAGGAGGCCATGCAAGCGATGGGTACGCTCTCGGTGCAGTGGCAGCGCCAGCTGCTCGAGCATCACGGCATCCAGATGGACTTTGGGTGCCGCGCGCTCGGCGAGACGCCCATGCGCTTCGGCTCGGACACCGAGGTGATGACGGCCTTCGAAGGCTTCGCACAAACATGCATGATGAGCGTCAAACGGGCCTGCGTGCACGCACTTGTCGACAAGTAAGAGTGATTCTCACCTGGCGCACTCCGGCAGCGAGCGAGCTGGCGTAGCAACGCGGAGATGGGTCAGCCATAGGTCAGCCACACCAAATCCCCCACGGTGTCACAGACGCGAGCCACGAGTGCAAACGCGGGTCAACCTTTGCTCGATATGTGCCCCCGGTGCCTGCTGTGCTGCGGTTTCCTGCGGTTTCCTGCGGTTTCCTGCGGTTTCCTGCTGTTGCTTCCTGCGGGCTGGTTACTCTAGCAGCGAGGCATTTGTTGTGTGCGGCGTGCGGCCGCGCTGTGTGTTACGTGGCGCGTGTGTCTACAGTGTATGGGTCCCGCGGGTACGGGGTCCGGTCGTTTTGTGCCGCGGTGCCATCGGCGGTACAATTTTGTTCGCTGCAGCGTGGATTTCTATTTCGACATCGGTTCATCGCTCACGTCGGCACGGGGAAGGGGACGGTGCGGACGCGCCCGGCCTGCAACCAACGAAGCCTGCAAGTGCAACCACAAACCTGTGCAGACCTTGCGGGGGGCCTGCAAAGGGCCTGCTCCTGCTGCACTCCTCTGCCGTCTCAGTGGGATTGTGCCGGGACGCGCCACGCGGGAGACCGATGTGCTATGAGGATGAAGGTGCTTTGACGTCGATTGAGGAGGGAAACGTGAGGGCATGTCCAAAAAAGGGATTTTCGCGAAACATGTTCGCGAAACATCGACGCTTCTTTCATGGGCTCTCGGCGGCGGGCGGGCCGCTTCCCAACCCAGTCCCCGTGTGATGACGAAAACCCTCGTGGTCTGGGATTTCGACTGGTGCGCTTGCAGCGCCCACTCTAGGCATGGAGCAACCCCTTTCAGCTACGCGTTGTCCTGCGTGAGCACGTGTGCAGGTCGCTTGTGAACGAGAACTCGGACACCTTTGTCATGGACGTGCTGGATCCATCCAAGAAGATATGGGCTCGAGCCCGGCGCAAGGCTAAGGACCTTGGCTGGACGCAACTCATGGACTGGTGTGTAGGTGAGCGCCGTGACGCCCGCGCATTCATCCGCTGCCGTGCCCCGAGTGATGCGCCAGATGCTCGCACTTCAGGCCAGCTGCACGACGCCGGACACACCAAGGAGGACATGCGAGCAGCGCTCATCAAAATCCCGGTGCTCCAGGGCGCGCTTGCCGCGGTGGAGCTGGCGAAGAAGAACGGGGCCGAGCTGCGCTGCCTGAGCGACGCCAACGAGTACTACATCGGTTGGATCCTGGAAGCGCTTGGTATGCGAGCCACACGGCTGGGCGGTGCCCACCGGCCAACGTCTCGCTGCGCCAGTGTCGCGCCGCCCGCACTTCTCCCCGTGGTGAGCGCATCTCCTCGGCCTCCGGGTCGCCCCGTATGGATGCAGGGATCGCCGACGCGTTCACCATAGTGGTGACCAACGTCGCCTCCACCGACGACTCCGGACGCGTGCGCATCCTCCCTTACCAGCCCTTGGACGTGCCGCACGGGTGCCGATTCTGTCCGGCAAACCTCTGCAAGGTGCCTCTCCGCGCGTGCCAGCCACTCGCCTGGAAGCCCTACTGCTCTCTCCACGCGCTCCAGCAGCACGCCTTCGCTGTCGTGCCACAGGGAGCCGTGATGGACCGTTGGCTCACTGAGTTTGGCGACGCGCGCCCGCGGTGCATCTACGTGGGCGACGGAGAAGGTGCTCGCGCCGCGCGCCTGCGCGCGCCATGCCGTGAGGTGGCCGCATCGCACCGACCTGTGCGAGCGCCCCGCATCCCTCTCGGCGTGGCTCATCTGTGTGGAAGGCGACTTCTGCACTGACGACCTCTGATGACCTCTGATTACATCCCTCATCTGTGTGGCAGGCGACTTCTGCCCGTCCATGCGGCTCGCCTCCACGGACGTGCTCTGTGCGAGGCTGTCGCCGCACGACGGGCTGCTCAGGAAGATTGCCAATCCGCCCGAGGGAGCCCCGAAGGTGCGAGCAGATCGCGTGGCCCCGCGCTCCCTTGCCGCCGCCCTCCGCACGAGGTGCTTGCTGGCTTGATTATGTGCTTGCTTGCTTGCAGCACGCTGATCGTGACGGCTGGGCGCATTGCGAACGCCCGCAGGTGTCCGCCCAGATCCACGAATGGTCGGAGGCGGACGACGGCGCCTCATTGGCGGCAGGTTTCTCGGCGGCTTTCGCCGGGTAAACACAAAACACGGGTCACGGCCCCATGTCTGCTCCGTCCCCAATGTGTGAACTGGGCTCCTGGAGTCAAGTCAATGTTAACAAGCGAAACAAGTCATTTCAAAACCGAGCGATACACGCGATCTCAATCTTGTGGTTACCACGCGCTGAGCTCACACCAAAGCGACTCCACAGCGACACAGTCACTCCCAGGTACTTTCAGCTGACTCCGGTGACTGACGATCAGCTTTTGAGTGTACAGCAAAGTGGTATGCTTGGCGTGGGCAGTGGTCTCCATCCACACCCCTGCGTCTCGCGGCTCCATAGCGCTGCTGCTTCCTGCTCCTCCGAGAACGACCGCCGCAACACGCCCTTGGCAACCTCTCCCTTGGAGTGCAGCGCGCGCGAGTTCGTGGGCGAGAGCGGCCGGGGCACCGCTCCTCATATGCGCAAGACGACATCTTCGTCCTGCTCCGGACCATCGCCTGCTGAGGATAGCCTCGATGTCGAGTTCCTGTGGATGGAGGCGAGGCTTGTTGGCGAGAGACTCGTGTCGAAGGCCCCCAGCGCCGTCACGGGCGCCCGATCCGGAGGGGTGGTCGGCGGGTCGAGGTTCAACCAGCGCCCTCCCTCCAGTGGCATCAACTGGGGGGCGTATTGGTGCGGGCTGACTGCGCCCGTGCCCCGACGCTCTGCCTCTAACCGTGCTGCCGCCACCACCTCCAACCGTTCCGCCTCCAGCCTTTCCAATGCGACTCGCAGCCGCTCTTTCGCCACCAGGCGCTCCGCCTCCACCTCCTCCAACGTCCCGTCCAGGCTAAGCGCACCCGACCCGTCCGACCCCTCGAAGCCCTCGTGGCCATTTGGCGGCATCGAGGGCGGCATCGAGGGCTGCGTAGGGGCGCGCCTCCGCGGCGACGTCGGGGTACATACCTGATGGTGCACTTTGCTTGTGCTGCCACCAGCCTCGTCGATCCGTTTTCGGAGATCGAGTGTGGAGATCGGGACCGCGTGAAGACCGGGTGTGGATTCCGTTGGCCGCACCGAGCGCGACCACTCGAGGGCATCGTTCTCTGTCGATAAATTGAGGGCCTCATTCAGCGGCAAGTCGGATCGAATGGAGGAGTGCGCGAGTGGCGTTGGCTGCGGCGTCAAGGTTGGCGGGGCTGCAGGAGCCGGCGAGTGTGCCGCCTGCGTCTGTGCCTGCCGCAGCTGCTCCTCCAACTCAACCACGCGCGCCTCGGCCTTGGCAAGCCGCGCCGCTGCCTTCGCTTGGCTTGCCGGTGTGCCGCCGGCCTCGAGCACCTCGACGCGGCACGCGAGCTGCTCCGCCAGCACGGTGGTCGACCGCAGAAGCTGCTGAAGATCGCGGGTCTCTTTGTCCAGCTCTGCTATGCGGCTTGCCAATGCCGCCGCATGAGCCTCGGAGGCGCTCAGCTTGGCCTCGAGGCTGTCGCTGTCATCGGCTGGCGCCTCTGACGCCAGCGTTGGCGGCGGCACGGGCGTTGATGAAAGCACGGGCGAAAGCGCTGACGGCGGCAGCCGCGGCATCTCTTCTTCGTCCGTGTCGGGCTCAGTGTCGGGCTCAGATGGCTCATTGAAGTCATCACCACCCAGCGAGACCGCGGCAATTATCGTCCGGGTAGCAGCGGGCACCGCCGGATCTTGCGCCTTTGCCTTCTCTGCATCCGTAGCACAGCGCTCCGCTTCTGCCAGCATGGCTTCTCTCGCACTCGCACTCCGCTCGGCTGCGGCGAGCTGCGCTCGCAGCTCGTCCACTTGCTTGGCCAGGCTTGCATGCGCACTGTCTGTATGGGCAATCGCGCCATGATGGGCAATCGCGCCATGATGCGCGCCGTCCGCAGCAGTCGCAGGAGTCGCAGCAGCAGCAACCGCACGCAAGGTGCCGTTGCCGTTGCCGCTGCCGCTGATAGGCTGAGTGCTCCCGGATGCACCCTTGCGCATGAAACCCCAACTCGGGACTCGCTCCCGCCCCGGGGCCATCAAGGTTGTTGCGAGCCAATCGAAACCCCTTTCTATGCCTGTGCCATCAAGAGCGATGGTGCCCTGTACGTGCCACTGTAGAAGCCCCAACTCGGCCAACCCCACCCTTTTCGCAATCTCTTGGGGCGACAGCGCATTCGGCTGGTCCTGCTTGTTCGCGAGCAGCAGCACGGCTGTGCTCGAGAGATCGACGCTCGTAAACAACTTCTCAAACTCACGCCTTGCCTCGGGAATACGTTGCAGGTCAGTGGAGTCGACCACAATGAGAAGTCCGTTGGTCGCCCGGCAGTACTGCGGCCAAAGTTCGCGCATTTTATGCTGTCCACCGACGTCGAAATACGTGATGTGAAGTACATCGCGGCCAACGTGGTGTACCACCGTGGTCATCAAGAAACCGATTGTCGGCATAGGAGACTTGTCATCCACCGTGCGTCCGCGCCGATTGAGGTAGCGCACCACGGACGTCTTGCCGGCGTTGTTGAGGCCTACGACAACGATCCTCGCCTTGCGCTCGCCTTCCTTTCCTACGTAGTAGGCCATGAGTGTAACGCGGAGAGCAACGCGAAGTGAAAGAGGCGGGTGGGGCGTGAGCGCGTGGCGCCGTCCCGGGCAATGTTGTGTGAACATGGGTGTGAATTGGTTCGGCGCGCACCCGCGGCGCCGGACGCGCCGGCAGCGCCGCCCGCCGCTTCCCGCCGCGCGCTATACGTTCTTGGCGTATAGGCCGTAGCTCTCGCGAGTCTCGTGGCTCGTGGGAACGCTCGGTACCTCGTGCAGGATTCGAACCATTCGTCCGCCGCACACCCCTGCTCTGTGCGCTCCACTGTGAGTGCCGACCTACTTATCCTATACTTCGCCTTCCGGTTCCAGTACAGCTGCGTGTCGCAATGTCGATAGGCACGATGCTCGATGGTCGATGCGTGCGTGTTAAGGCTTGACCTGACAAGACCTGACACCACCGACGTCGTCTTTTATATCCAAACTCTGCTCACAGCTTCCCACGCAGGGCAGCCTCGAGCTTGAGCGTCTCCGCGACGAACATGTTGATACCCTCTGCCATCTTTGTGGTGGCACACACATCGGCGTTGAGCGCGAATCGGAACTCGGCTTCGGAGATGTCGCCGTCTCCCACGATGGAATCGGCGCACGCGGCGCTCGCCGCTGCGGGTGTGAGCTGCCGCAGCAGTGGCTCCTGCGTGGCAGCCAGCTGGTCGAGGATCGATGGCGGGATCGTCACTTCCGACACGAGGATAGGGGTAGGGTGGGAGGGCGCGCAGAGTCAGCATGCAGGCAGAGAAGCACAGGCAGAGAACCGTAGCATGGAATAGGGGCGCGGGGGTTGGATCGCCGTGTTCCCACTGCGGTCGACACCCGCGAGCGCCACGATCTCGTCGGTCGCATGCTCCGCGATCTTATCAGCCGGTGTCGAGCGCGATGGCCGCCAGGATGCGGGCATGCAGATGGTATTCTCGTGCCCAAACTTTTTGTAGTAAGCGTACATGCGGCTGACGCTCTTGACGCCCGGGTCCTCCGAGGGTTCGTATGCCTTCTTGCCACCGTTGGCCCCGGCCCAGTCCTTGATGCGGCCGGGGAAGGGCGAGACTGCCAAGAGAGAGAGAGGGAGAGAGAGAGAGAGAGGCGATGGATCGGAAAACTGCCTCTAGTACGAAGGGCGCAGAGTGCAGGGCAACGTACGGCAATGCAGGGCGATGTGCGGGCAATGAACGGCACTGCAGGGCACTGCAGGGCAATGAACGGCACTGCATGGATATCGATCTCTGATTCGGTCTCAGAGGGCAATCGATCTCTGCTTCAGTCTCGAAGGCCGTACTGAGGCGTGCGCCCGCCTGCGCGGCCGCGACCGCCTGGATGAAGCCAAAGATGAGGGTGATGTTGCAGGTGATCCCCTCCTTTTCGAGCACTTTGGCCGCCTGGATGCCCTCCCACGTGCCAGCAAGCTTGACAAGCACGCGACTGCGAGGCACACCCGCCGCCTCATACATGGCAATGATGCGGCGCGCACGCGCGATCGACTCTGCCGTGTCAAAAGAGGCGCGAATGTCCACCTCGGTCGACACGTAGCCAGGTACGAGCTTGACGATCTCAAGGCCGAGCTCTACTGCGAGCCTATCCATGGCGAGCTCGAGCACCGCCTCAGTCCCTTTGGCATTTTTCTTGGCGTAGGCAATCGCGCTGTCAACAAACGCGATATACCGAGCATCTCCGCTCAGGCCAGCCTGTGAGACGAACAGCGGGTTGGTCGTTGCGTCCGTGATCAAGCCGGTTGCACCGTATGCCTTGATGATGTCCAGGTCTCCCGTGTCGATTGAGAGTGTCGTCATGCGAGCGAGCTGCGCGAGCTGCGACGCCTCGGGGACAGCGATGGAAGCTGCTGTAGGCGTACCCGCCCGACTGGTGTGAACACCCGCCCGCCCGAGCAGCAGCGCGCCAGTGCTGAAGACCGCGGATAAACTCAGAGAGAGATGCATCGCCGAGAGGCCTTCGGCGACTTCGGAGATTGTGAATCTCAATTCTGTCGAGACAGGACGAGAGGAACCGGTGCTCTCTCGTCGTGTACGCAGCTCGGCGAACTCCGAGAACCGGAGCAGTCCGCAAACTTCTTGCTCCCCTTTTCACGCTTGCCTTATGCCTTCTTTAGTGGGCGGTGGTCTAACGAGCCTGGGCCTCGGCTTACCGCGCGATGAGCGGCCTGGAGCGGCTCACGCTCACCAACGTCAAAGAATGGCTGCGTGCCAAGGCCATGGAGGCCAGCCTCGAGCAAGCCTCTAATTTTGCATGGCTACACATGAAGGCGACGGAAGCTGGCTATCACCTGTCCAACGCCCTGAGCAGGCCGATCGGTGACCCGCCGAGTGTAGCTTTTGGCGGTGTGCCGGTCGTCATGCTGGGTTGCTCGTACGTCCCTGCGCTCACAAGCGGCAACTTGCACGAGCGCGAGGCACGGCTCGTGCATGACTTGCGCTCGCGCGTATGGCTTACATACCGGAGCAATTTCCCGCCCATTTCGGGAACGAACCACACGACAGATGCGGGCTGGGGATGTATGTTGCGGTGCGGCCAGATGATCCTTGCGCAGACACTGCTTGCGCTGCTTGCTGGTCGTGGATGGCGCAGCGACGCTGTGCCTGCGTGGGCTCCGCAGCTTGCGACGGATTGCGAGACAGCGCCACCACACCATGATGGCGGCGCAGCGGATACCGCTGCCGCAACAGCAGCAACCGGAAAGGGAGACGCCGTCGCACGTACAGCGGGTGCCAGCAGGAAGGCAGCGGCATCAGCAGCAGCAGCGGCAGCGGCAGCAGCAGCGGCAACAGCCGCAGGAGCAGCAGCCGCAGGAGCAGCGGTAGGAGCAGCGGCAAGAGAAGGAGGAGGAGGAGATGGAAAAGGAGGAGGAGGAGGAGGAGTGACAGCGCCAGACAGCGCCTCCGGAGCGTCGTCGGCGCCCATCACGGCGCCGTGGAGCGAGGCGGCGCTGCTCGCGCTCTTTGCGGATACGCCCGACGCGCCCTTCTCGGTACATCGCATCGCCCTCGAGGGCGGGGTGCTTGGTACCCCGGCGGGCGGGTGGCACGCGCCGACCACGATCTGCCAGGTGCTCGCCGTGCTCGTTCACCATGCCGTAGACGCGGCCGTGAAGCTGCGCGTCGCCGAGCCCTTCGGAGCCGCTGTGAATGTGAACGTCGCCGAGCCCTTCGGAGCCGCTGTGAATGTGAACGTCGCCGAGCCCTTCGGAGCTGCTGTGAATGTGAACGTCGCCGAGCCCTTCGGTGCCGCTGCCGAGCCCGCGGCATTGCGCTCGACAAACCCAGTGACGAGCCCAGTGACGACGACGGGCCCGGCCATCAACCCAGCGGAGGCGACGACCGCGCACACGGACGGCGACGAGCCGGCGGAGGCCGATGCCGAAGGCGGCGGCCATCCGAAGGCGGTACCGCAGGCGGCCGAGGCTGAGTCCCCGAGCGGCGAGTGCGACGACACGTCGCTCGAGGCGCAGCTGCTCGAGGCGACGTTGCGGGAGGCGCAGCAGCTACTCGCGCTCGAGGCGGAGGCGGCGGCTGCCAAGGAGGCCGCCGCGGCCGCCGTCGCCGCGGTGCTGCCCGAGCTCTCGGTGCACGTGGCTATGGACGGGACCCTCTACCGGCAGCACGTCGAGGAGGCGGCAGGGCGCGGCGGTGGCGGCTCGTGGCGGCCGGTCCTTATCTTCATTCCGCTGCGCCTGGGTCTCGAGAGCCTCAACCCGCAGTATGCGCCTGCGCTCGCTCGCCTCTTTGGCCTTCCACAGAGCGTCGGTATGATCGGTGGCCGGCCGCGCGCCGCGCACTACTTCGTGGGCAGCACGAGCGCGGGTAAGCTTCTTTACCTCGACCCGCACACGGTGCAGCCGGCGCTGCGGCGCGAGGCGCCCGAGGTGCGCTCGTGCCACTACACGGCGCCCACTGTGCCCTCGATCCGCACGCTCGAGCTCGATCCGTCGCTGGCGCTCGGCTTCCTTTGCCGCTCGCACGCCGACTTGGACAGGTTATGCACCGACTGCGAGGCGCTCTTCGCCACGTGCCTGCCCCCATTCAGCCTCGCGCACGCCCCGCCCAACTTTGACCTCGTGGGCGAGGGAGGAGCAGGCGCCGACGAAGGCGAGGGCGGCGGCGAGGACGATGAGGACATGGTCCTGCTCTGAAAGAGTTTCGACAGCCGTGTGCTTGGTCGGGGCGGCAACGCCACGATCGTCGCCTCCTGCGCGTCGCGAGCTTTAATCTCGCCGCATCTCGGCCATGATATCGGCCGGGGTTTCGACGCAAACTAAGTTTTCATTCCACAAGCCGCCGTTCACAGCTCATCGACCACAGTTTTCACAGTTTTTTCGGCGGTCGTGAGAGCTTCCTCGTGAGCGCCAGTGTTCGCGCGAAGTTGCGAGAGGCCACGAGGAGGTGGATCGCCTTCTCACATCCGACGTTCAACTCTCTGCGTGCCTCGGCAGACCAGCAGCGTGCCTGTGGACTCGGGTGAGCATGGTCATCGACCCCGCCACCACCTTTGCCATTGTTGGCTACGCGTCGTGCTCATCATTCATGCTCGTGATCAACAAGGTCGCCGTGCACTTTCTTCCTGCACCAGGCTTCGTGCTCTTCGCGCAATGCATGTCCTCGTGGATCGCCGTCAAGCTTGCAGGCTTGCTCGGGCTCATCGACGTTGACGAGCTCGAGTGGCCGAAGGCAAAGGCCTTCTTCCCCGTTGCGGCAGCCTTCCTCGCGTGCATCTTCGCCAACATCAAGACGCTGCAGTTCGCCAACGTCGAGACGTTCGTCGTCTTCCGTGCATCAACACCTCTAGTGATCGGCATCGCTGAATGGTGGTTCATGGGCCGTGAGCTGCCCAATGCACGCTCAGCGGCTGCGATGCTCACGCTCTGTGCCGGCGCGGTCTTCTACGTTCTAACGGACGCCTCCTTCAAGGTGGACCCAGATGTCAGCCTTGGGTACGCGTGGGTCGTCGTCTGGTACGTCATCTTCTCTTTCGACCAGCTCTACATCAAGCACGCCGTCGACACTGTGAAGATGCGTTCCAACTGGGGACGCGTCTACTACACCAACCTGTGGGCATCGATCCTTCTGTTTTGGCTCACGCTCGCGACCGAGCCGCAGACCCTCACGGCCATGCAATGGACGTTCAAACCTGTCGCCGCGCTGAGCCTCTCTTGTGCTGCTGGCGTCGCGATGTCGTACTTTGCCTTCCTCTGCCGCGCAGCAGTGTCAGCGACTTCATTCACCGTCATCGGCAACGTCTGCAAGGTGCTCGCGCCGCGCAACACCTGCCGAGGGAGATTGCCTCACCGCCCTGCTGCTCTGGGCGGAGCGCCCACTGCTGTGCACCCTGCGCACAGGTCGTCACAATCCTGATCAACGTGAGCATATGGGACAAACACGCCTCCATCGAGGGCCTAGGCGCGCTCTTCCTGTGCCTCGTCGCTGCCGCCGCGTACGAGCAGGCTCCCTTTCGGAGGAAAGAGGCTGCGAGCGAGAAGGAGCGCATACTCCAAAGCGAGGTGGAGATGGGGCTCGGCAAGGACGATGTCGGCGAATCGGACACCGAACGGGCCGCGTCGAGCCCAGAGCGCGCGCGTCCTCGCTAGGTCCACACGAAACGATTCACCCAAACCCATGCAACCTCTTCCAGCTGATGCGTCAGTCAGATCTGCGAAGTGCGCATTTGATGACCCGAGCCCGACTCTGAGACTCGCGCATCGGCGGAGCTCTCTGGCGCGTGGCGGCGGGACTGGGTTCTGGAGCCATACCACTCGACCTACGAACCTACCACTGGACGGGACGCGACGGAGCGGCCCGCTCCCGCCCCGCCCGGCGGGACCGCCACCCGCGCCGCGGAAAAACGCGAATATACAACACTTTTTGCCGTCGATATTATAGGTTTGTGTTAGGTTTGTGTAAATCTTTACTTTTCGTGCGGAGTGCCCGCGGGTCCGCGCCGGGGAGATCAGGTGAATAGTTACCCCGATACCCCGTATGGCAACTTGACGAACGCGAATGCGACGACGCTCGAG